>Ga0194129_10002395_pt1 | contig 28377 bp, 23 predicted proteins | sample TA2KigCa35mmetaG_FD_150862 | JGI IMG/M metagenome (GOLD analysis project Ga0194129, IMG submission 150862) | Freshwater microbial communities from Lake Tanganyika, Tanzania - TA2015038 Kigoma Deep Cast 35m | ecosystem: Environmental > Aquatic > Freshwater > Lake | place: Tanzania: Lake...
GCGACACGATCGCCGACACCGACGACAATGACCCACTCGGGGCGACCGAGAGGGCGCAGTTGCGCGAGGCGGTCGAAAAGACGCTCAAAGACTTGCCCGAGCGCGACCAAGAAATCGTCGCGATGCGATTCGGCATCGGCGAGTTCGACCGGGTTTTCACGCTCGAAGAGGTGGCCGAGAAAATGAAAGTCACGCGTGAGCGGGTTCGGCAGATCGAACAGAAGACACTCGCACGATTGCGGCACCCGCACAACAGCGCGAATCTCCGGGCGTTCCTCGACAACGACTAGTTGTCGAGGAAGAGTTGCGACAACGACTAGTTGTCGAGGAAGAGTTGCGACAACGATTAGTTGTCGAGGAAGAGTTGCGACAACGACTAGTTGCCGAGGTTAAGTACGGGTTCCCATTTGCGCGAGGTCCACGAGTTGATCAGCGCCTGTTGAACGCTGACGACATCGACCGCTTCCTTGAAGCCCGGCGAGAAACGCTCGCCGGTCACTAGCGAATTCATGAAGTTGAGGTCTTCGATCGCCACGAGATCTTCGAAGCCGATCGCGTTGGCCATGCCGGGGGCGAACGCACCATGAAATGGAAACCGATCGCCACCGTAGATGGTTTTGTAGCCGGTATTGACGCCGTCTTCGCGTTTGTAAAACTGCAGCTCGTTGATCTTTTCGAGATTCCATGAGAGCGCGCCCTCGGTGCCGTAAACCTCGAATGCATTTTGACTCTCGGGACCGACCATCGATCGGCTGGTCTCGAACGTTCCGGTCGCGCCGTTTTTGAATGTGCAGAGCATCGACGCAAAGTCTTCGTTTTCGACCTCGCCTTTCGGGTCGGTCGCTTTTCCGCGCCCGTAGTGACTGGCCGCGCCCGTCGGCAAGGGCCGATGAGTGATCGTGTTGTTTTTCATTCCCGTGACTTCGGCTATTTCGCCGACGAGAAAGTGGGCGAGCGAAACCGAATGGCTGAGAATGTCGCTGGTGACGCCGTAGCCCGCCTGGGCGAATTTGAACCGCCAAGTAAGGAGGCCCAACTCGTCGCTGCCATACATCGACAAAAATCTTCCGCGATAGTGGGTGACCCGCCCGATCGCACCGCTTGCGATCAGATCACGGGCGTGAATCACCAACGGTGACCAGAGATAGTTGTATCCGACACCCGTTTTTATCGAATGCTTCTTGGCGATTTGAAATGCCTCGACGGTTTGCGCCGGAGTTCCACCGATCGGTTTCTCGCTGAAAATCGCCTTTCCCGCGGCGGCGGCAGCCGAAATCATGGGCACATGCAGCATGTTTGGCGCGGTCACCCAGACGGCGTCGACATCTTTGGCGTTGACGGCCTCTTCGAAACCGGGCACCGCTCGGGCAAAGCCGAAGTCGTCGACCGCGCGGTCGCGTCGGGTTTGTTCGACATCGGCGCACACGACCAGTTCGGGCTTGAATTTGCAGTCGGGGAAAAGCGAGGCGATGCGCAGGGCGGCGCGACTGTGGGCCTGGCCCATCCACCCAAGACCCAAAACTGCGATACCGATTCGTTTTTTCATTTTTGCTCCGTGTTATTTGTGGTGAACTCGACCAGAAGATGATGTCATTGGCACGCGCGGATCTTGCGACTGGGTTTTCCATGAGTCGCGGATCCAGTGGTGGCTGGGGTCGTCGCAGAAAGCCATGGTTCTTTGTGGCGCAGGACCGGCAAGCACATTGAGAAAATACATCGGATACTCGGGTGCGGCGATCGTCGGCCCGTGGTAACCGGCGGGAAGAATGTAGACGTCGCCGTCGCGAATCGTGAGCGTGTCGTCGATTTTGTAGTCGACCGTGTAGGCGTGAAAGTAGCCGCGGCCCTCGGCGTCGCCGTGGTCTGAAGTTTGTTTGCCGATACGGAAGTAGTAGATCTCTTCGTTCATGTTCGGGCAACCGGCGATGCCGTCGTGTCGATGCGGGGGCCACGAAGACCAGTTGCCGCCCGGGGTGAGAACTTCGCAGATGATGATTCGGTCGGCCGCCGCAAACGAATCTGGGGTGGCGATGTTGTTGACCTGGCGGGTGGCGAAGCCGGCGCCGCGGGGCTCGACCGGCACCGACGCGGCGGCACCGTGATGGGCGGGAAACTCTTTTGCCGCGATTGCCGTGCAGACCGCGACCTCGCCCGATGCGGCTGAAATCGTGAAGTTTGCGCCCACCGGCGCGTAGAACCAGTCGGCCACGGCGGCGAACACACCGGGCCTGCCCTGAAGACGAAATTTTTTTGCGTCGTACATGATCTCGACTTCAAGACTCGACAGCGGAACGACGACGGCCTCGCGATTGCCCAGGTTTACTTCGACGGTTGTCGATGATTTCGAGAACGCGTGCACATCGATGCCGCAGTAAGTCCAGCCCGCCGTCTTGGTGTCGAGGGCGAGGGGCTTGTTCGGCGAGGCGAGCGCGCCATTCGGGAAGTACCAGTTTGAATTAGAGGTCATCGGTCAATCACGATTCTGGGTGAACAAGTCGAGCGGCTCGTGTGATTGAAGCGTCGACATTGTCGTCATGCGGAAACAGTAGTGGTCGACCGGCGACGAGACCTATTACATTCGCGATTTTCAGACCCTCGCCCCACTCGGCGAAAGTTTTGTCGAGGTTTTTGCCTGGGTCGCCGCCGAGCAACAAGATCGGGAGTGTCGTCGACTTGCTCATCGAGATGTGGCTGGTCCATGCCGGAAGTTTCAGCCAGGTGTAAGTCGAGGTCGAGCCGAGACCCGAGGTGATCGAGATGATCTTGTCGAGACGGTCGGTTGATTTGTCGAGAACTGGATACCCGTCGGCGTCTTTGACGTATGGCAACGGTTCTACCAAGCAGACGATTTTTCGTTCGGCAAGTTGGCGCATCGCGTCGACGACATATTCGAGTGTTCGACCGACGCCGGGATCAGTGTCTTCGAAACGCAGCAGAACTTTGCCCGCGTCGAGACCCAGTTCGGCGATGCTGTCGGCGTCGAATGCGCTCATCGAGTCGTCGAGGCCCCACTTGGCGCCCAGATAGCCACCTCGATTCATGGTGCCGAAGACCAGTTTTGATTCGAGCGCCCCTAGCCATGCGAGTTCTTCGATCACGTCGGCACTCGCCAAGACGCCGTCGACCAGCGGGTTGGACAAACTTCGCATCAATCGATCGAGCAACGAACGACGGTCGGCTATCGCGAACGGATTGTTCTCGACATCGATGATGCCGCGCGCGGTGTGGTCTGCCGCAACGATCAACAGACGACCATCCTTGCCCACGAGTTTGCGTCGGCGACGGTTTTTCAAGGCCCGCGTCAGCGACTCGGGGCTTCTCAGCCGAGTGTCGATGAGTTCGGCGTAGGTTTTGTCGGAGATCAGGCTGGTCATCGCTCGAAGCTCATCTGCTGCTTACTTGAGTCGTTTTTGTTCGTCGATGAACGCGCGCAACATCGGCTCTGTCGGCATGGCGTCGGCGCAGGCGAGTTTGGTCGCGACATAGGCGCCCGCGGCGTTGGCGAACTCGCCGATTTGGCGAATCGACCAGTCATGCAACAAACCATGGCTCAGCGCACCGCCGAACGCGTCGCCAGAACCAAGACCGCAAACGAGTTTGATGCGGCACGGCTCGACGCGAATTCGCTCGTCTTTCGTCGCCAGCATCACGCCGTCGGCGCCTAGTTTCACGATCGCCAAACTGACGCCATCGGTCAGAAGTTTGTCGGCGATCGCATCGGGATCAGCAAGACCGATCGCCATCTCGCATTCGGCGCGGTTGCCGACCACCACCGAGCAGTTGGCGATGGCGGCGCGCGCGGCCTCGCCGGCCTGGCGAATCGAGGGCCAGAAACTCGGACGATAATCGAGGTCGATCACCGTGTGGCTTTTGCGACTGCGCCGTTCGAGCCATTTGAGCGAAGACTTGGCGGTCTCGCCGTGGGCGAGCGCGCATCCGCTCATCCAAAAAACGGCGCAGTCGTCGATCAGGTCAATCGGTATCGAGTCGAAGGCGATCGTCGTGTCGGGGGCGTCGGGTTGACGATGAAAGATCAGTTTCGGGTCTTCGGGCGGGTCGAGTGCGGCGAGCACCACGGGTGTAAGGCCGTTCGGCGACGCCGAGACATATTTGGTGTCGACATTCCAACTGTTCAACTTGTTGACGATGTATCGGCCGAGCGGATCAGAACCGACTTTGGTCAGCAACACGGCATGGTTGCCAAGTTTCGCCGCCGCCACCGCAACATTGCTCGGGCTTCCGCCGACGCTCTTCGAAAAACTCTGCTCGCCCGCAAAAGATGCACCCGCCTCGACGCCGTAGAGGTCGATGCTTACTCGCCCCACGGCGACGAGAGATTTTTTCATCAGCATGAGTTTATTCACGAGGATGAAATTTGTTGGCAGGGAACGGCGTTGACGACTAGTTTTTTGGCATGCGAATCGCTGTTTTTGGCGCCGGAAGAATGGCCGACATTCGCATTGAAGACATGGTCAAAGACCAACGGGTCACCGACATTGCGATTGTAAACAGAACGGCAAAAAACGCGGAGGCCCTGAAGAACAAGCACGGAGTTCGGGTGGTCGTCGAGCGAGACTTCGACGCCGCCGAGTTCGACTCGTACATGGTCACGACCGGCACCTCGCACCACGCCCATGCACTTGGCTTGGTCGTCGGGGCGAGGCGAAAAATATTTTGTGAAAAACCAATCGCGCTTGAACTCTCGGAAACCGACGATGTTCTGCGTCGGGTACGCGAATCGGGCTCAGAATTGCAGATCGGCTTTCAGCGCCGATTCGACCCGCCGATCGCCAAGGCGAAACAATTGATCGACTCGGGCGGCGTCGGCACTTTGTACCACCTGCGATTCATGTCGAACGACATCGAACCGTCGTCGCGCGAGTTCTTGGCCGGAAGCGGGGGAATCTTTCGCGATTTGCATGTGCATGATTTCGATCTCGCCGAATGGCTGTGCGCAGAACCGATCGCCGAGGTTTACGCGACGCGGCGAGTTCGCGAGCACCAGCAATACGCCGAGTTCGGCGACGGAGATGTCTCGTTGATTCACGCCGTGACGAAGTCGGGTGTACAGATAAGCATCTCGGGCACGCGACACGACCCGCGTGGCCACGATGTTCGTTTCGAGGTTTTTGGTTCAAAGAATTCGCTGAGCGCAGGTTTCTCGCCGCGCACTCCGCTCGATCTGTTGGATGTCGGGCTCTCGGTCGGAGCCGACCCATATCGCGGGTTTGTCGACAGGTTCAGGGAAGCATTCCGACACGAGACGCGGGCGTACATCGATTGGCTGAGCGGTGAACGAGGGAACCCCTGTGGGCCCGAGTCGGCACGAAGCGGCATTTGTATAGCGATCGCCTGCGAGATCTCCGATCGTGAGAAGAGGGTCGTCAAAGTCGCGGAAGTTCGCGGATCATGAGTCGATTCAAGATCGTTCTGGTCGGGCTCGGGCGAATGGGCAGGGTGCACGCTGCGGCGCTGGTCAAGTCGCAGACTGTGGACGTTGTCGCAGTTGCCGACCAGTCGAGCGCCGCGATCGAGTCGGCGCGAGAAATGTTTCCCGGTGCCGTCATGTACACCGACTATCGCCAGGCGTTGCGACACACCGGGGCCCACGGTTGTTTGATCGCATCGCCGACACCGTTGCACGCCGAGATGGTGCAACAGGCGCTGGCCAACAATCTGCATGTGCTCTGCGAAAAACCGCTCGCACTCGAGGTCGACTTGGCGAGGCAACTCGCCGAGCAGGCGAAATCTCGGAAACTTCTTTTGCAGATCGGGCACTGGCGCAGGTTTTCGCCACCGTGGCAGACCGCAAAACGGCTGGTCGACGCGGGGGTGATCGGTGAATTGCTGATGATTCGTCTCTCGCAGTGGGATGCGAATTCGCCTCCCGCGAGTTTTTGCGATGTGAGCGTGAGTGGTGGTCTGGCGATCGACTGTGGAGTGCACGAATACGACCTCGCCGAATGGTTTTTTGACGCACCGGTCAAGGCGGTGCGGGCCTGGAATCTGCCATTGGTCGAGAAGTCATTGAAGTCGGTCGGCGACGTCGACAATCTTTGCGCGGTGCTCGAATTCGCCGAGGCACGAACCGCATTCGTCGATCTATCGCGAAACTGTCGATACGGCGACGATGTGCGCACCGAGATTCTGGGCAGCGAGGGCGCGATATTCGTCGATCTTTTGCCGACGGGACGAACTCGCCTCGCGACCAAAAACGGTGTGGTTGAAGTCGAGGGGTCACAGGTGGCCGATGCGACTGCTACCGGAGTCGAGAACCAACTCGAGACTTTCGTTTCGGCCGCGATCAGCGGCAACTTCGAAAACCTGCCAGACGGTCATGCCAGCGCCAGGTCGACGAACATTGGTCATGCCGTCACGAATGCGGCGAAGAGCGCGAAGCGCGTGACCGTCTGAGATGTTCGAGTCATTCGATGATTCGATCGTTTTGCATCAAGACGATGTCGGCATGTGCCACGGCGCGAACGTCGCGTTCAAAGAACTTTCGGCACTCGGTTCGATAACCAGCGGTTCGGTGATGGTGCCGTGCCCCTGGTTCGCGGAGGCGGCGAAGATGGCGGCATCAGACTCGCGGCTCGATCTCGGCGTGCATCTGACGCTCACGGCTGAAAAGGAGTTCTATCGCTGGCGCCCGATAAGCGACACGAGTCGGTCGACCGGGCTGGTTGACGAGCAGGGGTTCATGTGGCGTGATGTGAGTTCGGTGCGTCGCAATGCAAACCTCGACGCGGTATCGGCGGAGTTGCGGGCACAAGTCGACTTGGCGATAGCCAGCGGTTTCGATGTCACGCACCTCGACGCCCATATGGGTGCAACACTTTCACCCGAGTTTTGTCGTATATATATCGAGCTCGGACTCGAATATAAATTGCCGATATTGATCACCAAAAAATTGTCAGACTACGGGCCGAACAATCACATCGTCGGCGTGAGCGACGAGCAATTTGCGCCGTTCGTCGCGATGGCCGAGAAGAAAGGTCTGCCGATTTTTTCGTGCGTTCTAGAAACGGATTTCTCGCGACCAGCCGATCAGCCGTTGGCCGATGACGCCTATAAGCGAATGTTCTCGCAAAAATTCGACGGAATAGTTTTCGCGGCGTTGCATCCGAATGCGCCCGGCGAGGTCGAGACGATTGAACCGCGTCAATTTCACGTTCGAACCGATGAATACGCGATTTTTAACTCGAAAGATTATTTGGATTGGTTGAACAAATCAGACATCAAGCGGGTCGGCATGCGCGAGATTCGCGACGAGATGCGAAGGTCGATGGTCTAGCTGTTCGCCGGCTCGGCGTGTCGAGCGGGAAAATATCTGGGTATCAGTTTCGTGCCGAGAAGAACGGTGGCGGCGGTGCACGACAGAAAAACCGGGAAGGTCCAAGTGCCGACACGCTCCAAAAACTGCCCGGCCAGCCAGGGCAGGGTGGTCGAACTGACGCCTGCCGTGCCGACGATTCGGGCCGTCATCTTGCCCGACAGGTTCGTGCGGTTGCCGATGAAGCCGAACATCAACGGAAACTGCGGCGCGGCGGCGATTCCATAAATGATCGCGCACGGAACGAGGAGCGAGTCAATCCTGAAATAGAGCAGCACACAAACCGCGATGTTGGCGATCGCACCGATTTGAATGAACAAAATTCCATGGCCCTTGCGTGCCAAAAAGACCGTTCCGAGGCGTCCCACCATGAAGCCGATCCAATATGTCGAGGTGAGGACCGCCGCCTCGTTTTTTGAAAGCCCCGTTTTGATGCCGTATGTGTAGATCCAGGTGACGAACGCGACTTCCAGGGCGACATAACCGAGAAAAAACATGACGATCACCGCGATCTGCCTGTTGGAGATGTCGACTTCAGTCTCGCGTCTTTCGAGGTGCGGGTCGAGTGGCGCACGGTGGAAAATCACGACCGTGGCGACGATCGAAATCGCCGCGGCGGCGAACCAGTAAGCCAGAGCGGCGTCGCCACGCGTCGCGTCGGAGCCACGAACGATCAACGGACTCAAGATCGCACCGACGCCGAACATCGTGTGCATCAGTGCGAGGCGCGGGCCGACTCTGTCTTTCAGCTCCCAGACGATCAGGGTGTTGCAACCCACGTCTGAGGTCGAGACCGCGGCGCCAAAAAACAAGAACATGATTGCGAGCAGAAGGCGCATCGAGACGAACGGCACGAGCGCAAAACAACTCGCAGCGACAAAAAGCGAGCATCCGATCAGACGATTGCCGAGACCACGGTCGTAGCCACGGGCAAAAATCTGTGTGCCGAGCACATAACCAAAGCCGTAGGTCACCAAAATGATGCCTACCGACGCGATGTCTGTACCAACCTGCTCGGCTAGCAACGAAATCGACGGCCCGACCAGGCCGAACGCCAGTCCGACCACCAAAAAGACGGCAAAATATGCGCGATGAGAGCGGGTTGGACGATCGACTATCGGCACATTCACCCTGTGCAGGCTACGGGTCTTGCTTGATGTGTCGGGGGATAGTTGCCTGCTGTTGCGACAAGTGATTCGATCGCTTCGGCCCGTGTCGCCCACGATCTGTCGGCGACGACCCTGCTCGTCGACCATACGAGGCCGACCAATTCGCCGGTCTTGTTCACCAACGGTCCGCCCGAGTTGCCGACCTTCACCGACAATTCGACTTCGAGACCGGGTCTCGAGACTTTTTCGCGGAGATAGATGTCCTCGGTGTCTATGCGCAGACGGCGACGAATCTTCGCGGCACGCACAAACTGCGAGTCGTCATCAAAAGCGAAAAAGTAGACATCTTCGCCGCCTTTCGGTTTGCCCAAGACAACGGGCTCAAATTTGAGACTTGGGGGCATGGGGTCGATTGCGAGCAGAGCCAGGTCTTGGCGCACATCGATCGCCACGACTCTGGCGTTAAATTTTTCGCCATCCAGCGTGGTTATCTCGTTGCGCGTTTGTCCCGCCACGCCGTGGGCGACAGAAATGATCAAACGACGTTCGATGAAGGTGCCGACCGTTCTGGTCTCTGCCGAGCGACATCCCGACGAGGTGATCAAAACAACCGCCGGCGACTTTGCCGGCAGCCGCTCTTGAATGCGCGTCGCCGCGAAAAGGCCCGACGCAATGGCGACAAAAGTCGCAAGCAGAATCACCGATTTTTTTGGCCTGATCTAAAAAAACGATAGTTGATCGAAGTATTTTCCACTAGTTTGTGCCGATGGCAAAAACAAGAGTTGCAGTCGTCGATCGGCTCGTGGGTAACCCGATTTCGTGGGGAGTTTGCGAGGTGCCCGATTGGGGTTTTCAACTCGATGCTCGAACCGTGTTGGGTGAAATGAAAGCGGTGGGTCTCAAGGCAACGGAGCAGGGTCCGGTTGGATATCTGGGCACGACGCCCGACGAAGTTGCGAAGGTCGCCGATGAGTTCGGCTTGCCGATTGTCGGTGCGTTCGTGCCGTTGATAATGCACGATGTGGCCCAGCGCGAAAAGATGCGCAAGGCGGCGCACTTTTCGGCGGGGCTGTTGGGCGCGACAGGAAAGGGATTCTTCATCACCGCCGTCGTTGTGGACGAAGGTTGGGGTAAGCGATTCAAACTTTCGGACGCGCAATGGCAGGCGATGTTCGACGGATTCAACGAAATCGACGAGATTTGCGCCGGGTACGGCATCAAGCAGGTTCTCCACCCTCATTTGAACACCCTTGTTGAAACGCAAGACGACGTGAATCGAGTTTTGGCGGGCTCGGATGTTCGATGGCTGCTGGATACGGGTCACTTGCAGATCGGTGGAACCGACCCGGTGAAGTTCGCGCGCGAAAATTTTTCGCGTATCGATCACTTTCACGTGAAAGATGCCAAGATGAGCATCGCCAAGAAGTTTTTGGCCGGTGAAATTACCTTGATGGAAGCAACTCGCGACGGCGTGTTCTGTGCCGCCGGAGACGGAGATGTGAAAATCTCCGAGGCGATCGAAGTGATGGAGTCGAACGGCTACGACGGCTGGTACGTGCTCGAGCAAGACATGGCGATCGTCGGCGAACAACCAAGAGACGCAAAGATTTCGACGGCGGGCGTGCGCAGGAGCATCGACTTTCTCGCAAAACTCTGAGCCTCAATAAGTGAGGTCAAAACGCTTGATTTCTGCGTGAAATCGGGAAAATCTCGGCAAACATAACCATCTATGTCGGATTTGTCGCAAACCCCTACGAACGCTAGTTTTTACGCAACAGGAATGTCCTGTAGGTAACAAAACAAAAACAATAAGGGGAGAAATCAATGAAGATCCGCAAAACTTGGGGAGTCGTCCTCGGTGCGTCAGCACTGTTGGCGCTCGCCGCGTGCGGTGGCTCTTCCGATTCGTCAACTGAATCTGAAGAAGCAACTGCAGAAGACTCGGCTGAAGTGACAGCCGGCGAAGACATCACGATCGCGGTTATCACCCACGGTGATGACGGCGTGTTCTGGTCGGTCGCGCAGAAGGGTGCAGAGGCCGCTGGCGCTGCGCTCGGAATCACGATGAACTACCAGGGTGCAAACAACAACGCTCAGGACCAGGCTCAAATGATCGAGCAGGCGGTCACTGACGGTGTGGACGGCATCGCTGTTTCGTTGGCAGACCCGAAGGCACTCGAAGGAGCGCTGAAGAAGGTTGTTGAAGCGGGTATTCCGTTGATCACCTTGAACTCGGGCTCAGACCTGTTCAAAGGTCTTGGTGCGATCACCCACGTCGGTCAAGACGAGACCATTGCCGGTAACGGCGCTGGTGAGCGTTTGAAGGCCGCCGGCGGAACCGTGCTTCTTTGCGCCAAGCAAGAGCAGAGCAACGTCGCCCTCGAAGAGCGCTGCAACGCAGCCGAGAAGACATTCGGTGGAAAAGTCATTCAGATCACAACCTCGGGTGACGCAGACCGCGTCGCTCAGCAGGCTGAGATCAAGGCCGCCATGGACGCTGACCCGTCGATCAACGCCTTCCTTGGAACTGGTCCGGTAATCGCTGTTGACGGTGCTAACGCCGCCGCAGAACTGGGTCGTTCAATGCCAATGGGTGGCTTCGACCTGTCGACAGAAATTCTTGACTACATCGGTCAGGACAAGTTGACCTTCACCATTGACCAGCAGCAATTCCTCCAGGGCTACCTGGCGGTCGTGTTCCTCTACCTCAACGTGACAAACAAGAACACTGTTGGTGGTGGATTGCCTGTTATGACAGGTCCTGGATTCGTCGACAAGTCAAACGTCGTCGCAGTTCAAGAACTTGTTGGCAAGGGAACTCGCTAATTAGTTGGTTGTTCTAATCGCAAGTTGGTTCGCCCGTTCGATTTTCGGACGGGCGAACCAACCCGATTTGATTTTGAGTATTGTCGGGGGAAGCAAGCGTGAGTGAAGTTGACGGCCTGTCGCCAGCGAAAATGGGCGACGAGAGAATCTCTTATCGGGGGCCGATCAAAAGACTTTTAGTTTCACCAGAAATCGGCGCGTTGATTGGCGCGGTTGTGGTGTGGGCATTTTTTTGGGGCAACGGCGACAAGTTCGGAACCGCCGGTAGCACCGCGAACTTTTTGGATGTCGCCGCGCCTTTGGGCATCATGGCGGTGGTCGTTTCTTTGCTGATGATCGGCGGCGAGTTCGATCTTTCGGCCGGCGTAATGACGGGAGCCAGCGGCGTCACGATTGCGTTGATGGCGAAGTATTTCACCGAGGGCGGCATCTCGCTTTGGGTCTGCATTCCCGCCGCGTTTTTGTTGGCAGGTTGCGTCGGTTGGTGGAACGGGTTTTTGGTCAATCGAACGGGGTTGCCGAGCTTCATCGTCACGCTTGGCTCGTTTTTCGTGATCAAGGGTGCAAACCTTGTTTTTGCCAAGCGCATCAACTCGAAGGTCAATGTCGCCGATGTCGACAAAGCCCACGGGTACAGCTTCTTCAAGGCGCTCTTGGGCGGAGAGAACGCATTCGGCGATATGAAGTATCGCGACTTGATCTTTATCGTCGGTGGGCTGCTGTTTGCCGCACTACTTGTTTTGGGCCTGATCGAACAATCGTTGGTTCGAAAGCAGTCGGCATCAGTCGCCGAGTTGGTGATCGCGATCGCGGGACTTGGCGCGGCGATCGCGGGTGTCTTGATCTTGCATCGCACCGATTCGATAAACGGCAATTTCTTGGCCGGAGTGCTCGGGCTGGTCGGCACCGTGGTGGCGATCGTGTTCTATTCGCGGGCACGCTTTGAAGGTCGCGAAAAGATCGTGGGTGCACTACCCGACGAGTCGAAGCGGTTCTTGGCATTCGGAGTTTTCGGCGTACTGGTCGCGTCGTTCGCGGGTCGATTGTTCGACCGCAACGAAGAACGGGTGATGTTGCAGTGGATGCCAGGCACGTTGAGAATGGTGGTGGCGGTGTTGGCGGCGCTGTTTCCGCTGGCGATGACCATCCGGTCGTTTGCTCGCGGCGACAGAGAGGTGCGCGGACGCGTGATTGCTTCGTTGATCGTGCGACTGCCCGTTATATGCCTGGTTTCTTTGATCGGCATCGTCGCGTTGCTTCAATTGACCACCGTTCAAGCGGTGCGTGCGGTTGTGATAACAGCGGCGGGTACGGGCGCCGCGGTGTGTTTTTATCAGTCGCGCAGGGCCGTCGCGAAGGTTTCAACGAAGTGGTTTTTGACCATCGGAGTGCTGATGTCGGGCTCGTTCGTGTTCGTGGCTTTCGCATTGCGGGCAGATTCAAGCGCCGCGAGATTCAGGGGTGGGATTTTCACCAGCCTGTTGTTGATGGCGACACTGATCTTGGCGACGACCATTGTCGAGGCGACGAATCGGGCCCGCACCGCACCGCACGAAAAAGCCGATGTGCTTGGTCGACGCATGGTGCTCGTCGGAATGATCTTGGGTTCGATCGCCCTGACCGTGCGACTGCTGCTCTCTGACGGAGTGTTTCGCATGTCGGTTTTCTGGTGGCTGTTCTTCACGATCGTGGGTTCGTTCGTGCTGACCAAAACGAAATACGGAAACTGGATCTTTGCCGTGGGTGGCAACAAAGACGCCGCACGCGCAACCGGCGTGCCGGCCGACAAAGTGAAGACGGCGTTGTTCATCGCGACCTCTTTGATGGGCGCGTTCGTGGGCGCGATGATTTTGATGCGACTCAACTCGGTGCAAGCCCAGCAGGGCGACGGTCAGGAGTTCGAATACATCATCGCGGCGGTCGTGGGTGGCAACTTGATGACGGGCGGCTACGGCTCGGTGATCGGCGCCTCGCTCGGTGCGTTGATCATGGCAATTTCAAAAAACGGCATTCCTGCCGCTCGTTGGAACCAAGATGGACGGTTCATCTTCTTGGGCGCCGTATTGCTGGTTTCTGTTTTGGTGAACAACTACGTGCGAAAGAAAGCGAACGAACAACGATGACCGCCACGAATCCGCTTCTTGAACTCGACAATGTCAGCAAATATTTCGGCAATGTCAAGGCGCTCGAGAATGTGTCGACGAAAGTCGTGGCCGGTCAGGTCACCTGCGTTTTGGGTGACAACGGAGCGGGCAAATCTACTTTCATCAAGATCATCTCGGGGCTTCACAAGCCGAGCACCGGAAGCTATAAATTCGAGGGTCACGAGGTCTCGTTCGAGTCGCCGCGAGAAGCCCGAGCGCTGGGTATCGCCACCGTTTATCAAGACTTGGCGATGGCACCGCTGATGTCGGTTTGGCGCAACTTCTTTTTAGGCTCCGAGCCGATGCGCAGATTTGGTCCGATCAACGTGATCGATGCGAAGTTCGCCCGAAAAACCGCCAAAGAAGAGATGGCGAAACTCGGCATCGATGTGCGCGATATAGACCAACCAGTGGGCACTCTTTCTGGTGGTGAGCGACAGAGCGTCGCCATCGCACGCGCGGTCTACTTTGGTGCGCGGGTTCTGATTCTCGATGAGCCGACATCAGCGCTCGGCGTGCGTCAATCTGATTTGGTGCTCGGCTATGTACGTGCGGCGGCCGCCCGAGATCTTGGCGTGATCTTGATCACGCACAACCCGCAGCATGCCTTGCCCGTGGGTGACCGGTTCTTGATTCTAAATCGCGGGCAATCGATCGGACAGTTCGAAAAAGCCGACCTAACTTACGAGCGTTTGATCGAGTTGATGTCCGGCCGCATTCAAGCCGCCTAGGCGAAGTTTCGCCATGAAGACGATTCGACTCACCACGGCACAGGCTCTCGTCAAGTTCTTGGTGGCGCAGAGAATCGTGATCGACGGCCAGAAAGAAAAACTGTTTCCCGGCGTAATGGCGATCTTCGGTCATGGCAACGTCACGAGCCTGGGAGTCGCGTTAGATGAAAATCGCGAACACATCCGCACATATCGGGGTCAAAACGAGCAGGGAATGGCACTGGCGGCGGTCGGCTTTGCCAAGGCGAGGCGCCGACAACAGATCATGGTCGCATCATCTTCGATCGGCCCCGGCGCCTTGAATATGGTCACCGCCGCGGGCGTGGCATATGTCGACCGTCTGCCGATTTTGATTTTGGCAGGCGACACCTTCGTGCATCGGGTGCCAGACCCAGTGTTGCAACAGGCGGAAAACTTTTTTGACCCGACCCAGAGCGTGAACGATGCTTTCAAACCCGTCACAAGATATTGGGATCGAATCACTGCACCGGAGCAGTTGCTGCAGTCTTTGCCCCACGCGGTTTCGACGATGCTCGACCCCGCAACCTGCGGGCCGGCATTCATCGGCCTGCCCCAAGATGTGCAGGCCGAGAGTTTCGAGTTTCCCGAGAAGTTTTTCGAAGAAGTCGTGCACACGATTTTGCGACCACGAGCCGACAAAAATGAATTGACGCGGGCGGTCGAGGTTTTGCGCACCGCGAAATCACCCCTGATCATCGCCGGTGGCGGCGTGCATTATTCGCTGGCTGAAAAAGAACTGGCGGAGTTCGCGACCAGGCACAACGTGCCCGTGGTCGAGACCGTGGCGGGCAAAGCCTCGCTATTGGCCGAACATCGCCTCAATGGCGGACCCGTCGGCGTGACAGGGTGCGAGTCGGCGAACAAGTTGGCGGCCGAAGCCGATGTCGTTTTGGCGTTGGGCACCCGTCTGCAAGATTTCACCACCGGCTCATGGACAATTTTCAGCAACGCCAAAACAAGATTTATCGGCGTGAACACGACGCGGTTCGACGCGATCAAACATCGCTCGCTGCCCGTGGTGGCCGATGTGCGCGAAACCTTGGGTGAATTGACGAATGCCTTGTCGGCATGGCGGGCGCCCGACACCTGGTCGAACCTGGCACAGACGGAAGTGGCCAAGTATCACGCTTACATCGACAGGCTGGCGAAAAGCGATCCGAAAAAAATCGCGACCTATGCACAGGTTGTCGGTGTCGCAGATCGTCTGGCGCAGCCCGCCGACTATGCGCTGACCGCGGCGGGCGGATTTCCGGGTGAGTTGAACAACGGGTGGCGAGCCAAGAGCATCAATTCATTCGACTGCGAATACGGGTTCTCGTGCATGGGCTATGAGATTTCGGGCGCTTGGGGGGCGAAGTTGGCGATGCCCGATCGCGAGGTGATTTCGTTCGTCGGTGACGGGTCGTACATGATGATGAATAGCGACATCTACAGTTCGGTGTTGTACGGCAACAAATTGATCGTGATCGTCTGCGACAACGGCGGCTATGCGGTGATCAACCGTCTGCAAGTCAACCAAGGCGGGGTGCCGTTCAATAATCAATATGTCGATTGCGACGTGACGAACCTCGTATATGTCGACTTCGCCAAGCATGCCGAGGCGATGGGTGCGATCGCCGAAACGGTCGGATCGATCGAAGAACTCGAATCGGCGTTCACGCGGGCGCGAAGTTCGACGCGAACCCATGTGATTGTTTTGAAGACGAGTTCGAACGAATGGACAGAAGGCGGTTCGTTCTGGGAGGTCGGCGTGCCGACGACGAGCCACCGACCCGAAGTGGTCAAGGCTGGCGAGGCGATGATCGAGGGCAAAAAACAACAACGAGTCGGCTGGTAGGGGCACGGTCGATGACGGGCAACCCAGAGTCGTCGAGCCTGCGGGGCAAAGTTTTGCTCTTGAGCGGCGCGTCGCGGGGTGTCGGCGAGTGCGTCGCGCGGTTGGCCGTCGAACGGGGGGCGGCTGGTTTGGCGCTGGTCGGTCGAGACACAAAGACGGGCGAGAAGTTGGCCGCAGAACTTGAAGAACTCGGCACGCGCACGATTTTTATCACCGCTGATTTGGGCGAGGCCGATGAGCCGAGCCGGATCGTCGGTGTCGTCGACGAAACTTTCGGAGTCGTGCACGGACTCTTGAACTCGGCGGCGGTGACCGATCGGGGAAGCGTGTGGAACACGACGACGGAAATGTTCGACGCGATGATGGCGGTCAATGTGCGGGCGCCGTTCATGTTGATTCAGGAATGCGCGAAGATCATGAAACGCGAGGGTGTGCCGGGTTCAGTGGTGAACATCGGCAGTGTCACCGGGCACGGCGGTGACGTGAATCTGACGCATTACGCGATCTCGAAAGGCGCCCTGCATACTTTGACCCGAAACTGCGCATATTCCCTGATGCGCGACCGCATTCGGGTCAATCTTTTGAACCCGGGTTGGATGGACACACCGACAGAAGACGCGACCCAGCGTCGTTGGCATAACGCCCAAGACGGTTGGCTGCAAAAAGCCGAGAGCGAGCAACCGCTTGGTCGACTGATCAAGCCCGACGAACTTGCGCGCACGATTTTGTTTTTGCTCTCCGACGAATCGGGTCTGATGACCGGGGCGATAATTGACTTCGACCAGTCTGTGCTCGGCGCCGGTGCGCCGTCGAAACCGAAAGCAGGAGAAGTTTGGCCGTGACAATTGCAATCGGAGTTTTGGGCGTCGGGCGTATCGGGGTGATGCACGCCGAGTTGATCGCCCAGCGAATCGAGGGTGCGCGCTTGGCGGGCGTCTTCGATTTGAACAATGCGGCGGCAAAAGATGTCGCCACGAAGTTCGGCTGCCGTCAATTCTCTGATCCTGAAGAACTGATGTCGTCGTCAGAAGTTGATGCGATCGCGATCTGCACATCCACCGACACCCATGTCGACATGCTGGTCAAGGCTTCGAAATTCAAGAAGCCCGTGTTTTGTGAGAAACCCATCTCGCTCTCGCTGTCGGAGACAGATCGTGGTTTGAAGGCGATCAACGACTCGAAAACCCCGTTGATGATCGGCTTCAACCGAAGATTTGACCCGAGTCATCGGTCGGTGCGAAATAGTGTGGCCGACGGATCTATCGGCGACGTGCACGTCGCGCGAATCACCAGTCGCGACCCGGCACCGCCCCCGGTCGAATATGCCAAGGTCTCGGGCGGCATCTTTGTCGACATGACGATCCATGACTTTGACATGGCGCGATATGTGGTGGGAAGCGAGATTGTCTCGGTGTTTGCGACCGGCGCCGTGCGAGTCGTGCCGGCCTTCGCCGAAATCGGCGACCTCGACACCGTGGCGTTGATGTTGCAACATGCAAATGGCGCGATCACGATGATCGACAACTCGCGCCAGGCCGTCTATGGCTACGACCAAAGGGTCGAGGTCTTCGGGTCTAAAGGTTTGGTCGGCTCGGATAATCCGCTGATGACGAGCACGATTTCGCGCAACGAGCAGGGCACGCATCTGGCAAAGATGCCCTACTTCTTTCTGGATCGCTACATACCTTCTTATATAGCCGAGTGGAACGAATTCATCGCCGTGGCCAACGGCAAGATCGCGCCCGTGGTGACCGGTGCCGATGGGCGGGCATCACTGGTGGCCGGACTCGCCGCATGGAAGTCGGTGCGCGAGGGTCGCCTGGTCAAAACCAGCGAAATCGCCTGAGGCGATCAGACGCCGAACGATTTTTTTCGAGCGGCCGCGAACCGCTGGCGCGTCGTCGTTTTTTGATCGTTTGAGGCCACGGGTTCTGCGGCGACGCGAGACGACGCCTTCCATGTGGGCCACGAACCGGTGAGCGCGGCGGCCGCCTGACGAGCCGCACCGAGGGCGACGATTTCTGGTTCGTTCAAGACGTTCACCTGTTTGCCCGTGAGATCGGCCACGATCTGACAGACGGCGTGCGACTGCGCACCGCCACCGAGCAGGAAAATGCGACCCGATGTGTCGACCGAACAGTCGTCGATCGCCGACAATCCGTCGAGGAGTCCGCAGACCACGCCTTCGATCGCGGCTCGAGCGACATCGTTTCTGGTGTGGCTCGCGTTCAAGCCGACCAAAGTCGCCCGTGCATCCGGCAGGTTCGGCGTGCGCTCACCGTCGAGATATGGCAACAACACGAGGTCGCGTGAACCACAATCTGATGCGAGCGCGAGTTCACCCAACTCGCGCAAACTGCAGTTCAAAATGTTGGCGAACGAGTCGAAAACCTTCGTCGCGTTGAGGGTGCAGACCAGGGGCAAAAATGCACCGGTGGCATCGGCGAAGCCCGCGACGCTCGCGCGGGCGTCGTGCGTCGGTGAGGCGCTGACGCAGTAAACCGTGCCCGAGGTGCCGAGGGAGATCGCCACGTCCCCAGTTTGCAGACCGATGCCGAGGGCCCCCGCCATGTTGTCGCCCGTGCCGCAGGCGACGATCGCGTTTTTCCAAGTACCGGTTTTTTCGAGTGGCGCGGCGACGCGGGGCAGAGCGCCGGACCAGTCGCGCTTTGCGTCGATGATCTGCAAAATCTCGTCGTCATATTGCCCCGACTTTGGTGACCAATAGCCAGTGCCCGATGCGTCGCCGCGATCGGTGACGATCTCGTTGGCTCTGGCGCCACGCAATTGCCACGAGAGATAGTCGTGGGGCAGGCAGACGCGCGCGACGCGAGCCCAATTATTCGGCTCGACCCGCTTCAACCACGAAAGTTTGGCCACGGTGAAACTCGCGACCGGCACGCTGCCGACGCGGTCGGCCCACCACTTCGTGTCGCGCTGGGCGACGCACCATGTCGCGTCCGGTGCCGACTCGGTGTCGTTCCATAATTTCGCCTTGCGCACGACGTTGTTCTCGCCGTCGATAGCGACAAGTCCGTGTTGTTGGCCCGCCACCGAAATTGCCTTGACACTTTCGCCGTGACTCTCGAAGCCGGCTTGACTCAGCGCCGTGTCGAAGGCCTTCACCCATTCTTCGGGGTGGGTCTCGCTCTTCGGTGCGTCGCCGGTGTCGGGGTGCGAGGCCCGACCCGAGGCGACGAGTTCACCCGAGTCGAGGTCGCGAAGTTCGACTTTCGTCGACTGTGTCGATGAATCGACGCCGATCACCAGCGACATTTGTGGATCGACTTTTATCGGACGCCGAGCAGCAGTTCAGTCACCAATTGGTCGAGTCGTTCGTGGGCGTAACCTCGCTCGCCGAGAGCCTTGACATCGAACGAGCCCGTGCGAAGCGAATGAAGCGCATCGGCACCGAGACCCTCTGGCGAGGTCGGCTCGGAGAGTTTGTCGAACATCGCCGCTTTGAGCGCCGCCTGAATCTCTTTGTCTTGTTTGAACTGCCGAGACTTTTCGGCGAGGATCAGATAGGTGCGCATGCATCCGCGCGCGAAGTCCCAGACGCCCTCGGCGTTCTCGGTGCGGTAGGCGTGGGCGTCGAAGTGCAGCATGCCGCCCCATTTCGAGTCTTCGAGAAGTTTGACCAGGTAAAACGCGTCGCGGATGCCCTCGCTGCCGAAGCGGAAATCTTGGTCGTATTTGCCGATGCGTTGCGCGTTGAGGTCGATGTGAAACAACTTGCCGTGCCACAAAGTTTGGGCGACGGCGTGGGTGAAGTTCAGACCGCTCATCGTTTCATGGGCGAACTCGGGGTTCAGGCCGACCATGTCGGGCCACTCGAGTTCGTTGATGAACGCGATCGCGTGGCCGACGGTGGGCAAGAACATGTCACCCCTTGGCTCGTTGGGCTTGGGTTCGAGGGCGAACTTCAGGTCGTAGCCGCGATCTTTCGCGTAGGCGCAACAAATATTCACCGCCTCGGCGTATCGATCGAGGGCGGTGCGCACATCTTTTGCGGCCTCGCATTCGAGCCCCTCTCGGCCACCCCACATCACGTAAACCTTGGCGCCGAGCGAAACACCCATGTCGATCGACTCCATGGTTTTTTTGATCGCGTATCGACGCACGACCGGATCATTCGCCGTGAACGCGCCTTCTTTGAAAACCGGCTGACCAAAAAGATTTGTCGTCGCCATCGGCACCTTGATGCCCGTCTTGTCGAGCGCCTGACGAAAGCGCTTAAGCGCGGTCTCGCGTTCTGCGGCGGTCGCACCGAACGGCACCAAGTCGTCATCGTGAAAATTCACGCCGTATGCGCCGATTTCGGCGAGGCGATGCACCGACTCGACCGGGTCGAGCGAAGGTCGCGTCTCGAGACCGAACGGGTCTCGACCCATGTTGCCCACGGTCCATAAACCGAAGGTGAATCGATGTTCTGGTTTCGGTGTGTAGTTGTCTGACATGTCGCAGATGTTAGTTGTAATTCGCAACGGCACTCAATGCGGTTAGAGTAAACAAGCCTTTTACCTTCCGGGGTAGCTCAGTTGGCAGAGCAACGGACTGTTAATCCGTGTGTCGTGGGTTCGACCCCCACCCCCGGAGCCAAAATCTCAAGGTTTTTGAGGATCATCGGAGGCGAGATGGCAGAAGTTGCGACGGGGGTTGCACCGTCGGGTCGTGCGCATCCGTTAGACCCGCTAAGCAAAAGTGAACTCGAGTCGTTGATCGCCGCATTGCGCGATCAGGGCGTGATTGATCAACGCCATTTGATCGCGATGATTCAAGTCGAAGAGCCGTCCAAGGCGACACTGGCCCGTTTTCGGCTCGGCGAAAATGTCGAACGCGCCGCGCGGGTGACTTTGTTGAATCGCTCGAGCGGCGAGGTCTGCGAGGTTGTCGTCACCGTCTCTGGTCGCGTCGTCAGCAATCGGGTCGTCGAAGGCGCCAAGGCGCCGATTTTGAGCATTGAAAGCGAGATGGCGATCGCGGCGGCCAAGCGCGACAAACGAGTGATCGAGGCGTTGCGCAGTCGGGGCATCACCGATCTTGAAAGTGTGAAGATGGAGACGTGGCCGATCGGCGCGCAGATTCCCAAATATTTGGACGATGGTCGCCGGATTATTTGGACGCCGATGTGGCATCAGCCGAAACCGCAGGCAAATTTTTATGCGCATCCGATTTCGGGGTTGCATGCGATCGTTGATCTCGACTCGGGCGAGGTGGTCGCGGTTGAAAATGACCAGCAGATCGAGGTGCCTCAGACACCGGGCCCGTATCGGCAGAGCCAGACGGGGGCGAGTGTCGCGTTGAAGCCGCTCGAGATCAAACAACCTGAGGGTGTTTCGTTTTCGATCGAAGGCCACAGCGTGCAGTGGGAGCGCTGGCGATTTCACATCGGTTTTTGTCAGCGCGAGGGGCTCGTGATCCACGACGTGTGGTTCGACGACGCGGGCGAGATGCGCAAGATCGCCCACCGAATGTCGATCGCCGAATTGGTCATTCCTTACGGTGACCCGAGTCAGGGTGCGTATCGCAAAAACGCCTTCGACACCGGCGAGTTCGGCTTGGGAAACTACACGAATTCGCTGACTTTGGGTTGCGACTGTTTGGGCGAAATCGTCTATTTGGATGTCGCGGTTGCGACACCAAGCGGCGCGGTGCGCGAGATCAAGAACGCGATCTGCACGCACGAAGAAGACTTCGGAATCTTGTGGAAACATGTGGACATCGACGGCAACGTCGAGGTGCGGCGCGGGCGACGGTTCGTCGTGTCGTCGATCGTGACGATCAACAACTACGAATACGGATACTTCTGGTATTTCTACCAAGACGGCTCGATCGAGTTCGAGGCCAAACTCACGGGCATCGTGCTGACGCTCGCCGATAACTTGGGCGCCGATCACGGCTCGGCGACCGAACTCGAACCGGGGTTGTGGGCGCCCTATCACCAGCACATTTTGTGCGCCCGACTCGATTTAGACATCGACGGCGGCGGCGACGAAATCTCCGGCGTGCGCAACACGGTTGTCGAAGTCGATTCTTTCGCCCACGAGATGGGGCCGAAGAACGTTCATGGCGGCGCCTACGAGACGAGCGAAAAAGTTTTGCGGCGCGAGGGGGAGGCGCGGCGGGTCGTCGATCCGTTCAAGAGTCGGTTTTGGAAGATCGTCAACCCTGGTCGAAAGAACCACATGGGCAAGTCGGTCGGCTACAAACTCGTGTCGGGGCATACGACCTATCCGTTGGCCAAGCCCGAGTCGACGATCGGGCGGCGCGCCGGCTTCATGTATCACCATCTGTGGGTCACGCCGAATCGGGCTGACGAACGATATCCGGCGGGGGATTATCCGTATCAACATAAGGGTGGCGCGGGGTTGCCCGAGTGGACGCGGGCCGATCGCGAAATCGAAAACACCGATGTTGTGCTGTGGCATGTTTTCGGCACGAATCACATTCCGCGTGCCGAAGATTGGCCCGTGATGCCCGTCGAGCGCACCGGGTTTCATTTGAAGCCGAGCGGATTTTTCGCGCGCAGCCCCGGCATCGACGTCGCCCCCGCCCCCAAGACCTGCCATTAGGCTCATGCTTCGCAAGTGAGCAACTAAATAATTTAAGCGTGGGGCCAGTAGCTCAGTGGTCAGAGCAGGGGACTCATAATCCCTTGGTCGTAGGTTCGATCCCTACCTGGCCCACTTTTTGCCGTGTTACCCGGATGCGCTAGTCTCGTTACACAAATCGCATAGTCCATCGGGGTCTATGCAAAAGGGAGAACAACAATGATTAAGCGCAAAGGACTGAAGTCTGCTGCTCTTGCCATTGCTGCGTTTTCGCTGATCGCAGGTGCCTGCGGTGGAAGCGACAGCACAGTAACTGAAGAGACAGTCACTGAAGAGACGACAGCCGAAACAACCGCGGCACTTCCGGGTGAGGGCATTCTTGCCTGTCAGGTGACTGACACCGGTGGCGTCGACGACAAAGGCTTCAACCAGATTTCGTACAAGGGCATGCAAGACGCTGAGGCAACCCTCGGTGTAACCATCGACCTGCTCGAATCGGCATCAGACGCCGACTATGCACCGAACCTGCAGAACTTCGCAGACAAGGGTTGCAACATCATCGTGACCGTCGGTTTCTTGCTTGGCGATGCGACAAAGGCAGCAGCCGAAGCCAACCCCGACAAGAACTATGCGATTGTCGACTCGGCATTTGATCCGCCGATCGCCAATGCGCGTGGTCTCGTGTTTTCAACCGACCAGCCGTCGTTTATGGCGGGTTACTTGGCCGCGGGCATGACGAAGACCGGCGTTGTCGGTACCTTCGGTGGTATCAACATTCCGCCAGTGAGCATCTTCATGGACGGCTTCGCCAAGGGTGTCGCCTATTACAACGCTCAAAAGGGAACGAAAGTCAAAGTTCTCGGTTGGGACACAGAGAAGAAGGACGGCACATTCGCCGGAAACTTCAACAGTTTGGATGACGGCAAGAACATCGCCAAGAGCCAGGCTGACGAAGGCGCCGACATCATTTTCCCAGTGGCTGGTCCGGTGGGTCTTGGTTCGGCACAGTTCGCCAAAGAGTCTGGTGGCAAGGTCAAGATCATCGGTGTTGACGTTGACATGAGCATCTCTAACCCGGACGCCGCAGAGGTCTACATCGCCTCGGTGTTGAAGAACATCGACGCGGCGGTACTCGCAGCGATCACCGACACGGTCAATGGTGTGAAGACATCAGACAACTATGTCGGCACCTTGGCCAACGGTGGTGTTGGTGTTGCCTATACGGCAGTGCCAGCCGAACTGCAGGCTGAGGTCGAGGCAATCGGCGCAGGAATCGCCGACGGCACGATCAAAATCTGATTTCTTGCCGTAAAAACGGCGGAAGTTAAAAACTCTGGCCCTACTGCGAAAGCAGTAGGGCCTTTGTTTTTGTGGCGAGCAGTCGTAGATTCGAAACATCTCTCGGCAGAAGTCATAAATTTTTCGCGCCGAATTGCGCCGACTAGTGTCGGTGCAGAAGCACGCCACGAGGTAACGCCTGAGATGAAACTTGAATTGCGGGGTATCACCAAGAGATTTCCCGGTGTGGTCGCAAATGATTCGGTGAACCTGAGTATCGCCACGGGTGAAGTACTGGCGCTCGTGGGCGAAAATGGCGCGGGTAAGTCGACCTTGATGAACGTGCTCTATGGCCTGTACAAAGCCGACGAGGGCGAAATCTTGATCGACGGCGCATCGAAGAAATTCAACTCACCTGCCGACGCGATCGCCTCTGGTATTGGCATGGTGCACCAGCACTTCATGTTGGTGCCCGTTTTTTCGGTGGCCGAAAACGTGGTTCTCGGGTCTGAGCCGACCAGGCGACTCGGTGCGCTTGACATCGAGCAGGCGCGCAAGATGGTGCGCGACGTTTCTGATCGATACAACCTCAACCTCGACCCGGATGCGATCGTGGAAGACCTGCCTGTGGGCGTACGTCAGCGCGTCGAGATCGTGAAGGTGTTGTTGCGCGACGCCAAGATTGTCGTGTTCGACGAGCCGACGGCCGTGCTGACCCCGAGCGAAATCCTCGAGTTCTTCGAGATCGTGCGAACTCTGATCAGATCGGGCAAAGGTGTCGTGTTCATCACCCACAAACTGAAAGAGGCGCTGACGATCGCCGATCGGATCAATGTTTTGCGACGCGGCAAGGTCGTAGGAGACGCCGACCCCAAGACGGCGTCAGAGGCGCAGATCGCCGAGATGATGGTGGGTCGTCCCGTGCAATTGACGGTCGACAAGAAGCCCGCCGATCCTAAACAGGTCGTGTTGAGCGTGAAGGATCTGAGTTTGATCGACCCCGACGGTCGGACGGTGGTCGACCAGGTCTCGTTCGAGGTGCGTGCAGGCGAGATCGTGGGTATCGCCGGCGTGCAGGGCAACGGACAGACCGAATTGGTCGAGGCTTTGAGCGGCCTGCGCAACGCGAACTCTGGGGTCGTGGAAATCGACGGCAAAGACGTGACGAAGGCGTCGCCGCGAGAGAGACATAGTTTGGGCATGGGTCATGTGCCTGAAGATCGCCAACGACAGGGTTTGATAACCGGAATGTCGATCACCGAAAATCTTGTTCTGACCCGCTATCACGACAACGAGTTTTGCAACGGCATGAAGATGAGATGGTCTGACGCGTCGAAAAAGGCGAAAGAGTTGGTGGCGAACTACGACATTCGCACCAGCGACCCAGATCAGTTGGCCTCGACGCTGTCGGGTGGCAACCAGCAAAAAGTGATCGTCGCTCGCGAACTGAGCAGGAAGATCGGCCTGGTTCTTGCCGCCCAACCCACGCGCGGCATCGATGTCGGCAGCATCGAATACATTCACGAACAGATCGTCAAAGAAAGAGACGCCGGCACGGCGGTTTTGATCGTCAGCACCGAACTCGACGAAGTGATGGCTTTGTCGGATCGCTTGTTGGTGATGTATCGAGGAAAAATTGTCGCCGACCTCGACCCGAAAAAAATCAGCCACATGGATGTCGGTCTGTATATGGCGGGATCGCGACCGGAAAGCGCCGTCGGGTCGCACCGATGACAGACCTGCTCAAATCTCTGCGTTACACGCTGCTGGCTTTGTTGGCCTCGCTGTTGGTGGGTGCGGTGATCATCGTCGTGACCGATATCGATGCGCTTAAAGTCGGCGACTACGGCAAGGCGTTCACGACCGTGTTGACCGCATACAGATCTTTGTTCGAAGGCTCGTTTTGGGGCCTGCGATCGATTTCGAACACGATCACGGGCACGACACCGCTGTTGCTCAGCGGTCTCGCCGTTTCGGTGGCGTTCAAAGCGGGCCTGTTCAACATCGGTGCGACGGGTCAAATGTTGGCCGGTGGAATGACGGCGTTGTGGGTCGGGTTCACGATGAGCGGCCCCGGTTGGTTGCAGGTTCCCCTCGCGGTTCTGGCGGGTGCGATCGGCGGCGCGATCTTCGGCGGCATCGCCGGCGTGTTGAAAGCGCGCACCGGGGCGCACGAGGTGATAACGACGATCATGCTCAACAGCATCGCGAGTTTTTTGGTGTTGTGGCTGTTGAAGACGACCTTGTTTCAACGCGAGGGTCGACCCGACCCGATTTCGAAACTGATCGCCGACGAGGCGCATTTGCCTAGATTGTTCGGGTTTTTGGAGGGCAGATCAGATCTGGTCGCACACTCGGGATTCTTCGTCGCGCTGCTGGCGACCTACGGATATTGGTACCTGCTCAAGCGCACGACGCTCGGCTTCGAACTTCGTGCCACGGGTTTGAACAGTGACGCCGCGAAATATGCGGGCATGAAATCTAAAACTCTGATGGTCGTGGCGATGTTGCTGGCCGGGGGTTTCGCCGGCATGGCCGGCGCGACCGAGGTACTCGGCACCTACGGCTATGCGTCGACAAGTTTGGCCGGCAACATCGGGTTTGATGCGATCGCCGTGGCGTTGCTCGGTCAGTCGTCGCCGATCGGAACGCTGGTTTCAGCCTTGCTGTTCGGCGCGCTGCAGGCGGGCGGTCGCTCGATGCAGGCGAACACCGATGTGCCCGTCGACCTGATAATCGTGCTCCGCGCGCTAATCGTGATGTTTGTCGCCGCGCCGTTGTTGGTCAAGGCGATGTTCAGGGTCAAGTCGCAATTTTCGGCCCAGGGCCAGACCTTCAGAGGATGGGGCGGGTGAGCCAGGTGAAGCCGACGGACCAGTTGAGCGAGGCTGCCGAGAGTTTGGTGCTGTCCGCAGAACAAAAAAAACGCGCGCGAAATGTCGGCTTTGCCTATCTGGGTCTGGCCGTGATCACGATGGTGATTTTTTCGCGACGACCGGGAGACGCCGGTTTCAGGTTGACCGAAGGGGGCACGCTGCTGACGTTGCCGGCCCAACAGATCGCCTGGATTTTTGGTCTTGTCTTTGTCGGCCTCGGTTCGGCGCAACTTTGGCGGGGCTTCGGCAAGATCTCGAACATCGTGCTGGCATTGGCCACCGCGATGTTCGTGATGAGTTTCTTGTCGTGGGCCACGGCGGGCGAGTCGTTCAGTCTTGTCGGCATGTTGCAAGACACGGTTGCGCGTAGCGTGCCGATAACCCTCGGCGCGCTCGGCGGCATTCTGTGCGAGCGCAGTGGCGTGATCAATATCGCGATCGAAGGCATGTTGTTGGCGGGCGCGTTCACGGGTGCGGTCGGTGCGTCGTTGACGAACCTGTGGCTCGGCACCGTGATCGCGATGCTCACGGGCGTATTTTTGGCGTGGATACTTGCCGTTTTCTCGATCAAGTACCGCGTCGATCAGGTGATCGTCGGCTTCGCGATCAATTTTTTTGCGCTCGGCATCACATCATTTTTGAGCTTCAGGGTTTTGGTGCCGAATCCCGACTACAACTCGTTGGTGCCGGTGATGCCGATTTCGGTGCCGCTGTTGTCGAAGATACCGTTCATCGGTCAAATTTTTTTCGTGCAGACGATATTCGTCTATTTTTCGTTCGGCGCGGTGGCGCTCCTGACCTGGTCGATGTATCGCACGCGCTGGGGCTTGCGCACCAGGGCCGCCGGCGAATACCCGAAAGCGGCGGGCACGCTCGGTGTCGATGTCATCAAGTTGCGCTATCGAAACTTGATGATCGCGGGCGCAGTCGCGGGCATCGGCGGAGCATGGTGGCCGATCGGCACGGTCGGCAGGTTCGACCAGAACATCACCGGTGGTCGCGGTTTTATCGCTCTTGCCGCCGTGATTTTCGGTCGCTGGCACCCGGTCGGGGCGTTCAGCGGTGCTTTGGTTTTTGCGTTGGCCGAGGCAGTGCGGTTGAAGATCGGCAACTTCGACACTGGCATACCAAGCGAGTTCTTGTTGATGGCGCCGTATTTGGTGACGCTCGTGGTTGTAGCCGGGTTCGTCGGTGCGAGTCGCGCACCTAAGGCCGCTGGCCAACCCTACGACGAGCAGTAAAAACTATTGGCGAACTATTTGCCCTTGGGGCGAAACGCGACGAGACCGTTGGCAAGTTCGAGTCGGGGGCCGTCGATCAGATCGATGCAGTAGGGCACCGCGGGCATCACTGCGTCGAGACACTCGCTAATTGAGGATGGTTTACCTGGCAGATTGATGATCAGCGCACCACCGCGAATGCCCGCGGTTTGGCGCGACAAGATCGCTGTCGGCACGACCTTGAGCGATGTCGCGCGCATCAGTTCGCCGAATCCGGGCATCATTTTTTCGCAGACTTGTTCGGTGGCCTCGGGTGTGACGTCGCGCAACGCGGGGCCCGTGCCGCCAGTGGTGACGATCAGACAACATTTTTCGATGTCGGCGAGTTCTCGCAGCGTCACCGCGACGAGGTCAACTTCGTCGGCGATCACCTTGGAGACCGCTTGCC
>Ga0194129_10002399_pt1 | contig 28348 bp, 27 predicted proteins | sample TA2KigCa35mmetaG_FD_150862 | JGI IMG/M metagenome (GOLD analysis project Ga0194129, IMG submission 150862) | Freshwater microbial communities from Lake Tanganyika, Tanzania - TA2015038 Kigoma Deep Cast 35m | ecosystem: Environmental > Aquatic > Freshwater > Lake | place: Tanzania: Lake...
GGAGAGATTACAAACTACGAGTTTGTTCCGTATCAAAGCAACGTAGTCTTTAACCCTGAATTGCGGAAAGCTGAAGCTCGTGGAATGAGTCCTGAGGAGCGCGCAGCCGCTCTGCGTGAAATGCTTTTTCGCCAAGGATTAACTGGAATTAGTCCTACTAGAGGCGGTTTGCCTGGAATTATTCCACGCGAACCCACAATGCGCGAACGCCCACGGTACTACTCGTACGCTGAAGGTGGTTTAGCCTCTCTTGCCGAAAACCTAGCCGATAAAGGCCGTGGCGGTGACTCCATGCTCGTCCACATGTCGCCTGAAGAAGTGCAGGGAATAAACGCTTTAACGCAAAGAATGACAGGTCGGTCGTTAACCATTAACCCACAGACGGGGTTGCCTGAAGCTTTTCTCGCTGCATTTTTACCCGCGCTGCTTGGTTTAGGCGGCACTAAATTGCTGGGATTGACGGCGCTTCAGTCGGCTCTGCTGGTCGGTGCGGGATATGCAGCTAAATACGGAAGTCTAAAGCGGGGCATCATGGCTGGGCTTGGTGCTTTTGGTGGCGCACAGATGGGTGCGGGGTTAGAAGCGGCTGGTGCAGCGGCTCCCGCAGCAAAAGCAACAGAGTTAGCAGGGCAACAAGCGGCAGCAGCGCAGGCTGGAGCGGGGGCTGTTTCATCTGCTTATGGTGGGGTTCCTTTAGGTTCAGTAACAGAGGTAGTTGGTCCTTCTGTTGGTGGCGGTCTTTCGCCTTATGCGGATATATCCCGAATGCCGTTAAAATTTACTGAAACTGGGGCGTTACCGATACCTCAAGCGTCTGGATTGCAAGCATCTATTCCAACTAGCGGTATGACTGCAACAACTCCTGTTATTGACCAAATTGCGAAGATTCCAACAACGGTCCCGCCTTCTGGAACAGCACTTGAACGCATGACTAAAGGCGCCTCTGACTTAATGTCCAGTGATAAAGCTGTTAGAGAAGCTGCCCAAGCTGCGTACAAAGTTCCTACCGATTCCACACCGTTTATGGCGGTTTCGCAAATATTAGGTGGCGCAGGTGCTGAATCTGCGATAAAAGAACAAGACAAATTTAAAGCAGAACAAGCCGTTATTGCCCGTAAAAAAGAAGAGGAAGAAGAAGATTTTTTAAAATTATTTAGACGATCCCTTGGACGTGTTTCCGCAGCAGATGGTGGTCTTGTCGCTATGGCTGGCGGCGGGATGCCTACGTTTGAATATGGTGGTACGACTGCGCCGACTGGTGAGCCTCGGATGGTGCAAGGTGCTGGTGATGGTATGAGCGATAATATACCTGCCAATATTGAAGGTGTGCAAGAAGCCCGGTTGGCTAACGATGAGTTTGTAGTGCCTGCTGATGTTGTAGCAGATATTGGCAACGGCTCCAGTAGTGCTGGAGCAAAGAAACTTTACGCCATGATGGATAGAATCCGTAAGGCACGGCATGGCACGACAGAGCAACCCCCTGAAATTGATGCTGAGCGCTTGATGCCAGCGTAAGGATTGATATGGCAACGCAAACAATTACCACATCTAGTGAAATACCTGACGTACTAAAACCTTTTTATAAAGGTGAACCTGGAGTACCCGGACTTATTGATCGTGGTATTAGTTCAATATTCCCCGGTGGGCTAACAGGCCAACAAGCTTTCCAAACGCAATTTGCACCGGTTTTCGGTGCGGGGCTTATGGGTGCGGGTCAAATCGCGCCGATGTCACAATTCCAACAAGAGGTCGGTACTCGCTTAGCGGGTATGCAGTTGCCTGGGGCGTTTGATCTAGCGCAACAAGCTGGACAAGAAGCTGCGGCTGGTTTTATGGGGGCGCCAGGGGTTGCGGCTCCTCAGCTTACGCAGTATCAAATGGGCGCACCGGAGATGTTTACTTCGGATGTTGCCAAGCGGTACATGTCCCCCTACATGCAAAGTGTGGTGGACGCCCAACAACGTGCGGCTATAGAAGCAGCAAAACGTGCTCAACTTGGTGGGAATTTAGCGGCTGCAAGACTGGGTACTTATGGCGGTGCACGACAAGCTCTTTTGCAAGGCGAGCGGGAATCAGGTCTGCGGCAGACACTGGGGGATATTCAAGCACGGGGTCTACAAGAAGCTTTTACTCAAGCACAGGGCCAATTTGAACGAGATCGCGCTGCCGGTATGGGCGCTGGACAACAAAACCTTGCAGCTTTGTTAGGGGTTCAACAACTTGGTGCAGGCCAAAGCCTTGAGGCACAAAGGGCAAATCAGGCCGCAGCTTTACAAGCGGCTAGTGGTCTAGGCGGTCTTGCACAAACATTTGGTGGTTTGGGTACGCAACGTCTTGCTGGTGAACTTGATCTTACTAAGACCATGGGTGCCTTTGGTGATCTGCAAAGAAATATTGCGCAACAAGGGATTGATGCTCAACGTGACGCACTCATGCAACAGGCACAGTACGGGCAGACACAGGTGGGTCAGCTTTCTAATCTCTTGCGTGGCATCCCGCTTACAGACACAACCCAGAAAACGACCACACCTCCGCCTTCGTTTGCAAGCCAGCTAACCGGCATGGGGCTAACTGGTATCGGTCTATACAATCTCCTTAGTGGAGGTAAATAATGGCAACAGCAGATTTTAACCAAGCTAGAGATTTAGCTATCAAATATGGTGACAAAAAGGTCATCGGTCGCATGGCTGCTATGGGTATGGTTGAGCCTACTACAGCTGTTTTAGCGGGAATGATGCTTGACCGAATTGTTGCTAATGCTATTGAACCTCCAGAAACAACGGTAACTGAAGACGTTTTTGCACCACCTCAAGCTGGTCTAGGCGCTATCGCTCCGCAAGGTATGGGGCAACCTCAAATGGCTCAAGCCCCACAACAAGGGTTAGATCAGATTCCCGTGCCCGAACAGATGTTTAGCCAACCGCAGGGTGCGGCAGCTGGTGGAATTGTTGCGTTTCAGGCAGGGGGTATTCCAGTTGAGCGTTTGCTTCGGATGATGAATTTACAAGAACGTGCAGAGTACCAAAGAACAGGCAAACTTCCTCAACGACTTCAAAATATGATAGAACCAGAAGCACAAGACAGCGAAACTGCTAGGTTTGCTCGTCAGGGCACGGGCGTGCCCATGTCTTCTGCGGGGCTTGCGGCTCAAGGATTTACCCCACCTGCACCGCCGCGTGGCGCATCTAACTTACCTTCTACTGCTCAAACTGCGGCGCAACAAGCGGCTGTACAACAAGCGACTACTCCGCTTGGGCTAGAGCAACAATTTGCTCAAGACTACGAAACTATTCAACGTGTTCTTGGAGAAGACCCAACTAGGGCTAAGCTAAAAGAACTATACGAAAAACAAGAAAAAGCCGCAGAAAGTGATGCTAAAAAAGACCAGGCTATGAGACTTATAGAAGCTGGTCTTGGTATTGCTAGTGGAACCTCTCCGTACTTTGCTGCTAATTTAGCTGGGGCTTTACCTGGGCTTAAAGGTTATGGTGAAGATGTTCGTGCCCGACGCAAAGAGGCTACTGAGCGTGCTAAAGGTATGGCTGAACTTGAAGGCATGACTCGTAAAGAGAAAGCTGACATTCTTACTCAGACGATGACTCGGCGTAGGGAAGAAAAGAAGACCCAAGAAGACCGTGAGTTTAGAAAAGAGCTTGTACGCCTTGAAGCTTCTCTTAAGCCTGAAGACTTTAACCGCTATGCCGCACGCATACTTGAGAGAGGTACACCGGCACAGAAGGCTGCGATAGAAAAACTAATAGCAAGAAACAGAGGTTTGGAAACCTTTACTTACGAAGATGCGGCTAAACTTGTAGACGATAGAATCGCTAAAAATCCTCTTTTAATAAAACAAGTACAAGATAGAGAAAAGGCCGCTGGTAGACCCATACCTGATGAAGATACGGTAAGACGTAGGCTTATTGACCAAGAAAGACGCGCGGCTGGGGCAGGAACAAGCTTTGCTAACTCAGATTTACTTAGAAGGGCTGACGCAATCATAGGGTCACAGTAAATGGCTACCTTAGAACAGTATGCTCAATGGTTAGTAAATAACCAAAATAAAAAAGGTACGCCTGATTTTGAGACTGTAGCGTCAGCGTATAAAGCTTTAAGAAGCCAAGGGCAGATTGAAGAAACCTTCATACAGCCTAAACCCGAAGAACAGTCAGTCTTCCGTTCAGTAGCCGACGTTCCGTTAGCCGTAGGGCGCGGCGCAGTCCAGGGCGTTCGCATGATCGCCGAAGCATTTGGTGCGGGTAACCCCGTGGCTCAAGCACTTATTGGTGTAGAAGATTACGTCGGCGATTTAATGTCGGCGCAGTCTAAGGCTGACGCACAAGAAGTCTCCAGAATCATGAAGGAGGCTGAGGACAAAGGTCTTGGTGCGCAACTCGGGGCCGCTCTCAAAGCTCTTACCGTTGCCCCTGTAGATTTAGTTTCTCAGGCATTAGGCACTGCCGCACCGATGATCCTTGGTGGTCTTGCTGGTGTTGGTGCTAGAGGTATTGCTGCTGGTAGGGCGTTGACTGCGGCTGAGAAAGCCGCCACTGCTAGTGGTGTGTCTACTGGCCTTGGTGCTGGTATGGGTGCCGGTGTTGTTAAGGGCACTATCTATAGTTCTGTTAAAGATGCTCTTAAAGAGGCTGGACAGGACGAAGCCACAGCCGAAGCCAAGGCCCAAGAAGCACAAGCTTATGGTGGCGAGAACTGGGGATCAATTCTTGCTGGCACGGTACTTGGCGGTGTAGCAGGCCGCACCGGTGTGGAGAAAATGATTCTTGGTAGATTTGCGGCTAAAGAAGGTGCTGAGCAAGCGCTACTACCTGCAGCCGGTAGAGGTGCCGTAACAGAAGCCGTGCCTGAAGCAGCGCAGGCGGGACAAGAAAAGTTGGCTGAAAATATTGCGCTGCAGAAGTTTGCTGATGAGACTGGGCAAGAAGTCCCACTATTCCGTGGCGTAGCAGGCCAAGCAGCCTTAGAAGGTTTGGTTGGTGGCACACTTGGTGCTGGTGTTGGCGCGGCTACTCGCACTAGACCCACTGCCACAGAAACAGAAGCAGAACCACAGATTACTGAAGAACAACGTGCAGCCGCAGCACAAGTAGACCTAGGTGATGCTCTAGCGCAAGCCCGTGCGGGTGTAACTGATGTGGGCACTGATGAGGATGCAGACTATCAGGCGTATTTAGATAGCCTGAAGCCGGGTGCTAAACCACCCACACCGCCTACTGGACCCGCAAACACTATCACAGATGCTGAGATAGGCGGCATATTTAAGAGCAAGGGTTCCACAAACCGTAAGGCATTTGCTGATCTAGATTTCTCTACGGCTGATATTCGGGACAAGCTGAAGGCTAACTTTGACTACATGTTTAACAAGTCAAAGGCTACCCCTGAACAAAGAGCCGCTACGCTTGATCTAGTCAATAGCAAGCTTGCCCAGTTCAGACCTGATCTAGCGTTGTTTTCTGAAGAAGAGCTGTCGGGTAAACAAGCTACGCCGCCTACACCTCCTAAGCCACCTACAGGTGAAAAGCCAATTGATCTAAATGACATAAACAGTATGTCTTTAGAAGAAGTTGAAGCTCTGATGGCGAAAATGGGGGGCAAATTAAATATTGGTGACGACGAGATCATGCGAGCGTTACTTGCTCGTAGGGCTGAGTTACTTCGCCAACAAGCTGCGCCTACACAAGAAGCGGTTACCGAAAGAAAAGTACAGCTAGATGACAAAGGAAACGTAGCTGAAGATAGTCCATCTCAAAGAAAAATTGCTCAAGAGTTCTTAGGTAAGGTTAAAGATCAGTACGAGGTTGCACGGCAAGAACGTTTCATGGTCGAAGAGACTGACCTCAAGGAAGCCAAAGACGTAAAGGGCGTTAAAAGAGACCAATACCGTAGGGACGCTAAAGGTAAACTGCTTAGTTCTAAAGAAGCCTTAGCCCGTCAAAAAGAAATAGATGAGCAAAGACTAAAAGAAGCTCCTGAAACCGCGCAACAGGAAGCTGATGCTGAAGCTGCTCTAGCGCTTGAACTGGAGATGGCAAAAAGGGCGTATGAAGAAGCCGTACGAAGCGGTGACCCTGAAGCTATTGTAGATGCCCAAAGAGCCTTAACTGCCGTTGGTAAAAAAGAAGCCCCATCTACCAAGCCCAGAAAAGCACTACCTATCTGGGACAAACTTACGCCTGATGAGAAACAAGTCTATCTTGATGGTCTTAGCGATCCTTATGACCCTATAGGAAGCGCCCTCACCAAGCTTATTAGCTACAGAGATTTAAAAGAGGACGTGTCTCCCGTTATAGATGAAGAGACAGGTAAAAAGAAAGAATGGAATCGTAATGAGGCCATCGGTGCATACGAGATTAATCGTGCATTTGAAAGCAGAGAACAGGGCATCAGCTTCCCGTCTTGGGCAAATCTTTCCAATGAACAAAGAGAAAAATTTATTGCCTGGGTGCCTAAGGAGTCTGATAAAGGGCCAATAGGCACGCTGGTTAAAAGAGCCTTCCGTAATTTAGGGCGAGACATTGTTGCTCAAAAAGGTTTAGGTGCATCCACATCTCAGACTGCCCAGCAACTAGTAGAGAAACAGAAGCTACAAAAATCTGAACCTGAGGCGCAGCGTCGCGCAAGAATTGAAGAAGAAACAGAAGAACTTAGTCTTGAGCAAAGACTGCCTGAAGATATTGTTCAGATCATTAAAGAACCTGTTAAAGGCGGTGATACTGGGCAAAAAACTGAAAAAGTTCTTGAGTACTTGAAAAAGAACGCTGTTGGTGTTTCTAAAGGCGACGTTATAGGTATTCTGTTCGACAAAATCACTTCTAAGATGAACCGCTTAGTTGCTGGTTCAATAAGTACTCTTGGCCTTAAAACCAAGATGCAGTATGTTGATACGAATGATTTCATTGCCTACTACGACGCTAAAACAGATACGGTCTATGTTGGTAACCGTGGGTTGAACGAGACGGCTGTACTACACGAACTTGTCCATGCGGCTACCGTAAAAGTTATTTTCGAAGTTAAAAATAAGATTGAAAAAGACCCAAAGAAGATTGAGGCGGTTAAAAGACTAGAAGAGTTGATGGACTTTTCTAAGCGTGCGCTTTGGTCATACCGAGATAAGTCTCTGTCGTTTGAGGAGAGAGTAAAAAGAAGGATGCCGTACAACCGGTTTAACCGGGCGTTCTTAAACATCTATGAGTTCGTTGCTTATGCAATGACAGATCCCAAGTTTCAGGCTGAGTTACAAAAACTTACTGCGCCTGGGCACTTAATTAAGTACAGCAATATTAGACTAGAAGCGGGTCCGGTTGAAGCTGAAACAACTAACAACCTATATGAAGCCTTTGTTGAAGTTGTAGCTGATATTGTTGGTTTGTTTTCTCGTGTTGGTACTTTAATTAAAACAATTGGAATACCAACTCAGTTTTATGATAAAGGCCGCGCTAAATCTGTTAAAGAGGTCGAAGAAGACCTTGAGTTGTCTGAAGATGACAAAGCAGAGATAGCCGATGATATGAGGGAACGGGCTAAAAAAGTAAAAAAAGAAGGCCGCGTTTATAACCCGCTTATTAAAAAAGCCGATGATCTTAATGGAAGGTATACAGAGCACTTAGCTGATCAAACAATTACTGAAGAACGCTTACTTAAAGAGGCTGCGGCCGAGTTTGGCGCAAAAGGCCCAAAAGCTAAAGACTTTGATGCTATACGCGCGGCGGTCAATAAAAAACCGGAAATGATCCGGTTTCGTCAAGAAGGTAACAAACTAAGAACAGAGATAGAACAACTTAATAAAGAACTGCGTGACGCAGATCTTGAAGACTTTGAGATCGAAGCAACTGTGGGCGATAAGAAATACGGAGTGATGTACTCCGTTACCCCCGGTGCTTTAGGCAATCTATTCTTAGAAGTAGCCGGTGCATTTGACACCATCATTGACGCACCGCCTGAGGGTGGAATACCTTCGTTTACCGTTGCTCCAGATAAAGAGTCTGGCATTCTGAGAGTTGGTGCGCCACAGCAAACTCCTGAGCAGCAAGCACAGGCAGAAAAAGAACGCCTCATCAATAAGACCGAGAACGACCAGACTAGTTCGTTCAAGCGGTTTGGTGGCGTAATGCGGAACATATTTACCAAGCAAGGCTACAACGATCTAGTACGCAAGGTACAGAACCGCACTAGAGAGTTTGTGCTTATAGAGCGTAACCTTACGCGGCTTGGTATTGCTAACTGGATCGGTGACAAGATAAACACGATCAACACTGTTTACAACAGTGCTATTGGTGTTGCCACCAATAAGAGTAATGAGTTCAAAGAGTTTAATGAAGGCGCGATGGATGCTATCCGTAACCTGATGCGCCTGCAGGGTAAGAAGTATTCGGAAGTCTTGGCTGATTTACAGATGTACATGACAGGCCTTCACGATCATGAGCGTCGTATGGAGTTGTTCTACAGGAATGTGCCGCTTACTGAGCCAGCCAAGACTCAACGGGACCTTATCTATAAAGAACTTCGTAGTGATGCTTTAGGTAAGCTACGTAACAAGAACGCTAAGGCTGCGGATAGGCGTGTCAAAGAGCTTAAGAACAAACTTATTCTGTTAGCCACAGACCGCAATAATTTTGATCCTGGGCTATCGGCTGAGAAGTTTGATCCTAATTCAGACGAGTACAACCCGCTAAGTTATCCTGCGGCTGTCGCGGCTATATTTAAAGATACCTATAAAGATGCCAGTTCTGAAGTAAAGGCTGAGTTGGAGAAACTTTTTGGTACAGATACTAAGCTTGGCTTCTTCAAACAGATCATAGACAAGTCTGCTGAAGTAAATGCTGAGTCTAATTACTTTACCGCGCCCGTACAGAACGTAATTAATTTCTACGGATACAAGCACTACTTCCCATTTAAGGGTCGTGGCGGTGACACAGATAAGCAAGACAAGGTGGAGTATGTTGACCCGTTCATGAGTGAGCGGCTAGGCAATGACTTCAAGCAGGGTGAGGCTACGTTTATGGGCCGTCAGACCGCTGCTGATAACCCTGTGCTGCAGATCTTCACTGAGTCTACTAAGGCGTCTATGCGGTTTGGGTTTAAAGATGTACCCATAGCCATGAAGAATCTTTTAGAGCAGAAGATTGTAGCTGGTTCAAGTAAGCCAAAAATCAATATTAGTTTCGAAGAAAGATCTACCCCAGGCTTTAAGTTTGCTGATGCTGGTGTTAAGCAGTATGACTTTTTCGTTTACAAAGACGATGGCAGCATCGACGTCTACGAGATTAACGACCCTAACATGCGTAGAGCATTTAAGGGTATCTACGAAGAGTCCTCTCCGGTTACTGATCTTCTAAATAAAGTAACCAGCTCGATTGGCGCCATGCACACTCGCTATAACCCAGCGTTTGCGCCGCTAGACTTTACTCGTAACTTGATGACCTACGCTGGTTTGCTAGGGTCTAAGTATGGCCCCAGGGTAGCTGGTCAGATGTACGCGGCTATGGCTGGCGTAATTGCTGATGGTGGCATTCACAAGACTTTTAAATTCTCACGGCTATTTTCTGCTGGCAACATTAAAGAGATGGAGGCGCTGGCTAAGTCTGACCCCTACTACGCAGATGTCAAAGAGTACTATGACCGTGGTGGGCAGGTAGCTTACATGGATGGTCTGACAAGTTCTCAAGCGCTTACGGCTGTGGCTAAAAAGCTTTCAGCTAATAAAAAGTTCAATCTGGAGAACTTTCAAAATCTCACAGATGCTTACATGGCTATGTTTGAGATTACGTCTCGCGTAGCCGCGTTCAGGATACTAAAAAAGCGATTCATAGAAGAGAACATGGACCCTGAGTCTGCTGGTGAACGAGCGATGGGTGAGGCCAAAGACTTAGCTAACTTCCAACAGGTAGGCGAGATAGGTCGTGGGCTGGGCGCGTTCTTTATGTTCTGGCGCCCTGCGGCTACTGGCGCAATCAAGGCAATTGATGAAGTAGTAATACCAGCGTTAGACAATAGATCAGAAGAAACTCTTACTGAATATTACAAGACTCGACCTGGTGCTACAGATGCGGGGGTACAAAAAGCTGTAAGAGAACATCTTGAGCAACGTAAAAATGCTCGGTACATGGCAGGTATATTGTTCGGTGCAGGTATGTTTACCTACCTGATGGCATACACCCTTGCGGGTGAAGATGATGAGGGTAGGAACAAGGTACTGACCGATGACCCAAGTCGTTGGGTGAGGTTTGCCCGTATCAATCTTGGTGTACAAGAAAATGGTAGGGACTTAGTGTTCCAGATACCTTGGGGATTTGGCCCCGGTGCTTTAGCTTCTGCTGGCGCACAGGTTATGGCTACCTTATTTGGAGCGCAAGATCCCATGCGGATGGGTATTAACTTAGTACAGGCTGGCTCTGAATCTTTTGTACCGTTACCTGTATCTAAGATAGACCCGGTTTTAGATCCTACAAAATTTATTGTCGATAGCGCTATGCCGTCTGCATTACGACCGCTTCTTCAGTTCTCTATGAACACAGATGGTCTAGGCCGCAAGATATACACAGATAGGCAGTCTAGGTATGCAGATGCTTATCTGGGTGGCGACAACGTGCCAGAGGCGTATAAAGATGCTGCTAGAAGATTGTTTGAGTTAACAAGTGGTGGCATAGACATAAGTCCAGGTACTGCCTACTTCTTGGCTAATAACTACATCGACGGTGTCTCTAGGATTGCGGCTACAACTTACAACCTCACAGATGTCATAAGAGGCCAGAAAGAGTTTGATGTACGCACGGATACTTTCTTGCTTGATAGCTACTTCAAGGCTCCGTCAAACTACGATGCCATTCAGTTCTCCAAGGCTGAGTCCAAAATCAAAGAGATGGAGAAGAAGATCAAGAGTCTTGAAGGTACTGAACAGTACGCAGACTATCTTGAGAGTAACCCCATGGCACCCGCTACGGTTAAGTACTACAACCAAGTGGTGAATGGGCAACTGCGGAACTTGCGGCAAAGGGCTAACGAGATTAGGCGGTCAAACCTGTCTCAGAAGGAAAAGACAGAACTTCTGCAGCTACTTACTAAGCAACAGAACCAGATCAAGATGGCGTTCGTTAATGCACTTGAGGGTCTGGAGACTGCGTACACTGGATACGAAGAGTAACTATCTTATCCGCCACACCCGAACCCCCAGCACCCCATCTTCTACGCAAGTATAAGACTTTATTGGTACCTCAACTTTCTTTGAAGTCACATCCACAATGTAGTGGGCGTAGGCTGTGCGGGTTGTAGGTATAAAGAAGCTTTCACCCACCTTCATAAACTGATAAGGGAATATCCACTCCGGTTCGGAGTAGTCAACTATCTGGTCAGGTCTCTTGGGCCGCATCGTTTATCACGTCCGAAACATCCATTTTGAACTCATAGGCACGGACATTGAATGCGCCGGTAGCCTCTTTCCAGTTTGATGCCATGCGCTTCTTCACAGATTTCTGCAGAAGAACACCCTTCTTCATCAACTCTAGTTCAAACTCGCTTATGTTGACTCTGCGCTTTGACAAGTATTCGCGAAAGGGTTCACCCGTGATAAAAATTTTGCCTGTCTCAACTTCGCACCGAATCAGCAACGAACCCGACCGAGGCTCAATGCTAACTTTGTCTTGGTTGATTGCCAGCAGTGAGTTTATGTTACTAAGTACATAATCGCTTATGATATCTTCGTGGGTTATTTTGTCTGAGTTCATGTTCTTGTGTTGCCAGTGCAGGTTCTCAACAATGAAGTGCATGTGGTTGTCCACATCGAAATCTAAGATACCCGCCCGTACAGCAATCTCTGCTCCTGCATAGCATGCGGCTAAGCCAGCGTTCCAGTATGTGTAGGCTGTGTCATTGACGAAGTCCCGCAAGAAACGCTCGTGCCAGTAGTCATAGCGTTGCTGAACATAGGGTAAACCATAGTGGTAGAAAGCACGTATAAGTTCTGGCCCAGCATGTCCGTAGTTATGGTTAAACGGCTCAAAAAGTTCCTTACCTTCAGAGTCCGTAAACAACCCACGGTAACGCAACAGGTCGAACTCAACCATCCTACGCAACTCGCCACCTGGGTCTGCCTTGCCTGTCTCGTATAACTTCTGCTTATTTGAGTTGTTGGTTGTCAGAAGGGTAATCATCTTTGACCCTTCCATAGTCTTGCGCTCATTGTTGTAAGAAGTCTGCACCCGTAGCTTGCCTTGCTCATTCATCGGTAGCCGGTATATGGCATTGGATATGACCTTGGGGTCAAAGTTTGAAGTCTCGTCAATGCCTAGCATGATGCTATTGAGAATAGAAGCCCGTTGGTACAGACCGTTATCTGTAGCGCCGTCGCTAGTAGTGATCATCTGCTTCTTTGGCTGACCGAATATGCTCAGCCCCGAGATCATCGCGCCTGTTTTACCGGAACCCTTCGGCCCTGACAGGCTAACTACTAAGCCGCCTACGTTGCTAAAAGTGATAAGTGGGGAACCGATGCCGACCAACAAGCCGATGACATGGTGCCTGAGGTTTGGTTCGTTTAAGATCTTATTGGCTGTGTCCTGCCACACCTTGAACTCCCCCTTCTCATGCAAGTGCGGCACTACGTTGCGTGTGATAGAAGATATGGGACAGTCAAAATCTCCCTTAGGTGTGATCTCTGTGGTGCCAACTACAAACGACCCGCGCTCTGGGTTCGTAGTCCAGCCCATCTGTATCCTCATATCTTCAGCTTTTTGTGCGTTTACTAGGTAGTTACCCCACTTCATAAGATATTCCTTCATCAACGGCACTTTTGTGTCTGTTAGTAGAATGTTGTTCCTGAACAAAAAGTCTTTGAATTTATCGACCGACCCCAAAAAACTTAGCGGCATTACGTGATCATGGACTCCGTCTTTAGGCAGGAAAACCCTAAGATGTAGGCATGCTCCATCGTAAGGACTGATCAGACGTTTTATGGGAATTAGGTCGTAGGGGTATAACATGTACGGTGGTTCTGTCACCGTAGTGCCGTCCTTTTTGACCTTAGGTGGGGGTTGGTACCAGACACCGCCCCCGACTGGACGAATAAATGGAAAGACTCCTTGAGGGAAAACCTTGTACTCGCTAGGAAACTTGTCTGGCTCAGCCGTTACTACTTCTGGTTCGGCTGTGTCTGTGGGAGCATCAGGCCCCGGTTGCGCGATGCGTAGTCGTTTTCCAATTTCAATAGGGCATTTAATCCGACCTTTGAACGGACACCCATCACAACCGCCGGGATTTTCTTCTTCAAACTTTTCACACGTGTGTGCCCACCTTGCGTTTTCAAGACTTTGTTGGGCTTTCTTTTCTGTGTTGTCTGGGCTGTAGTCGGGGTGACCTTCTGACATTCCATGTATGGCTGTGTCGCCATCAACACACCTAACGGCGACAGATAGACCAGCGTACCAGAGTGGCTCCGGGCAAGTAGTGGCATTTTCAAGTATCCATTTAATTTGATTGCACCCTCGACCTTCTATGGACTCGATGGCGATTTTGCTGAAGTCGTATTCATAGTTGTCAAGACCAAGAAGCTTTCGCTCATCTTCAGTCAATCCTTTACGAACATCTTTGAAGTTGAAAGTCTCAGGCTCTTTTTCGATTTCACCTAGGTGTGAAACGATATCTTGCAGATCGTAGGTAAAAACATCTGTGAGAAGTACGACATCTTTGCCTTCATCGCCTTCCTGATAGTGCTTACCGTAGTTCTTTGTGCCTGGAACCCGTAACACCCTAGCTGCGTCTGCTGGGACATCTGGGTCTATGATGAGATTTTTCTCGTAGCAAAGTTCTTTGAACCTTTTTGCATACGGTAGCCATTCGCTAGTCTCTATCTGTTCACTAAGTATCCAATAGGCATGAACGCCGTTACCTGAGTCAACTACAACCGGCTCGGGTAGTCCTGTGTCCTTAATAAACTTAGCCAGCGCAATAAAGGCTTCTTTCTGAGTGTCATAGCTATTGTTAACCTTACCAACGTCTAAATCTACAAAAAAACTTTTTAGATAAATGCTCTCGTTTGCCTTACGAGCCATGCCGCTAAAAGATGCCAACGCAAAATAGATGTTCCTTCCCGGTTCCCTTAGTTTCTCTATTTCCGCAAATGTCTTTTCAAGCGACGCATTTTCTACAAATCTTAGTTTAGGTTTTGTGTCTTTCAGTGTGAACACACAGTAATTGCCTTGGCTGGGCAGCACTGTCTCAAGAAATTTTTTGTACATAGTAGTAGAGACAATAAGGGCAGGGACCAGCCCTGCCCGATCACAATACCCGTCAGACGGGGCCAGTTAAACTTTTGTAGTACTCCCTGCTAGACTTATAGTCCTTAAGCGGCAATACACCCGCCGCCGTATCAGCTTCGATGATCGTAATCAAAGCTTCTACTAGAGGCACGCGTTCCGACTGAATCCCCGCACCACGAAACCACATGTAAAGTGTTTGTCTGCTAACACCTAACAGGCGAGATACCATAGTAGACGGTAGGTTTGCGGCTATGCACTTCTTAGCCAAAACAATCCCGATACCGTCTCTTACGGTTTTGTAGCGCAAGAACTCAGTTAGTTTGGAACTGTGCTTTCTAGGCACTCTTCTTCGCCCACTTCTTAACTAGATCAGAAGGTGTGCTATCTGTAGCTTCTTCAGCTTCAGCGCGTTTGGTGCTCTCCCTCTTAGCAGGTTCATCAGACCCACCTTCATCGCTCTGATGCACAGTCAACTTGATCGCATTCTCAGCAGCTTGAGTCTTACTCTGCCGACGAATGATTTCAAGATCTTCCTGGTTTACTGCACCTGATGGAGAAAACAAAACGCGGGGTACTTTAGCCTTAGTGTCGAACTGCATCTTCGTAACAACAGCACCTGCGCTCACGTTGTGAGAAGCAAGCATTTGCACATACGGACGGAAAGGCCAACGCCCATTATCTTCTTCACCAAAGGATGAAGTAGCGGGTAAGACCAACTGATACACGGGGCCATCTAACTGTTGCGGCAACACAACCGCAGTGCGCCAAGACAGACGACATGCTGTACCCGTACCGCCTTGACCAGAACCTTTTACACTATTAGGACATGTGTTGCAGGTTGAGGCTGGGGGGTTCTTTACATCTGGGTGCGGCGTCTTGGAGTCCTGCGACCAGCAAGACGGAGAAACCTTCTCTCCATCTTTGTAGGCTTTGGCATACCAAGTTCTAGATGGATCATGAGCCATTTTGACAAAGACCACGTTCATGTGACGATCTTCGATAGAAGCCTGCTCTTTACCGTTGACCATCATACGGAACGTACCACCTGCTATAGAGATACGCTTACTACCAATGCTACCGGCAACAGCGGCGGTGTCTTCATCAAGCCCTGTTTGCACAAGGGCGGCGGCATTACCAAGAATAGTTGCGATTTCTGTACTCATTTTAACTGCTCCTTTACTTAAGCGACTGCTTCAACATTAAAAGACGCGGTGTCTTTCGACGGTTTACGAACCGTGATTGTGTATTCCCGCGCCACGTTTATACCTGGAGGTAAACCTTCTTTTTCCCTGCCAGACATAAATTCTTCAAAGTTACTCTCATGTACACGTTTCTGTAGCAACTGAGGCACTCTGTGTTCTAGTACAAATTCATGAAAAGTATCCCAATCTAGCACATGGAATCTGTTCTTGATGCCACGCATCACTGTGCCATTCGGTGTGCGGATACTATCGGCCCCTTGCTCAGAGCAAAGCTTCAACATTTCTTGCTCAAGCACTATCTGTTGACCCTTCAAGTCCTCATCTTCCCTTTTAAAATTAGCCGCAAGACGCTCACGTTCGGCACGAATTGCCATGAATGCTGCTGTTAGATCATTTACGTTCATTTTAAGCCTCCAATCCAATTTCACTTTGATAAAGGTCTACAAGCTTCTCATGTAGGTCGATCTTGTTCTCCAACATCTTATACATTCGCCGCTCAACTTCAGACCCAACTAGATGAACTACAGTCATCTTGTTCTTCTGCCCCACCCTATCAATACGGGCAATACACTGCATGTATGTCTCTACAGACATAACAGGCGACCAGAACACGATGGTATCTGCGGCAGTAAGTGTAACGCCATGCGATGCAGACTGAGGTTGAATAACCAAAATTCTTGGGTTATCACTAGTCTGAAACCGCAAAAAAATATTGCTACGCTCTGCCGCGCTTACGTCACCATTAATTACTTCTACGCTATGACCTCCTTTCTTCAAATTATCACTTACTAGACGAATCGTGTGCCTGAACGGAACAAACACGATCACCTTGTTTATCGTCTCATCTAAAACTTCTCCTAAGACGTTGAACCGTGGAGATACATCAAACTCAAGTACTTCTCCTGAGTCTGTGTAGATTGCCCCACCCGACAACTGCAACAACTTACTAAGCTTTGCGGCGGCGTTAACTGCGCTAACTTCTTCGCCAGCAGCTTTAATAAACATTTCGTTCTTCAACTCAGAATAATATTTTTGCTGTTGTGCCGTTAACGTAGTATCTCTGTACTGATACATGACATCAGGCAGATCAAGGCATTCTGCTTTTGTGTAGCGTATCGCTGGCTGTAATGCGTTAAAGACCACATCCTTAGCCCCAGGCTTTGGCACCCACTTAAACTTGCTGACAGGAAACATGACCTTGTCACGCCATGCGGTAAAGAACTTTGGTACACGGTCCGGATTGACTAGCTTTGCTAAGCCGTAAGCGTCTACCGGAGACTGAGAGGCAGGAGTACCGGTAAGCATCCATAGCCCTGTGTTTGGTGTCAGTAAAAGCTTCAAGGTTCTCCAACGTACGGTGGTCGTCGTTTTATAAGCGTTAGCCTCATCAATTACTATGAGGTCAAACCCTGCTTTTTTAATTTCTTCTTTGACTGTCGCAACGCCGTCGTAGTTAATGATGACAAACTCGTAGTCTCCATCTAAAACTTTTTTGCGCTTAGCTGTAGTGCCATGCGCTACAGCCGCTTTTCTGTGCATAGCGGTCTTAAAAATATCTGACTGCCATGCCGAGTACATAATTGATAGAGGGCAGATGATGAGTACTTTTTTAATCAAACGTAAGTCCATCAAGTAGTCTGCCGCCCACACCACTGATGAAGTTTTACCTGTACCAGCTTCGTTAAAACAGAACGCTCTTTTGTTGCTGACTAAGAATTGTGAAGTATCTCTTTGGTGATCAAATGGCTTGAACATGCCAGGCCATGAATAGTCTTTGTTCATATAAGTCCTCACTAAAGTTAACTAGGGTAAATCTTTATAGTTCTAATAACGCATCGGTAAGGGGCGAACCCCTCACCGTGCGGCTAAGCCTGTCGCGCGGAGGCATCACATGAATGACAGACGCCGCTTAGCTGACGCAGTTACGTAAGACCGCTTGCGCTCCTTGAGACTCACTTACGCCTAACAGTCTCAGGCTACCGACGAAGGAGAGGGGGGAATCGGTAGGCTTACACCCGCATAGTAGAGGGCGTTTAAAAATATGTCAAGTCTTTTTTCGCTCTCGTTTGCTTTTTTCAGAGACAAGCTTCCTAGAGGAATCCCTTAGAAAGGAACGGTTGCTATCAGGTGAGGTTATCTGATACCCATCACTATTAGATCCACCCTTTGATAGCGCACGTTTATGAGCAATGTCTTTGCCTTCACGTGCATCGGCTTTACCGTTATTGTTTTCGTCTTTGCCTTTTTTGTCTACGGCGCGACGGGCACGTTGTCGCTCCATACGGTTAGGATGTTCACCGCGTGCTTTCTGTTGTTGATATTCTTTTTTGTACGGCCTAGGTTTGTTGACATAGGGCATGACCTATCTCCTAAAAATTTTTGGAATCAAATGCTTCTTTTAATTCGTTTGGATATTTTTGTTGTGCTACTTCGATATTACAAAGTGCTACGTCTGTGCGTTCTGGGCCTTTACGCATAAAAGCGTACCCATCATTTTCACTGTGTTCCCATAACATACCATCTTTGATGTAATACCAAGTTTCTCTTTGAGACCCCATTTTTATCTCCTTTACTCTTTAAAAAACTGACAAGTGGTTACAGGGCAAAACCTACACAGAGGAGACGGTATGGCAGGCCACTCATCTTTTTCGTATGCCATAGCAAGTCTCTGAAGATCGCCTTCAAATGCAGTCCACAACTCGGGTATTTGATCTCGTGTGTATGACTCATCAACTATGTGGTTCTTCATTATGAACATCAACGCGCCACGCACATTTTGTATTTCAGGGAAGTGTGAAAAGACTAATAGGGCCATAAGCTTTAACTGTCTCGGCTCTGGGTATCGCTCACTGCCTGTCTTGTAGTCAATGATAAAAGCATTCTCATCATCAAGTATTAGCAGGTCTGCGATGCCCCGCACCCACATATCTTTTGCCGCCCAGGTGCATGGAGCGCAATCAAAGGTCAGCGCCATCCTATGCTCGGTCAGCTTGCGCCCAGGTATCTCTATGAGCGCGTCTACCCATTCTTTGAATCTAAGATAATTTAGCGGTAGTTCAGTGCCATTTTTGACATACTTTTCTAAGGCTTCGTGAACCTTGTTGCCATAGCTTGCAGCTTCGTTAAATTTTGGCTCAAAGTTCTTTAAGACCTTGACTTCTTGATAGCGTTTAGGACACCCAACAAAATCTTTTAAGCTACTGAACGACCACTGAATCTTTTGCATCATTCTTCCTTAACTATGTGCAGACGTGGCCTTGTCATAGCATGTAATATGGCTTTCATCTCTCTAGCCTTTATGCACAGCTCTGTAGCTTTTTCAAGGCACACTGCGTATCTATGGTGGTTAAAATCAATTTCAAGTTCTGCGGCTAAGCGTTTTACCTCAATAAGATTTTGCGAGTAATCTTCAACTTTTGCAAGTTCCATTAGCAGTCTCCGTAGGAACGACCATGTTTTGCTTCACAAGTAATTGGAAGCCCCGACGCCCAGGCTGGACGTGTATTCATGCACCGCACAATAAAGTCTTGTGCTTCATCTACTTCATCCTCAGGCACTACACACACTACCGCATCGTGAACAGTCAGGGCTGGCCTGTACCTATCAAAGATGAGTAACATCTGTTCCCCGACTACGCAACGAGCAAGAGCCTGTACGATGTTCTCTACTACGGAGCCGCCCCATAAAGACACCGGTCCTTTACGAGAATCATAGACGACACGTGTCTTAGTCTCAGAAGTATCTTTACGGATGTTTGGGTACCGTATGTAGAAGTTGTTTGGCAAAAGTATCCCTTCAGGGGTGGCTGAAACGCAATCTTGCACACCGATGAAGTAGTCTTTTTTGTCTTTAGGCCAAGAAATAAGTTCTTCTAAAAACTTATCACATTCACCCCATAGATCTACTATCTTGTCATTTCTTTCCCGATAAAGATCAACTATATCTTTGGCTTTATCGTCATCTACTATTGCGCCAGGCGGCTGAGTCTTTAAGGTGTGCTGAAGCTTTGCTGAACCTGTGCCGTAGCCAAGCCCAAGGATGCAGGTCTTGCCTACAAATCTTTCTATCGGATTGTCTTTGCTGATAGGTTTTTTGTATATCTTAGAGGCAAACTCTGAGTAGACATCGCGACCTTCGGCGAACGCCTGCACTACATCATTCTGACCAGCCAGCCACGCAAGTACACGGGCTTCGATCTGAGACGAGTCACAGTTAATTACCATGTAACCCTCTGGCGCAATCACGGCATTCTTCAAAGTCTTTTTCTTTTTGTCGCGGCTCGGTAAGTTTTGAAAGTTCACCTTGTCAGAGCCAGCCCATCGACCTGTGTGTGCCCCATAATATTTTAGTGGTATGGGTAGCTTGCCGCTATTTCGGTCGCCGACATCTATGAATCGCTTGATGCGAGACTCTTCAATTGTGGACTTCGTTCCGAGGCGCACCGCACACAAGTGTTGTATAAAAGTATCTTCATGTTCAGTTAACGTAATGAACCCTTCGTCGTTTTTAGCCAGCGCGTATGTTTGTTTACCGGTTGTTGGGCTTTCTTTCATGGGGACCAACACCCCAAATTCAGTCAGCAAATTGGCAAACTGCTTATTTGATGCCAGTTTTTTACGCACCGACTCTTCGTCTTCGCACTTAAGCTTTTCTTTTAGGGACCCAAGCAACTCGGCTTTCTCTTGCCGTAGGTCGTCTATCCTTTGCATAAGGATATCTCTGTTCACATACAGCACGGGGTTGACGAACATCCTCAAGGTAAGGTCAATCAGTTTCATCTCAGACTGAACAAACTTAGGCCCCATGAGACTGAATAGCTTGTAAGTTAGTTCTACGTCGTTTTTGCAATACTCACCGTAGCGCTCTAGTTCTTCTGGTGTGAAGTCGGTCTTGCGTTTACCTTTGGCGTTTATTACCTCATTACCTTTCTCGCCTATTTCATACCGCTTAACCAATGCGGCTAAGGAACCACCAGCGTCTACACCATGCAATGCACGGGCCATGCACAGAGTGTCTAGATACATCTCTGGGTATATTTTTAAAGTCCATCCTAAGATCGCCGCATCAAACATTGTGTTGTGACACAGAAGTGCGGAGTCTTTCCAGGGTAAAGAAAGAAGATGCTTATTTAGCGTTTCACGTGACCCTGAAACCCAATATGCCGGGGCATCATTGATTTTTACGCCCACTCCGATTATTTCAAAGTCTGCACTACGTATGTACTCTTCCGTAGTTAGTCGTGTAAGGGAAAACCCTGTGTCGTAGAACGTCTCAAAGTCTAGGCAGATTATGTTTTTCATCAGTCTTTTATCTTGTAAAGAACCACGTTGCCTTGGCGTATCTTGTCCACTACTTGCCTCTTAACGAACTCGGTCAAGGCTCTGGACACGGCGTTTTCAGATGCTATGAAGTACTTGGATAGCTGTTTAACCGTGACCGGCCTCTTATGTTCTACAAGGTAATCCCATACTTTGTCCTCAATCTTTCGCACTCTCGCACTCCTCTATAAGTTTATTCAGATACCACTGCGCTTTTTTAAGATCTTCCAGGGCGTCTCCTTTGTAGCCCGTACGGCTTAGATACTTAATAGCGGTTAGCCGCAGGTGCCCCTTAAACTCTTCCGGTGTGGACTTAGCCTTCATGTAGTCAATCGTCTCGATGCCACCAACTTTGTAGTGTGGTGGGTGGTTGACCGAATCTGAGATTAAATGGAATGGCGCAGTGGGATATTTAGTCATTGTCATGTATCACCTCAAAGGTTGTTTGTTAGCCCACATGTTTACGCATGTTTGTTCCAAGTCCATAGAAGGCGGGTTTGTTTTTAATGCGTCTTTCAAGCCCATGTTGTATGCCTCGATCACGGTCTTGGGCAGTATCTCCATGGGTGGTTCATTGGCTCGCATCTTGTTGATGCCGATTGCAATCAGACTTGTTAGCACTACACCTACTACAAGGCCCAAGGCCCATTGTCTTGTTTCTACTTCCATACGTCCTCCTTCACTTTCATTAGTATTTCTTCAAGCCCTTCTCTCTCTGACACTTTCTCAAGTCTTAAACTAGAGGAAGAAAGGCATCTCTTGGTTTTTATGTCGTACAGAGAACCGGTGATTGCATCCATGAGGAAAGTCTTTTTGCTGGGATCTGTGCCGATATAGACCGGCGTCATAATCCTCTCCCCCATGGTGGTTATCCCAATAAAAAGCCGGTGCTTGCGTATCCAGTCTTTTTTCCTGGCGGTAGTTCCTTGGGGTACAAAGTGGTCAAGGCTGTACAAGTTGTGAGAATCAGCGACCCTCACAGGAACATCACTTGTGATCTTCATTTCTCACCCCTTTCCCGTATCCGAACTCCACACACCTCAGCCGCTAACTGCCCAACTTGTTTCTGTGTTTTGTTCAAGTCAGTTCTGGTTTTGTAGTCCTTTGAAATTCCATCACAAATCTCAGCACACGCCTCTCGCTCCCTGTCTACCGCCCAGTTGACCAGCCTGAAAATAAACTCATCGGCATCCAGCCCTTGGGGGAGTGCTGCGACTAACTCTCCAATCTCTTCCTTAGTCATGCATCACCTCCTTAATCCGTAGTAAAGTTCTATTCTTTTACCAAACTCTTTTCCAGTCATAGGGTATGAGGTGTCCCATAACTCTTTCATCTTCTCATCTGTAAGTAACGGTACATTGTGTCGTTGTATTTCTTTTATGGTCCCGTATTGCTTACCAAAAACCCATGCTGTACGCCAAATGTTCCATAAAAATTTTTGTTGCTCCTCGTTGTAATTTCGCTTCTTCAGAAAGATTTTAAAAGCATCTTTGCATGGAGACTTAGTAAGTGGAATACATTCTTCGTTCATAGCAACGCCCTTTCATGTTCAGGTTTAGCTGCACGATGTTTTTTTACGTTTTTACGCGGCACCGTGACGTATCGAGGGAAGGGCCACTCCGTTTGTGGAATGCGGATAGTTACTGTTACACCATCCGGTGAAATGCTACTCACGACCCCAGCCTCACCTTTAACTGTTACCCAGTCGTCAGGTTTCACTATCTAGTTTTGAAAGAATTTTTATTTGTTCAGCCACGTACATGTATTCTTGTAGACGCACGTCTATCACGTCTGCAAGACGTTCTCTTTCTTCATCAAAGTATTTTAAAGCGGGGTGTGGTTTTTTAGATGCTTCATAGATAGTCTTAGAAACCTTCTTGGGATCAAGGTTTGAAGTCTCATCGACAGCGATTGATATTGCCTTATCATCTTTCCTAACCTTACCGTTCTTGACCATGTTTGCGATTAGCTGGTAGACATTCTTGACCTTTGTGGTTTTTGCTAACTCAGCCTGAGTCATTGACCCATGATCTTTTAATGCTTTCAAAACTTTCTGCTCATTGGTTTGCTTCTTCATAGTTTGATACTCCTTCTTTAAGTAACTGACTAAGTTGAACTACATTGAACTCGTTTATCACCAAGGCTTGCCCACCCGTATTAGCAATGGATTTAAGGTTCTTTAACTGCAACGCAGTTACCTTTCCCTTGTTAGCTTTACACTCAATACCAACAAACTTGCCTCCGTAAGAAACGAGAAAGTCAGGTGCCCCTGAATTACCATATCCACCCGTGACCGGCATGACATAGTAAGCACCCTCCTTATTGAGAATGTCACGAACCTTCTTCTTTACTAGCGCCTCAGGGGTCGCTCCCATCTAAAGTCCTCTAGATATCTAAGAGTCGGTCTATCGTTGGCAACGTGCGCACCACCTACAGACCAAAAAGCTAACTTATACTCCTCACCTCTTAAATATGTCAAGTACTTACTAGGTAAAACCACTACATAAAGATTCTTTGCTACTTGCCAACCTATTTCATACAAACTACTGTTTGGGTTCCCTTCATAGATTTGTTGTATCGTCGCCAGCTTCATGTCGAAGTCTGGTTCCTCTATCGTGCCAGCACGAATCATGGTAAGGCGGGACTTGATATCATCTGGTAGTGCGTCTTCCTCATAGAGTCTGATGAAATTATCCCCGACATATACTTCATATTTACCAGATATATGGGCCACTGGCACACGATGATGATCATTAAGAGTCGCATGGCGTACGGGCGATAGTTTAGTTTGCATTGTCGGACTGGATAGGTGTGACATAGATGTACTTTGTTCCCTTGTAGGCTTCACTGGACCCGTAATAGGTTACAGTATCAAAGTCTTCGTCGTACATATCTTTCCTAAGAAGTAGGTTGTGCATAGGCGTAAACCCGTCCCCTGGGTTGTCCTTGAAGATATGTTCCTTAGATATCTTGTGCATCTTCATATGAACTGCAAAATCATCAGGCAAGTCACGCTCGTCAAAACAAGGTTTCACCTCACCGTGAATCACATATTCGTTGTCTACGAGTCGTGCAATGCCGTAACAGACTGGAGTCACAGAACTGCCCCACAGTATGTGTACGCGGTCAAACTTCCGAAAAGTCTTCTCACGTTCAAGATTTTCCTTCTCTCGTTGTGTATGTTTAATCAAAGATTCAGCAGCCTTATCTCGTAGGTGCTGCGGCATCGGCTCACCCATAAGACAGCTTTTGAGTAGTTCATGCTCTTCGCTTCCAGATAAATAAGTTGCGTACGATAGCCTACGGATTTTGCTATCCATCATCCCCATCACAGATGAACGCGCTCCGGTAACTTTTAAGTTATTTGATTCGATAATTAATTTGTGCTGTTTACCGAATGGTGCAGCAATAGTTTTTATGAGATACGGAAGCTTCTCAGATTTGCGCGTGTACCGATCTCTACCACGACCCCTTTCCTTTTCTATGACATTAGATTCGATACAAAACAATTTTTTCTCTTCATTGGGTTGGGTGTCAAGTTTATGTTCTATCCACGCGACACCAGCAAACATAAGGTTAGGCCACAGAAGAGAGACTGCGTGAGAATCTTTTACCTTGCAACACGCTACGATGTTATAGCGATGATTAAGTTCAATCAGAAGTTTCTTTAAGTCTGGCGACCTTTCAACAAAGTCTATGGTCGTTTGGTCTGTAAACGAATGGAATAAAGTCATAACACCTCCTAGTAAAGTTTAACGATTTCAACACCCCAATTGCCCTGCGGTATGAGTGAACCACCAGGCAACGTCTCACACTTAAACGGTTTCCTTTCCAAGTAGATTTGATCTATTGCATGTTGCTTGATACGCTTGAACACATCCTCACGCGGCTCTTTCATACCCGTACCCCATCTAGTAATCACTCTCTTGTGTTCCCCCAGCCTACAAAACTGTACGAACGGATCTTCAGTTGCTGCTGCGTCTTTCATAGCCTCAATTATCTGTGCACTATCCGACGCTAAGAAAAACGCTTTGACCATATTGAAGTACCCTTCAGTTTCTGCACGGATTAATTTTGTCTGTTCACGGTCAAGTGAATAGACTTTTATCTCGTACGGCCTATCTTTGTGCACACTGTTGTCGGCTAGGTTGAAGCGCAGACCGTTGAATATCTTGTGCTCTTTGCCATAACCCCGCACTAGATCACCACCTTTGTGAGAGTTGCTACAAAAGTACAACGATTGAAATGCTCCAGTGAGCAACATGTTCTGCCCCTGCCAGAAAGAGTCCTCAAGTATCTCTACTGATTCGTCTTCATGCACAATACACAGAGCACGCTCGCCATAAAAGATCTTAGCCATGTTGCCGTACCACTCAAAGTTTCTTGACTTGTACCGCCTGTCACCAAGAGGGTACTTATTTGTCGTACCACGATACGGTTTAGTCTCAGCAACCGCTTTCTTCAACCCATCAAAAGTTATGTACCGAACGTCATTGAACGCCATGTCACACCTCCTTTTCCATTAGAACTTTCTTACCAGCAGGGGGCTGGAACCTTTTGTTCTGAGTGACTAGCCACAGAAGCGGCGCGGTATGTGCCCACTGCACATTACTCTCAACAAACCCATCGGTGAACACCACGACACACTCGGCATGAACTGCTTTGCTAATTAGGTATTCACTGACACATGAAACCCTAGTTCCGCCGCCACCCACAGGCTTGAGCATAGTGGCAATGCCGGTGTAGTTGCCTTGGAAGATTTGTTCACCATGAACCTTCGTATCCCACCACACGACGCGAACTTTTTCGGGCGTGACAGCATCGCAGATAGAGACCAGTTCTGCGGCAAAGGCGCTAAGTTCTGCCCCACCGATAGAGCCGCTCGTGTCGATAGCCACCACAACCTCACCAACAGTTTCACTGATAGTGGACGGCAGATACATATCGTTGGCAAGCATGCGCCGATTAAACTTGCGCCATGAGTACTCGTCCTTGCCTATCGTGTTTGCCGTAACAAAGTCACGCAAGACTTCTCGCCAGTCAACCTTTGGTTCAAGCAGTTCCTCGATGCTTCTGTCTTTCTTAGCACCCAGGATGCCAGCCAGTATCCCACCCTGACGCAAGGCACGGTCGATCTTCTCGCCTAGTTCTTTCTCGTCGATCTCCTTGCCAGCTTCAAAGTCGTGCTCATCTAGCGTGTGGTCATCACCCAGGTTCTTCAGAAGCTTGTCAACATCTGTCTGACCATCTTCCTTATTTAGCGTTTCACCCCCTGGTGAACCATTACTTTGCTGACCATCGCCTTGCTTGTCCAACTCCTGCTTGCGCTTCTTCAGATAGTCGTAGACCTGCACCAGCGACCAGTCTCTGAACATCATGTTCCACAACGCCCCAGGCGGCAGCTTCACCTCTTTGATGTCTAGCCTGACGATCATGTCATTGACCACAAAGTCTGCGGCAACGTTTGTTATCCTCTGGTCTTGCTTGAACAAGCGTTTGTGGTGCGTGACATGGCGATAGAACACATGACCGTTCTCGTGCATGATGAGACCGTTTAGTTCTGCATCGTCTAGCTTCTCCATGAACGCGGCACCGTACCGTTTGTTAAGACCGTCGGTGTAGGCGGTCGGTACGTTCTCTTCTACGCTTGACTTGCCCAGCAATATAATCCCCGAAAGCATAGACACCTTCGGGTTGCGCAATAGAAAGTTATGCGCCCTGGTAAGCCTCTCGGTCTGTACTTCCAAGCTTCGGTTCTTAGTTAGCATGACACCTCCTTAGATTAAGTTGTGATTCTCAAGCGCCCACTTCTGTACCTCTGGGTTGGTACGGGCAAGCTTGGCCTTGGAACTACGCAACAACACTACAAACCACACGCTCTGCACCTCCTGACTCCGTATCCGGTTCACGAACTTCTGAAACTGATTCAGGTCCTGCTGACTCTCTATGTGGTCTAACGCCTGAAAGATCATCAACAGAAGCGGCGAGACATCGTTCTCGTCAGGCATGGGTACAGTCTCGGGGTTCTTGATGACTTCCTCGATCTTTGTCACCTTGGACTCCAACGCTACGAATGCAGTCATGTCTCTCGCACCGCGCTCACCCAACGTACCAGCAAGCAAGCCCAGGGTGATCTCCTCAGACAGCCTAGCCTTCACGATGAAGTCTGACTTGTGCAACGACCGTGGAGACACGAACGACATCATCGGCTTAGACGGCTGGAAGATATATGGATTGTCGGTCTGCTCTGAGTCCATGTAAGACTTCAACATCCGTGGGTACATCGCCACAGTTGCACGGACGATTGTGCTGATGCCGTTGTCCTGCGCCCAGCCCAGCCACTCCTTCATGCTCGGCTTAGACATCCGCACGATTGCCATCCTGTTCGCTGTGTGTGCTGGCAACACGTCACCCACACCATCGCTTGTGTTGTTAGACGTCGCAAACACTATCGACCCCTCGGGCAGTGGTGCATCGCCCACCGTTCTCTCCAGATACATCCTTGTGTATATCGGCTGCATCAGCTTCGGAACCTTCAGCGCCTCGTCGATCATGATGACCTTCTTCTTGCCATTGCCCAGCTTGAACAGCGACGCCACGTAATACTCCAGCGCCTTGGTCTCATGGTTTGGAATGCTTGCGGCAATGTCCATCATCTCTTTGTTCGGGCCATCAATGTAGATGAAGTCATACTCTTCAGTGCCAAGTTCACGCTCAAGGTCATGCAGGATTGCAGTCTTGCCACAGCCAGGCTCGGACAAGATCATCACGGTTACGTTTGTGCCGACAGACTTGATAGCCTCCTTGGTCTGCTCACGGGTGAGTGTGGGGTAAGTTGTAATAGCTGACATGTGATACCTCCTTAGTTAGTGTTTCAGGATAGGGTGATATTGAATTTAGACAGAATGTCGTCCATCCCATCTTTTACTGTGGCACGCACTGCTTCAGAGTCTCGTATGTCATCTGCAGTGAGCGAACCGATTACTTGCATTGCCTCCTTTCTCATCTCGTCTAGTTTCTCATCCTTCGTAATGTTGAACCTTTCAAGCATGTCGCACAGTTCTTTAGCCTGATTGATCGTAGAGTCATAGACCTTGGGCTTGCGCTTACCTTCCTCTGGCTCGCTACACGCATGTGCAATACGTTTAATAAGACTCGTGAGTTGCTCGCCGATGTCTCGCATGATTCCCTGCACCGCTTCATTGGCTGTCCTTTCATAGTGTTGTTTCAGATCTTCTGCGATATCTTCAGCCACTGCACACCTAAAATCTGACGCCGGAATCGGACTGATCGACAGGCGCATACAGAACTTACTGCGGATCTCACTGACTGTTGGATACTCAGACTTGTCAAACATGTCGCCTTGCTTGAACGCCATCTCTGCAATGATGTCTGGATACCTACGCTCAAACTCATCAACCAGCAAGGCATGCTCGGCTTCTAACTCCCGCCACTCTTCCTTGTACTTGCTCATCATCACGAACGGCAACACGCGGCTAGACCCAGCCCAGTCGTATGTCCTACGCTTGTTCCAGTTATAGACCGTCTGTCTGTGTAGCAAGAG
>Ga0194129_10002406_pt1 | contig 28304 bp, 23 predicted proteins | sample TA2KigCa35mmetaG_FD_150862 | JGI IMG/M metagenome (GOLD analysis project Ga0194129, IMG submission 150862) | Freshwater microbial communities from Lake Tanganyika, Tanzania - TA2015038 Kigoma Deep Cast 35m | ecosystem: Environmental > Aquatic > Freshwater > Lake | place: Tanzania: Lake...
GAAAACAACGAAGGGATTTTTGTTAGTCATTGATTTATAGGTGTTGAACGAACCTGAACACGATCGAGTAACGCGCAATATTAGCAAGCTTTTTACAACCCAAACGGCCGCCCGAGACTCGCCGCTAAACACGACGTCGTAAGTAATTGAACATGCCGAAAGATTTTCTCAGCATGGCGGAGTATGAAGCCGCTGACCATTTCGGATCGGGACGAGATGATCCTGGCCTTGCAGGACGAGATTCGTCGCAGCCCCGACGCGTGTTACGATCATCGATTGCACGGTGTGTTGCTGGTGGCCGAGGGCATGAGTTGCCGGGAGGCAGCCAGGGCGCTGGGGGATTCCCACGGCACGGTTGTGAACTGGGTGCGACGCTTCGAGGAACGCGGCTTCGCCGGACTGAGCGAGGGCGAGCGTTCCGGTCGGCCGCAGCGGCTGACTGCGAAGCAAATGCAGAAAGTGGAGGCGGCATTGCGCCGAACCCCCGCCGACTATGGCTTGCCGGCCCAGTTGAGGGATGGCCCGCTCCTGTCGACCTACCTGCAGAAGCAGTTCGGCGTGACCCTGCAGGTTCGTCAATGCCAGCGCCTCTTCCGGCGCTTGGGCTTTCGCCTGCGAAAGCCCCGGCCCGAAATCGCGCAAGCCGATCCTGTGATGCAGGCGGCGGTAAAAAAAACTCCAGCGCCTCGCTCGTGACCGTAGCGTCGAGCTCTGGGCACTGGATGAGATGCACTTCCAACAGCACGGCAGCCGCTGCCGCATGTGGGTCGCGCCTGAGATTCGCGATCCCGTTTGCTGCCATGCGCCCACGCGCAAAAGCATCAGTTACTTCGGGGCGGTGCGGATTCGCGACGGGCGCCTGGTCGTATCCAAGCCCGAGGGTCGTTTCGACGCTCAAACCTGCTGGAGCTTTCTGCGCATCCTCCGGCGGCGGGCCCGCCGCCGCGTCGTCGGGTCGTGGTCATCACCGACAACGCCAGATACCACCATGCCAAGCTCCACGCCGAGTGGCGTCGGCTGCAGGCGCCAGACTTCTCCTTGCTTTTCCTTCCGCCTTACAGCCCTCAACTCAATCCGATCGAGCGCGTCTGGAAACTCCTGCGGAAACTCTGGCTGCACAACCGCTATTTCCCGACTCTCGACGAACTCGTTCAAATCGTCGAATCGCAGTTCACGGTTTGGTCGCGGCCGAATCCTGTGCTTCGACGTCTGTGCTCCATCGGCTAACATGTCTAGTTACTTACGCCGCTGTGTTTAGCTGCCCTAACTGGTTTCTTTCCTGTTTTGCGATGGTCGCTGACCGTCGGCGTTGGTCGACCTAACTGATGCCCATACTGGCGACCAGCCTTTGCAACTTCCAGCGCCCGCCATCGGCGCGGCTCCATTCCGTGCATCCGTTTGAAATGCTGACCAAAGCGCGAGAAGTCACGATACCCCACGCGCCGCGCAATGGTTCCCACCGGCAGCCGGGTTGAGGCCAGTAACTCTGCGGCCTTCTCCAGGCGGATTTTTTGCAGATAAGCGCGGAAGTTCATCCCGTAGCGCAGCCGAAAGAGGCGCGACAAGTTTCCGGCGCTGGTGAACGCCACCTTGGCCGCCACCTCGCTCAATCGTAATCGGCAGTGCAACCGAAACGCCAGGTGCGAAGCGGCGCGCTGCAGTGGGTCGACCTTTACGGCGTCCGCTTGATGCTGCTGCTCGGCGAGCCGGAACCAGACCGCCTCGACGTGGCTCCGCGCCGCATCCTCCGCCGCGACGGGATCCCCGAGGACAATCGTATCAACCAAATGCTCATGCTCCTCGATCAAAATACGCGTATCCGGAAAGCACTCATCAAAGCCTTTCCGGTGAAAGCCCTGCAAGCCCGTCCACACCACGCGCCATACTTCGAGTAGGTGGGGAACGTCCGCCGCCGACACGACCGTGATGTGCAATTCCTCGTCGGCCGCCCGAAAGGCCGGATAGTCGCGCCGACGAACGAACCGCCGCATTCAGGCGTTTCAGAATTGCCCGCAGCAGGATCGGCTGGCGGCCTTCGGCCGTGGGATGTGAAGCCGCGTGGCGCGCGGCGAAGCCTTCCAGGATTGCCCGTAACTCAGACAGGCGGCGCAGTTCGGTTTCATTCATCAGCACAAATATGCGAATTCCTACAAACAACTATGCGGACGGAATCAAGTGAGCAAGCCCTCCCATCTGCTGCTTGCGCTCTCCTTTGTGAGAGTTCCCATTCCAACTCGTCCAGCGCGTTATGCGCAATTCATCGCTCCGCCTTTCTTACCTCCTCCTGTGAATACCTTCCGCGGTCTCTTTCCTCCGCTCATCACGCCCTTCCAACAGGATGGGCGTCTCAACGAACAGGGCCTGCGTGATCACGTCGACTTCGTGATCGCCAACGGGGCCGACGGCTTCTGCGGCGGCAGCAGCACCGGCGAATTCATGAACCTCACTCGCGCCGAATGGGAGCGGGTTCTTGTCATCACGGCCGAGCAGAATCGGGGCCGCGTGCCGATGCTCGCGGGCACGGCCGACCTCTCGACCGCGGGAACTATCGAGAAGGCAAAGTTCGCCGAGAGCCTCGGCTACGATGGCCATCTAATCATCCCACCCTGGTATCAGGTGCACACGATGCGCGAAGTCGACGCGCACTATCGCGCCGTACGCGAGGCGACGACCAAGCCGATCATGATCTACAACAACCCGCCAGTGGTGGGCGTGCGGCTCGCGCTCGATACGCTCGTGCGACTGGCCCAGGACGACGTGATCCAGTATATCAAGGACGCCGACTCCGACCCCTACACGATCACCCGCCTGCGGATGCATCTCGGACACAAACTCGGCCTCTTCTACGGGCACGACAACAACGCTCTCGGTGCCTTCGCCTTCGGCGCCACGGGATGGGTGTCCGGCTCGGGTAATTTTGATCCGAAGCGCTGGTCAAAGATCGTCCATCTCTGCATCGACGACGGCAACTTTGTCGCCGCCCGGAAGATCTGGGACGAGATCATGCCCTTCGTTGATCTCGTCACGGTCGGACGCCACGGCGAGCGCGCGGATTGGATCGCCGTCATCCAGCGCGGCTTGGAGTTGCGCGGCCGCTATGTTGGCTCGGTCCGACGCCCCATGCTACCGCTGACCGATGAGGTTGATAAACTGGTCCGCGATGTCGTCGGCCGGATGACATTCGAGTGAACCTTGTCGCCGTCAGTCTGATGCTGGCCGTGGTGTTCACCGCCCTCGCGGTGAGTACGCGGTTTGTGCGTCGGCTGCACGGCTTGGGTTTTACGTTTGCGGTGCTCGCCGTCGGTAGTCTAGCGGTCGCTCACCCGTGGTTGTTCATATCCCAATGTCTCGGCTACCTTTCGACAACTCATCCCTTCGGCAACAAGCAGCACGCCGTGTAAGCGATGGTCGTATCGCGCATCGGGGCTGCGTCGAATCTCGTCCTGCAAGGCCAGGATCATTTCCTCCCTGTCGGAAATCGTTAGCGCTTTCATGCGCCGCTAGCCTAGACGAGCATGGTGCCATGTCTAATTAATTATGACGCTGTGTTTAGTTGGGATATCACGGACCGAACCCAGCTCGCCGACAGGGCCTGGATGCGCGCCACCAGGCGCGTTCGGTGCTCCGTCGGCGGCCGCGCCCGATAGCGATACGTGGCCCGCGCCAGGCCCAGATACCGGCAAACCGCCCGCCCGGAGCACAGGCCGCCTTCGACGGCGAAGGCGGCCATCCGTCGCTTGTGCCCCGGGCTCACCATTTTTTTGCGTTGATCGCCTCCAGCACCCGGTTCTTCAGCAGCGAGTCGGCGAGCATCTTCTTCAGTTCGCCGTTCTCCCGCTCCAGTTCCTTCAGCCGCTTCGCCTCGTTGATGTCCATCAAGCCAAACTCACGCTTCCAGCGGTGGAACGTGACTTCGGAGATGTTCCGGTCCTTGCAGACCTCAATGATGCTGCGGCCGCTGTCGGCCTCCCGCAGGATGCGGATCTTTTCCTCGGTCGTGTGGCGTTTGCCTTTCATAGTCTGGGTTCCTCTCTACAGGCCCCAGACTGACACCGCCAGCGGATCAATTCTCGGCGGTCACCTCACGGCCACTACCAAGAAGGTAAGTGGCACGAACTCACCATCGACATCAATACTGCCGTCGGAAGGTTCACTCTCCGGCTGGATGGGCGTGAAGTAACCAGCCAAGCCGACTTCGCCGAACGTGTGGACAGTGTGGAGCGACTCTCGCTACGCACCGGCGGATTCCGATCCGAGCCCTCGCGAGCGACGCACCGCTACGGAGTAATGGAGGACCTCGAGCAAGCCGACGAGCGGGCAGCTCGCGTTACCTACTATATCGACGATGTCGTGATCAACTGAGCCAAAGTATCTTCCGCAATGAGGATGCTGTTCCGGTGGCTTGCCTGCAAAAATGAGTCCAGCCGCTCTACCCTGGCCATTGCATTCTCCGAGGACGGCGGAAAAAAGCCCGGTAATCGGGCACTCATTGTTCGGCATTGACTCAGCTCATCGGCCTTCAATCATCCTAAAACGTTTTAGCATGAACGGTTTTGCCGCGTACCGCATCTGACCAGTGCCACGCTCGTCCCCCACCCCTCCAGCGGACGTTCCTGCCTGACGTCCTCCACCGCATCCAACTCTGCCATGAAACCCCTCGCGATTCGATCCACCCTCCTCGCCCTTGCCCTGAGCGTCGGCGCCGCGCTATCAGCAGACGCCCAGATCCCGGCTGCCCCGTCCGGGGCGGCGATTGAGCACTCCGTTATCTACCAGGGGGACGGCCGCTTTGCCGCCTGGCCTGCTAATGGCGGCATCTGGATGTGGAACAACGAAATCCTCGTCGGCTTCGTCGAAGCCAAGCACGTCGAGGCCCGAGGCCTGCACAGCTACGATTCAAAGACCGCCCGCCATAAGTACGCACGCAGCCTCGACGGCGGTAAGACTTGGGCCATCGAGGACGCCTTCGACGCTGGCCAGAAGGCCATCGCCTACGACCATGCCATCGATGCCGACAAGGCCGTCGCGGCCAAGCCCCTCGACCGGCCGATGGACTTCACCCATCCGGAGTTCGTCCTCGCCTTCGTCCGCCTCAACAATAACGACGACGGCCCGTCGATTTTCTACCACTCCAACAACAAGGGCAAATCCTGGAACGGCCCCTTCACCTTCCCGAATCTCGGGACCGCCGGCGTGGCCACGCGCAACGACTACTTCGTTGATGGCAAGAGCAGCCTCACCGCCCTGATCACGACCGCCAAGGCCAACAAACAGGAAGGCCGCGTCGCCAGTGTCCGCACGACCGACGGCGGCATGACTTGGCAGTTCCTCAGCTACCTCGGCGAGGAACATGCCGGCTTCGACATCATGCCCTCCTCCGAGCGGCTGTCTCCCACCGAGCTGTACACCACCATTCGCACCCGCACCCGGACGAGCCTTGACCTAATGACCGCCCATCTGTCGTCCGACAACGGCGCCACCTGGCAGCGGATGAAGGATCCCGTCGCCGACACCGGCCACGGCGGGTCGCCCCCCGCGATCGTCCGCCTCAAGGACGGCCGCCTCGCCCTCGCCTACGCCTATCGCAGCGCGCATGGCTCCCGTATGGCGATGCGCCTCAGCCGGGACAATGGCAAGTCTTGGGGCAATGAGATCCCGCTGCGGACGGGCGACGGCGCCAATCGCGATGTCGGCTATCCGGTCATGGCCCAGCGCTCCGACGGCAAGCTGATCCTGATCTACTACTGGAACAACGGGGTCCAGCCCGGCGCCAAGCCCTTCCGCTATATCGCCGCGACCAAATTCGATCCGTCCGCCTGGAAGTAAGCTCCGCCACGCCGAAGTGACGGGCAATTTCGGGGAGCGCCACAAGCGGGTTGGACGTGAGCCCGGGCCAACGCGGCGCCAGCCACGCCGGGTCCGTAGGTGGAACGTAGTGCTTCACAGGAAAGCGAGAGTGGGCGGGCTCCCACCGCAGTCCGCCAAGTGACGCCTCTACGCAGACCGGACCGGTCGCTCGACCGGCCCTGGTGGACGCATCGCAGCCTGACCTCAGAACGCCCTGCCGTCGGCCTTGGTGCCGCAGAGAGACACGTCGAGGCCGAGTTCGGCGGCGAGCGCAGCCTTGGTGTACATCGCGAGATCGGCCTCCTGGGCTGACTTGGCGTAGGCCACTTGGATGTGATTGGCCTGATGGCGCGCCATCATCTGGTCACGGGAGACACCATACGTCACGGCATGCATGATCGGCCACTGGGGCGTCGTTTCCTTCCAGCGCCGCTCGGTCTCGGCGGGCGGGAGCGCGACGACCTTGGCACGGCCGAGATCCATCTTGAGCTTGCCACCCTGGAGAAAGACGCGGCTCCACACGATCTCGCCTGGCTTGGCCACGCCGCGCAGCGAGCCCCCGCCGAGGCGGAAGTACATACCGGGTTGGCGATGGGAATCGCTGCCCGCCCAACCGCCGATGTGATGGGCCGGGGGTGCGCTGCCGGAAATGAGGAAGACCCAGACATAGTCGTCCGTGGTGCCGCTACGGTCGAGATCACCCCAGCGCAGATCGTGAAGCGTGCTCTCCACCGGCTGCTTCAGCGCGGCGTGGACTCGGTGCGTGAGCAAGCCGTCCAGACCTGCGCACTCATCGACCTCGTTAAAATGGACGATCGGCTGGCCGGGGCGGATGACCTTGCCCGCGGCGTTGCGCACTGGCGGCCGGTCGGAATTGTTAAGCGTGCCCTCCACCAGATCGGACGCCGGCAGCAGATCTTTCAGACCCTGCTGGTACTGGATGTCGATCGTCTCGCAGCCGAACTCGTCAGCGATCCGGCAGGCGGCGATGTACGTCTTGCACTGCCAGATCACCTGGGACTCGGTGAGCTCGGTGGCCTCATCGGTGCCGAGGTGAAATTTGAAGCCCTTTTTGAGGTACCAGCCATAGACCGCACGGGCCTCGGCGTCGGGAACCTGCGTGGCCGCGAAGTAGAGCGCGGACTGCGAGAGACGCTCCTTGTAAACGCCGCAGCGGAAGAGCAGCTCGTCAGGGATGATCGCATTGTACATGCCCATGCAGCCCTCGTCGAACACACCCATGATCGACTTATTGATCTTGAGATCGGCGGCGATCTTCTTGGCGCTGACGCGCGCGGCGGACGGCACCGCGGCCTTGGCCAGTGGCTTCACGTGAGCGGTGCGATGTTTGCACACGCCCGTCTTCAGCCAGGACTGGAGTCCGGTGCGGAACATGTCGTCGGTGAAGTCCTGGCTCCAGAGCGTCGAGTAGCGGACGCCGGCCTTCGTCAGCGAGCCGTTGAGATTCAGCATTCCGACCAGACCGGGCCACTGCCCACTCCAGTTGGCAACGGTCAGGATCGGTCCCCGGTGGGTGATCAGACCGGCGAGCACATGGTGTGAGTACTGCCAGACGGCTTCGGCCACGATGAGGGGCGCGTCGGGATCGAGCTGAGCAAAGACCGCGATGCCCTGCTTCTGCGAGCTGATGAAGCCGTGCTTCTGCGAGCGTTGTAGGAATGGGCCCGGACGATCTTGCCACCGAAGGAGGCGACGGCGGCACCGAGCTGCTTCTCCATCGCGGCCTAGGCCGGCCAGCAAGTCTGGTTCGCGGAGAGGCGGAGGTCGCCACTGGCGACGAGGTAAACGTGATTGGGGGGAAGTTTCTTGGACATGGTGAGAGAGAGGAAAGATTAGACGGCACTCATGATACGGCGGTAGGCCATCGCATCCTGATGCAGGCGATGGAAAACTTTGTACTTGGCGTCGTGGAAGCGCGCGGCCGGACCCTTGGCCGGCGTAACCACGCGGCCGGCGGCGCTCATGGCGGCAATGGCCTCAAGGACAGAGTCGTAGGCGCCGGCTGCGACCGCCCCGAGGATGGCGGAGCCGAGCAGCACGGCTTCCGGCTCCTTCGGAAGCACCAGACGGCAGCCGGTGATGTCCGCGTGCTCACGGAGAAAGACAGGGTTCTTCGTTCCACCGCCGCAGGCCAGCAGCGTGTCGATCGCGTAGCCCTTGCGGTTCATCTCGTCGAGAATGTGGCGCGTGCCGTAGGCGACGGCCTGAATCGCGGCGAGGTACTGCAGCGCGAGATCGTCGGCCGCGGCCGAGAGCGTGAGGCCTGAGATCGAGCCCGTGAGCGTGGGGTCGGCCCGCGGCGAACGATTGCCATGGAAGTCCGGCTGCACATGCAGGCCAGCGGTCAGCGCGGCTGGGTGCGGCATGCGCCCGGCCTTGACGAGCACGGCGAGGCGGTCGTTGAGCAACTCGTAGATGGTCCGACCGGCCCGGCGGGCCTCGGCCTGCAGGGGCGCGGCGGCGGCGTGGGAGAAGATCACGTGGTCAATCAGCGCACCCGTGGCGGACTGCCCTCCCTCGGTGAGCCAGAGATCCGGGATCATCGCAGAGAAATACGGACCCCAAATGCCGGCGATAAACCGCGGCTTGGGCGACACCGCCATGTGACAGGACGACGTACCGCCAATCAACGCGAGGCGCTGGTTGAGCGCCTTGGGCGTGGGAGCCTCGCCCTTGATCGTCGCGCCGAGCAGGCCCAGGCCGCCGGCGTGCGCATCAATGATCGAGACGCCCACCGCAACGCCCGCCTCCAAGCCGAGGTCTTGGGCGGCTTCGGGAGTCAGGCCGGAGCCCACAGGTTCACCCATCGGCCGAATCGTCGTGCCGATCCTGCGGAAGCCCTCCGCGGCCAGATCGCCGAGGCCAATTGACTTAAAGTAACCGGCATCCCACCCCGCGCCATCCGGGCCACGCTGTCCGAGATAGGTCCACTTGCACACGGTCGTGCAGAGCGAGCGCGTGTCATTGCCGGTCGCGCGGTAAACGAGGAAGTCCGGAAGATCGAGGAAGCGCGCGGTCTTTTTCCACGTAGCCGGAAGGTTTTCCTTTAACCAAAGCAGCTTGGGGGTCTGCATCTCCGGCGAGATCACGCCACCGACATATTTCAGGACGGCATGACCGCCCTGATTGATCCGCTCGGCCTGCGGGATGGCGCGATGGTCCATCCAGACGATCACGTTCTGCTCCGCCTTTCCGGTGATGCTGACCGAGACGGGCCCATCCTCCCGGTCGAGGGCGACGAGCGAGCAGGTCGCGTCAAAGCCGATGCCCTTGATCGCAGACGCCTTCAGGCCGGACTCCCGCAGTGCGGCACGCGTCGCGCGGCAGCAGGCGCGCCAGATATCTTCAGAGGACTGCTCGACGTGGTCGGGCGCAGGCTTCCACATCTTGATCGGCTCGCTGGCCGAGCCGAGGCGGCGGCCACGGGCGTTAAAGATTCCAGCGCGGGCGCTGCCGGTACCGACGTCAATGCCGAGGAAGTAGCTCATGAGAGAAATTCGGAAAGGATCAGGGTCACGTGGGACGGTCCAGTGCAGAGACATCGACGACAAAGATCTGTGAGAACGAACCGGAAGCGCCAACGACCTCGCGCTGATAGGCGATGTAACGCCCGTCGGGCGAGAAGACGCAAGCCAGCGGCGCGGGGATCGGCATCGAGTCGGGCGAGCACCTCATCCTCGTAGGTGTAGCTGACCCAGCGACCGTCCGGACTGAAGACGTGGACGTGCGAACCGCCGCGGAGCGCACCGGGCACAAAGGGCGGCGCATACGTCATGGCGTCGAGGGGTCGGGCCGTGCCGGGCCGCGCGGCATCAACAACCGCCCCACGGCGGCGGGTGAAGTGATACGCCCATTCGGCAGTCGGGTTCTCCGGTCCGTGGATGAAGACGACGCGGGAGTCGGCCGGGCTGTACGTGACAACCCCACAGAACGCGCCCTGCGTGGCTTCGTAGAGTCGCTGCACCTCGCCGGTCCGGGTATGCACCTGCTCAATGAAGCGACCGTTGAAGGCATCGCCCGTGCGAACGTCATAGACCAGCCACTGGCCGTCGGGCGACCAGCAGTTGATGTTGGTCAGGACATGCCCCTGCGCGGCCGACGACAGCTGACGTTCGACCGCAGTGGCGGCGAGGGTTACGGAGGCAGTGGCCATGGCCAGAAGCGAAGTGAGGACGTTCACGGAAGCAGGTATGATCTGCGTCCCGAGCCGGTGCGCGGATCAAAGTGTGGTCATCTCCCTTAATTGCGGCGCGGGAAAGGCAGTGGCGTCCGCTTCTTCTCGAGCCAGACCTCACTGATGCCGTTGCCGCTGCCATTGCCGCCGAGCCCGAGTTCGCGATTCCAGCTGAGCTTCAGGGTGCCGCCCTGCGTGGCGGAGCGGGGAACATCAAAGGCGACTGGCGCCATCGGCCGCACCCGAGTGATGTAGGGGTGAATCTCGGTGATGTCATTTGCCATGAGGCGGATCTTCGCCCGTGAGTTCACGTCCGGATAGACGACGCGGACCTGATACTCGGCGTCGGGATCGAGGCCGGTGTAGCGGAGGGTCACCGTGTTGTCGGTCAGGCCCCAAGCGTAGTCGATCCACGACGTGCGCAGGGGAAGCGGGCGAACCGCGGCTTGGATGTGCGCATCAAGAGGAGTCTGGAGGAAGGCGGGATCGAGGTCGGCTCCGAGTCCGCGGTCGAGTCGCGGTGAAGCGCTGATGTTGCCCAGATCGTCGTAAAATCCACCGGCGCCCGGATTGGTCCAGTTCGCAATCTGGTGGAGGCGCTCGAGGCGCGCAGACTCATCGGTCAGCTGGCGCACCGCCGCGAACTGCTCGTTCATCCAATAGCGGTTGTTCAGGGGATAGTCGAGGGTGTCGAGACTCGCTCCGCGGTTCTGACCGATGGCGCGGTAAAGCGGCACGCTGAGCTTCATGTGGATGCTCTGGTAGAGCGCCTCGGCGAGCTGGAAGGTTCGCGTGCGCCAGGCGAGCGCTACGGGGTTTGTGACGGCCTGCTCGAGGATTTCGGCCGCCTCGGCCATGGCCATCTCGGAGCCCATCCGGGACGACATCCGCAGCACGTCGAGAGCCCGATTTTCGATCAAGGTCTCATGTAGGAGGCGGGAGCGCACGGTCGCGTCGAAGTAGGCTCGGTAAAGGGCCATCTGGAAGCGCCAGTTCTTCTCATCGGCCGGGGTGGCCGCCTTTTCCATGGCCTGGAACTGGGCCAGCGTGGTGTAGACACCATCATTGGTCAGGAGCGGACCCGTCCAGTTACGCTCAAGGGCAAGAATGCCCTGGGCATAGTCATCGGCAAGGCGTTCGCTGATGAAGTAGCGTCCGTAGTCGCGCAGGATCTCAGTGATTGAGGCGTTGGGGTCCCAACTCAGACCAAACCAGATCGCCTTGTTGATGTCGTCGGTGCAGCCCTCGGAGTAAACGATCGCGCCGATGGTTTTGGGTTGCAGGCGACGGACGAGGTTCGCCATGTCATGCGGGCGGGTCGTGACGGGTTCGCGGGTCGACGTGAGGGCAAACGCGCGGTCCCAATTCGCAATCGGATACTGGCAATTGCGGGTGTGGGTGATGTCCGGGTAGTAGCGCACGTCGTAGCGCGCGGGCACACGTCGGCGGAACTCGGCGATGTCCATGTGCACCCAGGGCGCGAAGACGGCGCCGGCCAGCCAAGCGGGCTGGGCCTTCTCCAGGTAGCTGAAGAAGTACTCCATGTCGTCCTTGCTGAAACCCTGCGGCGACAGCCACATCGTCAGCTTGGGGTGGAAGCGGCGGAGGCTCGCGGTCTGCTTCTCGAGAAACGGAAACATCAGGCGCGCCGGGGTGTGGCCGGGATCACCGCCGGGCACCAAGATTGCATCGACTCGCGGCAGGGCGCTGACCACGTCGGCCCACTCCTTGAGCGCGAACTCAACCGTCTCGGGATTGCCGTAGTCCTGATCGAGGGCCGGATACCAGATCCACACATCGAGCCCATAGTCGTCGGCCATCTTGGAAATCCCCGCCATCATCTCGATTGGCGGCCGCGGGAAGTGCGGGCTGTCGGCATCATCATCCGTGCGGGGCGGAAAGATCTCCACCGCGTTCGCGCCGAAGATGATCTGATCACGCATGTAGCGCTCCCACTGCGGCAGGTCCCAGCCGGAGTAGGAATTGGGCTTGGGGCGATAGGCCATCTGGTGCCCCCGCAGGCGGTAGTGGGGGCTGGTGGTGAGATTAATCGCGGCCATGAGACCGGCGCGCGACGGGCCGAGGTGAAGCTTGCGGAGAAGGTGTCCGACGCCAAAGAGGACGCCACGGGCATCCTTGCCAGCGATCACCACGAGCGGGGCCGCGGCGCCGCTGCCCGGCAGCGTAACGATCTGGTAGCCCTCGGCCTTCACGCCGCTCTCATTGAGCTTCACCTCGGAGGCGCGCGCGCCGAGCAGCGCGCCGACCTCGGCGAACCGACCCACGACAATCGTCGCGCCGCCGGACGTCGGCGCGGAGGCAGCCGGCCAGCGCTGCAGCGTGCGTGACTCGACATCCTCCATCAGCATGGTGACCGCCTTCTTCTCGGGGCCGGTGCTGGCAGCGGGCGAGACTACGGTGGCGCGAGTGAGATCGATGACCAGCGCGGGCAGACCGGCGTTGCGGTTGTCGGAGAAGGCCTTGTGCGCAGCGTCCATGATCGGCTGCGATCGCAGAGCGGGCAGCGTGGAAAGGAGGGCCAGTAGGGCGAAGACGGAACGCAGGCGGGGCAGCGCAGAAGACATGGGCGGGAAGGGTTGGGCGGGAACAGACGGGGTAACGCGGCCAGGGGCAGGCCGAGGGGATAGACCGGAGCAGGGCAATCCGGGGAGCGGTAAGAACAAACAGCCGGGAGGCCGGTGAGACCGGGGATTCAGCAGGCGACGAACGAAAACGTCAGCGGAGCAGCACTGTCTGGGCCGCCGCGCCAGGTCAGCAAACGCGCCCTTGGCGCTGGGACACGGCGTGGCCGGGGGGATTCTCGCCGACCCAGCGTGAGTCGATCGGCTCGGCGGAAAGCTGGTAACGGGTATCGGTCGAGATGCGGAAGCGGTCCGTCTGATTGTCGAGACTGCCGTGCACGAGCGTCATGTTGAACATCATGGCGTCCCCCATCCGGAACTCCGGGGAGGTGAGCCAGCGACCACCCAGGCTCTGCTGAAGGGCGATCGCGTTCTTGGACAGCGTGCCGTCCCACCACTTTTTGCCCGAGGCGTAGTCCGCGGCGTCCTCGCGGTTCGTGCAGTACTCGTCGACATCGCGCGAAAGATACGGTTTCAGCTGCTCGCCTTTGTGGTGGGAGCCCTCAAGCACAAGGAGGCCTCCCAGCTCCAAGCTGACGTCACCGAGCGGGACCCAAGTCGTGTAGAGATTGTGCGTCCCCCGCCCCATGTAAACGAGGTCGCAGTGGATTGGGCTGCCGAGACCATGGCCCTTGGTGCGGAACCAGATGAAGTCGAAGTGCCGGACCGGGCCACCGAGGAAGGACTGGAAGAAATCGGTGATCCGCGAGCCGAAGACGAGATCGCGCAGCAGCGGATCGCGCTGGTTGAGCGGATTGCCCATCGCGCGCCCCACTTCCCGGCCGTCGAAGCGCGCCTCGTTGGGCGGCGTGCCGGCCTTGAGGAAGCCAAGCTTGGCGAGCTGGCCGGTCAGCGAATCACGGACCGCCTGCACCTTGTCCCGATCCCAGAACTCACGCAGATAGAGGTAGCCGTCCTCCTCCATCTGCTGGTGGAGCCGATCGACCGGCTCGTCCGCGGATGACTCCTTGAGGAAGCCGAACGTGTCCGGACTCAGGTCGAGCGAAACGCCCTGCGCAAAGAGCTGGGCAGGGAGCTGGGCGGGAAGCGGCACGGGAGCGGAGACAGGACTCAAGATCGTGGGCAACGGGGTTGAGACGCGCGCCAAGCGTGCGACTGGCTCCTGCCCCGAGCAAGGAAAAACGTTTTAGCATGGACGCCGCGCACCTGGAATGCCGTCCTTTCGCTGTTCCCTCGTTGCCGTGTCTTCGCGCGACGTCTCGGCCCCTCTTGCCGATGCCAAACCCCTCCCCTGCCCTACCCGCCCCCGAACTCCAGTTCTTTGCCGGAGTATGGACCCTCCGCGGATATCCTTCGCCGGAGCGCGAATGGACGATCCCGGAGAAATTCGCCGCAGTCAAAGCGGCTGGTTTCGACGGGATTGGCGGACGCTTCGTCGCCGAGGCACCCGCCCTGTGCGCCGATCTGGGTCTCGACTACGTGCTCTACATCGATGCCGACGCATCCGACTACGCGGCCCAGTTCCGGGACGCGCTGCGCTGGAAGCCCCGGCGGATCAATGTGCAGTTGTGCGAGCATGACACGCCACCCGCCGAGGCGGCCCGCGCCTGGATCGCGATGGCGAAGCTCGCGGCTGAACTTGGGCTCGCAATCGATCTGGAGCTGCATCGCGACACAGCGACTGAGACCCCGGAGAAAGCTTACGAAATCGCGGACCGCGTGCTGCAGTCAACCGGACAGGCGGTTCGGCTGTGTCTCGACTACTCCCACTTCGCCGTGACCAAGCACCTCGCGCCACCTTTTGCGCCCCGTCTACTGGAGCGACCGGACCTAGTGTGGCCGGTTCGACAGATTCACCTCCGACCCTTCAATGGTCATCATGCGCAGGTTCCGGTCACCGACGGCTGCGGCGGTCTCTCCCCCGAAGCCGGACCCTATTTGGAATTCGTAGAGGCCCTGTTCGCGCTGATGCGGCAGACGGCCCAGCCCGAGGACGTCTTTTACGCCTGTCCGGAAAACGGACCGAAGACTCCGGGTGGCTATGGGCTCTCGTGCTTTCCCGATGTCTGGACCGATGCGATCCGGCTGCGCGATGAAGCGCGCAGCCGCTGGAACCAGATCTCCCCACCATCCGGGTAGCGAGCGCCGCCCAGACCGCGGTCAGCGCCGCTCGGATTCACGCAGGCCCTTGAACAAGGCAGTGACCAGCAGGCCCACGCACAAGATCACGGCCGTACCGAAAACGATGATCATGTAGCCGTGGAACGGATTGCGGAATGCAGCCGGGAACCAGTCGGCGCGGGGGGAGAGCGTCATCCAAACAATGACGGAGACGCCGAGCGAAACCCCGATCACAGCAGCACGATTGCAGGCCTGCCGCGAGATGAACCCAAGGAGGAACAAACCCAGCGTTCCACCGCCAAAAATACCCGCCAACATCCACCAGGCGTCCAAGGCGCTGCGGACCTTGATCATCGCTAAGGCGATCAGCGTGCCCAGCAGGCCCCAGACAATCGTGCTGCCATACAGGACGCGCATCGACCGGGCATTGTCCGCCTTCGGATTGATGTATCGCTTGTAGTAGTCGTTGAGAATGATCGTCGAGGACGAGTTCAAGCTGCTGGAAATCGTGCTCATCGCCGCGGCAAAGATAGAGGCAATGAGCAGCCCCGTCACACCTGGCGGCAGGACCGTGACGATAAAATAGGGGAAGACCGAATCAGACCGGCCCGGATCGCGATAGACCTCAGGCAGGTCGCCTGGGTGGATCGTGTAGTGGGCAAAGAGCGCCGTACCGATGAAGAAAAACAGGGCCGATAGCGGGACGTAAAGCAATCCACCGAGCCAAACACTCTTCCGCGCCTCGCGATCAGACTTCGACGTGAGGTAGCGCTGCACGTAGTTTTGATCGATGCCAAAATTCTGGAGATTGATCACTACGCCATAGACAAGAACCACCCAGAAGGTCGAACTCGTGAGATCAAAGGAGAAACTGCCGAGGCTGAATTTATCGTTCGCCGCGGCGAGGGTGAAAAGCTGACCGGGCCCCTCCGGCAACTGAAAGATCATCAACGCGGCGCAGGCCAGGGCTCCACCCATCAAAACGATGGTCTGAATCGCATCCGTCCAGATGACCGCGACGATCCCGCCAACAAAGGTGTAAAGGGTGACGGACAAACCAGTGACCAGGATGATCCAGCGAATATCCCAACCCAGCAGGACATTCAGCGGCAGGGCCATTAGGTACATGACGGTGCCCATGCGCGCCAACTGGGTTAGCAAGTAGCAGGCGCTGGCGTAGACCCTCGCCCAGGAACCAAATCGGTCCTCCAAGTGCTGGTACGCGGAAACATGGCCGCCTTTACGGTAGAAGGGGAGGAACCACTTGATCGCAATCAGCACGGCCACGGGAATGGACAGGCTGAAGACGAAGGAATTCCAATTCTCTGCAAAGGCCCTTCCGGGCAAGGCGAGGAAGCTGATGCTGCTGACAAACGTGCCGAGGATGGAAAGGCCGGTGAGCCAGCCCGGCAGGCTGCCTTCGGCCGCCGTGAAGGCCTCCACGGACTTGCTGCGCCTCCAGAAGTAGAACCCAACCGCCATGGTGGCGAGAAAGTAGCCAGCGAGGACAATGCCATCCAAAGAGGTAAAGTGCGTTTTCATGAGTTAATCGAGAAACCGAGCGCGAAGGACCCCACTCAAAGACGCGAGGGATCAACCACGACGTGCTTAATTTTTTCCCGGTTCCAAGTGTACGAGATGTGAATGAGGCCATCCCGGGTTTGGATCACGGCGGGATAGGCATAGCCATGCTGACGGGGCTCATCCTCAAGGGTGACGACCATCCGCCAGGTGACGCCGTCCTTCGAGACCGAGAGATTCAGCGGCCAGCGCACGCCCCAGTCCTCATTGGCATCCTCGAGTGAGACGAAGGCGCCGCCCAGGGCATTGGACTTGGGATTGCGCGGGGCCCCGCCCGCCCGGTCGCGGAGATTGTAGATGAGCACCTGGCGGCCGTCGCGCAGCGTAACCGCATCGCTGCCGGAATTCGGGTTGAATAGGCCCGACGAGACCATCGGGCTCCACGTCCGCCCGCCATCGGCGGACCAACTCGTGGCCAACACCATCTCCTTGGTGCGGCAGAGGAGTTGCAGGCGGCCATCCGGGTAGGTTAGCAGGCTGCCTTGGATCGCATTGAACTCCGCGGCGGTATGGATCGGCCCGACGATTTCCCAAGATTGGCCGAGATCACGTGTGATCTCGAGGTGCGTGAGCCAGGCCTTGGTCTGGGCGTTCTCCGTGCTCGAGGGTGCCACGATTGAACCATCGGCGAGTTGGACCGGTTTATTCTTAATTGGACCCATCACATCCTCGGGCAGACGCTGCGGCTCGCTCCACGTGCGTCCGCCGTCGGCGGACGTGATCAGCATGCCCCACCACGTTTCCGGTGTGGGACCGACCTTGTAGAAAAGCATGAGGGGCCCGCTCGCCGGCTGGAAGAGCACGGGATTCCACGTGGGGTAACGCTTGCCGGCATGCTGAATGCCGTCGGCCACGCGTACGCTGGGCGTCCAGCGGCCGTTCTCAAAGCGAGAAAGCCAGATGCAGACGTCCGGATTGGACTCGGCCGTGCCCCCAAACCAGGCGGCGAGCAGTTCGCCCCCACTCGTCTCGACGAGCGTCGAAGCATGGACCTGGGGGTAAGGACCCGTGTCGTAGATGAAGCCCGAGCGGACGACGGCGTCGTGGGCTACGGCGGCCAGCGCCGGGCGAGCGGACAGCAGCGTAAAGGTGGCGATGAGGACTGAAAGCAGGCGGGTCGACATGGGCGAACGGAAGGGCGTGAAGGCCGGACAAAACAAGACCAGGGTGCCGCCGCCGTTGAGTCGGCGACACCCTGGCCAGGACCTGTAAAAACCGCCCCGCGGAGGCGGGAGCGGCAACGAATCAGAAGCGACCGCTGATCCCGACGCTCAGGCGGGATCCGTACAGCTCGGACATGTCGATCCGGTACTTATCCTTGGTGTACCAAGAGGGCGACTTGTTGAAGACGTTGATCACGTCGACATAGACCGAAAGGGCGGAGTTGAAGCGATAGGAAACGTTGACGTCCATGGTCGGATCATCGGTGACGAAGCGCGACAACTGGGGATTCGTCGCGAGGTTGATCAGGTACGAGCTCTTGAAGTTGTAGCGGACGCTGGTGGAGATGTTCTTCCAGGAGAAGGAGACGCCGCCGTTGCGGGCCTCGGGTACAAAACCGGCCAACTGGGTCGAGCCACCCGAGTAGGTGCCCGAGGTCTGCAACTTGGTGTAGTTGGCAAAGACCGACAGGCGGTTGAACGGGGCCGGTAGCATGGTGAGCTGCTGACTGTAATTCATCTCAACGCCCTGAATCTTCGCCTTTCCGAAGTTGGTCTTCGTCGACAGAGTGTAGTCAGCGTACTGGCCACCGAAGCCGTTGTTGGCTCCCGTGCCGACCTCGTCGATGAACCCGGCGATATAGTCGGAGATGTCCTTGCGAAACACACCCACCGAGATGAGGCCGGCCGGATTCAGGTAATACTCCGCGGAGAGATCCCAGTTCTGGCTGAACTGTGGGAGCAGGTCGGTGTTGTTGACCACCACGGTGCCGGGAGAACCGGAGTCGCTGCCGACGCTGTGGGTCACCGTCGTGGCCGGCGTGATGTCGCTAATGGCCGGGCGTGCGCTCGACGTCGAGTAGCTGGCACGGAAAAGCAGGTTCGGCCGAGGCTCGTAGCGCAGGTGGACGCTCGGGAAGAGCTTCTGGTAGTCGCCCGTCTGGGTCGCCTGCGGAACCAGCGGCTTGAGCGGATCCGAGAACGAGCCCGTCGCCTTGACGTCGGTCTGCTCGATGCGGACGCCGGTCAGGATGGTCAGCGGCTTCATGTCGATCGTGCCCTGAATGTACGCCGCGTAGACATCCTCGCGGGCCTTGCTGGCCGGTGCACGCTGGCTGACTGAAGAGCCGCGGGGGCGGAAGTGCGACGGATTGCTGATGCTGAGTGCCTTGACGATGTTGTAATCGAGGGCGTCACGAACCGTCATGTTTCCATTAAACACGCCGTAGCTACCGTTAGTGTCGATGAACCGGCCGATCTCATCATCATTGCGGCCGGTGGCCGGATTAAGGCCGATGACGCCGTCGGCGCCTACGAAGTCCCAAATTGGGCGCCAGCGGGACCAGACGCGATCCTGGCTACGATAGCCCAAGCCGGCCTGAACCTTCACGGGGTAACGGAACCTGTTCAGCTCCTTCGTGTATTCCGTACCGACCGAGACGATGTCCTCATCCGTGCGGTCAGGCTGCTCGAAACGCTCGCCAACGTACAGGCCGAAGTTCGTACCCTTGCCGATCAGGGCGGAACCCATGCTCTGAGTGTAGACCGGACGCTCTGGGTTTGTGGTATCAATCTCGATACCAATGCCACGATTCGCCGCCGTGGCGCTAAAGCCTTGATAATTGTTGTCGAAGCTGGACGGGTTGAAGGAGGTCGAGAACGAGAGACTTGAGTCCACCCAGGTCTTCTCTACGTCGAAGCCGATCTTAAGCTGCTTGGAGCGCTTAGTCTCCATGGCGGTCTGGTTCAGCCAGGTCGCGTTGAGCAACTCGGTGTAGCCCTTGCGGAAGCCGGGCGCCACGCCGGCAGCGGCGTTGCTCGTGGTGCGCGGTGTGGCACCCGCGAGGATCGCAGCGCGGCTCACGACACTGTAGTCCGCGACGTTGCGGCCACCAGAAGCGGAGCCCTGGAAGTTGCGCCGGACCATGTCCTGATTGTAGCGGTTGATGACGGTATTTAGGGAAACCTTGAGGGTTTCGTCGGGGCGATACTCGAACTTGAGACCGAGGCCCGAACGCTGGCGCTCTGCGACGTCGTTGAGCTCGCGGGCGCGGGTGTTGCGGTCGTCGCCGGCAAAGAAGTACTCCATCTGCACGCGGTCACGTGTGTTCGTGGTCTTGGTGTCGCTCACCGAAAGGGATACCGCCAGTTTCCGCTCCGGACCGAAGGTGTCCATGTAAGAGAAGGCCATCGTGGGGCCCCAGCCGGGGGACCACTTGCCATCGCGGTAGGTGTTGATCGTGCCGCCCACCCGGTAGGTGATGACTCGTTCAGCGAAGTCGAAGGCCGACTTGGTGACCAGGTTGACGGAGCCACCTAGCGAATCCGCCCACATTTCCGGGGTACTGGCTTTGGTGACCTCGATCTCCTTGATGAATTCGGAGGGAATCTGGTCGATGAGCGAAGCGCGATCGCCCTGGGGCGAGAAGCCGGCGATGGCGGCCGCGGTGCGCGTGCCGTCGAGGGTGACGGCGTTCAGGTCGGGCGGCGTGCCGCGCAGATTGATGCCGACGATATCACCCGCCTCCTTGTTGACGGAGACGCCGGGGAGATTCTGCAGGAAGTTGCCAACATTACCATCGGCGACATTTCCGAAGGTGTCCATCGAGACTACGTTCACGAGGTTCTCGGCATTGCGCTGCTTCGTGATGGAAGCGGCATTACCCTCGCGGAGACCCGCGACGGTGAATTTCTCAAGCTGGTAGACCTCGGTGCTCAGATTGATGAGCACCTGCTGGGTGCCACCCGCCACGACCTCGATCTCCTGACTGCCGGCATCGAGACCGGTGTAGGTGACATTGAGGATCTGCCGGCCGGCCGGAACGCGCAGAAGCGTGAAGCTGCCACCGCGTTCGGTTACGGCGCGAACGGAGGTTCCGGCGACGGAAACTTGGGCGCCTTCCAAGAAGGCGCGGGTTTTGGCGTTCTGGACTCTGCCGACCACGGTTCCCTCAGCGCCCTGAGCAAGGGCCGAGCTCGAAACAGAGGAGAGACCAAGCAGGAGCGCGGCGCAGCCGAGCACGATGCGGGCGAAGGTTCTGTGCATGTTCATGGGGTTGACGGATCTGACCATTACGGAATGCGGGGGTTGCAACCTGCACGTCCTGACAAGCAAACGGCGAGGGGAACAGGTAACTGCTAAAACGTTTTAAGTTTCAACCAAGGCGTGTCAAGCGATTTGGACCGCGGGATTTGCGGCGCCCGAACCGCCCACCCTTTTTCGGAAGGTCCGACGACTGCCGACCCGCCCGATTTAACGCGCCGGTGCGGTCGACTCGCGAAGGCGCTCAACTACCGGCACCGTGAGCCGGACCGAGCCGCGCTTGCCTTGGCCGATCCGACGGAGCAGCATGCGAGCGGCGGCGTGCGCGAGCTCGCTGTGCGAGACGCCGACCGAGGAGAGAGGCGGGTCGAAGAAGGGGGAGATCTCGTAATCACCAATGCCGACCACGGCGATGTCTCCCGGGATGGTCTTCCCTGCCCGCTTGATCGCCTGGTAGGCGCCGAGGGCCAAGCCATCCGTCACGGTATAGAGTCCGTCGAGCGGAAGACCGCGGGCCAGAAACTGAGCCATGGCCTCGCGGGCCGCCTCCTCGTTGAGGCCGCGGGCCACAATCTCACCGGCGGGAGGTAGTCCGGCCGCGCGCGCCGCGCGGAGGAAGGACTCCACGCGACGCTGCGTGGTCTGAGTCAGCGGCTGGCCGTAAAGCACCCCCAGCTTCCGCCGCCCCGTCTGCATCAGGATCGCCGCGGCCTCGGCTCCGGATTCCGGATCCTCGATCACGCTCGGGTAGTCCTGCACCGCGCGATTAACCAGCACGACTGGGTAGGGCAGAACATGATCGTGGAGAAAACGGTCATCGTCCGCCGTCGTGTTGGTGATGATGGCCGCATTGAAATGCGCACCGGTGAGCAAGCCGGGCAGTTCATGCAGTTTGCCCGCGTTGAACATCTCGATCACGAGAGAAAACGACGCGCGCCGGGGGTTGTTCGTCTCCTCGCTCGCCGCTTCGCGCAGGGCAAGAATGAAGTGGTTGATGACGGGCAGCGGCGCCTGGAAGCTCGTGATGATCGCGAGCACGATGGTGTTCTGGGCGTCATCACCTCCCCGCAGGCGGCGCGCACTGATGTTTGGCAGGTAGCCGAGCTCAGCGACGGCGGCGCGGACCCGCCGCACGGTGTCGGGCGCGATGCGTCTCTTTTCGTGGTGATTATTGAGCACCGAAGAAACCGCCCCGATCGAGACGCCCGCGCGCTGGGCAATGCTGCGCACGGTTACCCGACCCGGAGCCGGCGGGGTGTCATTGGAAGCGCGTTTGGGCATACCTTTCCCTTGGTACCATTCAAGCCGCCCAAAGCAAGGCACGAGCCCGGGGCACGCCAGAACTGCGGACGGCAGTCAGGGCACCCGAATCAGCCACACTTCGGCCACCTGCACGCCGCGACCCGTACCGCCGACCCCGGGTGGTCGGGACCAGCTCAGGCGGAGCGAGCCGTCCTGGGTCGCCTCGACCGGAATCGCAAACTCCAGCGGCCGGACTTCGAGATCCTTGGCCTGCATCGGATGAATTTCGTGGATGCCGTCCGCGACTAGCCGGATCTGGGACGCCACCTCGCTGCCATAGACCACGCGCAGCTTGTAGCGCGACCGCGGGTCCAACTGCTCGTAAAGCATTTCCAGCGGCTGGTCATGCAGCGCCTCCGCGAACGTGGAGGACGAGACCCGGGCGACGGCCGGACCCTGGATGCGGGAGGACACGCCACTGTGGCGCGGGGCGATGTGCATCAGGGGCGAACGCTGCCCGGCCGGATCGTCGGCGTAGCTGATCCCATAGCGCAACAGGTGAGGCTGGGCAGTGATGTTGCCGAGGTCATCATAGAAGCCGCCGGGTCCGGGATTGCTCCACCCAAGGACGACGGCGAGACGCGCCAGCCGCTCCGACTCCGTAGCCAGACCGCGGATCTCCGCGAGCTGGGCGCGCAGCCAAGGCACGTTACTGACGGGAAAGTCGATGAGGTCGAGGTTCGCGGCCCGCCGGGTGCCGATCGCCTGGTAGCGCGGGACACTCAACTGCATGCGGACACTCTGAAAAAGCGCCTCCGCCAGCTCAAACACCCTCCCCCGCCACTCCCCGCCGGGGCGAACGGCGGGCGCCAGCAGCAGGGGTTCGGCCGCATTCAAAGCCACAAGGCTGCCCAATTCACGACCCCGGCGAAGGGCGGCAAGGACCGCCTCCTCCTGCGCGGTCTCGGCGATCAGGCGCGCCCGGATCGTCGCATCATAATAGGCGCGGTAAAGCGCACTCTGAAACCGCCAGTTGGCCAACACCGCAGGGCGCGCGGTCCGCTCCATCTCCTGAAACTGCGCCAGGGTCGTGTAGACGCCCTCGTTGGTCAGCAAGCGGCCACGCCAATTGCGCTCCAGCGCCAGTAGGCCCTGAGCAAAGCCTTCGCCTTCCGCTGTTCCCAAAAAGAAGCGGCCGTACTCGCGGAGGATCTGCAGGACATCCGCCCGGGGATCCCAGCCAAGACCGCTCCACACAAACTTGTTCACATCATCCGTGCAGCCCTCGGAATAGGTGAGGAAGCCGTGCTCCGCCGCCGGCTGGACGCGACGGAAGATCGCCGCCTGATCCAGCGGACGCGGCATGATGGGCTCGCGATGCAGGGTGGCCGCGAGGGCAAAATCCCACTCGGGCACCGGGTACTGCGAAGCCAAGGCATGCGTGATGTCCGGATAGAACCGCAACTTGTACCGCGCGGGAATCCGCGCCCGGAAAGCCTCGATGGTATCGCTTTGCTGCGGCGCGTAAACGATGCCCTCCAGCCACGGCTGGTCCTGCGCGATCAGCTCATAAAAATCTGTCATCCAGTCGCCCCGAAATCCCTGCGGCGAGATCCACATCTTCGCTCCCGGGTGCAACTGCTGCAGTTGAGCGGTATGCCGGGCGACCAGCGGAAAGAGCACCTTCGGCGGGGTGTGACCGGGGTCGCCACCCGGCACAAACATAGCGTCGACCCGGGGCAGACGGCGGAGCACGTCCCCCCACTCCTTCAATGAAGCCTCAACCGTGGCCGGGGCAGCGTAGTTTTCATCGAGCGCCGGGTACCAGAGCCAGAAATCGATGCCGTACTCGTGGGCAATACGCGACTGGTGCGCAAGCGTCTCAATCAGGGGCAGCGGAAAATGGGGGCTTTCAGCCGCGTCGTCGGTGCGAGGCGGCATGCCCTCGATCGCATTGGTCCCGAAGATCACGAGATCCCGGATGTAGTCCTCCCACTGGGCGACATCCCAGCCATCGTAGGAGTTCGTCTTCGGCCGGTAGCCCAACTGGTGTCCGCGGAGCTTGTAGGCCGGAGCGGTCTCGAGGACGAGCCCAGCGGCCACGGACGCGGCGCCGCGCCCGTACTCCATCAAACGGAGCAGGCGACCCGCTCCATACAGCACGCCGCGGGCATCATTGCCGGCAATCACAATGCGGCCGGCAGACGTTACGAGCCGATACCCCTCCGATTGGCCCGCGCCGGGACCGACCACCAATCCGGCCAGATCAGGGAAGGCTCGGGCGAGCGCTTCACGCTGGCCGAGATAGACGACCACGCCCGGTCCCGCCGCCGACGCTTCGCTGACCGGCCAGGCTACTTGGCTGCGCTTCTGCGTCTCTTCCACGAGCATCTGCGCCGCCTTGCGCTCGGGTCCAGTCATGCCCGGCGCAAGGACCAATCGGGCGCCCGCGAGGTCCACGCGCGCCTCCAGAGCCTGGCTCCACCCGACCTGGGCGGCACCAAGCGCGAGCGCAAAAACGAGGCTACGCGAGAGCGCCGAAACCGGACGAAGGCGGAGAGGCAGGACGGCCCTCAGGGCGAATGTATTCATGAGAGGAAAGCAGAGGCGGGCTGGAGGTGCAGCACAGAGCTAGAGTTTGTTGGGATCGAGGACCACGTGCTTGATGCGCTCGCGGTTCCAAGTGTAGGTGATGTGAACCAGACCGTCGCGCGTCTGGATGACCGCTGGGTAGGCGTAGCCATGCCGATTGGGTACCCGCTCGAGGGTTGCGACGAGCTTCCAGGTCACGCCGTCGGTGGACGTCGCGACGTTGAGCGGCCATCGCGTGCCCCAGTTGCGGACGTCCGAGGATTCCGGGCCATCCTTATGATTGTAGACGAGCAATTGGCGCCCATCGGCCAGGGTCACGGCATCGCTGCCACTGTTCGGGATGTTGAGCCCAGTCGAGGTCATCTTGCTCCAGGTGCGGCCTTGGTCCGTCGACCAGGTCTGCGTCACCACCTTCTCCTTGCTGCGGCAGAGAATCTGCAGGCGGCCGTCCGGGTAGGTCAGCACGCTTGGCTGGATGGCGTTGAACTCCTCCTTGGTGTTCAGCGGACCGACCCGCTCCCACGTTTTGCCGACATCGCGACTGATCTCAATGTAGACGAGCCAGCCCCGGGCGGGATCCTCAATGCTGGAGGGCGAGATGAGGGTACCGTCGGCCAGCTGGACCGGCTTGTTCTTGATCGGACCAAGGATGTCCTCGGGCAGCCGACGAGGTTTGCTCCAGGTGCGGCCGTCATCCACCGAGGTCATGACCATGCCCCACCAAGTCTCCGGGCTGGGGCCGACCTTGTAGTAAAGCTGGAGCGGACCAGTCTTCGGCTGAAACAGCACGGGATTCCAAGTCGGGTAACGCTTGGCCGCATGCTGAATGCCATCGGCGACCGGTACCCCTTCGGTCCAGCGGCCGTTCTCATAACGAGACAACCAGATGCGGACATCAGGATGGCTCTCGTGCGTGCCACCAAACCACGCGGCAAGGAGGGATCCGGCCGAAGTCTCGACGATCGTCGAGGCATGGCTCTGCGGATACGAAGCCTCTTCATAGACGAGCTCAGCCTTGCTAATCGCGGCATCGCCGGGAAGCGCGGTACCGCGCAGAAGAACCGGGACGAGCAAGGCGAGCAGATGGAGGTGATTTTTCATGGGTAAGACTCGACGCTGGCGGCCCACGGGCCGTTGAGACGTGGCGGTGAAGGAAACTTGGGGAAACAGCGGACGGAGGGGACGCGACCACCTCGGGAAGGCAGGGTGCGCGGATGGCGATGGGGTGATCGCTCAGCGAGGAAGCAGGATAAGGCTGAAATGTTTTAGTAAGCGCCTTCCATCTCCAGGAGAACGAGTCAGACCGTACCGGCGCCCGTATTAAAAGCCGCCTTGGGGTCGCCCATCCGCGTGCGCAGCGCGGTGATTCCCGTGCTGATGGCGTCCCGGGTCGCGATGATGTCCGAACTGTGGATGATGAAATTAGCCCCGGCTCGGCACCACGCCTCCTCGCGGTCGACGGACATCCAAGAATGGATTCCCGCCCCCACTCTCGCCGCACGCGCGCGCCGGAAGATGTCGACGACTGCGGCCTCGAACTCCGGAGTCTCGTAGTGCTCGGGCTGGCCAAGGCTGCAGGACAGATCATGCGGACCGATCAGGACGCCATCGAGCCCCTCCACTGCCAGCAATTTGTCCAGGTCGCTGATCGCCGGGATACTTTCGATGTTGATGATGAGGGAACTCGCCCGGTTGTGGGCGTTCACATAGCGCTCGAGCTCCGGCTCGAACGGGGTAGATCCCTCAAGGGCAGCCGCGAGCTTGGCGCCCTTGATCGGACGGCGTTTGACGGCACCCGCAAGCGCCCGAACCTCCTCCACCCTCTCCACGTAGGGCGCGATCAGTCCGCACGCGCCGCCATCAAGCACCTGACACGCCGCATAGGGGTCAGGCGAGGCGATGCGCACCACCGGGGCGAGGCCTGCGTAGCGATAGGCTTGGCACATCCACGAAAGGGCGTGGCGGTCAATCGGGAGATGCTCTGTGTCAATGAAGACGAAGTCGAGGGGCATGCCGGCGAGCAGCGGAACCCAACGCGGGGAGGTCGAGGCAACCATCGTGCCATAGAGGCGACGGCCCTCGCGCAGGCACTGGCGAAGTTGGATTCCGTTCATGGGCTTGTGCGGGAGCGAAGCGGCCCCGGAGGATCCGTGAAGCGCGCAATCCCCGCTCAGACGAGGCGCTGAACCTTAAAGTAGCGGCGAAACTCAGTCTCGATCTGGCGCGCCAAGCGCGCCGATTCCTTTGAGACCACCGTCTTTGGTGCACCGGGATTAAAACCGCGGGCCGCGATTCCGCAGGCCACATTAAGCGGGAACGTGAGCTGGTCGACGATGCGGCCGACCTCCTTCATCCGATCGCCCGGAATCGTGGCGTCCCCCGCCGCGCCCTCGTGGCAAATGCGGAAAATCTCAACCATGTACTCCGGGACAAAATTGACGAGGCCGCCGATACAGCCCGCAGCGCCCAACCCGAAGACCTCGGGCAGACGCGTGTCGGCCCCCGAAAAGACGGAAAAGTCCTTTTCCCGCCCAAGTTCGATTAGGGCGGGATGGTAGCCGAACTCACCGCCGCTCTGCTTGATACCAACCATGTTCGCCCGATCAGCGAAAGCGGCGACTGTCTCAATGCCGATGCGATTGCTGGTGAGCTCGGGGAAGTTGTAGAGGTAGAACGGCAGGTCAACGCGGTCCGCTGCCTGCAAGAAAAACGCCAACATGTCCGCCTGTGGCACCGGGAAGAAACTTGGCGGCATGATGGCGGCACCCGCCGCACCCAGACGGCGAGCCGTCTTGCCCAACTGCACTACCTCATCAAGCCGGATGGAGCTCAGATTCGCGATGACAGGGGCCGGCGCGGCTAGCTCAATCACCGCAGCGAGAACCTCTTCGCGCTGCTGAAGTGACATGCGGGGAAACTCGCCCGTGCTGCCGAGGGCGAGAAACCCGTTCACGCCACACTTCTTGAGCCAGCAGATATGCGCCGCCAGCGCGCGCTTCATCAGGCGCCCACGGGAATCGAGCGGAATCCAAAGGGCGGACAAGACACCTTTACGGGGAGCAATTGATCTCATGGGAACAGTCCGCTCTAGGCAGAGGGGAACGGCGCATCCGCTAAAACGTTTTTTATTCTCGGGCGGTCAAGCGAATAGATGTGCGCCGGACGCCCTTCCGGCGGCCACAAAGCAGGCCGTCGGCTCTCCGCATGATCAGCAGCGGGTACGAGAAACCAGCCTCCGCGCCAATCAAGAGCTTCGGCTTTCTTTGCTTGTGGGCGGTCGTCGCAGTAGTCACGGGCGAGGTCAGAATCCGCATGTCACGGAGCCGATGCTCTAGAAGCGCCAGTAACCCTCAGCGGCCGGGCCGAACCGCGCGTACGAAACCCGAGGGGTGGTTCCAGAAGAAATAAACCGGTGGATTAGTCCGGCCGGCGAAGGCCGCGCGACGTCGGCAGGGTGAAGTGCCTCGAATCGCTCGGCACACCGTCTCTGCGCGACTCGCTCTCGTCCCAGCGGGGCCGCTTTAGCCGTCGAGGTCGTAGATCTCGATAATGGCCTCTCCGCTGCCGCCATTCAGACCCTTCACATGCACGGTGTACGCATTGGGCTGTAAGGTCAGCGTGAGGGCGGCGTCCCGACTCTGCGACGGCAACGCAAATGCACCCACTTTCGCAAACGACGTGGCCAGGCCTGGAGACCAGTCATCGTTCTCCGCGATCAAGTTACTTCCCTGATAGACCTCGAGTTTCGGATCATTTAGGGGATCCGTCACGCCGAAGGCGGATAGCGTCGGGTTGACCGGCCTCAACTTTTCGAGCCACCCCGAGTGTTAGTCCGGGATGTAGTTATGGGTTGATCTATCGGTTGTCGTTGAAGCTGTCCCGACGGAGGGAGGCCGGAGGCCGACCGGAGTCGGGGCAGC
>Ga0194129_10002407_pt1 | contig 28300 bp, 44 predicted proteins | sample TA2KigCa35mmetaG_FD_150862 | JGI IMG/M metagenome (GOLD analysis project Ga0194129, IMG submission 150862) | Freshwater microbial communities from Lake Tanganyika, Tanzania - TA2015038 Kigoma Deep Cast 35m | ecosystem: Environmental > Aquatic > Freshwater > Lake | place: Tanzania: Lake...
GACGATACCGAGGCGTTCGCGGTGACGATTCGCGGCGGAGCGGGCGACCGATTCACCGCTGAGGTTGAGTTGCTGGGCGATGTGCGCCCACGACTGGTTCAACTGTCGCATCTCGTATGCTTGGCGGTCAACCCATTCGGTGTGAAGTGTTCGGCGTGGCATCTAGTTGGTGCTCCCTTCCACGACTACATCGTACCCCATTCGTGCCCCGTTCGTCAACCGCTCGGCTTTACTTTTTGTCAAGCGGTCAACCAATCTGCTCGCCGTGCCCCGTTCGCACCAGCGGCATCGCATCCCCCATGTAGAGCACCCTGCCCTCACTGGCGAGCCTGCGGAGCGTCCTCGGGGCGACCCGATAGTAGAGGCTCAGCGACCATGCCCGAGCATCGTCCTCTTTGTCCGCGACCATCCTGCTCGGGTGACTGTGTTGGTAGGCGTGACGGAACTCGTGGAGCAAGGTCACGATTGACGGGTACGGCATGTGGATGCTGTTGGTGGCGTGACGGTAGTAGCCCGCGCCCGCCCCCCGAGGCTGATGGTGCAGTGTCGGCGTTGACACACCGTAGACGGCGGACACCTCAGCCAACCAAAGACGCGACTTCTCCCACTGTGATTCAGGCGGTACTGCTGTCCACCCCTTGATGAGTCGGCGTGTCGCGTCAAGCGTTTTGCGGTGCTGGTTGCGGAATCGGCGATGGTACCTCATGTCAATCCATCCTTGAGTAGGCGCCCGCGTTGATTCCGTGCCTCTTGAGCACTTGGACGAACCCCGCGGCGTAAGCGTGTTTGCGTTCCATGCTCTGCCCGTAGTCGCCAACCCAAATCGTCCAGCCGCCTTGGTACGAATCCAAGCGACCGATGCCTTGAGCCTTGAGGTACTTGACGAATCCGCCCCGCGCAGGTTTGATGTTGACCCACGCGAACCCGCAGACGCCCCCCTCCACGACCCATTGCTTACCGCCTTTGAGCGGCGTGTCGGTCAGCCCGACGCTTTCGTAGACGAGCATCGGTGTCGGTGTCGTCGCCGTTGCGGCGGCTACGCCGTGTCGGTGAGCCTCCTCATAAATGAGGCGGAAATCTTGCTTGGTTTTGGTGGTGCTAATGGTGGTCTCCTTTCCCACACTTGAATCATACCCCATCGGTGCCCCAAGGTCAAGTGTTTCGGTTGATTTTTTGTAAAGATTTTGGGTCGCACGAGGCTTGACAATGGGGCAGGTGTGGGGTAGTATTGAATCGTGATGAGGAACCGCTACAAGGGCGTCTGCAAAAACTGCGGCAAAACCGTTCCCGCCGAGGAGGGCTTCTACGAGGGCGGTTGGGTGACCTGCTCGGAAATCGTGTGGCGAAATCACGCGCCAGAATCGTTGCATCAGCACATCACGAATCCTCTCAACTTCTCTTGCTTGGATGATTTCAACGCCAAGGCTGGCACCACCTTTGAGGACGCTCAGGCGGTGTGGCGTGTGATGGAAGCGGAGCGTATTGCAAGTTTGCCTACCGCGGAGGAGATTGCGGCGAACAAGGCGAAGAGTGACGCCCTGAACAAAGAGTTCCGCAAACAGCGTCGTGAGGAACTCAAGCGGTTGAAAGAAGAGAACATTTGCCCGCGATGCGACGGCAAGGGTGGAGGCGCTCAATGGTTCGCGACTGGTTGGACTTGCCACCGATGCTTCGGTTCTGGCAAGTACTTCAACTAATCGTTCGTCTGATACCTGACATTGGCGTTCAGCGACCGTAGGGCGTCAATGGATGTGCGGAGGAACAGCAACGATTCCCTGCACGATTTGACGAGCGCTTCGGCGACCTTGTGGTCGGCGAACAAGTGTTTGCAAGCGTTGTCCGCTTGAGCCTCCCTGTCCCTGATTGTTCCAGCCGTGGTCAGATACATTTTCGCCCACTCGGCTTTCAACGCCGATTCTTTTTGCGCTGAGTCAACCGCCAGTTTCTCAAACTCCTCGGTCTTGGATTCCAACTCCCAAACGAGTCGCATCATCTCTTTCTCAACATCTACCTGCGCGATTGGTTGGGTTCTCACGCCTCTTCCTCGGGGTGTTTGCGGAGGTCGGCGAACAGGGCTTGGTCGGTTACGCCGCACCATTCAGCAATCTGACGGTAGGGGATGCGCCTCTCTCGTAACCGCCTGACGATGCTTCTGCGTTGCTGTCCGAGACGAATCACCGAGTTTTGGTGCTCTCGCATCATCTGGGTCAGCAACTTCACTTTCTTGAGGTCGTCGTCTACCCCCACGGTGTCCAGATTCTCAATGAGTACTTCACCCATGTCTTGCACGGTCGCCTCCTAAGTGTGGTCAATCTACCATTCGTCTATTGGGTCGTTGACTGGATACCCGACGACGAGAATGGTGATGAAATCAAACTTCGCCCGTTGCGGTGCGTGGAACTCAATCGCCTCCAAGTGTTCACCAGTGTCATCTTGAAAAAGTCCGCCGTCCACCATGCCGTCAATCGCCGCTTTCACGGCGGGCATACAGGCGCCAGTGTCTTGCAACCTGCCTTTCATCTCCAGAAACACCGAGACCCGTGCCTGCGTCAACTCAACACAGCCGTATTCTTTGGTCGCATCAGCGAAGATGGTGCGCCACTCTTTCGTGTTCTTTGCCCTCGTCCAACGGTTCCCCGCACGCTCAGAGTTCACCGTCCACGGTCTCGCCCGATAATGAAACGAGTACATCAACTCGCCCTCATCGTTGATGTCGGTGACGATGTTGATGAGCGGGGCAGGCATTGCCATCCCGCGACTTTACTCGGTCTTACGAAGGCGTAGAAGCCCTCTACGAGCCGCTTCCTTGGGGTTGGCGTGAATCCACTCGTGGCACCAGAAACACACGCCTAGGAGGTTCTCAGGCTGGTTTCCGCCCCCTTGCGACCTGCGGAGGACATGATGCACATGGTCAACCTGACCCGAGCATCCCCTCACTCGGGCTTCGCATCGCGACCCACAGCGTTTGATGACCACACCGCGAGCCTTACGCCACTCAGCGGTCGGTCGCGACTTCCTCTTGAACGCCGTCCGTCTCAAAGGTTTGCCCCGAGCCAACGGCTTTCGGCGTCGCATGGCTCAACTCCCCGACTGCCGATAACAGTGCCGACCTGTCATGCTCTTCAGCCAGTTTGTCATACAACTTGAAGAAGTGCGCCCTCAACACCCCTTGGTTCTCGCTGTCACAGATTTCCCGCCAACCGATTGCGTCAACCGTTTTCTGGACTGCTGGGTCGGCGAACTGCGGGCGACCGTAACGCCCTACATCCCTCAGCAACACCATCACCTGCGACCATCCCTCAGCGGCGGACGGCGACATCAGCCCCGCCTGCCTCAATACCTCTTTGCGGATGGTAGCCGCACTCGGGAACATCTCGGAGGTGCGGATGATTGCACCAACCGACCGTTCACAGTCGCCATACCGCAAATCCCGCAAGACCTCGTGATACATCGCCGCGGTTTCCTTGGAAACTTTCGCATAGGGGTAGGCGCTCGCCAAGATGGCGAGTATCGCCGCGGTCTCCCTTTTCTCCATCAGCCGTCCCACTCCTTTTCGTACAGCACTCGCATCACATCGTCTGGTTGCAACAAGAATCCTATGGCGGGATTGTCTGAGTGCTCCGCCAACATCTTGCCTTCCAATCGTTCGGTGTGAGCGAGAATGAAACGGCGCAACCTCGGGACGGACATGACGACGAAACTTTCGTTCAATCCGTACACATACACCCACCAATCGGCTTCGGTCACATTTATTCCGCTCGGTTTCCAAATCGGTTCACCGTTCTCGTCGGTTTTGCGTTGCGCCCACTGGTGCGTTTCCACCACCATCCGCCCGTTACGGTACCTGTCAGCCTTCACTTCCCAACGGCTCTCAAATACCATGAGCACGAAGCCTTCGGCTCGTAACCCGAACTCCAAATCGTCGGCGAAGTTGAAACGCTCGTAGCGTCGCCCGTCCTTGTCAAACCTCGGTTCGTAACCCGCCATCAGTCATCCCTCTCCGAGTCCAAGAAATCCATGATGCCACTGACCCTCCTACGGGTTCGCATCGCCTCACCGCGCAGACGGTCAAAATGGTGGCGCAACTTCTCCGTGGAACGAATGTTCATTGACCAAAACTCCGACTGTGCCGCCCAGCGGATTGCGCCCTCCAAATCCTCCGCGCTCCGACCGTCAATCCGCAACGCCCGCTCCATGCACGCGATTGCCTTGTCGTTGGTTGCAGGTCGGTCATAACCGTTTGCCTCCACGAGGTCTGCCAACAGGTTCGTCAAAGCGACGGCGTCGGACATAAAAATGGACGGTTCTCTTGTACGGTTCTTGTACGGTTCGGGGGCATCTGGTGCCCCCCGCTCGGTCGTCAGATGCCCCCCGTGAGTGTCGTCAGATGCCCCCCGCTCACCAACGAGGGGCACCTCATGCCCCCCGCCCATCATCAGGTTGTAACCCAACGGACGCTTATCGGCGCGAGTGATGTACGCCGCGACGATACGGTCGTCGCATCGCCGAATCAGCCCACGGCGTTCCAACTCGCGCAGATTGACGCGAATGGCACGCTCGGACAACATCGTGTACCTGCCGATGGTCGCCACCGCGGGGAACGCCGATGTGCCGTCAGGACGCGCATGGTTCGCCAATGCAATCATCACCAGTTTCTCGGTCGGTGATTCGCATGGAGCCTCATTCAACACCCACACGATTGCCTCTATTGACATGCAACCATCCCTCAAAACCTGAACCGTACTGCCATCAGCACGGCGTTGTCACCACATTACCTTATGACACGGTGATGCGGGGCAAGCACGGCGCCCCGCGTCACCACCAAATCAGAACGGCTCTTCGTCCGATGGGCTGAGCAACGAAACTTTCGGTTTCGCTTTCGGTGCTGGTCCGTCCGCTGGGTTGAGGATGGCGTCAATGACCGACGACGCTTCCTTGGCGGTCATCGCCCCCAATGAGTCAACCTGCTTGCCCAAGGTCTCGGTCGCCAACATGGTCGCATCGGCGTTGCGTTCGTCTGCGAGACGCTCAAGGAACTTGATTTGCTTGGGGGTCGCCAAAGAAGCGCCGCCCCCAGTGGAGGGAGGGCGAACCGAGGACGGCGCCACCTTTGACTTGGGGAAAAGCGTAGACACTTTTTCTGCGGTCATAACTCCACCTCGGTTGGTCACCTCCTCTGCTGACGCGATGTTGCGCTTGGTGTCCGCCGCGAGCGCGGCGACGATTGCGCGTCCCCACGCCGATGATTCACACACCATCAACTCCGAACCCCGCAACTGTTGCGAGACGGCAGGGAACGGCTCCCACGCCATCCCCACGCCTGCGGCTTGGTCATCGGGAGTCCTGTATGCCGCCGCAACCACCACGACGAATACCTTGTCACCGATTTCCACGATGTCGTAAGGCTTGTTCGGGTTGAGCGGACGAAGGGAACCCTGCGGATACTTGTCCCTGAAGATGGCGATTCGTTCCGCCACCGTCACATAGTCGTCTGAAATGGGCATGGTTATTTGCCTTTCTTGTTGATAATCCGCATCGTCCGATACGAGGCGGTGATTTTGGTGAACTCTTTGGCGAGGTCGGGGTGCGCTTTCTCAAACGCCTTGGCGTCAAATGCTTCCCTCCCAGCGGTTTCTTTCCACGAGACGACAGGCTCACCGTGGAACAGTCCAACGGTCGCATCCAGCATCGTCTTGGCGAGCGCGTCCTTTGCCAGTTTCTCCGCTTTCTCCGCATCGGTCTTGGTGCGACGAGCGTTCTCCAGTTCAATCACCCAGCGCATCATGTCGTCATCCAACGCGACTTCCTTGTCGGTCGCCTTGAAGTAGGTGGCAATCTGCTCGGCGTCCAGTTCGGCGATGAACTCGTCCTGTTTCTCGCCACTGTCCACCAGTTGACCGAACCGTTCGGTCTCCTCAACGATGAACTGTCTCGCATCGGGGTTGTCCTTCAACTCCACGACGACAATGTTCTGGCGTTTGTCCAACACCGCGAAGATGACGGGCACTCCGCCGAGCACCTCGGACTGTGCCCAACCCTGCACACACCAGTCTTGGGGCAAATCGTCCGAGTCCTCAATCGTGTGCGCGGTCGTGGTCTTGACCTCCACAATCATGCTCGGGTTCTCCTGCTCGTCGGCAGGCAAACCGTCCAACGAAACCATCAGGCGACCCTTGAGGTACTGCCATGCAGGCGTCACCAACTCCCTCCCGAGCACCCGACCAGCCTCGCCAAGAATCGGTGCCTCAAAGATGTTTCCTCGTCGCATCGCGGGCGTCTCTTCCTTGAGGACTGGTGGCGTCAACTTGTCAAAAAACAACTCGCCCCTTGTCCGCCACGGCGACACACCCAACAATGCTGGGACATCGGAGGCGCCGAACACACAACGCCCCTCCCATTTCCACCTGTTGTTGAGCCACGGAATCGTGCCGTGAATCGGTTTCGGAATCATCCTGTAGGTCATGCTGGTGCTCCTTCGTTGTCGTGCTCCACATTGCCGAAGGGGTGTAACACGGTTTGGTACTCGTCTTTTTTTAGGAAACGGCGGGGCGTAAAAAAGTCAATCTTTTCACGGATTTTGTACGGTTTGCGAAGCGGATAGAAAGTCACGCGAACGCTCGTCGGTACGCATTGCTCCATCCAATCCATCGCTTCCTTGCCGCCGTTGAACGGTCCGAACAGCACCAAATCTTGGTCGGGTTGCGACACATAGGCGACCATCACCGTGTTGTCGTACTCGCGAACGAACTGCTCGCGCTTGTCCAAATAATCTGACCACTCCATAAACCCTCCTCTAGTCGTTGCCTTACATCATAGGACAGTTATGGCAACAATGCAACTCCTCGGAATCACTTGCACTTGACTCATTTGGTTGTGCTCAAAGTCAATCGTCCCAGCCATCACGACAGCCTTATCGTTCGCATGAACCAAGTACCCCATCGTGTTCATCGCTATCGGCATGGTGTCATCGTCCTCACCGAACGGGAACTCAATCCACACCTGCTGATGCTCCCAAGTGTCGTACCAAACGATGATGCACGCCCTCGCCACCTTCTTGATGTCGTCGCCGACCAACGAATCAAATAGCGCTGAATACTCGTCCACGATAAACCGCCTCTCCGTTGATTATGGGAATAATCTCGTAAGTCCACCGACCGCTCGGTAACTCGGTCACGACAGCCAAACCTTGTTGCCACGACTCAAACCGTTGAATCGGCATACCGACATCATCCACGCCAGACTTCGTGGACGGCACCGCCCCATCCACCCGACACAAACAACCTGGGGAGAAAGCCACCACCTGTTCCATCGCATCAGCGACCTCGTAGGTTTCCGAGTGCACCGAAATCCTGTGGATGTGACCCTGAACGAACGACTGGCGTTCGTGCTTGGCGACCTTCGCGACATCCAACCGCTCACCGTGGATGGCGTACAAGGGCGTCTGACCACCCCCGCCCGCGGCAATCCTGTATCTGGACGCTGGATAAGCACCGAGATAAGACACCTTCAACTCGCCCAACCGCAACAGGAACGGCAAGGACAGCACAGGGAAACTGTCGGGCAGGTTGGCTTGCCTGAGTCGCATCGCCGCCATAGCGTTCCGAGCAACGGCTTTCGGCAATCGGTCGTCGTGGTTGCCGCCAAGCAACACCATCGTCGCCTCCTCGCCGACGACCGCCCGCTGTTCAGCCAAGAATCGGTGCGCCCTATCCACCGATGGTTGGGTTGTCAGAACGAACTCGGGGAGCACGAGGAACTTGGACGACCATTCGGGGAGGTCAATGAAATCGCCGAGGTTGACCACGACATCAGGTTTGATGAATCGCATCAACTGGAGTGCGACGCTCATCGCTTTCTCGTCGTGCATCGGCACCATCGCGTCATCCGACATCCGCCTGAACCCGATTTGCGGGTCAGGCAACACCACCGTCACTTTCAGGTCGGTTGTCTTTGGTTTGCTCGCTATCGGGCGGACGATGGTGGGGGCGGCTTGCTGAACTACGGGATACTGGGGCGCCTCCTCCCAAGCGGGCGAGAGCACCACGGAAGCCAAATCCACCATCTCCGCTTCGCCCTCGGTGTTCTTGAGGAACCCCTGCCATACGCTCAGTTTTTGGATTCGCCCGATGTCGTCAACATCTATCCCCGAGCGTTCCAACAGGGCGATGAGTTTCCCGAGTTTGTCTTTCTTCGTCAACTGCGATTGTGACAACTCATCCGACAAAGTCATTTCGCATCCGCCTGACCGTGCATGTACGCCATGTAGTGGCGAATCTGGTTTTTGCTGATGGGATGACCGTGTTTGGTGAGGGTTTCCGCGAGCCACCTGTACGAGTAGGTGTGGGTTGCCCGTAACGACTTGTCAGCATTTTTCTCCGCCATGCGCTCCAACACTTGCATCAGGAGGGCACGCTCCGACGACTCCAACGATTCCAAGATTTGGTGCATACGGTGGCGCATGTTCGCATGAACGAACCCGCTCAACTCGGCGCTCAACGCCGACTCAACCCTCTTTGATTGTGGCACGGCGCCTCCTCGGTAGAGGGAACTTTACACGACACCCCGAGCGTGGTCGGTGATGTGTTGGTCAACCTTGGTTTCCACCTTGTCAACCATCACCTCCACCCTGTCCACGGATTCCATCAGATTGTCCAGTTTGGTCTGCACGACCCCGTGGTCTGTCCGTTGCTCTCTGCGACCGCTGACAACCTGTTGAAGCACCACCCCGAAAGCGGCGATAACAGCCGTGATGACGGTGGCGACCCCCATGTCCATCGCATCACGCCTTGCCCGCAAGATGCGTAAAGAAAACGATGTGCCACGGCTCGCGGTCCATTTCGTGACAGAATCCGTAATCAAGTTCGTGCGCCATAAGCCAGTCAAGGATTATGCCAGAAGCGTTCGCCACATCACACGCCAAACCGAGGTTGTGCCAACTCTTCCCTGGGGTCGCCAAATCCGCCAGTTTCTCCGATTTCTTGTACCACTTCACGCCGTCCCAAGTCCGCGTGGACGCCCCGACAATCGGCTCGGTTTGATACCTTTGCCTGAAAGCCCGTGCCTGCATTTCATACGACCTGTAAGTGTCACCAGTTGAAGTCGGTTTGAGCACCACCCCGTCAGCGCGTGCGGCGAGTCGCATCGCGCCCCAAGCCTTAGCGGCTTCCAAATACAACTTGCCATACGGTTTGATTGGCGCCAAGAGTGTCTCGGGCACGAAACCGTGCCTCACCCCTTTGAGGGGCTGGGGGACGACAATCTTCCGCTTTGGCAACGCCAAGCGGGTCATCGTTACTTCGCCGAAGGTTTCTTGGTTGCCTTTGCGACCTTGACGGGTTTTGCCACTTCTTTCATGCGCCCGAACCTGTAGTCGGTGGGGTCAAGCCAAGTGATGACAAGCGGGATAATCGCCGCGACACCCGCTTTGACAATCGCATCAAAGTCGGTTTCTCCACTCAACCAGAGGGCTGTGGTCGCGGCAAGAAACACTTTCGCCCACGACTTCAGCATGTCCTGATGTTCTTTTTTCAAGGATTTCCAAGCGTTCATGGTCGTCTCCTGTGTCGGACACAACACTAAAACGCCACACCGAATCCGTGAATCAACCCCCGTTGACTACCCAAGGATGTCGTTATCCAAGATGCCTTTTGCTGGGTCATCCAGCGTCAACACCTGCTGGAGTTGTGCAAAAAAATCTTGTAACGCATTGGCGCTCAAACCGAGCAATCCGATAACAATGCCTACACCAACGAACGGCATGTTCTACCAAAGCGCCACAATGTCATCTGCGGTCGTATCGCTCGCGAAAACCACTTTCACGCGAAGCGGCAAAGTAGTACCAGTTGGCACCGCAACGAAAACGACCGTTCCGCTGTCTTGCATTGTCACCTTTACATCGCCACCAGTCCCGACATACAGTGCACGAGTAACATACGGCAGTTCGTTCGTGTTGTGCGGTGTCACCACCACGGCGTTAGTGATTGGACTGTAGTTCTCCTGCCTCTCTTTTGCAAAAATGTCCTCTGCTGGCATGATTTACTCGCTTTCTTCTTCAACTGTCGGTGCGACGAATACATCGTTCACCGCATCATAGAGCCAGCCCTTGCCGCAGTAGCCACGACCTGAACCGTCTTGGAAACACTCAACCCACAGTTCGCTGTCGCCGTAGCGTTCAGGATTAGCGACTAAGAAATCCCACGCAACGACACGAACATCGGTGACGATGCCGCTCTCAACCTTTGCGTAAGTCGGTGCGCTCATACCTTGAACCTGACCCATACTTTGCCTGCCGCACCAGCACCACCGTTAGAAGCATCGCCTGTTCCGCCACCGCCTGAGCCTGCCGTAGTTGCCGCATTACCCGTACCGCTCGTCTTGCCTGCCACACCACCCGTTCCTGCCGCACCGCCTGTGCCTGACGCACCGCCCCCACCACCTGCGGCGATGTTGTCGGTGCTTCCGCTAGTTCCCCACGACGACACATCTTGACCGTTGCCACCTGAGCCGCCTGTCGTGCCAACCGCACTTCCACCAACCGACCCATAACCGCCACCGCCACCTGCGCCAGAAGCACTAGACGAGAGACCGCCATCGTTGCCGAATGTTTCATCAACGCTTACACCGTTGTAGCCAAAAGTACTTGTTATTGAACTGCCGCCGCCTGAGCCGCCATCGCCGCCACGAATCTGATACAGACTGGTGAACTGACATCTTGCGCCGTGTCCACCACCGCAAGCCGAAATGATGTTGCCGATGTACGACGCATCACCAGCCGTAGTGCTCGCACCGCCAGCACCTACATCTACTGCGTAGGTAGCGGCATCAAGATAAATCGTTGTCGTCGCCGCATAGCCGACGAGCGCACCAGCACCACCACCGCCTGATGCTTCACCTGCCGACCCTTGACCTGCACCGCCGCCGCCGCCAACGAGCAACACATCAAACAGACCAGCCTTAGAAACAACAAGGTTGTCATCGCTACTGAAAGTCAGCACCGTGTAGTTCTGACCGCCGATAGTGCGTGACGCTGACGAGCCGCCTGTTGCTGTGCCGTAGCCCTGCACCACAATCGTGTCCGTTGTCTGCGATGACACATAGCCGAGATAAGAACGAGTCATTCCGCCACCCCACTCACGAACTGTTCACCATTCCAAATGTCACCGATACCTGCGTACTTGCCTCTGTCTTGACCTTCAATCGGATTTGAGTTGTACGAAGTCTGTACCCACTCGCCAGACAATCCGATGGATGCGATAAACGCCTTGCCTGCGGCTTCGGTTGGTGCATTGTCGTTGCCAACCACGATGACTTCACGGACTACGCCGTTCTCTATCTTTGCGAAGTGTGCCATTACGCCACCGTCAAACTTCCTGAGCCGTTGAACTGAAAGTATGAGTAGCCGCCGCCAGCATCAAGTGGTGTCGCTGATGTTGCGCCCGATGCGCTCACCGTCAAACCTGTTGCGTCTGCGGTGAGATAACGAATGACTACTTGACCGCTTCCGCCGTTGCCGCCCGTGCTAGGGTCTGGAGTACCAGTTCCACCGCCACCGCCGCCACGATTTGCTATTGCGTCAGAGCCAGAAGCGTTGCTACCACCATTCCCAGCATTCGTTCCAGCGGTTCCACCCGTACTAGAGCCGCCAGCACCACCGCCGCCAGAATACGAGATAGAAGAACCTGTGTAGTTATTCGTTGATGCCGCACCGCCAGCACCACCTGTCGTGCTAGACCCATTCCCACCGCCGCCGCCAGCACCGCCACCACCGCCAGCGTTGCTCGTGTTATTGTCGCTCGTTCCACCGTTGTTCCCTTCACCTGAAACGCCTGCGCCAGCAGAAGCATTAGCCGCAAAACCGCCACCACCGCCGCCGCCCGAACCGCCGACCTGACCCTGACCGCCACGACCGTTATCTACGCTGCTGAGACCACCACCACCACCGCCATTGGCAGAACTAATGAACGATGACGCAGTTCCGTTCAAGCCGTTCTTACGAGCCGCACCACCGCTTCCCGCCGCACCAACTTTGACCGTGTAGGTCGTCTTGCCGATTATTCCTGAGCCTGTAACGAAGCCACCAGCACCGCCGCCACCAGCCGCGGCACCGAAACCGCCACCGCCGCCGCCACCGCCACCACCGACTAGCAAGAACTCAACGCTCAGCGTCTGTGGCGAAACAGGAACGGTCTGCGTCGTCAGTGACGACACATACCCAAGTTGGCGGCGAGCCGTAGCCATCGGTTACGCCGTGATTCGGTTCACGAATCCGTGAATGGTGATGACATTCGCCGTTGCCGCAAACGCACGAATGACGAGCGCAGTGGCATTGCCTTTCAGGACAAGACCTGGAGATACCGTCACAAGTCCTGCTTCTGGCTGAACGGTGAGTTCAATCAAGTCGTCAGGTGAAGTCGTGCCACCCCACTCAATCGTCAGTTTCACCGACGATGCTGAAGTGTTCATCGCATACAGCCACACCTCATCAAAGGTCGTAGCAGTCGTATCGCCTGTGTGAATCGTCGTGCCAGCCGTAGCGGTGGCGGCAACCTTGATGCCCCGACCATCCGTGGATGACTCAAGTTTTCTCTTTGCAAATGTTGCCATTGTGAACTCCTAACTGAACACTTGAACTTCAATAATGTCTGCGCCACCCACTGCCGTTGCCGCCCAAGTGAGTCCTGTAGCCGTGGAAGTATCCACGGTAAGCACGAATCCGTTTGTGCCGAGCGAAAGAATCGTCGGCGCATTATCCGCAGTTGCGGTGAGCAGGTCGCCCTTCGCATTGAAGGTCACTGGCACGATGAAGTTCACCCATGAAGAACCTGAATAATACTGAAGGGTGTCGGAGTCCGCGAGGTAGCAAAGCATCCCTTCCGCCAAGGTCGGCTCGCCCGCACCGCCGTATGCCGCATCACGAGCCGTGCTGTTTGCATAGACGGCAACTACTTGGTCTTGGACATACTGCTGAAGATTCGCGGCGGTAACAACCTCGCCCGCTTCCCAAAGATACGCGCCTGCTCCAGCCATAGAGGCGCTATGTTACTGCATTACCGCTGGTCAACTTACCTAAAGTGGCGTCGTCCAGCGTCCACGGGAACGCGATTTCGCGGACGGCGGTACGGAAAACAATGTTGTGAGCGGTGGGGGTTATGGTGTGGCTGATGCCCTCTACCGAAAGGCTTTGGGTGATGCTCGTCGGGGTGCCGATGGCAAACGACTTCTTGACCTTGATGACCGACGACAAATCCAAGGCGATGATGAGTTCTTGGGTTGGGACGGACACCTTGGCACCAGCAAACGACACCGACACAGAATCAAATCTGTACTGGGGTTGACTGTAGAGGGGTAACAGATAGTCCGCCATGATTTGGGCGTCGGCGTCGGAGCAAAGCAAACCACTGAGATGCAAAGCCGACACTCCGTAGTCGGCTTGGCTTGCGGCATCGTTGGCGATGCCAGGATTGGTTGAGTCAATCGGGGTGCAGACGACACGGTTGTACAACTGTTCCTGTCCGTACATCACCGACAGGGTCTCGTAATCGGCGTCTCCAGTGCCGTCATCCGAGAAAAAGAACGGTGAGGTCACGATGACGGTGCCGAGACGGTTGGAGAAACGGAGCACGCCGTCTCCTTTGAGGAACAGGTAGCCCTGTTCGGTTGCCGCGATGTCTTGCATGTAGTCAAGCAAAACGGTTTGGTCGGGGATTGTTTCGGTGTCAAGCGTGATGGTTCCCGTCGCTAGGTCGGTCGCATCGGTGTAGTTGACCTCTGGTAGAGCCAACAGGGTACTGATTCTGGCACCGCCAAGTTGGGCGGTGGGGTTGAACTCCTCTATGCGGGCGTTGGCAAACAACACGAAATCGTCCGATGCTTCAATCGTGACCGTTGACCGAGAGATTGGTGTTGAGGTCGGCTGAAACTCAACATCTATGTCGGTGATGCGACCCGTGAAAAGTGGGGTGTCGCCGTAGAACACTTTGATTTGACGGCGGATGGTGACGCCAGAAGTGCCCTCGGTGGTGTTGTAGTACGGCGAGTCGGTGTTGACTGGGTCGTATTTTCTGGCTTGGTCGTAGAGCACCACACTGCATGTAGCGGCGGAAAACTCATCCAACTGGGTTTGGCGTCCGCGGGTGATGTTGATTTCTTGGACATCCTCGGTGATGTCCACGCCGACACCACTGTCATACAGGGCGCAGAGCGGGTCGTCAAGGGTGCCGTAGCCGTCAGTAGCATCCAACTCCATGCCCGCGATGAATCCGATTTCTGCGGTCACCTTGTAGGTGCCGCCCCACGGCATGAGTTTGCTCATACGGTTGTGACTGGTAGAGCGCCGTTCTTACGAGACCACCGTTTCAGTTCGTTGACAATCGCATCACCAATCGTCTTGCCGTCAGCACCCATACCCGCGTTCACCGTCAAGTTGATAACCGTGGACTCGCCCATCTTGCCCATCCGATTCAACGGGATGACCGCTTCTGGACCCGCCTCGCCGACCATGCCAAGCGTCGGTCTGGTCACGATTCCGCCTTTGGCGAGCATGGTCATCTCAGTCAGACTCCCACTGATTCCACCACCGCCGCCACCAAGTGTTGCGATGGCGTTTGCCTGTGCGATTTTCGCGGCAATCTTCGGGAACTCTTTTTCAATCTTTCTGATTCCAGCGTTTGGGTGCTCCGCCACGAACTCACTAATCCTTGAAGCAAGGGCGGTATTGCCAGCCGCCGATGCTTGAACTGCCCTTGCCGCGAGCGCTTCAATCGGTCGGACTGGCGTGGTTGCGCCACCAGTGGTTGCGCCACCAGTGGTTGCGCCACCAGTCGTACCGCCGCCGCCACCCGTGCCTGATACATCCGCGGGCTTGATTGGCAGTCCAGCCAAAGCGGCATCAAACTCACCTTTGATGCGAGCCAGAACCGCCTTCAACTGGTCAATGGTCGCATCGGCGATTTCCTCCTCCAACTTCTCAATCTTGTCCTTGATACCCTCCACAATCTTCTTCGCCAACTCAAAACCAGCCTTGTAGAAAGTGTCGTTGAGGAAGGTTCCGAGGTTTTCCGCTTGTCCTCGGAGCGACGACTCAAACTCGTTCATTTGTTTGATGGTCTCACCGCCGCCCAACTCAATCGCCGCCGCAATCTTGCTTCCCGCCTCCAAACCAGCCTCCAACACCATGCGAATGTTGTTCGGCGACAACCCCATAGCAATCAAGCGCTTCACCGTCTCCGCAAACTTGGAGGCGTCATTGGCGCGTTCAGCCAACGCCTTCATAAAGTCGGCGCCGACCTCATCACCAATCTTGAAGAACGCCTTACCCGCCGAGGCACCAGCCTTGTCCGCCAAGTCCGACAAATCCTTGAACATTTTGTTCACTTCGGGAATCGCATCGGTGGCGCCCGTCAACAACTCGGTCGCGAACTTGCCGCCAGTTTCCGCCCCCATCGCCAACAACTGGTCAACACCCTCCCTCGTCAAACCTTTGGCGACCAACTCTTGCAACTGGGATGAAAAGTTGATGGCGTTCTTGTACTGCTCGCGCAGACGGTCCATCATTGACTTCTGTTGTTTTTGTGTTTCGTTGGCTTTCGCCGTCGCATCAGCCAACTGGTTCTGCGCCTCGGTCACTTTCTCCAGTTGCTTAGCCGCCTCTTCGTAGGCTTCACGGCGGGCTTTCCTGCCCATCGTCGCCTCCGCTTTCCTGACAAGAGCGTCGTAAGCCGCCTGTTCCTCGTTGACCTTCGCCTGCGCCTCAGCCGTGTTCTCGTTCGCCTGACGGATGGCGTCCTGCATCTGTTCGTAACCCGACAGAGCGTTGCTGAACGACATCGTATCCCGCACGCTGTCCGCAACACCCTTGGAGTAGTCAGCCAAATCCTGTTTCATCTGTCTTATCGGTTCGTTCGCCTTCTCCGCGGCGGCTTCCGCTTGACTGAAAGCGTCGGTCAACGAATACGAACCGTAGATGGCGCTCTTCGCGGCGTCCGCCATGCCCTTCATCGCATCGGAGTACTCCTCCATCCGCTCCGTAGCCTTCGCGAGCGCCTTCTCCGCAACCTCCATGATTTTCTTGCGAAGTTTCTCCTTCTCCTTCTCCAACTTTGACGCCCCCTTGCTCGCCCCATCCGTTTTCGTGTTGAACTTGTCAAAAGCGTTCGCGCCAGTGATTGCCCCGTTCTTGGCGCCTTCAAGCACCTTTATCGCGCCCTGCATCCGAGTGATAAACGCCTGTGCCTTTCGGGCATCCTCATTGTCGCCACCGATTCCTTGCTTGAACAACGCCAACGCTGTCGTTGCCGTCATAATCTTTTGCTTGAAATCCTCTATGTCGGCGTCTATCTGGACGGTGATTTTGTCCAATCCCGCTAGGATGCCCAGCGAATACAGCAGGGCATCCACCTGTTGCGTCTCATAACCCGCCGCTTTGGCGCCCTCATAGAACTGTGCTACCGCCGACTTCTGATACTTCGCCACATCGGCGGTGTTCCCGCCAAGGGTGAGGATGGCGGCGGAGTTTTCCTTCAACTGATTGTAGAGCGTCATGCCCGCCTTGGCGAAGGCGTCGGTGTTGCCTGTGGTGTTTTTCAATCCCTCCGCCAACTCGGTCGTCTGCTCGCGAATCTTCTGGAACTCAGCCAGTTTCTTGTTCTTGTCGTCCTGACCGCCGTAGAACTTGTCCGCGAACGCCTCCGCTTTGACGATGTTGTCGTCGGTCGCATCACGCAATCCGTTGAGGGCGGTAACCAGAGAGAGCACCGACAGTTTTTGCTTGTCAATCGCTGGCTTCAACTTCTCTTGCGCCGCTTTTTGTGCCAAAACCTCAATGTTTAGTTTCTTGTACTTGTTGGCGAAGATGTCCATGACCATCTGCGCCTCGTCCATGTTGTCAATACCGTCAGCCAACGCCGCGTTCTTTTCCATTTCGGCGTAGGTGTAATCCTTCGCCTTTTTCCCTAACTTGTCCTGACCAGCCATCGTGTCTATCAACCCGAGTACATAGGCGCCTGGGTCGGTTTGTTTCATCAAGTCGTTGACTTGTTTGAGACTTTCAACGAACTGAAGTTGTTGGTCGTTGAAACCCGCCATGTCGCGGGTAAGTTCGTCGTTGATGAAGAATCCGCCTTGGTTTTCGGCGATAGTCAGCAAAGCCTGTAACTGGTCTGCGTTGAAGTTGAGTCCTGAAGCCTTCGCCGCCTCTATGTTGAACTTGGAGATGGCTTTCTTGCCGCCGTCAAATGCCTTGAACGCCGAGGTCGCATCGGCTCCGATGACATTGAGTGCCGTCCCTAGTTCGTCGGCGGCGTCGGAGCCAGAGGTAAGTGCGCCTTTTAGGTCACGCTGACCCTGAACGAACTCGTTGATTTCTGTTGTGTTGCCCTTCAGCGCATAGATTTGGTCTTTGACCGCCTGTGTCAAATCCCTCGTGCGTTCCGCCGTTGCTTTTGTTTCTTTGCGCCACGCCATGAAGAGTTCAATGCCCGCATAGACCGCGAGCAACGGCAACATGGAGGTCATCAGGCTGACGACCGCGGCTTTTACGGCGGTGAGACTCGCCCTCAACGCAAACAGCGCCGCTCTGAACGAACCAATCGCCGCCCCACCCTGCGAAACCGTGAGACTGTACGCCTTCTGCTCTGCGATAGCCATTTTCACCGCGACACTCATCGCCTTGAAACTTGCGACCAGAGCCATCACCCTTTGACTTCCCAAGAGTGCACCCATCACAAAGTTCTTTATCAACAACAATCCGACCACCATCAACAGGGGTTTGAGGTATGTCAAAGACGCCGCGATGACCTGCAATGCGGACGCCAAACCGCCCAAGACAGTTGTGATGACTGGACCGAACGCATCAAGCAAGCCCGTCCCCAAGTCGGTTAGTTGGGCAATCGTGTCGGCGAGCGCCTTAGCGAAAAGTATCACTGCTGGAATCATCGGTTTCAACGAGGCGACGATGTTCGTCAAAGCCTCCCGCAACTCTGGCGACATCGCCGCCAATAGGGCTATTGCGGTCAATGGACCGCTCAACTTTGTTGCGAACGCGCCAATCAACGGCAAGTTCCCAAGCAACTTCTTGCCTGCGAACGCCGCCAACCCGCCACCCACGGCGGTCACAATAGGAATGAACTTCTTGAACGACGCCGCAATCTGGTCAACGGACTGTTTGCCCAAATCCAAATCCTTGAAGAACAAGGCGCCCCTGCGAATCAAATCCGTCAACGGTTGCAACAAGTCCTTCATCGCCACACCCAAACCCTTCAGGATGTTGGCAAACGCACCGCCCTCGCGGAGGCTCTTAGAGAACGAGTTGACCAAGTCGTAGACCGCTTTTATCATCGGACCGAAACCTTGGAGCAACGCGGTACCCATCTCCAGTTTGATGTCGTTTTGCAGACGAGCGAAAGAACGCAACACTTTCCCTGGCTCGGTCATCGCCGCCTCGTACAACCCTGCGACTCGGGTACCTTCCTCCATGATGAGGTTGATGGTCGCCTGTTGGCGTTCGGTGGCGGTGAGTTCGGTGGCGTTCTTGCCGAGTTGTTTCGCGTACTTTGAGTAACCCTCGGAGGCGTAACGCGAGATACCAGCAGACTTCAACAAGATGGATGACCCTGTTTGGATGGCGCGAGTCAACAACTCCGCGGTGTCGGTGGAGTTCCTTTGGCTGATGACCGCCAAGTCTTGGGCGACGCGGGCAACACCAGCCGCTTTTGAGAGGTCAAGGTTGTTTTGCGCGAACTTCAGCGCGATGTTTTGCGCGGCATCCATCTCAATGCCGTTCTTGCGGATTGCTTTGGCGGCGTTGTTGATAGCGGTGGCGCCGATACCTGTGGACTTGCCGACCGCCTGAATCGCGACATTCAACTCCGAGACCTTCGCCGCGACTTGGAAGGATTCTTTGCCGTAACGAAGAATCGCATAGCCCGCCGTGCCTGCGGCGACGCCGAGCACGGTCAGAATCTTGGAGGTTGGTTGTAACGCCTTCTGGAAGTGCTGTAACGACGCGGTCGCCGCATGAATCGGGTCAATGAAGTCGCCTGCGTCGGCGATAAGTTTCGCCCTTACTTCAAGTTCGTCAGCCACGGCTACCTGCTAACGGCGACGCTTTGCGGCTTTCTCTGCGTCGTGCGCCTTCAACTTGTAGTACGCCGCCCACTCCACGATTTCCGCAGACGAGATGGGGGCGTGCCCGCCACTGCCGTACAACAGTTCGTGTACGGTGCGACCCAACTTCTCGGCGAGGTCGTACAAGAACCTGCGCTCGGTGTTGATTAGGAGCCTTTTCCCGCCTCATCTACCGCCTTCTCTCCGAAGCCAGACAATCGCATGGCGACTGCCACGATTTTGTCCAAGGCGGCTCCCGACTTGCCCATGACAATGTCCTTGTCTGCGCCATCAAACACTTGTTCACCCGTTTCAGGGTCATAGACACACTGGACGACGATTTCAGGCATCATCTTTCGCATGTCAATGTTGCCGTTGTTGTTGGCGGCATCCTGCGAGATAGCGGCGCGAGCCGCCCCCGACATTCCACGGATTTCAACTTCAACACCCCACTCGTCAATCTTGACGATTTCTCGTTGGGTGTCGTCTACTGCAATAATGCGGTCACGAAGGGACACGGTATTCTCCTATGTTGTTGTGGTTTTTTAGAAGGTTGTTCGGGTAATCTGCCCCGTCACTTGGAAATCCAGTGACGCGGTCACCACATCTCCGACCGAAGCCGAAACTTCGTAGGAGGTGAGGATGCACTCGCCAGTGTACTTGACTTTGCCAGCCGACGAACCCTCGGGACCGTACTCAAAGGTGAGCGTTGCCGCCTGCCCGACGACTGCCGACAGGGTGGCGTCCGCCGTGGCGTCAAACTTGCCCGAGACGCTGATGGTCGCATCGCTGAGACCAGTGATGTAGGTCTTTGCCGACCCAGCGACACCGAATGTCGTGGTCTCGGCGGTTTCCACATCGCGGGGGAAGCCGATGTCGTCCAAGTATGTTGAATAATCAACGAGCGAACCCGCGGCGTTATCCAACTTGAAAACCGCTGACTTACCGTGTACAAATGCCATGATGGTTGTTTCTCCTTAGCGTCTTGCGAACGCCATTGTGAAGGTGATTGAGCCTGTACCGCTTGCCGTTGTACTGGCTCGCAGGTATCGGTTGACGGTGGTGCCCGTTGCGACGAGGACCCGTTCCGAAGTGGTGACCGTGGTTGCGACGGTCGTGAAAGTGGCAAGGTCGGCAAAGGTCGTGTTGTCCGACGAGTGCTGAACCTTGAAAGTGGTGTTGTTGTTCATCGTGTTTGCGGTGACATGCAGTTGTGCCATACCGCCGTTTGCGGTGGAGGCGCTGTTGTCTTGGGAGGCGCCGTTGGCGCTCGCCGTGACCGCCGCGAGAGCGGTGAGAAGAATCGCATCATCGGCACCGCCGTCAGCCTGCGCGTCATACGAAACCGTGACCACATCACCCACTGGGGCTGAAACCTCATACGAAGTGGTCTTGGCGAGCATGATGTAGGCGGTGTTGCCCGCCGTGATGCCCGACTGTGCGAACAGGACGGGGGCGAGCGAGTCGGAGCCGAGCGAGGCGCTCAACGCGACATCCACCGCCAATGCGGCGCCGTCAAACATTCCAGACGCCGACACGGTCGCGTCACGCAAACCCGTGATGTAGGACTTCGCCGAGGAACCGAAAACGGTCGTCTCAGCCGTCTCAACATCCTGAGACACAGAGCCATCGTTGAGGAACGCCGTCAACGGGTGAACGCCGTGGATAATCGCCGCATTTTTGCCGTGAATGAAAGCCATTACTTGTCATCCTTTGCAATCGCATCAACGACCACTGGCTCAGGTTGTGGCTCAGGGTCTTTCGTCTTGGGGTCAACGGGTTCAATGATTGCCTGTTCCCGCAACCATTTGATTGAACGGGGAGGCAAATCCTCAACGACATCGCCGACCTCCGCACGCTTGTTGGGCGGGTAGTCAATCCCTTGTAGAACCTTGTACTTCGGCATGTCGCTCCTGAGTGTCTCGGGCGTGCTCGCATCCCCGACTCTCACCCGACCACGAGGGCACGATGGGCGATGCCGAGGTCACGAGGACACGATGACATCGCCGAGATTACAACCGACACACACCCGCTGAACCCTCAACAGGGGTCTAGTCTTTGATTCCCCAGTGCCCCAATCCGCCGTTATCCAACAAATACTTGGCGACCCGAAGGTTGCAATCCAACTCCGTCAACAGTTCAATCCCCCCGCCACAAATCTGTCTCGTCACCGTCCGCCAACTTGAGTTGATTTGCAACAACCCCGAATCAAAGGAGCCGTTCTTGTTGAGCGCCCACACCATGTTTCCGTTCGCATCCCACTTGGCGTTGACCGCTTTCCTGCGACATCGGCTTTCGCGGTAGGCGATGTAGGAGAAAGTCTCTACGGGGACGAGTCCGTAGGAGGCGAACAGTTCCTCGTATTGGGGGCACCGCCATCCGCTGGTATCGCGTCGGATGGCAACGACCGTGGTGGTGGTCGTGGTGGTCGTGGTGGTCGTGGTGGTCCGAATCGGTAGCGTAGAGGGCACCGAGACGGTAGTGCTCGTGGCGGCGGCAGGGGCGGACACCTTGGGGGGCAAAACAACCCAGTTGGCGACCATCCCGACCGCCACCCCGACCGCGACCACGCCGATGAAACGGCGTAACGACATCACCGCTTCTTCCCCACAGACATGACGGCGACAAGCCCCGCGAGAAGGGCGAATCCGACAGCGAACCAAAACTCAGTCATCTTTGGAATCTCCGATAACCCACCCGACGAATACAGCCAACCACACTGGCGAGAACACCAGCAGGAAACCGTAAGCCACCTTTAGGAATGTCATCAACCCTGTCACGAATCCTCCTCCCGTTGACAGGTTTCACCCTACCGAAATCTTGGTCGCATGGCAAGCACCCGAAAACAGGGGGGTTATGCGGCGTTGCGAGCCTTACAGCGTGGGCAAATAATGGTCCACGGACGAGTCACCGACACCGCCAACATCTTCTTGCACCGCCAACAGCGAGGCGCCTCATCCGTTTTCTGCGCCCGCCCATACGGGTCGGGGGCTTTCTCGCTCACGGCAACCACACCGTAAAGTCACAACCAACCAGCGCCCTGTCATCTTGGTCGCGTTGCAAAGGATACAACTCCGAGGTGGACAGAACGCAAAGGATTGCCACACCCGACAGCGTCGTGTTGCGGATTGCGCCGAGCACATCGCGCACATCCTCGGCTTTCGTTCTCGCCGTGGGATAATCGTTGCGAGCCGCCCTGCAATACACCCGAATCCGCTGGTGGTCAATCGCCTTCACACCATCGCCGAAGGTGTAGTCGGGACCGACGCCAGAGTCCTCGTACAGCGTGACACACGCATCGGGGTCAGACGGCATACGCGCAAGGAAGATGTTGGTTGCCAAGGTGCCTTCCCCTTGTGTTTGGAGGTAAGTGCCCAACGCATCAAGAATCGCCATCAGTCGCTCTCCTCGTTCTCGCTGTAGTCAGAATCCAGCCACGGTGGGACGGCACCGCTACGGCGCAGAATGTGCCCGACGAGCAACTTGATGCGTTGCCCAAGACGGTCGCGAGCATCCGCAACAGGGTCCTCAAGATACTTCGCTTTCCGTCCTGGGGCGTGGCGGAACTTCAGATTTTCGTGCTGTACCCATGCGTAATCAACGGCGCCCCCACCGTAGGAAATCTCCACCGCCGCTTTCTTCCCAACCTGATACGGCTCATGCACCATCCCCGAACCCGAGAGGACTCCGTACCTGAACGGCACCTGTCGTTTGGACTCCGCGAGAATCACTTGGGCTTCCGCATACAGGGCTTCCTTGGTCGCATCAAGCACCTTCTTGTCCCCCGCGTGGAGGATTGCCGCAACATCGCGCAATCCCGTCACCTCAATGTGCATCAACTTTTTGCTCACGAGTATGTGACCGTTGTGTGGTGGGTTCCAGTGTCATCATTGTGTACCTGCACCGTCAGTATCAACGGAATCGTGTTGTCAGGTAACAAGATTTTGGAATCGGTGGTAATCGTCGGCGTACCGTAGAAAATGATGGTGCCTCGGCTGACAACGGTGCGATTGTCCATCGTTTTGACGACATCATCCGATGGTTGGATGCGGCACTTCACCGCCGTACCCGAATCAGAAAACGAAAGTTTGCCGTAGGCGTCAGTGGCGGTCTTGCCAAAAATCGTGACCGTAGACGGCATCAAATCCAAAAATGCGGCTTCTATTGTCACGGCTCATCCCGTCAACGGACTAAGCGGAGGCGTCGTTGTTGAGGCACCAAGGTTCTCATCCATCCCAACATAGAAATCAAACTCGCCGTCAAAAGTGTCGGTGTCAAAGTTGACCGATGGTGGCGCCGCACGAACAGCCAACACCCGCAACGATGCCGCACGCTCCATAAAAGTTTTCGCCTGCGCCCCGTACTGACTGGAGATAGACAAATCCCCGACCGAACGCGAAAGGTCAGCCTTTGCGGAGTACTTGCCACTAATCGCATCGCACGCGAACGCCGCCGACAGGTAGCAGTCCGAGTTCCACTCCGTCAACAAGAAGGCAATCTCCTCGTTGGAAACCTGCTGATTGTTCGTATCGGTGTCGCCACACAGGAAACGAACTTTGTCGTTGGACGAGTTGGAGGGATTACCAGAGTACGACCAAGTCACGGCTTACTCCTCGGCATCGTTGCGCTTGCGGCTCTTGCGAGTCTTGCGCGTATTGTCCTCCTCCACAACGACAACCTCTGCCTGCTCGGCGACGCGCTCAGCGACGGGTCGCGGTGACGGAACGGTCGCATCAACCACCTCAACCAGATAACGCCCACTGATGAGCGAACGAAGATTGCGCCAGTTTGCGGCATCCACCAACGACCCAGTTGCAATCACCGTGCCGTCACCCTTCGGGATTGGCTTGGTCACTCTGTATGCCATGTTTCCTCCGTTTTCAGGGACACAACGGTCACTTGAACCGAGGTGCTTTTATCTGAGTCTCCTACTAGGCAACGCAGTTGCTGAAGAAGTAGCCGAGGTCCGCGCCGATGACTTTCATGTCAAACGAGATTTCGGCTTCAATGCGGTCAGCCTTGAACTGCTCCATGCGGATGCGGCTGGTGCCGACAGTGGCGCCGAGACCTTGCGACACGCCAGTCCACGACATCACATAGCCGCCCGAGGGCTGGAGAAGCCCAGCCGAGGGAGCCGAGTAGGTCAGGAGGGCGTTCTTGCCGTGGGTGAAGTCGTAGGCTTGGGTGCCACCTTCGTTGTTCGTCGCCTTGACAGCCTTCGCCACCATGACACGCGGGATGTCAAACAGGCTCGCCATCAACTCTGCGGTCAATGTCTGCGCCGATGTGTACTTGATGCGGTCCACCAAGTCGGGGTGATTCTTCAGTTGACGGAATACCTCGTAGCCGAGGACGAGAGTGTTCGGCTCGTAGCCCGTGGTTGAGAGGATTTCCGCCTTGCCCTCCTCAACATCGTTGAGCGGGTCGGAGTTGGTGTAGTCACTCCAAAGGTTGGTGGGTGTGTCATCCGTAGCCCAAACGCCCGTTGTGAAGAACGAGGAGACAAACTGCGTCTCCATCTTCAACATGAGGCGCCCAGTGACGAACTCTGCGGCTTCGCGGTCAACCTGAATCGGTGCGTCCGCGTTGGCGCGAGTCTGGTCGCCGATGTCCTTGTGGAAGGCGAACACATCACACTGGTACGAATCGGTTGACAGCCCGTAGCCGCCGCCCGCCGACTCGGTCGCATCGGCGCGACGCTGTGCCTCGTCGCGGAACCAGTCATTCTTCGTGTAGGTGAAGAACTTGTCGGATTGCTTGGAGACGGGAACAATCGGGAACACGCGGCTCGCGATGAAGTTCTCTTGCATCTGCATGTAGGCGACGCTGATGTTCGTCAGAATCGCATCAACATGGACTTGTGAGGATGTTGGCTGTGGCATGGTTGTTCTCCTGTTGTGAGATTTCTAGTTAGGCGGCTCGGTGCGGGTTGGCGCAGTTGACGACTGCCGTGAGCACTTCGTTGTCTGCACCAGCCGCGAGGATTACGGTTCCGACCACGAAGTTCGTGGTGTCGGTTCCTGGGGTCTTTGCGCCAGCCTTGCCCGCGGCGGTCGTGCCGATGAGGGTTCCCTCATCCAACGAAGCCGAGGCAATGACCTTGGTGCCACCAACGACCACGATTGCCGCTTCTTCGCCGCTCTCGGGATTGTTCTGGAGGACTCCAATCGGCTTGTCTGTCAGTGCTGAGCAGAGCACCGCCTGCCCCGATGAGTTGACCTTGACGAAGAAATACTGCTTCGCCGACAGGTCCGCTCCCGCTGGGAGTGTGATTCGTAGGGCGTAGCCCGCTACTTCGTATGCCATGAGTGTGCTCCTTGGTTATTGCTCGTTGCGGTAAGCCGCATAGAGGTCTGGATTCTTGTGGATGATTCCCGCAACCGCCTGTTCAACGGTGGCGAACTCGCCCGCCGTGTGGGCGGCTTTGGCAAGTGCCTGCACCTTCGCGTAGGCACTGCCCTCGTCGGGGCGACTACCGCGACCGATTTCGGTAAAGATTGCGGCGCTTTCGGCTTGCGCGTTGACAGCCTCCAGAACCTTCTCCACCTGCTCGGCGAGCGTGGCGTCGGTGTCGGTCAGGCGACGGAGCGCGGGACCGAACTCTTGGGCATTGACGGTCAGGTGCGACCAGCCTGCGGCTTTCTTGACGAACTCTTCGTCGCGACGGGAATCGCGTTCCTTGCGGAGTTCCTCGGTTGCCTTTGCGGCGGCATCTTCTGCCTTCTTCAACATCTCGCGGACAGGCTCGGGGAGCGACTTGACGAGAGCCTTGTAGGTCATTTCCTCGTCCTCTTCCTCTTCCTCTTCCTCCTCCTCTTTGGCGGCATCCATCTTCTCTTGGATGAAGTCGGGCATCTTCTTCTTCGCCTTTTCCGTCTGCTCGGTCATTTCGGCGACGAGTTTCTCGGAAGCCGCAAGCGACTTCTCCAACTCAACGATGCGGTCAATGTACGCCTCTTCCAGCGTTGGCTCCATCTCTTGGGCTGTGGTCTCGGTGTTCTCTGACACGGTTGCCTCCGTTGTGGTTCCTGCGTTCTTCATTACTATCCATCCTTCGTCAAGATGGGCGGGGTGGTCTACACCGCTCGTCTCAAGAACTTTCAGTGCCACCATTTTTCGCTGTTTCTTGCTCAACTGGTTGCTCCGAATCTGGACAGATGTGAGTGTAGAACAGCAGTCGCATCAGCCGTACCGTCAAGGGCGGTTTAGTAGTGGCTGGATTTGGAACGCCTCACCAACCCGTCACCATACGCCTCCGCAATCTCCACCAAATCATCCACGAGAGACAACCGCTCATCGTCATCCTCCACACCTTCGCATCGCTCCAAGATGGCTTGGCGCAACAACAAACCGTAAGACACCGAACTCGTCATGCTCAACAAATCCTTGGCTTCCTCATTCTCGGTCATCTGTTCCATGACCACCATCGCCCGATTGAACCGTTGCTCACTGCGATGACGCAAATACAACAACACCCCGAGCACGACGAACACCGTCAACACCGAGACGGTTGAACCAAGCACGAAGTACAGCCCGCTGGACATGCGAGCGATGATACAGCAGGCGCTAAGCCCGCACCTTCTTTACGCGCCTTTGGGTTGCCATCTTCCCACGCTCCGCAACCGCCCGCGCCTCGTCCGCGTGCCCGCGAACCTCATACTTACCGTGCCCTGTCTTGCGGAACAGATGCGGGTTCTCTCGGAAGAACCTGCTCACCGTTGAGGTCGGCAGGGTGAACTGTTCGGCGAGCATCGCCACCGTCACCTCTTTGGCGAAGTGCTCTTCTTGCTTCGCATAGAACAGCAGTTGGTCGGTGCCCTCAAAGGGGACGACCGAGACATGCTCGGGCAGGGCGTTGCGTCCGCTGGAGTATCCAGTCTCGCCGCCGACGATGTGATACGAACCGTCGCGGTTGACGCCCAAGAACACGAATCTGCCTTTCGGTTCCTTGCTCCAGTAGACGGTGTCTCCTCGGTTGAATGTCATGTGGTCTCCTTCCTCCACAATCACAGTCTAGCGGATGCCTGTACCACAAAACGGTCAACAGCACCGAAAACGGCGCTTAGCAAAAATAAAACCCTTGCCACGCTTGGCTCAAAACTTTTACAAAAAATAAGTTGCGACGATTTTACGAAGAGAGATACCCTGGCGAAGTTTCGTCCTCAAACTCCTCCATTGCCTGCACATTAGCCCTCGCGCTCGCGACACGCGCCTGCAAGATTGCCCGCGTCTCCGTGTTGTTCCTACTAAGCGGACCGCCACCGAAAATCTGACGCGAGCGTATTTTTCCGCTCTCAAACCCCTCAAGCACATCCTCTTCTGTTTTTAGTTTTTCGCGTAAAGCCTTCAAGTCAGAACCGCGGAAACGAGCCACACCATCATCACCGCGTTTCATTTCAGCCTTGCTCGTCTCAACATTCAACTTGTAGGTTGGCGTGTCCTTCAGACCGCGCAACGCGCCTGCTTCCCTTTCACGCTTCTGGTCTCTTTCCGCCAGTATCGCCCGCACATTTGCCTCAATCCGAGCCTGTTGTTCTGGAGTGCGTTCTGGTAACTTGGGAAGATTGGCGAATGTCGCATCGGAAACGACTGTGGTGACGCCAGGATACTTGGCTCGGTCCTTGAACTCTTGTGCAATCGCCCGACGCTCTTCACTTGTCCGAGCGGCACTCATCCTGTCCGCATACTCCTTTTGGTCAGCGGCAGACAAGTCATCTATGTCTTTGCCGCGCTTACGCGGCTCACCAAAACGGTTCAGCCCACGCTCTTCCTGTATTCTCGCCATGTTTTCTTTATTTTTCTTCCGATTTGACCGTGCGGCTTGGCTTCGGCGTTGTTCCATTGTTGGACGCTTACTGCTCTGCGGATTGGTGCCACCTTTCTGATGCCCTTTCCAACGCTGTTCCGCCGCGTACCTGCCTGCCGCGCTACGGTCGCCACCAAAAGAGGCTTTGCTCATCGCATCGGTCAACAAGACGCCCGTGTATCCGCCGACCTCGCGCACGCCACCAGCCTTGTCCACCTCCTGCTCAACCAACTTCCACTGGTCATCGGGGATGTGGCTCAACAACCGTTCCCGAATCTGAGCAAGGAGCATCTCGTCAGCCAAACGCATCAGACCATTATCCTTTCTTCCTCTTGATACCCATTTCGTCACTGTAGTCAAGTGCGGCTTCCAGCACCTCCATGATGGGCATGT
>Ga0194129_10002416_pt1 | contig 28227 bp, 35 predicted proteins | sample TA2KigCa35mmetaG_FD_150862 | JGI IMG/M metagenome (GOLD analysis project Ga0194129, IMG submission 150862) | Freshwater microbial communities from Lake Tanganyika, Tanzania - TA2015038 Kigoma Deep Cast 35m | ecosystem: Environmental > Aquatic > Freshwater > Lake | place: Tanzania: Lake...
GGCCACCAGCCAGAAGGCGGCGCTGCTGATGTCGCCCGGCACGATCACGGTCTGGCCCTTCAACGCTGGGCCGGGACGCACGGTCACTTCGGTGTTGCCGGGGCCGCCAACGCTGAGGTCGGCGCCAAAGGCCCGCAGCATGCGCTCGCTGTGATCGCGGCTCTGCACCGGCTCGATCACGGTGGTAGGGCCGCTGGCGGTGAGCGCCGCCAGCAGGATGGCGCTCTTGACCTGGGCCGAGGCCACCGGGGTGCGGATCGTGGCGCCATGCAGCGCCTGGCCCAGCACCGCCAGGGGGGCAAAGTTGCCGTTCTTGCGGCCGTGAATCACCGCGCCCATCTCAGCCAGGGGGCCGCCGACCCTGCGCATCGGCCGGCCCCGCAGCGAGCCATCGCCGGTGAGCACGAAGTGCCGCCCAACCCGGCCCGCCAGCAGGCCCAGCATCAGCCGCATCGTGGTGCCGGAATTGCCGCAATCGAGCACGTCGCCGGGCTCCTGAAAGCCATCGAGCCCCACCCCCCGCACGGTGACCATCTCGCCGGCACGGATCGGTGAAACCACGACACCCATGGCCCGCAGGCAGGCGGCCGTCGACAGCGGGTCTTCGGCCGGTAGCAGCCCCTCGATGCGGGTCTCACCCTCGGCAATGGCACCAAATAGCAGCGCTCGGTGGGAGATCGACTTGTCGCCCGGCACGCGCACCGTGCCGCGCAGGCTGCCGCCGCCACTCAGGGTTAGCGGGTGGGAAGCGTTGGCGTTCGACGCGGCCACGGCAGGCAGGGCACGGATGGGGCGATCCTATGGAGCCCGCCCGCTGCCAATGGCCTGGTTGCTGCCGCTGCTGTCCCTGGTGCTGTCCCTGGCGCTGCCGATATGCCCCGCCTGGGCCGCCGGTCCCGAGCCACTGCAGCAGGACCAGTACCTGTGTGACGGCGATCCATTGCAGGCCCAGGTTTTTGCCGGCGCTGTGGATACCCCTGGCATCCCCAACACCGCCGCTGGCACGGCACCCGGCGCCTATGTGGTTCTGCGCTGGCGCGGGGTGAGCCTGCAACTGCCGCGCACCAACAACGCCGGCTCGCCCAGCTACACCGACGGCCGCTGGTGGTGGCGGGCAGCTGACCCGTCGAATCCCGAGTTCAGGCAGCGCCTCGGCAGCATCGAGACCCACAGCTGCCAGTGGCAGAGCGGGTCCGAACTGCCTTAGTCGACTAAGCTGACTTGAGCTGAGTGGTGCCCATGCGACAAGTCAACATGCACGAAGCCAAGACCCACCTGTCGCGGCTTGTGGAGCAGGCAGCGGCGGGCGACGCGTTCGTGATCTGCAAGGCGGGACGGCCGCTTGTGCGCGTGACCGCGCTGAACGACCCACACCCGAGCGATCGTCCCGTGCGTCGCCTGGGCCTGCTGCAGGGGCAATGCTCCGTCCCTGATGACTTTGACCAGATGGAGGCGGACGCCCTGGCCGACCTGTTTGAAGGCTTGGAGGGCAGCAGCTCGTCCCGCAGCATCACGATCTGATGCATCTGCTGCTCGACACCCATCTGCTGGTCTGGGCCATGGGCTCCCCGGAGCGACTGCCCCAGGCCCTCATCCCCATGCTGGAGGATCTTCAGAACACCCCGGTGTTCAGCGTGGCCAGCCTCTGGGAGCTGGTGATCAAACAGGGCCTGGGACGACCTGACTTTCAGCTCGAGCCCGCTGTACTGCGCCGAGCTCTGTTGCAGGGTGGCTGGCAGGAGCTGCTGGTGGAGTCGCGCCATGTGCTGGCGGTGGGTCAGTTGCCGCCCCTGCACCGCGACCTCTTTGATCGGCTGTTGCTGGCCCAGGCCCAGGCGGACGGTCTGATCCTGATCACCGCTGACCAGCAGCTGGCGGGCTATCCGGGTACGGTGCGCTGGATGCCGGCGTAGGGACGGCGACATGCCAGTGGCAGAGCGGGCCCTGACCGCGTCCAATCGCCAACGACGCCCGCAGCCCGCCCTCCACGTAGCGCTTGGCCGCCGTCACCGCCTCATGCAGGGCCAGGCCACGGGCCCACTGGGCGGTGATCGCCGCCCCGAGGGTGCAACCGCTGCCGTGGGTGTGGGGCGTCTCGATCGGCGCGTGTTGCAGCCACTGGCCGGGTGAATCGCGCGGCAGCAGGTAGTCGCACCCACGCAGCGGCGGCAACCCAGCACCTTTGATCAGCACGGCAGCGGGGCCCAGGTCCAGCAGGCTTTCGGCGGCCCGTTCGACGTCATCAGCCGCTTCGATGGCGACGCCAGTGAGCAGCCGCGCCTCATGGATGTTGGGCGTGAGCAGCTCGGCCAGCGGCAGCAGCAGCCGGTAGGCATCGATTGCCTCGGGCTCGAGCAGCACCGCCCCGGCGCGCGACACCATCACCGGATCGATCAGCCGGGGGATCGCCAGGGGTGCCAGGGCCGCAGCGGTCGCCTCGATCAGCTCAGCATTGAGCAACATGCCGGTCTTGAGCGCTGCCACCGGCAGATCGCTCAGCACCGCCTCGATCTGGGCGCTGAGCGCCGCCGGCGGCAGCGCATCGACGCGGCTCACGCCGGTGGTGTTCTGGGCCGTGATGCAGGTGATCGCCGAGCAGCCGTGCACCTGCAGGGCCATGAAGGTCTTGAGGTCGGCCTGGATGCCGGCACCACCGCCGGAATCGCTGCCGCCGATCGTGAGCGCGATCGCTGGGGTCATGACTCAGGCGTCATCGAATCAGAATCTCTTTCACAGACACACCTCGATCCTGCAACGCAGACACAGGAGAGGTTTCACCGTACAATGTCCGTACGTCTGTGGAGGTTGTTTCGTGCCTAGCGCCAGGACGCCAGCCGGCCGCCCGGTCAAAACAAGCCGCATCGAACTGCGGGCCTCAGAAGACGATCGCGAGTTGTTGGACCGGGCTGCCACGGCCCTCGGCACCGACCGCAGTGCGTTCCTGCTGGCCCAGGGACGGCTGGCAGCCCAGCGGGTCCTCGCCGATCGGGAGCGCTTCCTGCTAAGTGAAGAGGCCGCGCAGGAGTGGGAGCGGATCAACAGCCGCCCCGCCCGCACCTTGCCAGGCCTGGCGCGGCTGCTAGAGCGGCCCTCGCCGTTCAGCCAGCAGGCATGAGCTCCGACCAGCCGCCTGAGCTTCTGGCTGCCCATCACCAGCTCAGCGGCTTCCGCTGCCGCTCCGAGGCGCAGACCACCTGGCTGGTGGATGTGGCCAGGCAGGCCCATGGAACGGGCACCACCCGCGTGTTTGTGGTCACCGAGCGCGATCTGCCCGATGTCATCGCTTACTACGCCTGGTGCATGGCCAGTGTGTCGAGGGCTGATCTGCCTGAGCGATTGCTCCGTGGCGCCGGGCGCTACCCCCAGCCCTTGGCGCTGCTGGCCCGTCTGGGGGTCGATTGCCGGCATGAAGGTCGTGGCCTTGGGGCGGCTCTGTTGGTGGATGTGATCTGCCGGGTGGCGAGCATCAGTGATGCCATCGGCTGCCGAGGGCTGTTGGTGCATGCCGAATCGGCCGAGGCGCGCAGTTTCTACAAGCACCTGATCCCGGAGTTCGAGCCCTCACCCACCGATCCGCTGCACCTCCTGCTGCTGCTGAAGGACATCCGCCGCACGCTCGACGCACACAACTGCTGATTGCCCATGCCCCCAGCCGAACCCCTGCCCCCCTGGCGTCCGCTGCTGCGGGGCGCCCGCGAGCGCGAGGGGCGCGCGCCCCAGGCCCGCTGGCTGCAGCTGGCCACGGTGGCGACCGATGGCACCCCGCGGGTGCGCACGCTGGTGTTTCGCGGCTGGGGCGGGGCCAGCCAGCTCGATCTGCTGAGCGATGGACGCAGCGCCAAGGCGGCCGAGCTGGCGGCCCAAGCCGCCGTCGAGCTGTGCTGGCTGCTGCCACGGGCCCGCTGCCAGTTCCGGCTGCGGGGTGCGGTTCTGGACCTGCCGGCCGAGCAGCGGCAGGCCGAACGCCAGCGCCACTGGCAGCAGCTGAGCCCGCAGGGTCGCGCCCTGTGGGGGTGGCCGGCGCCGGGGCAGCCACTGGAGCAAGAGGCGCCGTTTCCCTCTGCGTTGCCGCCCGAGACGCCCCTACCCGAGCACCTGCTGCTGCTGCACATCGACCTGCACCAAGTGGAGCTGCTGGAGCTGGGGGGCCAGCCCCACCACCGCCGCCGCTGGCGCGCCGTCACCGGCTGGAGCGAAGAAGCACTCAATCCCTGAGCGGTGCCAGCCACGGCTCCAGAAAGCTCAAGGGCCGCGCCATCGTTTCCGAGAACCCCAAGATGCCGGCATCGCGGTGCGAGTACAGCACGGTGTCGTCGGCCTCAAGCAAGAACGTGCCGCCGCGCTGAGTCAGGTGGTCATCGCTGGGCACGTAGGTGCGCCAGCGGCCCAGCACTTCCACCATGTTTTGCAGGCGCACCGTGGCCAGCTCAAACGGCCGCTGGTAGCCGCGCCCCACCAGGTCAAACAGGGGCAGCGCCAGTCGCGGCGGCGCCTGCCGGTCGCCGCTGTAGCCGCGCAGCACCTCGGCCAGGGTGCCCGGCGAGCCGATGCCGGCGCACATCAGCAGCAGGGCCGGCCAGGGGCCCAACGGCGTCTGCAGGCCGCCATAGAGCCCCAGATGCTGGTGCAGCGCCGCACTGGCCTCGACCTGCAGGCAGGCGCGCGGCAGGCCGGTGTAGGTGCAGAAGCGCGCCGCGCCCGCATCGTTGCCAAGCCCAATGGCCAGCAAGCCGATGCCCGCTGCCTCCAGCCGCGGCAGAGCCGCCACCAGGGCCTGGGCGTATTCGAGGCTGTCGAAATCGCCGAGCTGACCCATCAGCACCACCAGCCGCCGCCGCCCCGGCGCCATCGATGGCACGCCCGCCAGGCGATCAAGCAGGGGCTGGGGGGCGCGGGGCAGTTCAGTCATCGGTGGTGTCAGGCCCTGTAGACGGAGCCGCGATGGCGGAGTTTGACGATCAGCACAAGCAGCACTTGATCCTCAACGCTGAACAGCAATCGCAGATCGCCAATTCGCACGCGGTAGAGCTCGTCGTCGGATTGCAGGCGGATCACGCCAGGGTGGCGGGGCGTCTCGCTCAGCCGGCTCAGCTCACGGTCGACCCGTCGTCGCAGCACTGGATCAAGACGCGTGTAGGCCTTCGCAGCAGAACGAACAAATTCGATCCGGTAGTTCAACTGCCCTGGGCTCCAGTCCATGGGGCTGGGTTGGCTTTGAGCTCCTCCCAGCTCAGGCGCGGCTCATTAGCCCGCAGGATGGCTTCCGCTTCTGCCGTGTCTTCCGCGTCTTCCAGCGCCAGGATCAGCAGCCGGCGCAGGGCATCGCTGCGGCTCACCGACAGGTGCAGTTCGGCCTCCAGGCGACTGGCGTAGCGGTCAATGCGCTCAAGCAGGTCCTGGGGGAGACGAACGGCCTGGGGGGTACCCGCTCCTCGCGCTGTCGCCATGGCGTGTCGTTGTACGTAGATCAATCTACTACGGCCGCTCTGGGTAGCAGGGCTTCTGCCTCGCGTTCAACCCAGCAGCAGCCCCGAGCCGTCATCGGCACTGGCCTCGGCGCTGCGCAGGTCAAACAGCAGGTCTTCGAGGTTCAGCTGCGCCAGGGCCTGCTGGCGGGCGCGCTCAAGCCTGCGCGCCAAGGCTGCCGTGACCTGATCGGCCGGGGTCGGGTCATCAGTGCCACGGGCGACACCCTGGCGATCAGTCCAACCGGGCTCTGCATGTTCCCCCAAGCCCGCCAGCACCACCGCCACGGAGATCTCCCGCGCCGAGCGCGCCAGGCGGTAGCCCCCCGTACGCCCCCGCCGGGCCACCAGCACCCCAGAGCGGCGCAGGCGCAACAACAGTTGCTCCAGCATGGGTTCGGGCAGGTCCTGTGCCAACGCCAACTGATGGGTCGACTGCCAGGCCTGCGGTTCAGCCGCCAGCAGCAGCAGGGCCTTGAGCGCGTGGTGGGCCTGCTTGCTGAGCATGGGGGCACTCAGCCGCCAGCCGCGGCCTGCCCCGCCAGCCGCTCCAGCACGTGCTCCAGGGTGTAGCCAAACAGGGCCGGATCGGGCGCCGTGGTGCCGATGTCGGCCAGGCCCAGCTCGGCCCAACGGGCATCCAGCCTGGCTTCGAGCTCGGCCGGGCGGCGCAGCGGCTCACCCCAGGGGTGGCGCTTTTCAGGGCCGATCTTGGTGGTGGCATCGATTGCCAGGCGGCCGCCCAGGCCCAAGCGCTCACTGGCGAAATCGAGCGTGTCAAACGGGGTGTCTTCAAGCACGAACAGATCGCGCGAGGGGTCCACCTGGGCGCTGAGTGCCCAGATCACCTGGCGCGGATCGCGGATGTTGATCGCCTTGTCGACCACCACCACAAACTTGGTGTAGGTGAACTGGGGCAGGGCGCTCCAAAACGCCATCGCCGCCCGCCGCGCCTGGCCCGGGTAGGCCTTGTCGATGGCGATCACGGCCAGCTTGTAGCTGAGCCCCTCCATCGGCAGAAAGAAATCGACGATCTCGGGGATCTGCTGCCGCAGGATCGGCGTGTAGATGCGGTTGAGCGCAATGGCGAGCATCGCGTCCTCCTTGGGGGGCCGGCCGCTGAAGGTCGTGAAGTAGATCGGATCGCGCCTGTGGGTGACGCACTGGATGCGCACCAGGGGCGAGTCTTCGATGCCGCCGTAGAAGCCCATGTGATCGCCAAAGGGGCCATCAGCCAGCTCCTCGCCGGGGGTGATCGTGCCCTCGAGCACCACTTCGCTGTGGCTGGGCACCTCCAGGTTGACGGTCTTGCACTTGGCCAACCGCACCCCCTCGCCGGCGTAAAGGCCGGCGAACAGCCATTCGCTCAGCTGCACCGGAATCGGCGTCGCCGCTGCCAGCACCAGCAGCGGATGCACGCCGATGGCGATGGCGATCTCCAGTGGTTTGCCCAGGGCCGCCGCCTTGCGCAGGTGGCGCGCGCCGCCGCGCACGCTCAGCCAGTGCACCGTCATCGTGTTGATCGACTGCTGCTGCAGCCGGTACACGCCCACGTTGGGGGTGCCGGTCTCGGGGTCCTTGGTGATCACCAGCCCCAGGGTCAAAATGCGGCCACCGTCGCCCGGCCAGGGGCGCAGCAGCGGGATCGAATCCAGGTTGACCTGATCCGCCTTGAACACCTGCTGGTGGCAGGGGGGGATCAGATCCAGGTCGGGCCGCGCCTTGAGCACATCGAGCAGCACCGAGCCAAAGCGCACCGCCTCCCGCGCCCCCTTGGGCGGCCGCGGCTGCTGCAGCAGGGCCAGACGCTCACCCAGGGCCTCGAGCTCTTGGGGAGCCTCCATGCCCAGGCTCCAGAGCACCCGCTCCTGGGTGCCCATCAGGTTGATGGCCACCGGCATTGGTGAGCCGATCACGTTCTCAAACAGCAGCGCCGGCCCGCCGGCCGCCAGCACGCGATCGGCGATCGCCGCCAGCTCCAGATCAGGATCGACCGGAGCGCTGATACGCCGCAGCTGCCCGCGGCTCTCGAGCAGGTGCAAAAAGCCACGCAGGTCGCGTCGACTGGCCGGGAGCGCTGTTGCCATCGCCGCGTTGACGCGCGCTGCAGGGGAGGTGCCTACTGTGACGCACCCGCCGCAGCTGCTGCGACGCCATGCAACTCTCCTACTTCCACACCTCCGAAGCCGTGCCCCCGGTCGTGCCGGTGGCCGAAGGCGGCCCCGATGCCGCCGTGGTGATCGACGTGCTGCGTGCCACCACCACGATCGCCTGGTCCCTTGAGAACGGCGCTGAAGCCATTCAGGCCTTCGCCGATCTGGGCGAACTCGAAGCGGCCGCAGCCGCGTGGCCCGAAGCCCAACGGCTGCGGGCCGGTGAGCGCGACGGCCAACGCGTCGAGGGCTACGACCTGGGCAACTCCCCCCTGGCCGTGACGCCCGCAGTGGTGGGCGGCAAGCGCATCTTCATGAGCACCACCAACGGCACCCGCTCCCTGGCGGCGGTGCGCGACGTGCCCCTGCTGCTGACCGCCTGCCTGCCCAACCGCATGGCCGTGGCCAAGCGGTTGCTGGCCCAGGGCTGCCAGCGGGTCTGGATCGTGGGCAGCGGCTGGGAAGGGGATTACTCCCTCGAAGACAGCCTGGCGGCCGGTGCCGTGGCCTCGGCAGCCACCGAGCTGGCGGTGGCGCCGCATGTGGGTGTGAGCTTCGGCAATGACGAAATGCTCGCAGCCCTGGCGCTGTGGCAGCAATGGCACCACGACACCGAAACCTGCCTGCGGGCCGCCAGCCATGGCCAACGCCTGATCCGCATCGGCAACCACGACGCCGATTTCGCCTGCTGCGCCGCGGTCGACAGCCTGTCGGTGGTGCCGCTGCAGGCCGAGCCCGGCGTGCTGCGAAAGAGCTGAGCGGCTCTCCTACAGTTCGGCCCATCCAAGACCGGAGGGGTGGTGAGCAGTTTTCTGGCCGCTGCAGTGCAGCTCACCAGCACTCCCGATCCCGACGCCAACCTGGCTGCCGCCGAAGAGCAGATCGAGCTGGCCGCCCGGCGTGGCGCCGAGCTGGTGGGCCTGCCCGAGAACTTCGCCTTCATGGGCAACGACGCCCGCAGACTCGAGCTGGGCCCATCCCTGGCTGAGCGCTGCAGCCGATTCCTGGTCACGATGGCGCGCCGCTACCAGGTGACCCTGCTGGGTGGCGGCTTCCCGGTGCCCGCTGGCGAGGGGGCCACTTACAACCGTGCCGAACTGGTGAGCCATGAGGGCCAGGTTCTGGCTCGGTACGACAAGATCCACCTCTTCGACGTGGACCTGCCCGACGGCAACACCTACCGCGAGTCGGCCACGATCAAACCTGGCAATGACCTGCCACCGGTGGTGGACGTGCCCGGCCTGGGCCGCATCGGGCTGTCGATCTGCTACGACGTGCGCTTCCCGGAGCTGTACCGCCATCTGGCGGGGGCAGGTGCCGACGTGCTGATGGTGCCGGCCGCCTTCACCGCCTTCACGGGCAAAGACCACTGGCAGGTGCTGCTGCAGGCCCGCGCGATCGAAAACACCGCCTACGTGGTGGCGCCGGCCCAGACTGGTCTCAACCACGACCGACGCCAGACCCACGGCCATGCCCTGGTGATCGACCCCTGGGGCACGGTGCTGGCCGATGCCGGCATTGCGCCGGGTTCGGCTGTGGCTCCCATCGATCCCGAGCACGGTGCGCGGGTGCGGGCGCAGATGCCCAGCCTGCGGCACCGCCGCCCAGGCCTGTTCTGAGCGGCGCCTGTGATCGGCAGTCCGATCCTGCGGCCGGCGCGCCTGGCTGCGAGCGGTGTGGTCAGCCTGCTGGCCGGCCTGCTGCTGTGGTGCGGCTCGGCGGCGATGGCCGCCGGCTCGAGCCTCGGGGCCTGGCGCATCACGCGCCAGGGCGTGCTGGAGCTGCGCACCAGTCCCGATGCGTCACTCAAGGCCTATTTCGAAGCCGGATCGCTGGGCCGCGGCCCGCGGCTCTGGGTCGACCTGCCTGGGGCCCCAAGCCGCAGCCGCAGCCTCGGCGGCAGCGGTGCCCTCAAGGCGGTGCGCATCGGCAGGCCCGACGCTGAAACCACCCGGTTGGTGCTGGAGTTTCAGCCGGGGATCCAGCTCAATCCCAAGCTGCTGCGCCTGCTCGGCACGGCTCCTGACCGCTGGCGGATGCCCCTCATCGGCCTGCCGACCCAGGGGCTTGTGAGCATGGGGGAAGGGGATCTCGATGCGGCCACCCCCTTGAGCAGGACACCCGAGCCCCGGCCCAGCTTCCCCACATCCCCCAAGCCCCTCTCGGCGGATGGCCTGCCGGTGGTGCCGCGCGGCCGCTTCAAGGTGGTGATCGACCCCGGTCACGGCGGCCCCGATCCTGGGGCGATCGGCATCAATGGCCTGCGCGAAACCGATGTGGTGCTTGATGTGGCGTTGCAGGTGGCACGGCTGCTGGAGGCCCGTGGCGTCGTGGTGGAGATGACCCGCACCAGCGACATCGATGTCGACCTGCCGCCGCGGGTGGCTCTGGCCAACAGCAGTGGCGCCGATGCCTTCATCAGCATTCACGCCAACGCGCTGAGCCTGGCCAGACCCGATGTCAACGGCATTGAAAGCTTCTATTTCGCTGGCGGCTCACAGGCGGGTCTCTCCCGCCAGCTGGCCGATGCCGTGCAGCGCCAGATGCTGGGGGTGTCTCCAGGCTCGCCAGACCGGGGGGTCAAAGCGGCGCGCTTCTTCGTGATCCGCCGGGCGACGATGCCCTCCACCCTGGTGGAGATGGGCTTTGTGACCGGGCAATTGGATGCCGCCCGCCTGCGTGATCCCGACTTCCGGCGTCGCATGGCCCTGGCCCTGGCAACCGGCATCCTGAATTACCTCAGGGGGTTGCCATGAGCCTGCGGGTGGGTCTGTTTGACAGTGGGCTGGGCGGCCTCACGGTGCTGCGGCAGGTGCACGAGCACTACCCCCACACCCCTTGCCTCTACCTGGGGGATACGGCGCGGGTGCCCTACGGCGAGCGCAGCGCCGAGGAGATCCGCATGATTGCCGCCGAGGTGGTGCACTGGCTGCGGCTGCAGGGCATCGGTGTGCTGGTGATGGCCTGTAACACCTCCAACGCCCTCGCCCTGGATGTGGCCGTGGCTGAAGCCGGGGTGCCGGTGGTGGGCTTGATTGACAGCGTGGCTCCCACCCTGACCAGCAATCGCATCGGCGTGCTCGCCACCCCGGCCACGGCCGCCAGTGGCGCCTACCGCCGCGCCATCCACGCCTGCAGACCGAAGGCCGAAGTGGTCGAGGTCGCCTGTCCAGCGTTCGTTCCGTTGATCGAAGCCGGAGATCTCGAGCACCCGGACCTGCAGCAGGCCGCCACGACCTACCTGCAACCCCTGCTGGAGCGGGGCTGCGAGGAAATCGTGCTGGGCTGCACCCACTACCCCCTGCTGGAACCCCTGCTGGCGCGCCTGTTGCCGACCGATGTGGTGCTGGTGGATCCGGCGCGGGCCACCGTGGCGCGGCTCGGGCCGCTGCTGGCCAGTCTCGGCGAACTACCCGAGGCCGAGCAACTGCAGCAGGCAGCTCCAGCGTCCCTGAGCCAGAGCCGCATCTGCGTCACTGGTTGCGCCGAGGGTTTTGCCCGGGCCGCAGCCTGCTGGTTGGGTTCGGAGCCCCTGGTCGAGCAGGTTCGGCTCTGTCCGACGCTTCGCGGGGATCGCCAGCGGCAGCAGGCCTGAGGCTTCTAGGATCTCCGCACGCCGGAGGTTGTGTGGCAACGGTTGCAGAGCTGCTCCAGCCGGTCGAGAACGATCTCGACGTGTTGCTCGCCGACCTGCGCAGCCTTATCGGGGCTGGGCATCCCATCCTGCAGGCGGCCGCTGAGCACCTTTTCGCCGCCGGCGGCAAACGGCTGCGTCCAGGGATCGTGCTGCTGCTGTCCCGCGCCATCGATACCGAAGGGCAGCTGGGGCAGCGCCACCGGCGCCTGGCTGAGATCACCGAAATGATCCACACGGCCTCACTCGTGCATGACGATGTGGTGGATGAGGCCTCCACCCGCCGAGGCGTGGCCACGGTGCACAGCCGGTTCAATCACCGTGTGGCGGTTCTGGCGGGGGATTTTCTGTTTGCCCAGGCCAGCTGGCACCTCGCCAATCTCGACAATCTGGAGGTCGTCAAGCTGCTCAGTCGCGTGATCATGGATCTTGCCGATGGCGAGGTGCGCCAGGGGCTGTTCCGCTACGACACGGGCCAGAGCTTCGAGACCTACCTCGACAAGAGCTACTGCAAAACCGCCTCCCTGATTGCCAACAGTGCCCGTGCTGCCGGAGTGCTGAGCAACCTGGCCGAACCGCAGCTGGCCGAGCTCTACCGCTTCGGACGCCAGCTTGGGTTGGCCTTTCAGGTCGTGGATGACATCCTCGATTTCACCGCCGACGACCAGCAGCTCGGCAAACCAGCCGCCAGTGACCTGGCCTCGGGCTATCTCACCGCCCCCGCCCTGTATGCGCTGGAGGAGCGACCAGCCCTGGCCGGGCTGATCGAACGCGAATTGTGCCAAGACGGAGATCTTGAGCAGGCGCTTGAGCTGGTGCGCGGCTGCGAGGCGATCGGCCGCTCCCGCAGCCTGGCCGAGGGCTTCGCCCGCGAAGCCGGCGAAGCCCTGAGCTGGTTGCCGATCTCCGATGCCACCCGTGCCCTGCGCGCCTTGCCCGAATTTGTGCTCAGCCGGCTGTACTGAACCGTGAGCGGAGGCCAGGTTGACCCCTTGGCGCCCACCACATCGGGGCAACCTGATCAGCCCAGCAGCACCTCGTCCAATCCATTCAGCAACCGGCTGCCCGGGGGCAGTTGAGCGCTGATCACACGGGCCTGATCACGGTCGCCAGGCAACAGCACGTGCACCCGGCATCCGGCGCTGCTGGCGGAGTGAGCGCCGGCCGGTGAATCCTCAAACGCCCAACACTGATGGGTCTTCACTCCCAGGCGCCGGGCCGCCAGTTGGTAGGGATCGGGCGCCGGCTTGCCCGACCTGAGCTCGGGATCATCGCCATGGACCCGCACCCCGATGGCCGCCAACCACGGATGGGGCCTGGCCTTGAGCGCCACGGCCGCCTGGCTGCTGCTGGTGACCAGGGCCATGGGGATGGCGAGACGCTGACAGCTGGCAATCAAGGCCGCCGCGCCAGGCATCGCTCCAGCCCCGGGCAAGAGGGCCTCCGCAATCGGCTGGCGCACGGCCAGCAACGCCTCAACCGATGGCACAGGCTGACCAACCGCCGCAATCCATTGGCGCACCTGCGCAGCACAGTCGAGTCGCCGGCGCCCCCTGAGGGCCAGCAGCTGGGATGGCGACAGCTCCAGGGAAAACCGCTGGGCGGCTTTGAACCACGCTTCGCTATGCAGCGGCTCGGTGTCGAGCAGCAAGCCGTCAAGGTCAAACAGATAGGCGGCCGGTGCAGGCATGGCTCCATTGTCGTCGCAGCCACTTGAACATGCGTGTCACAGTGCGGCGGCAGCTCCCCTGTGATGGCTTGAATGCCCGCACGAGCCCCGCAGCGATGAGCGACGCCCAACAGGCCACGATCGAATCGATCCTCCAGGAGGAGCGTCTGTTTCCCCCCCCAGCAGCGCTGGCGGCCAGCGCCCGCATCGGCTCGATGGCGGCCTACCGCGCCCTCTGCACCAAGGCCGAGGCCGACCCCGACCGCTTCTGGGGCGACCTGGCCCGCGGCGAACTGCACTGGTTCGAGCCGTTCCACACCGTGCTCGATTGGAGCAACCCGCCCTTTGCCCGCTGGTTTGAAGGCGGCACCACCAACCTGAGTTTCAGCTGCCTCGACCGCCACCTCCAGGGGCCCAGAGCTGACAAGACGGCCCTGATCTGGGAAGGGGAGCCCGGCGACACGCGCACGTTCACCTACCGCCAGCTGCACGCCGAGGTGTGCAAGGCGGCCAACGCGCTCAAGGCCCTGGGCATCGGCAAGGGCGACCTGGTGGCCCTCTACATGCCGATGATCCCCGAAGCGGCGATCGCGATGCTGGCCTGCGCCCGCATCGGCGCCCCCCACTCGGTGGTGTTTGGCGGCTTTTCGGCCGACGCCCTGCGCGACCGGCTGATCGATGGGGCCGCCAAGGCGGTGATCACCGCCGACGGCGGCTTCCGCAAGGACCACCCCGTGCCGCTGAAGCCTGCGATCGATGAAGCCCTGGATTCCAATGGCGGTGCCCCCAGCGTCGAGCACGTGCTGGTGGTCAAGCGCATCCAGTCGGACTGTGCCATGACCAGCGGCCGCGACCACTGGTGGCATGAGCTGGTCGACGGCCAAAGCACGGATTGCGCGGCCGAGCCGATGGCCAGCGAGGACCGCCTGTTTGTGCTCTACACCTCGGGCTCCACCGGCAAGCCCAAGGGGGTGGTGCACACCACCGCCGGCTACAACCTCTGGGCCCACCTCACCTTCCAGTGGATCTTCGACATCCGCGAGGACGACATCCACTGGTGCACCGCCGATGTGGGCTGGATCACCGGCCACAGCTACATCGTCTACGGGCCGCTGTCGAACGGCGCCACCACGGTCATGTACGAGGGGGCGCCGCGCCCCAGCAAGCCCGGCGCCTTCTGGGAGGTGATCCAGAAGCACCGCTGCACGATCTTCTACACCGCCCCCACGGCGATTCGGGCGTTCATGAAGAGCGGCCGCTCCGTGCCCGACCAATACGACATGGGCAGCCTGCGGATCCTGGGCACCGTGGGCGAGCCGATCAACCCCGAAGCCTGGATGTGGTACCGCGACGTGATCGGCGGCGATCGCTGCCCGGTCGTCGACACCTGGTGGCAGACCGAGACCGGCGGCGTGATGATCAGCCCCCTGCCAGGCGCCACGCCCACCAAGCCGGGCTCCTGCACCCTGCCGCTGCCGGGCATCGCCGCCGACATCGTCGACAAGGCGGGCAACAGCCAAGGGGCTGACCAGGGCGGCTACCTGGCGGTGCGGCGCCCCTGGCCGGGAATGATGCGCACGGTGCACGGCGATCCCGAGCGCTTCCGCAAGAGCTACTGGGAGGAGGTGCGGCCCGCTGACGGCTCGCACCTCTATTTCGCGGGGGATGGCGCCCGCCGCGACGCCGATGGCTACTTCTGGGTGATGGGCCGCGTCGATGACGTCATCAACGTCAGCGGCCATCGCCTCGGCACCATGGAGATCGAGAGCGCCCTGGTGAGCCACCCGGCCGTGGCCGAGGCCGCCGTGGTCGGCCGCCCCGACGACCTCAAGGGTGAAGGCATCGTGGCGTTTGTGACCCTAGAGGCCGGCCGCAGCAGCGGTGACGCCCTGGTGGCCGAACTGCGGGCCCACGTGGGCAAGGAGATCGGCCCGATCGCCAAACCCGACGAGATCCGCTTTACCGATGCCCTGCCCAAGACCCGCAGCGGCAAGATAATGCGGCGCATTTTGCGGGCCCTGGCGGCCGGGGAGGCGGTGAGCGGCGACACCAGCACCCTCGAGGACCGTTCGGTGCTCGACGCCCTGCGCCAGTGAGGCACTGGACCTATCGCCAGGTTCTCGCCGGCATCATCCTGGCTGGCCTGGCCTGGCGCCTGGCGCTGGCGCTGATCCTGCCGCCTGGCTACGACGAAAGTTATTACCTCTTTTATGGCCAGAACCTGGCCCTGAGCTATTTCGACCATCCCTTGATGGTCGGCCTCTGGGCCGCTGCCGGTCAGGCCATGGATGGACTCAGCCGCGTTAATCCGGTGCTGGCTCTGCGAAGCCCGGGGCTGCTGAGCTATGCGGTAGCGGTGGGGCTGCTGGCCGAAGCGACCCGGCGCTGGTTCGGACCCCGGGCCGCACTGCTGGCGGCCGCCATGGCAACGGTGTCGCCCCTGCTGCTGGCCTGCGGCGGCCTGCTGCTGCTCCCCGACAGCCCACTGATCCTGCTGCTGAGCGTGCTGCTCTGGTGGCTGGCCGGCCATCCCCTCAATGGGCCGCGCAAGCGGGCCGAGTCGATGGCGTTCGGGCTGATCCTGGGCCTGCTCAGCCTCTGCAAGTACCACGCCCTGTTGCTGATCCTGACGCTGGTGACGGCGCGCTTGGTCGATTCAATCCGCCGCCGCGAGCTGCGCTGGCTCGACACCGCCCTGGTGCTGGTGGGTTGGCTGGCGAGCAGCTGGCCCCTTTGGCTGTGGAACCTGCAGAACGGCTGGCTCTCGTTTGCGTTTCATTCCGGCCGCACCGGTGCCGTGGTGGGTTTCCGCTGGGAGGGGCCGCCGCTGTTTCTGCTCAGCCAGATCGCGCTGTTGTCCCCCACGATCGGCGTGCTGATGCTGCTGGCGCTGCTGCGGCCGGCCCCCCAGAGCAGTCGATCGGGCCGCGACGGCACGGCCCTGTTGCGGCTCCTGGCCTTGCCCCAGCTGGTGGTGTTTCTGCTGCTGGCCGGCCGCATGCAGGTGCTCTCCAGCTGGCTGGTGCCGGCCTGGTGGCTGCTGTTGCCCCTGGCCGCCGCCCGGCTGGCGTCTGTGGCGCTCTGGAGCCGCCGCTGGGTGCGCACCCTTTCCCTGCTGAGCGCCCTGGCTGTGCCGCCGCTGAGCCTGACGGCGGCGGCCCATGTGCGCTGGGGCATTGCCTCATCCCTGCTGCCGGCGGCCGTCGACACCTCCGGCCAGCTGCTGGCGCCTGCTGCCTTGCGCCAGGCGCTGCAACGCCACCCGAGCATCTGGCAGGCCTTGCAACGGGCCGAGGTGATCGGCTCAAACCGCTACGAGCTGCCGGGTTTCATGGCGCTGGCACTCCAGGGCCACAGCAAGGCGGCCTTCACGACCTATTCCGGCGATAGCCGGGGCTTTGACCAATGGCGCCAGCGCCTTGATCCGGCTGCCCGCCGCGGGGTGCTGTTCGCCGTGGTGGGCGACTATGCCCCGCTGGCCACGCTGACGGCCGAGGCACCAGGCCAGATCTGGCACGTGGAAGCGCTCCACCCCCTGGGCCAGGTGCTGGTGGAGCGCCAGGGTCAGCCAGCTGCCCTGCTGGAGTTCTACAGCTTCGATCCGTCTCGGGTCAGGCGGCTGCCGCCCAGTCATTGATCCGGGACGCCAGGTGCTCGATGCGGCGCCCCCGGGCCTGATCATCGGCCCAGCTGCCCAGCAGTTGGCGGCGCAGGCCGCCGCTGGCCGGGCTCAGATGGTCCCCGGGCAGCTCCAGCAACTCGCTGGCATCACCGCTGCGGCTGCGCAGCACGGCCAGCAACCGTGTGCTCTGATCGATGCGATCGGCGGCAAAGCGCACCAGCAGGTTGCGGGGCTGCTTGTAGCTGCGGGCCACCTGTTCCAGGGTGGCCGCCGGCGAGGGGCTGAATTCGCTGCGGAAGCCGAACTGCTGGCCGAGATCAGCCAGCAGCGGCACCGAACGCTCCGCCGAAAAGTTGTTGAAGCTCAGGCTCGCCAGACCATCGCAGCCGCGACCACTGTCAGGGGCGAGCAGGTGCAGCTTGCAGCCGAGGCTGTGACCCAGCCGCAGCACGCCTCTGGGGGCAGGACCGGCCTGCTGCCGCAGCGCCCGAAAGCTGCGCCAGGCGGCATTGGCCTGCTGTTGATGGTCAAATCCGGGCACATAGCGCCAGGCCCGCACCTGCCAACCCAGCGACGCCAGGGCCTCGAGTAGGCGCCGGTAACTCAGCTGCGGACTCGCCGCCAGGTAGCTGCCGCCAATGAATTCGAGCAGCCGGTCACTGCACCCGGGTGGATCCAGTAGCCATAGATCACCAGACGATCGCCAGCGAGCCATGGCTCACTGGGCCTGCAGGCGCTGCAGGGCCACCAGGGCCTCACGGCGGTGCGCAGCACCATCAAGCAGGTTGTTGAAGCTGTGGCGCACCACGCCCTGGGGATCGATCAGGTAGGTGACGCGACCGGGCAGCAGACCCAGCACGCCAGGTACGCCAAAGGCGCGGCGCAGGGTGTTGCTGCGATCCACCAGCAGCGGGTAGGGCAACTGGTGGCGCTGGGCGAAGCGCTGGTGGCTGCCGGCATCGTCGCCGCTCACACCCCAGACCTCGGCACCGAGGGCCTGAAAGTCGCTGTAGCCGTCACGGAAGGCGCAGGCCTCAGCGGTGCAGCCCGGGGTGTCGTCCTTGGGGTAGAAGAACAGCACCAGCCAGCGACCCTCCAGCTGATCGCTGCGGCGCTCGACGCCCTGCTGATCCACCAGAGCCACCAGCGGCGCCTGATCGCCGATTGCCACCGCCATGCCAGAACCGTTTACGGCCCGCCACCCTAGACAGCTCTGAGACCATGGGGTGTCCCGGATTGGCGGCATGGAGGATCCCAGCACCCAGTGGCAGCAGAGCGACCTGCTGGGCCTTTTCGGCGGGCCAGCCGTGCCGGTCGGCGATCGCGCGGCCGCCGGCGTTCACAAAGGCGGCGTCGAGCTTCCACCCCTGAGCAGCCGCACCCCGGGCGGCGGTGCACCGCGCTGCCCCGACACCCTGCTGATTCTCGACACCGAAACCACCGGCCTCAGCCCCGCTGAGGGGCAGTGCATTGAGGTGGGGGCGATTCTGTTTGCCGTGGCACCCAGAGCCGTGCTCACCCAGGTGTCATTCCTGTTGCCCTGCGAGCGCAACCCGGCCGAAGCGATCAACGGCATCGCTGCCAGTGCCACGCGCCTCAGCCAACCCTGGCAGGCGGCACTGAACTGCTTCCAGGCGATGATGGAGCACTGCGATGCGATGCTGGCTCACAACGCTGTCTTTGACCGGCAATGGTTCAGCGATGCCGGTGGTGCTTTGGGAGCCATCCCGCGGCCCTGGATCTGCTCGATGGACGACATCCGCTGGCCCCAGGAACGTTTGCTCAAGAGCAACCCCTCGGTGCGCGATCTGGCCCTGGCCTATGGCGTGCCGGTGTGGGCGGCCCACCGCGCCCTCACCGACTGCATTTATCTGGCCCAGGTGCTGGAGCGTTGCGACGATCTCGAACAGTTGCTGGAGGCGGCGCTGGAACCCCGCAGCCTGTTCCGCGCCCAGCTCAGCTACAGCGAGCGACACCAGGCCAAGAACGCCGGGTTCCGCTGGAACGACCCGGTTCAGGGCGCCTGGACCCGACGGCTCAGCGCGCGGGAAGCCCGGGCTCTGCCCTTCCCAGTGCAGTTGATCGAAGCCACGGCCGCAGGGGCTGACAGCTGGCCTCAGAGCGCCTGATCTGCGCTTGTGCGGCGCGATTTGCTCCCATTGCCGCATTTCGTGGTCAAGCTGAAGGGTGTGGCCCAGGGTCGATGGCCAGCCTTGATCAGCCGCCGGCACCGGCAGAACTGCAGGAACGGCTGCAGCGCTGGCAGGCGGCGCGCACCTGGGCCCGCTTAATCCGCGAGGCGGAATGCCTGTGGCATGTGGATGTGCGCACCCTGCATCGGCTGGCTGCACAGGAGCTCGGGCAGCTCCACAGCGAGGTGCCAGCGCGGTTGAGGCCACAGGTCAACCGGTGGCTCAAAGGCTATGGGGCAGCCACACGACTGTGGTTGCGTTAGGCATGAAAAAACCGGCTGGGGAAGCCGGCAGTTTGCACACGCTTCAGCCTGGCTGAGCGGGTTGTGCCGAGAAAGGAATCGGAGCGGCGGGATTTGAACCCACGACCCCCACTACCCCAAAGTGGTGCGCTACCAAGCTGCGCTACGCCCCGGCTCAAGGAACGTATCACAACAACAGCACCGCTCCGACCACCACCAGGCCGAACCCGAGCAGCAGCAGAGCCAGGGCAGCGGCGACGTTGAGACGCCTCAATCTCAGCGCGCCCCCACGCCTGGATGGGAGCGGTGCATCCATCTCCCCACGGCGCCGGATGCGCTTCAGCAGCCGTGCCGCCAGCCGGTCGCGCGACAGGGTGGCATACCCCCCCAGGCCCCACTGCTGGGCCAGCAGCCGCAGCTCAGCCAGGCTCATGCTGGCGAGCCGCAGCTCAGGCAGGCGTCGCCAGGCCCTGGTCTGGGCTGGCAAGGCCGCGCCGGCGGCTGGCCCCAACAACCCCTGCAAAGCCCCAGTGGCCATCCACTCCGGGATCAGCACCACCAACACCGCCAGAAACCCATACAGCTCCACCAGGCCCCGCGGCAGGGGATGAAGGGGTCTGTAGCCGTCCGGCTCGGGCGGGGTGGGGGTGTTGGGGGTCACAGGCTTGGCGCTCGGGGAACGGCAAGGGCCAGCAACGGCTGGGTCTGCTGGGGGGAAGCCGCCGCCGCGGCACCCGGGCGATCACGCCACTGCAGCTGAGGTTCTGCCGGCCGCAGCCGCACGGTCCAGAAGGCCAGGGCAAAGCAGAGACCGATGGTGGCCACGATCGCCACAAACACAACGCGGTCAGGCAATGGGGTCATCGCAGGCTCAGCTTGAAACGGTCTGCGGTCATGTCAGCGGTCGGATCAGCGTTCATGGCTCAGACTCAAACGCTCTCGGTGCGCATGCAGCTGGTGCGCTGGGGCAACTGCTCCAGAATCATCTGATCCCCCCGCAAGATCAATGTCAACAGATCATTGCGGTACACGATCCCGAGGATCGGCTCGGCATCAGCGCTGCCCGGCTGCTGGCGGAACAGGGTGGTGCGATACCGGCCTGTGATCAACGACGCTTGGGCGTCATTGCGCTCCACCACCACCTGTCCCCGTTCGGAGCAGAGGTAGGTCTCCTTGATGGCGTAGTCCTCCCACCAGGGGGAACCCATCGCCAGCAGCAGGGCTGCACCCGTGCTGGCTGCAACTGCAGTTGGCATGAACAACAGGCGTCAGAGCAGTGCGATCGGGGCATTGTCGCCGCGCAGCACGCAATGGGGAATGCTCCAGTCAAAGGCCTGCCACACGCGTGAATCCAGCCGGTAGTCCGCACCAGGGAAGGGCCCAAGCGGCACACCGCTGGGCTGCGCCGAGCAGTACGGGCGGCTGCCGGGCTTGGCCAAGTACTGCTGGTGGTAGGGCTCGGCCGCAAAGAACGGCGCCCGGTGGCGGATCTCCGTGGTGATGGGGCCGAACCCGGCGGCCTGCAGCTGCTGTTGGTAGTGGTCGCGGCTGGCCTCGGCCAGCGCCAGCAGCGTTGGATCCTGCACAACGATGCAGGAGCGGTACTGGCTGCCGCAGTCGTTGCCCTGGCGATCGCCCTGGGTGGGGTCGTGGCATTCCCAGAAAAGCTTCAACAGATCACTGAAGCCGATGCGGCTCTGGTCCCAGACGACCCGCACCACCTCGGCATGGCCCGTGCGACCGCTGCACACCTGCTGATAGGTGGGGTTGTCCAAGCTGCCGCCGGCGTAGCCCACCGCGGTGGTGACCACCCCTGGCAGACGCCAGAACCCCTTCTCCGCCCCCCAGAAACAACCACAGCCGAAGAGAGCCTCCCCTTCGCCAGCGGCGGGCGGGGCCGTGATCGGGGTGCCGAGAATCACATGCTGACCGGGGGCCTGCAAGCGGCCATCCTGCTGAAACAGACCAAACACCAAAGACGCGGCAGCTCCGCGCGAGCCTAGGCAGAGCCGCGGCCCTCGGCGCTGGGGCTGCCGGCGGGCACCAGGGCGATGTGGTTGAGCAGGGTGGTCGTGAAGGCAAACAGCAGGAAGGGCAGCGACAACACCAGGATCAGGCCCACCCCCACCAGCGCAAAGATGGGGCGGCTGGCCCCCATCAGGGCCAGGCCCGCGGCCAGGCTCACAAAGATCACCGCCATCCAGATCAGAATCTGGGCGTAGATGTCACCGAAGGTGAGCGTGCAGCGCAACTGATAACGCTGCGCGGTTGGGTCAGACGGAGCGAACGCTGCCATGGCTCCAAACAAGCGCTGGGGGTCTGCGTCCAGATAAGCGACAGCTGAGGCTGCTGTCTGGTGGCCGCAACACTCGTTCAGAGCAGCGTCACACCGGGGTCTGCAATTGCTGATCAGCCTGCTGCCGCTCCCACAGGCGCCGGTACGTGCCCGGCACCGCCAACAGCTCCTGATGGCGGCCCTGTTGCACCAGGCGACCGTCATCGAGCACCAGCACGCGGTCGGCACCGGCGGCGGCCGAGAGCTGGTGGCTGATCATCAACACGGTGCGGCCGCGCTGGGCCCGCACCGAGGCGAGAATTTCGGCCGCGGTGGTGTTGTCAACGCTGGCCAGGGCGTCATCGAGCACCAACAAGGGGGCATCCAGCAGCAATGCCCGCCCAAGGGCCGTGCGCTGGCGCTGGCCACCGCTGAGGGTGATGCCCCGCTCACCCACCAGGGTCTGGTAGCCATCGGGAAAGCCCTTGATGTCGGCGGCCAGCCGGGCCTGTTCGGCCACCCGCTCGACGGCGCTGAGGGGGGCTTCGGGGTCGCCATAGCGCAGGTTATCGGCCAGGGTGGCGGTAAACAGGTAGCCCTCCTGAGGCACCAGGGCCACCTGAGCGCGCAGGGCCTCGAGCTCCAGGGCTGTCACATCGAGCCCATCGAGGAACAGCTGACCAGGGGCCACCTCCACCATGCGGCCCAGGGCCCGCGCCAGGGTGGTCTTGCCGCAACCGACGGGCCCCACCACGGCCACGAGCTCGCCTGACTCGAGACTGAAATGCACGTCGCTGAGGGCCGGCCGCTGGGCTCCCGGGTACTGCACGGTGAGTCCGCGTGCCTCGATCGCACCGCGGCGCACGCTCGCCGGGGCGGCGGGCTGCCGCGGCGACACAATCCTGGGCACCCGGCCGAGCAGATCCTCCACCCGCTCCAGGCTCACCTGGCCGGTCTGGAAGGTGTTGAGGGTGAAGCCCAGCAGCGCGGTCGGAAACACCAGCCGTTCGACGTAGAGGATCAACGCCACCAGATCACCGATCGAGAGGCGGCCGCTTTCCAGCTGGCCGCTGCCCAAGGCCAGCAGCAGCAGCAGGCTCAGGGAGGAGATCCCCTCGAGCAGCGGGAACAGGGTGCTGCGGGTGCGGGCCAGCCCCAGGGCCGCATCGCGGTACACCCGGTTGCGGCCGGCGAAGGCGGCCCGCTCGGTGCTCTCCTGGCCATAGATCTTGATCGCGCTGATGCCGCTGAGGTCTTCCTGCACCAGGTCGCTGAGCCCGGCCAGGGCCTCCTGCTGACGGCGCTGCTGGCGCATCATGCGGCCGCCGAACAGGCGCACCACCATCAGCATCAGGGGGTAGAGCCCGACGGCCGCCAGGCTCAACCAGGGATCGATCGCCAGCATCGCCGGCAGGGTGAGCGCATAGGCCAGGGCCGTGTTGGTAAGGCTGAGCACGGCAAAGCCCAGCAGGCGTCGCACGTTTTCGACATCACTGGTGGCGCGGCTGATCACCTCGCCGCTGCCGGTGGTCTGCACCCAGCCGGGCTCCTGCCGCAGCAGGTGCTCGAAGATGCGCTGCTTGAGATCGGCCTCCACCTGCCGGCCGACACCAAACACGAGCATCCGCGACCACAGCCGCACGCCGCCCATGACGGTGGCCAGGGCCACGATCAGCCAGGCCTGGTGGAGAACATCGCTGAGGGCGAAGCCGTCCTGCAGGTCGTCGACAACGCGCCGCACCAGCAACGGGATGGTCACGCTCAGCAGGTTGACCGCCACCAGGGCGCCCATGCCCAGCAGCACCAGGCGGCGGTGTGGCCGCAGGTAGCGCAGGATCAGAGCCAGCCGCGGAGCAGCCATCGGCAACGACAGGGCGGCAGAGTCAACGCCAACCTAAAGACCGACCGCCTCGCGCCATGGGCAGCTCCGACCAGACCCATCCGCTCCATGCCAGCGACCGCGAGACCGTGGACCGGCTTCTGGCCGCCGCGCAGCCCTCCGAGGCCGACCTGGTCGATGCAGCACGGCTGCTGATGCGCTACCAGGGTTTTCCAGGTGCCGCCGACCTGCAAGACGACCTGGCCAAGATCCTGCGGTTGTGGCAGCTCGATCGTGCGGCCCTGCACGAGCGCTCCAAGGCCATCTGGGCTGCGGGGTACCGGCCAGCGCCGGCGGCCGGCGATGCGGTCGGCTCGGGGTTTGACACCACGGATCAGGAGAACAGCTGAGGAGAGCCACTGATCAGGGCCCGCCCCCTCGCCAAGGAGCCCCCTTTCGGGTGATAGTGGAGCTGTCCCCATCACCCAGCCCGGAGTGCACTGCACCCGGGCTTTTTTCTGGCCTGTCATGGCCGATCCTCGGCCTGATCCCCTGCCGTTGCCCTGCTGTCCGTTTACCGCCTAACGCCTGAGCGATGAGCACCCCTCCCGTTTCCCCGCTGCTTTTGGAGCAGCTGCTGGTTGGCACCGATCTCAACACTGACCAGGCCACTGCACTGATGCAGGCCTGGCTGGGGGGCACCGTTGAACCGGTGATGACCGGTGCCCTGCTGGCCGCCCTACGGTCCAAGGGAGTGAATGGCGAAGAGCTGGCGGCCATGGCTGCCGTGCTCAGGGAGGCCTGCTCCCTGCCGGGCGAACGTCCAGCTTTGCAGCTCGTTGACACCTGCGGCACCGGCGGCGCCAACGTGGGGCGCGGCTATGAGGGCTTCAACATCTCCACGGCCGTGGCTTTCACGGCGGCCGCCTGCGGCGTGGCCGTGGCCAAACACGGCAATCGCAGCGCCAGCGGGCGGGTGGGTTCGGCCGATGTGCTCGAGGCCCTGGGCCTCGATCTGCAGACCCCGACCGATCAGGCCCTGGCCGCCCTCAGCCGAGTCGGTGTGACCTTTCTGTTTGCGCCGGGCTGGCACCCCTCCCTCGCCGGCCTCGCCCCGCTGCGCCGGGCCCTGGGCGTGCGCACGGTGTTCAACCTGCTGGGTCCCCTGGTCAACCCCCTGAGGCCCGAAGCCCATGTGCTGGGCGTGGCTCGCCGCGACCTGCTCGATCCCATGGCCGACGCCCTCAGGCGCCTCGGCATGACCCGCGCGGTGGTGGTGCATGGCCACAGCGGCCTCGATGAGGCCGATCTGTCGGGCCCCAGCGAGCTGCGACTGCTGGAGCAGGGCGCCATTCGAACGGCCCAGCTCGATCCAGGCGAACTGGGGCTGGGGCTGGCCCCGCTGGAGGCCATCGCCGGCGGCGGGCTCGAGACCAACCGCGCCATTCTCGAAGCGGTGCTGCAGGGGCGCGGCACCCCGGCCCAGCGGGATGTGGTGGCCTTGAACAGCGCCCTGGTGCTCTGGGTGGCAGGCCAGTGCAGCAGCTTTGCCGATGGACTTGAGGCGGCCCTCGCCGCCCTGGCCGCGGGCCTCCCCTGGGAGCGGCTCGAGGGCCTGCGCCAGGCCCTCGGCTCTGGCGCTGTCCGATGATCAACCCAGAGCCGACGATGCCGTTGCGCGCGATCACCCCAGCCCACCAGCCCGCCAGCGGTGATCAGGCCGTGCTGGTGCTGGCCGACGGCACGGTGCTGCGCGGGCACGGTTTCGGTGCCCGCGGCACCACCATCGGCGAAGTGGTGTTCAACACCGGCATGACCGGTTACCAAGAGGTGATCACCGACCCCAGCTACGCCGGCCAGTTGGTCACCTTCACCTACCCCGAGCTGGGCAACACCGGTGTCAACGCCGCAGACCAGGAGGCGGATCGTCCCCATGCCCGGGGGGTGATCGCCCGTCAGCTGGCACCCGCGGCCAGCAGCTGGCGAGCGGAAGGCAGCCTCGACGAGTGGCTCAGCCGCCATGGGGTGGTGGGAATCTGCGGTGTGGACACCCGGGCCCTGGTGCGTCACCTGCGCGAGGGCGGAGCAATCAATGGCGCCATCAGCAGCGATGGCACCCCACCCGCCGCCCTGCTGGAGCAGGTGCGCAGCGCCCCACGGATGGACGGCCTCAATCTCGCCGCCCAGGTGACCACGGCGAGCGCCTACCACTGGGACCGCCCGTGCAGCGCCACATTCGATCAGCGCCGCCAGGACACCCCGCAGCGCCCTTACCGGGTGGTGGCCATCGACTTCGGCATCAAGCGCGCCATTCTCGAGCGTTTGGTGGCCCACGGCTGCAGCGTTGAGGTGCTGCCGGCCGACGCCAGCATCGAGCAGGTGATGAGCCACCAGCCCGAAGGGGTGTTTCTCTCCAATGGCCCCGGTGATCCCGCCGCCGTGGAGAGCGGCATCGCCCTCGCCAGGGAGCTCCTGGAGCACAGCGGCCTGCCCCTGTTCGGCATCTGCCTGGGGCACCAGATCCTGGGCCTGGCGCTGGGGGGAACCACCTTCAAGCTCGGCTACGGACACCGCGGCCTCAACCACCCCTGCGGCAGCCCCGGGGATGTGGAGATCACCAGCCAGAACCATGGCTTTGCCCTCGCCGCCGACTCCCTGCCCCCGGAGCGGGTGCGCATCACCCACCTCAACCTCAACGACCGCACCGTCGCCGCCCTGGAGCTGACCGACCAGCCGGTGTTTGGCGTGCAATACCACCCCGAAGCCAGTCCAGGACCCCACGACGCCGACCACCATTTCGCCCGCTTCACCGCCTTGATGGCCGCGCGCCGCTGAACGACCGCAGCGATCGGACGCGCGCAGCACACACTTTTGTTGCGGGGGCGACCAACCTGGATTTGCTCCCTACACTTCGGCCCAACGGTCACCAGGAGCTTGGACCCATCACCGACCTGCAGCGATTGACGGTCTCCCTGCGGGGTGGATGCGAGCAGCAGGCCCACTGCCAGCTGTTCCAGTTCACCGGCCAGTTGGATGCCTACTCCGACAAACACTTCACCGACTTCATCAGCAACCACCGCAGCGCGACCCCGCAGCCGCTGGTGATTGACCTGAGCAAGATCGATTTTCTTGACTCCTCCGGTCTCGGTGCCCTGGTTCAGGTGGCGAAGGACTGCACGGCCAAGCGCTACCCCTTTGTGGTGGTGGGCAACGCCAGGGTGGTGCAGACGGTGAAGCTGGTGCGGCTAGAAGAGTTTCTGCATCTGCAAAGCGATCTCGACACCGCTCTTGGCCAGTTCGCCGCCTGAGGCCGGGGCATCCCCATCCCCCTCCAGCCGCTGGCTGGCGCCACTGCTGCCCAGTGCCCCACAGGCTGAACTGGGACCGCTGCAGCTCGCCTGGCTCGGGGATGCGGTGTGGGAACTGCATCAGCGCCTGCACCACTGCCAAAGTCCAGCGCGGGCCCGCGACATGCATCGCGCCGTGGTGGCGGCGGTGCGGGCTGATGCCCAGGCCCAGGTGCTGCAGCAGCTGGAACCCTGGCTGCGCGAGCCCGAACGCGATCTGGTGCGCCGGGCCCGCAACCGAGCCGGTCAGGGGCCGCGCCGTGGCGATGCCCAGGCCTATGGCCTGGCCACCGGCTTTGAGGCGCTTGTGGGCTGGCTGTTCCTGCAGGATCCGACCCGGCTGGTCGAACTGCTAAATCACTTGAAGGAGAACGCCCCATAACCCTTCGCCCCCTCACGCCATGAGCCCTCGTTTTCAACGCCGTCCGGAAGGTCGGGGCGGCTCCGGGGGGTCGGGCAGTCCAGAAGGACGCTGGGCCAAGCGGGGCGATCAAGGACGCCCTGAGGGGCGAGCGTCGGGTCGCTCAATGGGGCGCCCATCGGAGCGCCCGGCGTCCCCTGGGCGCAGTTGGGGCGCCGGCAAGCCGGAGTGGCGCCGCGAGTCCAGCGGCGGCGAGGCACGCAGCGAACGGCGGTCGGGGCCGGAGCGGCCCCGCCAGCGATTTGGCGAACGCCCCAGCGGCCAATGGGGCGGCAGTGAGCGCGGGGAACGGCGCGACCGCCGCTTTGCGGGCGAGCGCCGTCCGTTCGCTGGGCGCGGCGATCGCCTCGACACCCGCCGCACCCCCCGCTTCGAGTCTGAACGCGCCGGCACCTCGGCCCCAGCCCAGGGCGAAGCCGAAACCCATCTCGAGCCGACGGCCAGCGACCTGATCTGGGGTCGTCATCCGGCTGAAGCGGCCCTGGAGAGCGGCCGCCCAATCCATCGCATCTGGTGCACCCCCGAGCTGCGCCACACGCCCCGCTTTCTGCAGCTGCTGCGCGAGGCCAAAGCCTCCGGGGTGCTGGTTGAGGAGGTGACCTGGGCGCGCCTGGGCCAGCTCACCGGCGGTGCCGTGCATCAGGGCATCGTGCTGCAGAGCGCCGCCGCCGAGACCCTTGATCTGGCCAGCCTGATCGAAGGCTGCAGCCAGATCGGCGAACCGCCGCTGCTGATGGCCATCGATGGCCTCACCGATCCCCACAACCTGGGGGCGATCGTGCGCAGTGCCGAAGCCCTCGGCGCCCACGGCATGGTGCTGCCCCAGCGCCGCTGCGCCGGTCTCACCGGCTCGGTGGCCAAGGTGGCCGCCGGTGCCCTGGAGCACCTGCCGGTGGCGCGGGTGGTGAACCTCAACCGTGCCCTCGACACGCTCAAGCAGGAGGGCTACCGGGTGGTGGGACTGGCGGCCGAAGGCAGCGTCACCCTGGAGGAAGCCGATCTCGACGGCCCCCTGGTGGTGGTGACCGGCTCCGAAGGTGATGGGCTGTCGCTGCTCACCCGCCGCAGCTGCGATCAACTGGTGCGCATCCCTCTGCGGGGCAGCACCCCGAGTCTCAATGCTTCGGTGGCCACCGCCCTGCTGCTGTACGAGATCGCCCGTCGCGGCTGGATGCGGGGCCTCAGCGGCCAGGCACCGGCACCACGCATCCAGCGGCCCTCGTTGCCCAACGCCGCTGCCCCGTCCAACGACGGCAACGACGATGGGGCTGCCGTTGAGCCGGTTGAGCAGGAGACGTTTGCAAACGTCAATGTGGCCGCCGCCATGCCCGAGCCGAGCCTCGACATCCCTGCCCCAGGCGAGGCCCAGAGCGGTCCCCATGCCGATG
>Ga0194129_10002421_pt1 | contig 28091 bp, 26 predicted proteins | sample TA2KigCa35mmetaG_FD_150862 | JGI IMG/M metagenome (GOLD analysis project Ga0194129, IMG submission 150862) | Freshwater microbial communities from Lake Tanganyika, Tanzania - TA2015038 Kigoma Deep Cast 35m | ecosystem: Environmental > Aquatic > Freshwater > Lake | place: Tanzania: Lake...
AGCCCCGATCCGAAGCCCATGAACAGGACGGCGAGCAGGCGCGGACGGAGATGGATCGCGAGCGAGTCGCGCCAGGAGGACATGCGATCGCGATGCTAGTACAAGCGCTCGCCTGCATGCGAGCGCGGCACGCATCGCCGATCGGGTCGCGCAGCGGCCGCTCGGCGAGCAGGGACCGCATGCCCCCTCCGTCGCGCGCCTGACGGCGCGCGCCACCTCCCTCACCCGCGCTGCCGCGCGGCCGGGGGAGGAGCCAGGTGGTCCTCCCCGGCTCCCCTCCCGTCCGCGCGAAGCGCGGATGGGAGGGGTGGCGCCGCGCGGCAGCGCGGCGACGGGGAGGGCAATGGTGCCGGCGGCCAGGCGCGCAGCAAGGGCCCTGGCGGCGAGCCGCCGATCGCGTCGCGCGGCGACCACGCATGTCGGGGAATTCACCGCCGGGCTGTCGTATCCTCGCGCCGGTCTCGTTCCTGGAGCAGCCGCAATGGCGATACGCATCGGCGTCGTAGGCCTCGGGCAGGTCGCGCGCGCGCGGCACCTGCCCGCGATCGCGGCCAACCCGGCCTTCCGCCTCGCCGGACTCGCGAGCCTCGGTGGCGGGCCTGGTGTCGCGGGCCTCCACGTGCATGGCGACCACCGCGCGATGCTCGCGTCCTGCGCGCTCGACGCGGTCGCCATCTGCACCCCGCCCGCGGCGCGCTTCGCGGTGGCGCGCGACGCGCTATGCGCCGGCAAGCATGTCCTGCTGGAGAAGCCGCCCGCGGCGACGCTGGGCGAGGCCGAGGCGCTGGTTGCGCTCGCCGCGCGCGAGGGGCGCGTGCTCTTCGCGACCTGGCACTCGCAATGCAACGAGGCGGTCGAGGCGGCGCGGCGCTTCCTCGCCGGCAGGCGGATCGCGGCGCTCGAGGTCGACTGGAACGAGGATTTTCGCCGCTACCATCCCGACCAGGAGTGGATCTGGCAGGCCGACGGCCTCGGCGTCTTCGACATGGGGATCAACGCGCTGTCGGTGGCCAGCCGCCTCTTCGCCCAGCCGCCCTTCGTGCGGTCCGCCGAGCTGCGCATCGCGGAGAACCACGCCGCGCCGCTCTCGGCGGTGCTGCAGCTCGGCGCCGATTGCTGCGACGGGCCGATGGAGGTCCGCATGGACTGGGGCCATCGCGGCGAGCATCGGCGCGAGCTGCGGATCTGGACCGCCTGCGGCCACCGGCTCGAGCTGCTGGAAAGCGGCGGCAGGCTGGTGGTCGACGGGACGGTCGCCGTCGACGCACCGCGCGCCGAGTACGCGATGCTCTATGCCCGATTCGCCGCGCTCCTGACCGAGGGCCGGATCGAGGCCGACCTCGCGCCGCTGCGCATGACCCTCGACGCGCTCGCCATCGGCCGCCGCACCCGGCTGCCGCCCTTCGAGGACTAGCGCCGGGCGGCGCCCGGCCTCAGCCCGCCTCGGCGGCGCGCGAGGCCTTCTTGCGCTCGTGGGTGTCGAGCAGGCGCTTGCGCAGGCGGATCGACTTCGGCGTCACCTCGACGAGCTCGTCGTCGCCGATATAGGCGATCGCCTGCTCGAGGGTGAGGATGCGCGGCGGCGTCAGCTTCACCGCGTCGTCCTTGCCCGAGGCGCGGAAGTTGGTGAGCTGCTTCGCGCGCAGCGGGTTGACCTCGAGGTCGTTCTCGCGGCTGTGCTCGCCGATGATCATGCCGGCGTAGACGCGCGTGCCCGCGTCGATCATCAGCCAGCCGCGCTCCTCCAGGTACCAGAGCGCGTAGGTGACCGCGTCGCCGTCGCCGTTCGAGATCAGGACGCCGTTGCGCCGCCCCTCGATCGTGCCCTTCCACGGCGCGTAGCCGTGGAAGATGCGGCTCATGATGCCGGTGCCGCGCGTGTCGGTGAGGAACTCGCCGTGGTAGCCGATCAGGCCGCGCGTCGGCACGTGGAACACCACGCGCGTCTTGCCGCCGCCCGAGGGCCGCATGTCGACGAGCTCGCCCTTGCGCTGGCTGATCTTTTCCACCACCACGCCGACATAGGCGTCGTCGACGTCGACCAGCGCCTCCTCGATGGGCTCGAGCCGCTGGCCGGTCTGCGGGTCCGACTTGAAGATCACGCGCGGGCGCGAGATCGACAGCTCGAAGCCCTCGCGGCGCATCGTCTCCACCAGCACGCCGAGCTGGAGCTCGCCGCGGCCGGAGACCTCGAAGGCGTCGGCGTCCGCGGTCATCTGGACGCGGATCGCGACGTTGCCCTCGACCTCGCGCAGCAGGCGCTCGCGGATGACGCGGCTCTGCACCTTCGAGCCCTCGCGGCCCGCCAGCGGCGAGTCGTTGATCGAGAAGGTCATCGACAGCGTCGGCGGGTCGATCGGCGTCGCCGGGATCGGCGTCGCGACGGAGGGATCGCAGAGCGTGTCCGCCACCGTCGCCTTGGTCAGGCCGGCGATGGCGATCAGGTCGCCCGCCTCCACCTCGTCGACCGGCACGCGCTCCAGCCCGCGGAAGGCGAGGAGCTTGGTGGCGCGCGCGTCCTCGATCAGGGCGCCGTCGCGCGCCATGGCCTTGATCGCCATGTTGACCTTGGCGCGGCCGGTATGGACGCGGCCGGTCAGCACGCGGCCCAGGTAGGGATCCGCGTCGAGCATGGTCACGAGCATCGAGAAGGGCTTGTCGAGGTCGCGCCGCGGCGGCGGCACGTAGTCGACGATGAGGTCGAAGAGCGGCGCGAGGTCGACGCGCGGCGCGTCGAGCGAGGTCGCCGCCCAGCCGCTGCGGCCAGAGGCGAAGAGCGTCGGGAAGTCGAGCTGCTCCTCGGTCGCGCCGAGGATCGAGAAGAGGTCGAAGACCTCGTTGTGGACGTCGGTGGCGCGCGCGTCCGGGCGGTCGACCTTGTTGATGACCACGATCGGGCGCAGGCCGGCGGCCAGCGCCTTCATGGTCACGAACTTGGTCTGCGGCATGGGCCCCTCGGCCGCGTCGACGAGGACCACGCAGCCATCGACCATCGACATGATGCGCTCCACCTCGCCGCCGAAATCGGCGTGGCCAGGCGTGTCGACGATGTTGAGGCGCACGTCCTTCCACAGGACCGAGGTGCACTTGGCGAGGATGGTGATCCCGCGCTCGCGCTCGAGGTCGTTGGAGTCCATCGCGCGCTCGGCGACCTGCTGGTTGGCGCGGAAGGTCCCGGCCTGCCTGAGCAGCTGGTCGACCAGGGTCGTCTTGCCGTGGTCGACATGCGCGATGATCGCGAGGTTACGCAGTTCCATGCGGCGCGGCCTTGTCCTGGATCGGATCGGGGGGCGTGGAGCGGGGGGTCCGGTCCAGACGCGCCCGGGCACGGGTCGCGGCCGCGACCCATCCCCGGAACCCAGAAAGCGCGCGGAAGCTACTCCCGCGCCCCCTCCCCCGCCAAGCGCGGTCTTGCAGTGCACAAACGCGACGAGACGGGCCCCCTGCCGGGGCGGGGCGGCACATAGCTGCCGTGCGCTTATTGCAAGTAATTCGCAATTGCGCGGCAGGGCGGCAGGCACCATATTCGGGTTGGTTGCGAATGGTTCGCAACTGAACCCCCCTCGCGAGATCCGCCGCATGACGCCGTCCCGCCCCGCCCTCCGCCGCCGCGCCGCCCTCGGCGGCCTCGCCGCAGCAGCGCTCGCCGGCGCCGCGCCGCGCCGCGTGCGCGCCCAGGAGCGCGTGCTCAACCTCTATTCCTCGCGCCACTACAACACCGACCAGGCGCTCTACGACGACTTCGCGCGCCAGACCGGGATCCGGATCAACCGCATCGAGGCCGAGGCCGACCCGCTGATCGAGCGCATGCGCGCCGAGGGCGCCAACAGCCCCGCCGACGTCTTCGTCTCGGTCGATGCCGGCCGCATCGAGCGCGCCCGCGCGGCGGGCCTGCTGCAGCCCGTCTCCTCGCCCGTGCTCGAGCGCGCGGTGCCCGCGCACCTGCGCGACCCGGATGGCCACTGGTTCGGCTTCTCGAAGCGCGCGCGCATCTTCGTGCTCGCCAAGGGCCGCTCCTCGCCCGACGAGGCGTCGAGCTACGAGGCGCTCGCCGCGCCGCGGCTCAAGGGGCGCGTCGCGATCCGTTCCTCCACGAACGTCTACAACCAGTCCATGACCGGCGCGATGCTCGCCGTGCATGGCGAGGAGGGGACCGAGGCCTGGTGCCGCGGCCTGGTCGCGAACCTCGCCCGGCCGCCGCGCGGCGGCGACACCGACCAGATCAAGGCGGTCGCCGCCGGCGAGGCCGATGTCGGCGTATGCAACACCTACTACCTCGCCAACCTGCTGCGCTCGCGCAGCGAGGCGGACCGCGCCGTGGCCGCCCGGGTCGCGGCCGTCTTCCCGAACCAGGAGGATCGCGGGACGCACGTGAACATCTCCGGCGGCGGCGTCGCCGCGCATGCGCGCAACCGCGAGGCGGCGGTGCTCTTCCTCGAGTACCTCGTGAGCCCGCAGGCGCAGGCCTATTTCGCCGACGGCAACTCCGAGTACCCGGTGGTCGAGGGCATCAGGCCAGCCGCGGCGCTGGCCGACCTCGGGACGTTCCGCGAGGATAGGCTCGACGCGCGCGTCTACGCCGCCAACAACGCGCGCGCGCTGCAGCTGATGGACCGCGCCGGCTGGAAGTGAGGCGTGGCCCCGCGCCGCGGGGTCAGATGATCCGGCTGCGGATCGCCGAGGTGGCGATCTCGGTCGCGACGACGACCGCGAAGATGACCAGCAGGCAGAGCCCGACCTGGTCCCAGTAGAGGTTGTTGAGCGCGGTATCGAGCGCCACGCCGATGCCGCCGGCGCCGACGAGGCCGAGCACCGCGGATTCGCGGATGTTGATGTCCCAGCGGAACAGCGCCACCGACCAGAAGCTCGGCTCGACCTGCGGCCAGTATCCCTTGAGCAGGATGGAGGGGCGCGGGGCGCCCGCCGCGACGAGCGCCTCGAGCGGCCCGCGCGGCATCTCCTCCAGCGCCTCGGCGAGCAGCTTGCCGACGAAGCCGATCGAGCGGAAGGCGATGGCGAGCGTGCCGGCCAGCGCGCCGGGGCCGAAGATGGCGACGAAGAGCAGCGCCCAGATCAGCGAGTTCACGGAGCGCGAGGACACGAGGATGAACTTGGCGAGGAGGTTGAGCGTCGCCGAGGGCGTGACGTTGCGCGCCGCCAGCAGCGCGACCGGCACGGAGAGGACCAGCGCGATGATCGTGCCCAGCGTCGCGGTGTGGAAGGTCTCGACCAGCGCCTCGGCCACCATCTCGCCCCAGAAGGCCCAGTCGATCGGCCACATGCGGCGGAACAGGTCCGCGGTCTGCTCGGGCGCGTCGTAGAGGAACTCGGGGATGACCTCGATGGTGCGCAGCGACCACACCACCGCGACGGCGGCGAGGACGTAGGTGAGCGCGCGGCCGATGCGCTGCGCCGGCGTGAAGCGCCGCCAGCGGCGCATGCGCGCGGCCTCGCTCACTGGAAGGCCTTGCGCAGCTGCGCCGAGACGACCTCGGCGACCATGATCACCGCGATGATCGCGAGCAGGATCGTGAGCACGAAGTCGTAGTCGAAGCGCTGGTAGGCGGTGAACAGCGTCGCGCCGATCCCGCCGCCGCCGACGATGCCGACCATCGTCGAGTTCCGGAGGTTGGAATCGAGCTGGTAGACGCAGAAGCCGATGAAGCGCGCGATCACCTGCGGGAAGACGCCCATGACCAGCACGTTGAAGAAGCCGGCGCCGGTGGCGCGCACGGCCTCGACCTGCCTGAGGCTCATCTCCTCGATCGCCTCGGCGAAGAGCTTGGAGATGAAGCCCATCGACGCGACGATGAGCGCGAGCACGCCGGCCAGCGCGCCGAAGCCCACGGCCTTCACGAACAGGATCGCGGTGATCACGGGATGGAAGGAGCGGCACAGCGCGATCGCGCCGCGCGCCGTCCACGACACCCAGCCCGGCATCAGGTTGCGCGCGGCGAGCAGGCCGAGCGGCAGGGACAGCACGATGCCCGCGGCCGTCGACAGCACCGCGATCTGCATGCTCTCCAGCATCCCGACCCTGAGCAGGTCGAGCTTCTGGGCCGAGAGGTCCGGCGGGAACATGCGGCGCAGGAACCTGTCCCCGTTGTCGAGGCCGCGCAAGAAGCGGTCCCAGCTGACGTCGAGGATGCCGCAGGCGTAGAGGACGTAGAGCGCCAGCGCCGTCCACAGCGCGCGCACGGTCCAGTTCGCCGGGAAGGGCGTGCGGGCGGCGGCGCTCACGCGTCGATCCATCCCTCGCCGCCATAGATCGCCAGCAGGTCGCTCTCGCGCAGCTCGGAGGGCGCGCCGTCGAAGACGATCGCGCCCTGCGACATGCCGACGATGCGCTCGGCGAAGCGCTTGGCGAGCTCGACGTTGTGGATGTTGACGACCACGGGGATGCCGCGCTCGCGCGCCAGCCGCGCGAGCAGCTCCATGATCTCGACCGAGGTCTTGGGGTCGAGCGAGGAGGTCGGCTCGTCGGCGAGCACGAGCTCGGGATCCTGCATGATGGCGCGGGCGATGCCGACGCGCTGGCGCTGGCCGCCGGAGAGCGCGTCGGCGCGGCGCGTCGCGAAGTCGCCGAGGCCGACCGCGTCGAGCAGGTCGAAGGCGCGGGCGACGTCCTGCGGCGGGAAGCGCCGGAGCCAGGCGCGCCAGACCGGCACGTAGCCCAGCCTGCCGCAGAGCAGGTTCTCGATGACCGAGAGCCGCTCGACCAGGTTGTATTCCTGGAACACCATGCCGATGCGCCTGCGCGCCTTGCGCAGCGCGCGCCCCTTGAGCCGCGCGAGGTCCTGCCCGCCGAACAGGATCTCGCCCGCCGTCGGGTCGACCAGCCGGTTGATGCAGCGGATCAGCGTCGACTTGCCGGTGCCCGATGGGCCAATGATGGCCGTCATCCCCGTCCCGCCGACCTCCAGCGAGACGTCGCGCAGCACCGGGACGCCCGCCCGGTACTCCTTGCGCAGGTTGCGTATGGCGAGCGCGGCGCTCATTGCCTGGGCGGCGCCTGCTGCTGTTGCTGTTGCTGTTGCTGCTGCTGGGCGCGCTGCGCGGCGGCGTCGGCCTCGCGCTTGGCGACCGCGTCGTAGGCGGCGCGGTTGTAGGGCGTGCCCGACTTCTCGGCGACCTCGCGGATCGGCCGCCAGGTCTCCTTGTAGGTCATCGGCAGGAAGCGGTCCTCGCCCTGATATTCCTTCTTGATCTCCTCGGTGAAGGCGAAGTTGAGGAAGCATTCCCGGATCTTCGCCTGTAGATCGGGCCTGAGGTCGTGGGCCATCGAATAGGACGAGGTCGGGAAGACGTCGCTCTTCCAGATGACGCGGAACTGCTCGGCCTTGACCTGGCCGCGCGCGGTCATGCGGTCGAAGATGTCGGAGGCGACGGGCGCCATGTCGTAGTCACCCAGCGACACGCCGATGATCGACTTGTCGTGGCCGCCGGACATCAGCGGCCGGTAGTCCTCGTCGGGCTTGAGGCCGTTGTCGGGAAACAGCACGCGCGGCGCAAGGTTGCCGGAGTTGGACGACGGCGAGACATGCGCGACCTTGCGGCCCTTCAGGTCGGCCAGCGTGCGGAAGGGCGAATCGGCCTTGACGATGGCGTAGAGCTGGTACCCGGCGGGGCCGCGCTCGGAGCCGACGACCACGAAGGGCACCGCGCCGGCAAGGTTGACCGCGAAGCCGACGGCACCGGTCGCCAGCAGGGCGATGTGCAGGCGGCCGGCGCGGAACGCCTCGATCTGCGCGGTATTGGACTGCACCGGGAAATAGGCCATGCGCTTGCCGGTGCAGCGGCCGAGATGCTCCATCAGCGGCCCGTAGACGTGCTGGTAGACCGCCGGGTTCTCGGTCGGCGAATAGGCGAAGATCAGCGTCGAGGGATCCTTCTGCCGCGCCGGGTCGCGCGGCACGTCGGCGACGAGGTCGCCATCCGCGTCGCAGTAGAGCGTGTCGAGCTGGCCCCGGTTGGGGCAGGACTCCTGCGCCGCCGCCGCCGAGGCGGCACCGAGCAGGGCGATCGCGGCAAGGGCCGCGCGGCGGGCGGGATGCATCATGGCCGTTCTCCCTTCCCCTGGCGCCGGCGTCACCTGGCCGGCGCGGGCTGCTGCTGCTGTTGCTGCTGGCGCTGCTGCTGGGCGCGCGCGGCGGCCTCGGCCTCGCGCTTCGACTCGGCCTCGAAGGCGGCCCTGTTGTAGGGCGTGCCCGACTTCTCGGCGACGTCGCGCACCACCGCCCAGTCCTTCTGGTACGAGATCGGGAAGAAGCGGTCGTCGCCGTTGAACTCCTTCTGCATCTCGGCCGGGAAGCGGAAGGCGTAGAAGCAGTCCTTCAGCTTCTTCGCCAGTTCCGGCTTCAGGTCGTGGGCATGCGCGAAGGACGAGGTCGGGAAGATCGGGCTGCGGTAGATCTCGCGGAAATCGGCGGCCTTGATCGTGCCGCGCGTCGCCATGCGCTCGAACACGTCGGACGCGACGGCCGCCATGTCGTAGTCGCCCGAGGCGACGCCGAGGATCGACTTGTCGTGGCCGCCCGACATCAGCGGCCTGTAGTCCGCGTCCGGGCGCAGGCCCTGGTCGGGGAAGAGCACGCGCGGCGCGAGGTTGCCGGAATTCGAGGACGGCGAGGTATGCGCGACCTTGCGGTCCTTGAGGTCGGCGAGCTTCTGGAACGGGCTCGACGCCTTGACGACCGCGAGCAGGTTGTAGCCGCGCACCGCGTCGGCCGTGCCCTTGGCCGCGAAGGGCACGGCGCCCGCCATGTTCACGGCGAATCCGGTCGGGCCGGTCGAGAAGCCGGCGAAATGCAGGCGGCCCGAGCGCATCGCCTCGATCTGGGCCGAGTTCGACTGCACCGCGAAATAGACGATGCGCTTGCCCACGCATTGCCCGAGATGGTCGGTGAAGGGCTTGAAGATGTTGGCGTAGACCGCGGGGTCCTCGACCGGGGTATAGGCCCAGACCAGGGTCGAGGGATCGCGCTGCCGCGCCGTGTCCCTCGGCACGTCGGCGACGAGGTCGCCATCGGCGTCGCAGTAGAGCGTGTCGAGCTGGCCGCGGTTCGGGCAGCTGTCCTGCGCGGCCGCGAGGCCGGGAAGTGAAAGGACCAGGGCGGCGGCGACGGTTCCGGCGCGGACGAGGCTCATGGCGGCAATCCTCCTGTGCGGGTGGCGCTTCCCGGTGGGCCGGGGCGCGTTCGTGTCCCGCGAGGAATGCAGCATCGCCGCGCGATTGTCACCAGAGTTTCACGATCCCCCGCCATCCCGCCGGCCCCGGCGCATCATCGCCGCGAGGATCGCCACCGGCGCCAGCCCGGCGAGCACGATGGCCAGCGCCGGCGCGGCCGCCTGGGCAAGGCGCTCGTCCGAGGCCAGCGCGTGGACATGGACGGCCAGCGTGTCGAAGTTGAAGGGCCGCACCAGCAGCGTCGCCGGCAGCTCCTTCAGCACGTCGACGAAGACCAGCACAACGGCTACCAGCACCGAGCCGCGCATCATCGGGGCATGCACGCGCGCCAGCACCCGCGAAGGCGCCGCGCCAAGCGTGCGCGCGGCGTCGTCCATGCTGGGGGTGATGCGGCCCAGCCCCGCATCGACCGCGCTCGCCGCCACCGACAGGAAGCGCACAACATGCGCGAAGAGCAGCGCGAGGATCGACCCGCTCAGCAGCAGGCCGAGCGGCACGCCCAGCGCCGCGCGCGACCAGGCGTCGAGTGCGTTGTCGAAGCGGCCGAGCCACGCGACGACGCCCACCGCGATCACCGTGCCGGGGATCGCGTAGCCCATGGTGGCGAAGCGGATCGCCGCGCGCGTCCAGCGGTCGCGCGCGCGGCGCAGGCCGTAGCCGAGCACGAGCGCGGCCGCCGTCGTCGCCAGCGCCGCCAGCCCGGCGATGGCGAGCGAGTTGGCGGCGAGCCCGGCGAAGAGCCGCGCGTCGATCCCCTCGCCCGCCGCGAGGTGCAGGCGCAGCAGGATCGCCACCGGCAGGACGAAGCCGAGCAGCACCGGCAGCGCGCAGGCGAGGAAGGCGCAGGCGGCACGCCAGCCCGCGAGCGCGTGGGGCCTGACCTCGCGATGGCGCCGCGCGGAGGCGTGCACGCGCGCCGCGCCGCGCGAGGCGCGCTCGAGCAGCAGCAGCACAAGCACCGCCAGCAGCAGCATCGCGGAGAGCTGCGCCGCCGCCACGCGGTCACCCATGCCGTACCAGGTCCGGTAGATCGCGGTGGTGAAGGTCTGGATGCCGAAATGCTGGACCGCGCCGAAATCCGCCAGCGTCTCCATCAGCGCCAGCGCCACCCCCGCGGCGATCGCCGGGCGCGCGAGCGGCAGCGCCACCAGCGCGAAGCCGCGCCAGGCGCGCGCGCCGAGCATGCGGCTCGCCTCCAGCACGCCGACCGACTGCTCGAGGAAGGCGGCGCGCGCGAGCATGAAGACATAGGGATAGAGCACGAGGGCGAAGACCGCGCCGGCGCCGCCGACGGAATGGATGTCCGGGAACCAGTACGCGCCCCGGCGCCACCCCGTCGCCTCGCGCAGCGCCGTCTGCACCGGCCCGGCGAAGGCGAGGAAGTCGGCATAGGCGTAGGCGACGATGTAGGCAGGCATCGCCATGGGCAGCAGCAGCGCCCATTCGAGGGCCCGCGAGCCCGGGAAGCGGCACATCGTCACCAGCCAGGCGCAGGCGACGCCGATCGTGGCGGTCCCCACGCCGACGATCGCCGCCAGCGCCAGCGTGTCGGCGACGATGCCCGGCAGCGTCGTGGCGGCGAGGTGCCCGAGCGCGCCGCCGCCCGGCGCGGCGAGGTTGGCGAGCACGCCCAGCACCGGCGCCGCGACGATGGCGGCGACCGCCCAGCTGCCCAGCCGCCAGGGCGCGCGCCACGCCGCGCGCGGCGCGGGCGCGGCGCCGGCATCGGCGGCTCGGGGCGGGAGGCTGGCGGCGGGCATGGGTTCCGGGTCGGGTTGCGGGGCCGGCAAAACTGTCGCCCCGCGACGCGGCGCGCAAGCCTGCGTCGGCGCGCCGGGTCAGCGCCAGCGCGTCGTGCGCCGCTCGGCCGCGCCGATCAGCGCACCGATCGCGAGGCCGAGCAGCGACAGGACGAGGATGCCGGCGAGCAGGTCCTCGGGGATCATCAGGTTGCCGGCCTGCAGCACGAACTGCCCGATGCCCTGCTGCGCGCCGATCATCTCCGCCGAGACGACGAGGATGAGCGCGATCGAGGCGGTGATGCGGAAGCCGGCGAGGATCGCGGGCCACGCGCCGGGCAGCACGACCTTGAGCAGGATGTCGCGCGCCGGCACGCCGAAGCTCTGGGCCATGCGCACGAGGTTGCGCGGCACGCCGTCGACCGCGGCATGGACCGCGATCGCCGTGGGGAAGAAGACGCCGAGCGCGATGGTCGCCAGCTTCGAGGCCTCGCCGATCCCGAACCACAGGATCATCAGCGGCAGCAGCGCGATCTTCGGGATCGGGAACAGCGCCGAGACGAGCGGCACGCCGACCGAGCGCGCCAGCGAGGCGAGGCCGATGGCGAGCCCGGCCGCGAAGCCCGCCGCCGTGCCGATCGCCCAGCCGCCAGCGATGCGCGACAGCGAGGCGCCGAGATGCGCCGCGAGCGCGCCGGACCGCGCGAGGTCGGCGAGCGCCTCGAGCACCGCGCCGGGGCGCGGGAGGAAGATCGGGCTGATCCAGCCCGCGCGCCCCGCGCCCTCCCAGGCGAGCAGCAGGACCGCGAAGGCGACGGGCGCGGCAAGGCGCCGGCGCGTCGGCGCGAAGCCGCCGCCGCGGAAGGCGACGTCACGCGGCTCCGGCATCGGCAATCTCCCTCTCCGCGTCGCGCGCCTCGTCGCGCACCAGCGCCCAGAGCCGCTCGTGCAGCGCCGCCAGCGTCGCGGCCGCCGCGGGCGCGCCGCGCTCGCCGACGGGCACCGGCACCTCGACCACCTCGCGCACGCGGCCGGGCCGGCGCGACAGCACGACGACGCGATGCGCGAGGCGCAGCGCCTCGGCGAGGTTGTGCGTGACGTAGAGCGCGGTGAAGCGCGTCTGCCGCCACAGCGCGAGCAGGTCCTCCATCAGGAGCTCGCGCGTCTGCGCGTCGAGCGCGGAGAGCGGCTCGTCCATCAGCAGCACGGCGGGCTCGACCACCAGCGCGCGCGCGATGCCGACGCGCTGGCGCATGCCGCCGGAGAGCTGGCGCGGCCAGGCGCCGCGGAAATCCGACAGGCCGATGCGCGCCAGCGCGTCGTCCACGCGCCGCGCGCGCTCGGCCGCGCCGAGGCCGTGGTGCTCGAGCGGCAGCGCGACGTTGCCCGCCACGTCGCGCCAGGGCAGCAGCGCGAAGTCCTGGAACACGTAGGTGAGCGGGTTGAGGCAGGCCGCCGGCGCCTCGCCGCGCAGGCGCACGCGCCCCGCGCCGGGCGCGACCATGCCGCCGGCGATGCCGAGCAGCGTGGACTTGCCGCAGCCCGACGGGCCGAGCAGCGCCACGATCTCGCCGCTCGCGATCGAGAGCGAGACGCCGTCCAGCACCGGCAGCGCGCCGTAGCCGTGCGAGACGCCCTCGACCAGGAGGTCCATGCCGGCGGACGCGCGCGCTCAGCCGCGCGGCACGTTGAAGTGCCCGGCGACGAAGCTCGTGTCGACGATCGCCTTGGCGTCGACCTCGCCGCGCACCTGCTTCTCCGCCAGCCAGAACTCGACCTGGTAGTGGATGTCGCCGACGTCGAGCCGCGCCTGCGGGTCGACGAAGGGCAGGCCGTCGGCGACGCGCGCGGCGGGCTGCTCGACCGCCCTGGCCACGACCTCGATCAGCTCGTCGTAGCCCGGGCCGCGCACGGCATTGCCCGCGGCGTCGCGCGCGTTGAAGGCGGCGTTGTACTCGGCGCAGCCCTGCGCCCAGGCGCGCACGAAGCGCTCGACCACGCCGCGGCGATCGGCGATCGCCTTCGGGCTGGTGAACAGCGCGCCGAGCTGCCAGGGCGTCTCGTCGCCGACCCAGCCGAGGATGCGCCCGCCGGCCTCGGCCTCGAGCTGGCGCGCCAGGGTCACGGGGATGACGATGCCATCGACCTGGTTGCCCTTGAACGCCGCGGCCATCGCCGGGAGCTGCTGCAGCGGCACCATGGTCACGCTCGACATCGCGAAGCCGTGCTTGCGCGCCAGCAGGCCGAGCGAATAGTGGAAGGTGGAGCCCGCGGTGGTGATGGCGATGCGCTTGCCCGCGTAGTCGCGCAGGCCGCGCAGCCCGTCCTCCCACGCCTTCGCGGTCGCCATGTAGGCGTTGAGCTGGAAGCCCTTCTCCTCGCGGCTCTGCCCCGCGACCATCCTGAGCGCGCCGCGCCCCGCGAGGTTGTAGAAGCCCGCGGTCAGTCCGGTGACGCCGAGATCCGCGTCGCCCGAGGTGACGGCGACCGGCACCTGCGCCGCGGCGGTGAAGTACTTCGGCTCGACCTCGATGCCCTGGGCGCGGAAATGCCCGCGCGCCATCGCGACGAAGAGCGGGCCCGACGAGGCGAGCTTGAGGACGCCGATCGAGACCTTGTCGGCGCCCTGGGCGCGGACGATGGACGGCGCGGCGAGGAGGCTGGTCGCGGCGGCGGTCTGCAGCAGGCGGCGGCGGCGCATGGCGTGGCTCCCGGTTCTCGTTGGACGCATCGGGCGCAGAGGATAGGCGCGGGCGCGGCGATTGTCGAAGCGCCAGCGGCCCCGGGCGGGGTCAGCGCCTCGCCGCGGCCGGCGGCAGGTCGATCGCGTAGAGCTCGATCGCCCCCGCGACGCCGGCCAGCTCGACCGGGCCGATCGGGCGCGCGGCGAAGCCCGGCGGCAGCCGCAGGCGGTCGACGAGGTCGCGCGAGGCGACGCCCGACAGGCCGCGCTCGCCCGCTGCCTTCTCGATCTTCGCGGCGATGTTGAGCGTGTCGCCGAGGAAGGCGATCTCGCGCCTGGCGTCGCCGATCGCGCCGACCGCGATCGGGCCGCAATGCATCGCCGCGCGGCCGACGGGCGCGACGCCGAAGCGCGCGGCGACGCGCGGGCGCTCGGCGACCATGCGGCGCACCGCCGCGTCGAGGCAGCGCAGGATGCGCGCGTCCTCGACCGCGTCGGCGAGCGGCCAGCTGAGGATGATCCCGTCGCCCACGTAGCGATAGACCTCGGCGCGATGGGCGACGAAGACCGGCGACATCGCCGCGAGCAGGTGGTCGAGCAGGGCGAGGAACCTCTCCGGCCCGATCTGCTGCGCGACCGCGGTCGACCCGGCGAGGTCGAGGATCAGGAAGGCGCGTTCCTCGATCCGCGGCGCGTGGTAGCGGCCGGTGGCGAGGCGCCAGAGCGTGCCCGGCCCGAGCAGGCGGTCGACCTCGAAGCAGAAGGCGATCGCGAGGGCGGCGAGCAGCGCCACCGGCAGCCCGCCGGCGAGCGCCTCGCCGAGCGGCACGAGGTCCACGGGCACCAGCCAGCGCGCCACCGCCATCGCCGCGACGATGACGACGAGGTGCAGCGCCGCCTTGCCGACGAGGAAGGCCGCGAAGGGCAGGGCGCGCAGCCGCGCGAGGAACGCGCTGGAACGCTCGGCCATCTCCGTGGCCGCGACGACGGCGCCGACCAGCGCGCCGACCACGCCGACGCGCAGCAGCGCCGGCCAGGCGGGCCCGGCCAGCGCCAGCACGATCGCCAGCCCGATCGCCGCGCCGAGGAGCGCGAAGCCGGCGACGATGGACACCTGCCGCGGATGGATCATGAGCGGACCATGCGGGACGATGCGGCCCTCGGGCAATGGACGCGCGCGTCGGGCCCGCCCTTGCCTGGCGCGCCTTGTCCTAGTTGCCTACGCGCAGGGCGCCGAACCTGCCGGCCTCGCGCTGGTAGCGCACCGCGCCGGAGGCGCGGTCGCGCACGACGAGGCCGAGGACGAAGGTCTCGTCCGCGTTCTGCGCCTTGATCTCGAAGCTCCGGCGCAGGTCGACCACCAGCGCGCTGCCGTTCCAGGCGCCCATCTGCGCGACGTCGTGGATCTTGAAGACGCGGTGGTCGCCGCCGTTGCGGATCTCGACCTCGGTCTGGATCGAGCCCGAATAGAGGCAGGCCTGCAGCGAGGTGCGCTGCTGGGCGACCGAGCAGGTGAACTCCGCGACGAAGGGGAACTCGACGGCGCGGCGCTTCTCCTGCTCCCTGCGTGCCGCCTCGGCCTCCGCGGCCGCGCGGCGCTCGGCCGCCTCGCGCTCCGTGCGCAGCCGGGCGATCGAGATGCCGCGCTGCCGCGCCTCGCGCTCGTCGCGCAGGAAGCCCACCAGCGCGTCCGCGTCCTCGCCGTCCCGCAGGCCGCTGGCCTTCAGCCGCGCCATCGCCTCGTCGTGGCCGGCCTTCGTCTCGACGCCGAGCATGCGCAGCGCCTCGACCTGGCGCGGCGTCGCGCCGCCGATCTCGCGCGCGAACGCCATGGCCTCGGCCGCGCCGCGCCCCTCGACCGCGCGGAAGCCCTGCGCCTCGGCCTCGCGGTTCGCCCGCGCGGCCTCCGCCGCTGCCTCCGCGCGCCGCGCCTCCTCGCGACGCTCCGCGCGCAGCTGGCCGACCGTCAGCCCGCGGGCCTGCGCCGCGCGCTCGTCCTGCAGGAACCCGACCAGCCCCTGGACGTCGGCCGCGTCGCCGCCCCTGGCGGCGGCGAGGCGCGCCATCGCCTCGTCGTAGCCGGGCTTCGCCATGATCCCGAGCTCCGCCAGGACCTGGATCACCTGCGGGGTCGCGTTGCCGACCTGGCCGGCGAAGATCCATGCCTGCAGGGCGGTGCGCCCCTCCATCGCGCGATAGCCGAGCGTGCCGGCCTTGATCTCGCCGAGCTGGGCCAGCGTGATCGCGTGCCAGACCATCGTGTGCGCGACGCGGTCGCGCTCCATCGCGCCGTGGAGGGCGGCGAGCGCGCGGCCATTCCCGACCACGACGCTGCACCAGCGGTCGCCGCGCTTCAGGTGGACGAAGAGCTCGTCGATGCTGGCGAAGGCGCGCAGCGGCTCCGCGCGCCCGGGCACGGCGTCGCGGATGCCGTCGCCCCTGAGCACGAGCGCGAGGTCGGCGACGTCCTCGGGGAACTCGTCGTTGGCCGGCTTCACCGCGCAGGGCCGCAGCGCGTGGTTGGTCGCCGCGCGCGACGCATCGGTCCCCAGCACGATCGCGCCGAAGCGCGCGCCTGCGCCCGCGGGCGCGGAGTTCGCGAGCTCGTCCAGGAAGTCGTCCTGCTTCTGGCGCTTCTGGTCCTCCGCCTCGGACCGCCGCGCGACGACCGCGCGCATCGACGCGACGTCGATGCTGGCGACCTCGGCGAATTCCCCGCGCGCGATGCGCGCCAGCTGGTCGGCGACCTGCGGGAAGCGTTGCCTGAGCGTCGGCGCCCTGGCGGCGCGGCGCTGCGGGTCCGCCGCGGGCGCGAGCAGCTCCTCGATGTCGGACTGGAGGAAGACGCGCGGCACGAGCTGGGCCGACGCGACCGACTGGCTGCAGTTCGGGCCGATCGTCACCGACTCGACCGCGCCCGCGCCGAACTTCTCCCGCGTGGCGGCCGCGATCGTCGAGGCGATGGACGAGAAGCGGAGCGCCCATTCCGGCGCCAGGCGCCGGTCCCCCGCATCGTCGCGGAAGCCGGAGGCGACGAGGCGCGCGGGCGCGCGGGCCAGCGCGCCATAGGCCGTGCGCGTACCGACGACCTCGGGCAGGCCGCCCACGGCCTCGCCCAGTGCGCGCAGCGGGATCGGCGCGCGCTCGGGCTCGGCGTAGAGGAGCGGGGCTTCCACGCAGAACGTCTTCTGCACCAGCACGAGGCCGCCGCCCACGGCGCGCTGGAACGCGCCCCTGGGCTGGCCGACATCGGCGAGCAGGACGAGGTCCAGGCCACGATGGCCGGCATGCGCCTCGAGGAAGGCCTCCAGGGTCGCCTGCGGCGACGCGCGGCCATCGGGCGACGGGCTTCGCGCCGGCGTCGTGCCGCGCGCGGCCCGCGCGGCGTCCTCGGCCTCCTTCTGCCGCGCGGCGGCGGCATCGGCCTCGCGCTGGCGCGCCGCGGCCTCGTCCACCGCGCGCTGGCGCGCCGCTGCGTCCTCGGCCTCCTTCTGGCGCGCGGCGGCCGCGTTGGCCTCCTGCTGGCGCGACGCCGCGCGCGCGGCGAGGCTCGACGGCGCCGGCGCGACGAGGACGAGCGTCCCCTCGCAGCCGCGCACCTGCGTGCGCGCGCCGCGCACGGAGGCGAACAGCGCGCCGGTGACGCTGCCCTCGGCGGGCGCGGAGGCCGTGCCGCTCCATTCGTATTCCCAGCTCGCACCGTCGGAGGCGCTGCCAGCGGTGCGCATCGAGATCGACGCGCCGGAGAAGCCGCCGCTCCATTGCTCGACGTCGTCGCGGTTGAGGCGGTTGTTCCGCGACGCGGTCCGCGCGGAGAGCACGCCGCCCTGCACCTGCAGCTCGATGCGCGCGCGGAAGGCGGCGGCGCCGTTCGCGCTGTTCTGCGTGCAGGCATATTCGAGCCGCCACCTGCCGTCATGGTCGCCCTCCGCCGCCGGCGCCGCGGCCGGCGCGAGGGCGAGCGGCAGGGCGACGAAGGCGGCGAGGAGCGGGAGCGGGCGTTTCGTCATGGCGTCATCCAGCGGCGCGTCGCGGATCCGCCCGGCGCGGACCGCTCGCAGGCCGAACCATCGCCCGGCGCCGATTAACGCTCCCTTGATCCCCTAGCCCTCGCCCGCGCGCAGCGCCTCGAGCGCGGCGATGTCGGGGGCGTCGACGATGCGCGTGGCGAGGCCGCGCGGGAAGCCGGCGCGGGCGAGGATCCCGAGGTCCTTGTCGCGCCGCGCGGCGCGCTCCGCGGCCGGGCGCCAGGGGCCGAGGCGGCGGCGGCGCGCCAGCGCCAGCGCGGCGGCGAGCGCGGGATCGCCGCCCGTCTCCTCGACGAGCGCCTCCATCGCGCGCTCCACCTCGGCGCGGCCGACGCCCTTCTCGCGCAGCGCCTCGCGGATCACGACCGGCGAGCGGCCGCGCGCGGCGAGGCTGCGCGCGCGCCCCTCGGCGAAGCGCGCGTCGTCGAGCAGGCCGCGCGCGACGATCGCCGCCACCACCGCCTCGGCCGTCGCGAGGATCGCCGCGCGCTCGAGCGCGGGATCGGCGCGCACGGCGCGGTCGACGCGGCGCGCGAGCACGCGCAGCACCTGCGCGCGCGAGGCGGAGAAGCGCTCGAGGTAGCGCAGCGCCGCGCGCTCGAGCGCGGCCTGGTCGATGGCGGGTGGCGGCTTGCGTCCCATGTCGTCGGCGCGAGTGTGGCACGCGCGCGCGCCGCTTGCAGCGGCGCGTGGCGGGGCGTAATCCTCCGCGCCCCATGACGCAGGACGCGCAGCAGGCGAGGACGCCACGCGCCGGCGCGCTGCCGCCGGCGCCGCGGCGCTATGGCGCGGTCAACTGGATCGGGCTCGGCACGCTGGTGGGGCGCGAGGTGCGGCGCTTCCTCAAGGTCGGCATGCAGACCGTCGCCGCGCCGGTGGTCACCACGCTGCTGCTACTCGCGGTCTTCGCGCTGGCGCTGGGCGGGGCGGTGCGCGAGATCGCGGGCGTGCGCTTCGCGGAGTTCCTGGCGCCCGGCCTCGTGATGATGGCGATGGCGCAGAACGCCTTCGCCAACAGTTCCTCCTCGCTGGTCATCGCCAAGGTGCAGGGCAACATCGTCGACTCGCTGATGCCGCCGCTGAGCGCGGGGGAGCTGACGCTCGGCTTCGCGCTGGGCGGCGTCGCGCGCGGCCTCGCGGTCGGCGCGGCGGTCGCGGCCTGCCTGCTGCCCTTCGTGCCGATGCGCCTGCACGCGCCGGGCTTCGTCGCCTTCCACGCGCTGGCGGCGACGATGCTGATGTCGCTGCTGGGGGTGCTGGCGGGGATCTGGTCGCAGAAATTCGACCACATCGCCGCGGTCACCAACTTCGTGGTGACGCCGCTCGCCTTCCTGTCGGGCACCTTCTACACGGTCGACCGGCTGCCGGAGCCCTGGCACGCGGTCGCGCTCGCCAACCCGTTCTTCTACATGATCGACGGGTTCCGCTACGGCTTCCTCGGCCATGCCGATGGCGGGCTGTGGACCGGCGTGGCGGCCATGCTCGCCGCCAACCTGGCGCTCGGCACCCTCTGCCACCGGCTCTTCGCGACGGGATACCGGCTACGCGCCTGAGGCAGGACGCGCGGCGGCCGGGCCGATGGCATGCGCGGCGAGCGGGCGCTGCGCGGCTCGATCGGCGGTTCACCGCCAGAGCCCGTGCTCCGCGCCTGGCCTCCAGCGCCATTGCCCTCCCCGTCGCCGCGCTGCCACGCGGCGCCACCCCTCCCATCCGCGCGATGCGCGGACGGGAGGGGAGTCGGGGAGGACCACCTGGCTCCCCTCCCATCCGCGCGATGCGCGGAGGGGAGCCCGATGGACCCCCCGCCTGCCCTGCCACGGGTTGACATCGGGGCGAAGTGCGCGATTAAACTGGTGTTTTCCGATCGTGTGGGGACCCGGTAACCGGGTCCCTTCGCGTTTTGGAGCCGTTCCCGGCCGGCCCCGGCCGGCCCCGGCCGGCGTCCCGAAGGAGAGACCAAGTGAGCGTCGCCACGTCCCAGGCGTTCCCGCCCGTCATGCCCACCTATGCCCGGCTCGACCTCGCCATCGAGCGCGGCGAGGGCGTGTACCTGCACGGGACCGACGGCCGACGCTACCTGGACTTCATGAGCGGCATCGCCGTGACCGCGCTCGGCCACGCCCATCCGCGGCTGGTGGCCGCGCTGGTCGAGCAGGCGCAGAAGCTCTGGCACGTCTCCAACATCTTCCGCATCCCCGAGGGCGAGCGCCTCGCGCGGCGCCTCGTCGAGAACAGCTTCGCCGACACGGTGTTCTTCACCAATTCCGGCGCCGAGGCGATGGAGTGCGGCATCAAGACGGTGCGCAAGTACCACGCCCACCATGGCCATCCCGAGCGCTACCGGCTGGTGACGTTCGAGGGCGCCTTCCATGGCCGCACCCTCGCGACCATCGCGGCTGGCGGGAACAGGAAGTACATCGACGGCTTCGGCCCCGCGGTCGATGGCTTCGACCAGGTGCCCTTCGGCGACCACGAGGCGCTGAAGGCGGCGATCGGCCCGCAGACCGCGGGCATCCTGATCGAGCCGGTGCAGGGCGAGGGCGGCATCCGCCCCGTGCCGCCGCAATGCCTGCGCGGCCTGCGCGAGCTCTGCGACAAGCACGGCATCCTGCTTTTCTTCGACGAGATCCAGTGCGGCATGGGCCGTACCGGGCGCCTCTTCGCGCATGAATGGGCCGGCGTGGCGCCGGACGTCATGTCGCTCGCCAAGGCGATCGGCGGCGGCTTCCCGCTCGGCGCCTGCCTCGCCACGGCGAAGGCCGCGGCCGGCATGACCGCGGGCTCGCATGGCTCGACCTATGGCGGCAACCCGATGGCGATGGCCTGCGGCAACGCCGTGATGGACGTCATGCTCGAGGAGGGCTTCCTCGACCGCGTGCAGCAGGTCTCCAGCCATCTCGTGCAGCAGCTGCAGGGCATCGTCGAGCGCCATCCCGAGGTCTTCGAGGAAGTGCGCGGCCAGGGCCTGATGCTCGGCCTGAAATGCAGGATGCCGCAGGGCGAGGTCGCCGCGGCGCTGCGCGCGCGCCAGCTGCTGACCGTCAACGCCGGCGACAACGTCGTGCGCCTGCTGCCGCCGCTCATCGCCGGGCCCGAGCACGTCGCCGAGGCCTGCGCGATCATCGACGCGGCGGCCGACGAGCTCGCGGCGAAGGCGCGCGCGGGCGCGAAGGCGGGGTGAGGCCCATGGCCCAGCCACGGCACTTCCTCGACATCGACAGGCTCGACGCGCCGACGCTGCGCTCGATCCTGTCGCTCGCCGGCGCGCACAAGCGCCGCGAGCCGCCCGGCGGCGCGGCGCGGCCGCTCGCCGGCAAGTCGCTGGCGATGATCTTCGAGAAGCCCTCGACGCGCACGCGCGTGTCCTTCGAGGTCGGCATCCGCCAGCTAGGCGGCGAGGCCGTGATCCTGACGCCGGCGGACACGCAGATCGGCCGCGGCGAGACCATCGCCGACACCGCGCGCGTGCTGTCGCGCTACGTCGACGCGATCATGATCCGCACCACCTCGCATGCGCGGCTCATGGAGATGGCCGAGCACGCGACGGTGCCGGTCATCAACGGGCTGACCGAGCGCACCCATCCCTGCCAGGTGATGGCCGACGTGATGACCTTCGAGGAGCATCGCGGCCCGATCCGCGGCCGCACCGTGGCGTGGTCGGGCGACGGCAACAACATGGCCGGCTCCTGGATCCAGGCCGCGGCGCGCTTCGACTTCACGCTGCGCCTCGCCTGCCCGCCGGAGCTCTCGCCGCCGGCGGAGATCCTCGGCTGGGCGCGCGCCGAGGGCGCGCGGCTGGTCGTCACCCACGACCCCGAGGCCGCGGTCAGGGACGCCGACGCGGTGGTGACCGACACCTGGGTCTCGATGGACCAGGAGAGCAGCGCCGCCAAGCTCGGCCGCGAGAACCGCCACAACATGCTGGCGCCCTACCGCGTCGACCGCGCACTGATGGCGCGCGCGCGGCCGGACGCGGTGTTCATGCACTGCCTGCCCGCCCATCGCGGCGAGGAGGTCGTCGACGAGGTGATCGACGGCCCGCAATCCGTCGTCTGGGACGAGGCGGAGAACCGGCTGCACGTGCAGAAGGGCATCCTCGCCTGGTGCATGGCCTGAACAACCCCACCGGGACGGAAGACACATGACGCAGCGACTCGACGTGGTCGGGCTCGGCAACGCGATCGTCGACGTGATCGCGCGCACCAACGACGCATTCCTCGCGCGCCACGGCCTCGCCAAGGGCGCGATGACGCTGGTCGACGCCGCGCGCGCCGACCAGCTCTACGCCGACATGGGGCCGGCGATCGAGGCCTCCGGCGGCTCGGCCGCCAACACCATGGTCGGCGTCGCCGCGCTGGGCGGCAGCGCGGGCTACATGGGCCGCGTCTTCGCGGACCAGCTGGGCCAGGTCTTCCGCCACGACATCAACGCCGCGGGCGTGCGCTTCGACACGCCGGCAGCGCGCGAGGGCGAGCCCACCGCGCGCTGCCTCGTCTTCGTGACGCCGGACGCCCAGCGCACGATGCAGACGCATCTCGGCGCCTGCGTCGATTTCGGGCCGGGCGACGTCGACCCGGTGCAGATCGGCGCCGCGCGCATCGTCTACCTGGAGGGCTATCTCTGGGACAGGCCGATGGCCAAGGAGGCCTTCCGCAAGGCCATGCGCCTGGCGCGCGCCGGCGGCGCGAAGGTCGCGCTGACGCTGTCCGACGCCTTCTGCGTCGACCGCCACCGCGCCGAGTTCCGCGCCCTGATCGCCGACGGCGTCGACATCGTCTTCGCCAACGAGGCGGAGATCCTGTCGCTCTGGGAGGAGAAGGACTTCGACGCCGCGATCGCGCGCTGCGACGCGCGCGGCGGGCGCACCTGGGCGGTCACGCGCTCGGAGAAGGGCTCGGTCGTGGTCGGCAGCGGCCTCGTCCAGCACGTGCCGGCCGACAAGGTCGAGCGCCTGGTCGACACCACCGGCGCGGGCGACCTCTACGCGGCGGGCTTCCTGCTCGGCATGGCGCGCGAGCGGCCGCTCGCGGCCTGCGCCGCGCTGGGCCATGCCTGCGCGGCGGAGGTCATCTCGCACTACGGCGCGCGGCCCGAGGCCGACCTGCGCCCCCTCGCCGCCTCCAGGCTGGGCTGAGCGGCGCGCGGCGCGCGCCTCACTCCTCGCGCCGCACGCTTGCGAAGCCGCCGGATTCCCAGGCGAGCGGGACCCCGTCCTCGCGTGCGCGCACGGCGACGACGCGGCTGATGAAGATCGTGTGGGTGGCGACGTCGACCGCGTCGACGACCACGCAGTCGAAGGCCGCGAGCGCGTCGGCCAGCACCGGCGCGCCGGTCGCCAGCGTCGTCCAGGCGCCGGCCTCGAAGCGCTCCGGGCCGTGGATGCCGCCGATGCCCGCGAAGCGCTCGGCGAGCGCGCGATGCTCGAGCGCCAGCAGGTTGACGCACAGCGCCTCGCCCTTGCGGATCTGCTCGTGCGCCGCGGCCGAGCGGTTGACGCAGACCAGGAGTTGCGGCGGCTCGGCCGTCAGCGAGGTGACCGCGGTGGCGGTCAGGCCGCTGCGCTCGCCGCCAAGCGCGGAAGCGATGATCGTCACGCCCGAGGCGAGGCGGCGCATGCCACGGCGGAAATCCTCCGCGCCGACCGCGGGCGGGAGCGGCGCGGGCATCGCGTTCAGGGCGCGGCGAGCGCGACGACGACGCGCCGGTTGCGCTTGCCCTTGCTCTCGATCTTCTCGACCGCGAGCAGCCCGATCTCCGCGAGGCTCGCGACATGCGTGCCGCCGCAGGGCTGGAGGTCGATGCCCGCGATCTCGATCAGCCGCACGCGGCCATGGCCGGTCGGCGGCTTCACGGACATGGTGCGCACGAGCTCCGGCGTCGCGGCCAGTTCCTCGTCGCTGATCCAGCGCGCCGAGGCGGGCTTGCCGCTGGCGACCAGCTCGTTGAGCCGCGCCTCGATCGGCTCGCGCTCCAGGCTGCCCTCGCCGATGTCGAAGTCGAGGCGGCTGCGCAGGTCGCCGACCTGGCCGCCGGTGACGCCGTAGGGCACGACCGCGCAGAGCACGTGCAGCGCGGTGTGCATGCGCATGTGGCGGTGCCGGCGCTCCCAGTCGATCGCGGCGCGCAGCTCCTCGCCCGGCGCCACGGCGGGCTGGCCCGGCGCGGGCACGTGCAGGATCTCTCCGGTCTCGCGCGACTTGCGCGTGTCGGCGATCGCGACGACGGAGCCGTCGGCGCGCAGCAGGCGCCCGGTGTCGCCGGGCTGGCCGCCGCCGGTCGGGTAGAAGACGGTGCGGTCGAGGCGGATGCCCGCCTCGTCGACGCCGACGACGCGCGCGACGCAGTCCTTCAGGTAGGCGTCCTCGCGGAAGAGTTCCTCGGTCATTGTCCCTCGTGTTCGATGCCGGCGGGCGGCCTCAGCCGCGCGCCATCCAGCGCAGCAGCAGCCGCGCCGGCCAGAGCCAGGCGAGCCCGGCCACGACGTAGAAGCAGAACTGCGCCAGCCAATGGGCCTCGGCCAGCGCCGCGCCCGCGACCATCGCGACGAGCGCATAGGCGACGAGGCCGACGACCAGCGCCAGCATGCCGATCGCGTTGCGCCGGCTCGGCACCGCGGACACCGGCCGGCGCCTCAGAAGCCGTGGCCATCGCGCAGCTTCTTCGTGCGCAGATAGGCCTCGTTGTGCGGGTTGGGCGCGATCACCAGCGGCAGCCGGTCGACGACCTCGACGCCGAGCCCCGCCAGCGCGGCGCGCTTGCCGGGGTTGTTGGTGAGCAGGCGGATGCGCGAGATGCCGAGGCGGCGCAGGATCTCGCCGGCGGCGGCGTAGCCGCGCTCGTCGGGCTCGAAGCCCAGGTGCGTGTTGGCGTCGATCGTGTCGAAGCCAGCGTCCTGCAGCGCGTAGGCGCGGATCTTGTTGACGAGCCCGATGCCCCTGCCCTCCTGCGGCAGGTAGACGACGACGCCCGCGCCGAGATCGGCGATGGCGCGGATCGCGCCGCGCAGCTGGTCGCCGCAGTCGCAGCGCAGGCTGCCGATCAGGTCGCCGGTGAAGCACGAGGAGTGGATGCGCACGGGCACCGGCGAAGCGGTGTCGGGCGTGCCGATGACGATGGCCAGCGCCTCGGCGCCGCCATCCCAGGGACGGAAGGCGACGAGCCGCGCATCCTCGGCGTCGGCGAGCGGCAGGCGCGTCTCCGCGACTCTGGTGAGCCAGCGCGCGGAATCCTCCGCGAAGGTCAGGATGCCCGCGGCCGAGAGCGCGGGCAGGTCGATGCGCCCGGCGACGTCGCGCGCGAATAGGATCATCGGCATCAGCCCGGCCAGCTTGGCGAGCTGCAGCGCCGCGGCGATGGCCGGGTCGGCGGAGGCGTCGTCCTCCCCCGCCAGCAGCGGGCGCAGGTCGACGCCCTGCGGCTGGGCCAGCGCGCGGATCTCGTCGAGCGACGCGGCGGGGCGCAGATGCGCGACATGCGGCCGGTCGGCCGCCTCCATGCCCAGCGCGCCGGCGCGCGGCGAGGTCATCGCGAGGACGACCGCGCCGGCATCCGAGGCGCGCAGCGCGTCGAGCGTCGGCTGGGAGAGGACCTCGGCCGCGGCGACGGCGAGGCGCGCGGGGCCCTCGCCCAGCGCCACCGCGCCGCCGCGGCGCAGCGCGTCGATGGCGCGGCGCACGGCCTCGCTGCGCGCGGCGATGTCGGGAAGCTCGATCGGCCCCGGGGGCCGCGTTGCTGTGTCGGACATGGGACCGTTGGGCATGGGGACCCGGAAAACCCGCCGTGCCAGCCACGGCGCCGCTGGGGTATACACCGGCCCGGGCGCGGCCGGTATCGCCGCGATCCGAGCATGCCGGGGACGCATGGCGATCGACGAGGACATGGCCTGGGCGGCGCTGCTCGCCGCGCGCGACGCCTGGCGGCCGGACGGCCCCCGCGCGACCGTCGCGCATGGCGGCCTCGCGCTCTCGCCCGACCTGTCCTGGCGCGCGCCGGGCGGGGACGCCCCGACGCAGGCGGCGCGCGACCTGCTGGACTTCCTGCTGCCGCTGCTCGCGCCCCGCATCGCCTTCGCGCAGCTCGGCCAGAGCCTCGACGGGCGCATCGCCACGGCGAGCGGCCATTCCCACTACGTGACCGGGCCGCGCAGCCTCGTGCACCTGCACCGGCTGCGCGCGCTCGCCGACGCGGTCGTGGTCGGCGCCGGCACGCTGCTGGCCGACGACCCGCGCCTGACCGTGCGCCATTGCGCCGGGCCGAACCCGCTGCGCGTCGTCCTCGACACGCGCGGCGGCCTGCGCGCCGACCGCCACGCCTTCGCCGACGGCGCGGCGCCGACCCTCGTCCTCGGCCCCGCCGGCGCGGCCGCGCCGGGACGCGCCGAGGCGGCGGCGCTGCCGCGCGGCAGGGACGGCTTCGACGCGCGCGGCGTGCTCGACCTGCTCGCCGCGCGCGGCGCGCGGCGCGTGCTGGTGGAGGGCGGCGGCGCGACGGTCTCGCGCTTCCTGGCCGCCGGCGCGCTCGACGCCCTTCATGTCGTCGTCGCGCCGATCGTCATCGGCTCGGGCCGGCATGGCCTCGACCTGCCGCCGATCGCGACGCTCGACGCCGCGCTGCGGCCGCGCGCGCGCCGCCTCGCGCTGGGCGAGGACATGCTGTTCGAGCTGCGCCTGCCATGACGACGGCGCGCGCCTTCTGGGCCACCGGGCCGGGACGCGGCGAGCTGCGCATGGCCGCGCTGGCCGCGCCGGGCCCCGGCGAGCTCGTCGTGCGCATGGCCGCGAGCGGCATCAGCCGCGGCACCGAGCGCCTGGTGCTCTGGGGCCGCGTGCCGGCGAGCGAGCATGCGCGCATGCGCTGCCCCTTCCAGGAGGGCGAGTTCCCCTTCCCGGTCAAGTACGGCTACTGCGCGGTCGGCGTGGTCGAGGACGGGGAGCGCGCGGGCGAGCGCGTCTTCGTCCTGCACCCGCACCAGGACCGCTTCGTCGTGCCCGGGTCCTGGGCCACGCGCATCCCCGACGACGTGCCCGACGCGCGCGCCACGCTCGCGGCCAACATGGAGACCGCGCTCAACGCGCTGTGGGACGCCGAGGCCGCGCCCGGCGCGCGCATCGCGGTCGTCGGCGCGGGCGTGGTCGGGCTGCTCGTCGCCTTCCTGGCGCGCGCGCTGCACGGCGCGGCGCCGCTGGTGGTCGAGCCCGATCCCGTGCGCCGCGCGCTCGCCGGCGAGCTCGGCCTCGACGCGCGCGCGCATCCCGAGGGCGAGCACGACGTCGTCTTCCACGCCAGCGGCAACCCCGACGGCCTCGTCGCCGCGCTGTCGATCGCGGCCTTCGAGGGCCGGATCGTCGAGGCGAGCTGGTTCGGCGACCGGCCGGTGGCGCTGCCGCTCGGCGGTGCCTTCCATTCGCGCCGCCTGACCATCCTCGCCACGCAGGTCGGCCATGTCGCGCGGCCGATGCGCGCGACGACCACGCATGCCCAGCGCCTCGCGCGCGCGCTCGCGCTGCTCGCCGACCCGCGCCTCGACCTGCTGCTCGGCCCGCGCGTCGCCTTCGCGGACCTGCCCGGTCGCCTGCCCGCGCTGCTCGAGGGCAATCCCGCGCGGCCCCATGTCGTCGTCGAATACTGACCAGGAGAGCGAGATGTACAGCCTCACCGCCTGCAACCACTTCATGATCGCGCACAGCTTCCGCGGCGAGGTCTTCGGGCCCGCGCAGCGCCTGCACGGCGCCACCTACGCGGTGGAGCTCGAGATCCGTGCGCCGGCGCTCGACGCGCATGGCCTGGTCGCCGACATCGGCCGCCTCGCCGACATGCTCGCGCGCACGCTCGACGCGATGAACTACCGCAACCTCGACGACGAGAAGGACTTCGCGGGCGTCAACACGACGACCGAGTTCCTGGCCGGCGAGATCTGGCGCCGCGCGAAGGCGGCGATCGCGACCGGCGCGCTCGCGCCCTCGCCGCCGCCCGCGGCGATGAAGGTGACGCTGCGCGAATCCCCGACCGCCTGGGCCGCCTACGACGCGCCGCTGGCATGAGCGCAGGCGCGGCGCTGCACTTCGCCTGCCCGGGCCGGATCGACCAGCCGACCGGCGGCTACCGCTACGACGCCGCGATCCTCGTCGGCCTCGCCGCGCAGGGCCGGCGCGTGGTGCTGCACGAGCTCGCCGGCCGCTTCCCCGACGCCGACGAGGCCGCGCGCGCGGCGGCGCGCGCCTGCGTCGCCGCCGCGCAAGGCGCGGTGCTCGTCGTCGACGGCCTCGCCCTGCCCGCCTTCGAGGGCGCGCTGCCCGCGCCGGGCCTGCGCGCCGTCGCGCTAATCCACCACCCGCTGGCGCTGGAGACGGGCATCGACCCGGCGCTGCGCCGGCGCCTCGCCGCGATGGAGCCCGCGCTGGTGCGCGCCTGCGGGGCCGCGATCGTCACCAGCCCGGCGACGATCCCCGACGTCG
>Ga0194129_10002422_pt1 | contig 28090 bp, 33 predicted proteins | sample TA2KigCa35mmetaG_FD_150862 | JGI IMG/M metagenome (GOLD analysis project Ga0194129, IMG submission 150862) | Freshwater microbial communities from Lake Tanganyika, Tanzania - TA2015038 Kigoma Deep Cast 35m | ecosystem: Environmental > Aquatic > Freshwater > Lake | place: Tanzania: Lake...
ATTAATAGAATTAATAAAAAACTAGAAAAAATTAATAGAATTAATAAAAAACTAGAAAAAATTAATAAATCCGATTATTACAGATGGATAACTTTCACAGATAGAAATCCTCGTCCTGAAACAGAAACAGAACCACCCAAAGAACCATATCATGATTACACCAAAAAAGTTTTTTGTTGTCCAAAAAAGTTTTTTGTTGTCTATGTAATTTAATTCAATTTACAAATAAATATGGACAAACTAAATCTGGAGGATTAAATGCGTCTTTCTTTCGTCGTCAAGATATTTTTAAATCAAACAGTTGTAGATGTGAAGAATTCAAGAGATGGCGTCAACCAGTAAAAACATATGCATCGGCTGTAAAAGAAGGTAAAAAAATAGAAGAAAATGAAGATGATGAAGATGATAAAAAAAGAAGTTGTTGTTTTCGTAGTTGTGGAGGTGCTATTGGTGCCGAAATGTCATTTGGTTCACGATATAATTATGTTATGAACCATCAATGTGATAACTGTAAGTGTTTTGAAAAACAGAAAAAAGGAGATACTCGTATGCTTAGTGGTGGATATGGATCAAGTATTGCTGATGACCAAGATTACCAATTTGTTGGTCCTGATGATAAGTTTAAAGAAGGTGAACTAGTATGTGACTGGTGTATTAATGATATGATCTACAGTGGTGAACTAGTTTACTTAACTGGTTCTTAGTTTATTTATGCAAAAAATTGATTTTTGTAATTAAAATGTAAATTAAACAAAACTATATCAAGATTATTATATCTTTTAATATCTTTATTAATCAATTTTTACAATGATACTTATTTGTACTAATTGGTATTTTAACAAGCTTATTCATATTTATAAATAAAAAATTGATTATAAAAATCTTTATAATATTAACTATAGTCTTATAATAAGATAACAATGGTTAAACTATGTACATCTTATACTTATCAATATAAAAATGACATAAAACCAAATATTCTTAAGAAATCATATAGTATTGGTAGATACAAAGTAGAATATAATATGTATGAATTTGAATATTATGGAAGTGGAAGTTATAAAGGTGGATTTGAATATTATAAAGATTATGATGAAAAAGTATATATTTATGAAGATGATAAACTAATTATTACTAATACACACGATCCGTGTCATGAGATTATTATGGGGGGAGACGGATTAACACGAGAAACAACATATTATCTTCTACCAAATACAGGAAGATATGGAGCCATTTATGATATGAATGAAAAGTTTATTCGTGATGTTCATGATGCTGGAGATAGATGGTATGCTACGTTTAGAATGAATGATACTTATTATCTAACAATGGGTTATGATATGTGTACACATTATATCTACCTAGGAGTTTGTAATAGTAAAATATTATTTGAAACAACAGCAGATAGTGAACAAACACGACCATATGATAATGCACGAATTGGTCTTTCTACAGATAATTTTGAGAATTATAATCCTTGTGAAGCAACTGAAGAAGGTATTATAGTTGAACGTTATTCAGTTAATAAAGATGATTTTATTATTGGTGATACTGAAGAAATTTTTAAATTTACGGATAAACAGAATAGAAATGATAAATCTTTTTATGGAAAGATAGATAATTATGGTGATTGGAAAGACCAAAAATGTATTTGTTATAAAGTTACACGAGAAGAAGTTAAATTAGTAAAATATGAAGACATTGAACATTTTGATTTTGATATCATTCCTAATAAAGATCCTTTAGAAGATATGCTTAAATTTGCTGGAATTAATATTACTGACGATAATAAAGAAAAAATAAATGCTACTATTAATTCACAACTAGTAACTAAAGGAGGTACTGTTTGTATACCTGTTGATATGCTTAAAGAACTTGCGTAAGAATTTTAAAATTTTATTTATTATAAATAAAATTATTAATAAATATTATATGCAATTAAAAACACAAAAATATATTGATGTTTTATCTGAAGAAATTATAAATGATATTTTAGATCTTCCTGAAGTAGTTACTGCTAGAAATAATATAAATAATAAATCATCTGTTTATTTTACAATTAATTTAGATACTAATATAAAAAATATAATAGAAAATATATTTAATTTAAATTTAAGCAAACATAAATCAATACCAATGAGATGGATTAAATGAGATACAAAACCTCATATAGATAACGGTATAGAAGAATTTGATAATACTTATTTAATTTATTTAACAGATAGTTTAGGTGAATTAATAATAGATGACATATCATATCCTATAACTAAAGGTTACGGATATGTATTTTCAGAAGGTTTAAGACATGAAACAATTAATACAGGTAATGAACCACGTTTATTACTAGGTCCAATGAGTGAACAAGGTTTTGCAGTTGGTGTACAAGGTTTATATTTAAATCCTGGAGAATCAGGTTATATCAGAGATATTGGTGGAAACTTATCATATAGTACTGATCAAGAAAATTGGTATAATTTTGATAGAACTTTACTTATTTATTTATATAATAATAATCCAGCTGACGGATTTATATATATATTATTTACAACAGATATTACTATAGATAACAATAATTGTTATTTTATTTGTGGTTCAGATAAAATTCAAATTGGTTCATCATCATTAAATAATGATGGTTCGCGACCTATAATTACAATTGATGTTGATAATTATGATGGTTTAATTGAAAATAGCAGTGGAAGTGAAGTTACAGGATATAATAATATTTATGTTTACAATCTTATTGTAGACGGAACAGGATATTCTACACAAGTAGGTGCAGGATGGATTGGTAAAAAGTATTTTGGTAATAATGCCAATAATAATTATTTTATTAACTGTTCATCATTAGGTAATTTACCAGGGGGGCAACAGGTTCAGGTGGTATTGTTGGTTCATTTGCAGGTATAGATACAAATGGTTCTTTAACATTATATGGTTGTTCAAGTTCAGTAACTATGGGACAATTAGATGGAGGTATTGTAGGTCAATCTGCAGGAAATAGTGGAGGAACCGTAATATGTGAACAATGTTTTAGTACTGGAGTAATAGGAAATTTTGCTGGAGGTATTTTTGGAGATTACGCAGGTAATGGTGGTACAGCTCAAGCAATTAAATGTTATACTACTGGTTCAATAGGAGGAAATGGTGGTGGTATTTTTGGTCGTTATGCAGGTAATAATGGTCTAGCAACCGCTGAAAAATGTTACAGTCGTGGTAATATAGGTGCAGATGGTGGAGGAATATTTGGAATTGGTGCAGGTTCTTCTGGAGGAACAACAACAGCAACTAATTGTTATTCTAACGGAATTGTAACAACAGTAGGAAAAGGTATTTATGGAACAGGAAAAGTAAATGGTACAGAAACAAACTGTTATTCCGCAAATGGTAGTTGGAGTACAGCAACAGCTAATAGTAATTTAACAGGTGTTCCAAGTGGTGTTATTGTTGGTGCTACTTGGGTTGGAAGAGGTGTAGATCAACCATATGAACTTAGTGAATTCGGTTATACACCATACAGTATTATTAATATTAATTCGAGCACAAAAACATTAATTGAAACTTATTCAGCATCAATAAAACAAGGTGAAACAACTATATCTGCAATTGTTAGTGGTAAATCATATGAAATTTTAGAAATATCAGATGGTGATCCGTCATCGTATAATACTATTACTATAAATTCAACAACTGGTGTTATTTCAACAACTTCAAGTACAGTAGCTGGATTATATACTATATATGTTAGAAATACAGGAAGTTACAATATAACTACTTTTGAATTAACTATAACAAATGCACAGAATTATACAGTATTAAATGGTTTAATTTTTAGTAATATTAAGAATAAAAAATTATTAAAAACTATAATTAGACAACTTATAAATACGGATGTAACAGATAAAACAGAAGAAGTAATATATGACTTAGTTTAAACCTTATATACGAAGTATACGAGTATATAACCCATACTAAAAACTTGATATTTTTATGAACTTAATTCTTTTAATTTCAAATATTTTTGTTTATATTTAATATATTTATAATAATAACCACCAGTTAATTCAGGATATTGTTTTATTCTATTTTCTAAATTATTTATAAATGTATGTTCTGTATTGTTAAATATTTTATTCTCAAGATCATATATTACTTTACTACTAATTGTATTTTCTTTTTCCATTATATTTTCCTCTTCTATTATTATGCGTTTGAGATTAGTTAAAGCAGTTCCGTTTATTGGTTCGTTAAAATATGATTTAGTATTAAAATAATGAAAAGTTAATGTTTCAACACTGTTTAATGTATTTGGTAATATTTGTTGATTAAACTCACTACCAAAAGTAAGTGTAGTAACATTATTTAATGTGTCTGGTAATATTTGTTGATTAAACTCACTACCAAAAGTAAGTGTAGTAACATTATTTAATGTATTTGGGATTATTTGTTGATCAAAATTGTCACCAAAAGTTATTGTTGTAACATTATTTAATGTATTTGGGAATATTGGTTTATTAAATTCTAAACCAAAAGTTATTGTTGTAACATTATTTAATGTATTTGGGAATATTGGTTTATTAAATTCGAAACCAAAAGTAAGTGTAGTAACATTATTTAATGTATTTGGGAATATTGGTTTATTAAATTCGAAACCAAAATTTAATGTCTTAACTTTATTTAATGTATTTGGGATTATTTGTTGATCAAAATTGTTACCAAAAGTTAATGTTGTAACATTATTTAATGTATTTGGTAATATTGGTTTATTAAATTCGAAACCAAAAGTTAAAGTTGTAACATTATTTAATGTATTTGGTAATATTTCTTGATTAAAATTACTACCAAAAGTAAGTGTAGTAACATTATTTAATGTGTCTGGTAATATTTGTTGATTAAAATTATTACCAAAAGTAAGTGTAGTAACACTATTTAATGTGTCTGGTATTATTTGTTTATTAAAATAATCACCAAATGTTATTTTTTCAACATTGTTAATATTTACTAATATTTGTTCATTAAAATTTTTAGAAAAATATAACTCTTTTATAGTATCACGAACATACTTTAAATACTTTAAATATACAGATGTATTACAAATAATTTTAATATCTTTTAAATTTAATAATGTATCAATAAACTCAATACGTCTTGAATGGGCAGTGAAGACATCTTTTAATTCTTCCATACTTTTTTTTAATATATATATATTTTTTGATCTAAATAAATAAGATGTATTATTGTAATTATTTAAAAAAACAATATTATGTTTATTGTATTTATCATCTATATTATCCAAATTATTGTCAATGTCAATGTTAAAATTAGCTTCAGAATGTGATTCGTCAAAACTAAAATTAATATGTTTGTATTTTATATGGTTTATACTTATTTCTGTTGGGTTTTTTGCCTCACCAAATTTAGATGATATATCTTTAAACATATTAATAGCATTAGTATTGTTTTTTAATTTATACTTTATCCCAAGTAATTTTCTAAGTATCTTAGCAAAATTTAATAAAGTTGGTTCTACTTCAAAAATCTTTGTCCCCTCTTGTCTTAAGTAAAGTGTAGGTTCTAGTGCATTTTTAAAGGAAAACAATTGTATGAACTTGTTTATATTATTTTCTAATATTACATCCTGTTCTTTTCTTGTTTTAATACCTAATGGTTTATTAAAAATATCTTTTAAAATATTTTTTGGAAATTTTCTATTTAATGTTGATATTGTTTCTATTGTTATTTTTTCGTTAGCATCATCGTATAATAAATATTTAATAAAATTTAATAAAGTTGTTTCACCACAATTCATGAATCTTTTATCTTCAATAACACAACTTTTATAATTATGAATATAAAAGGGTATTGATCTAAAATAATTTAATTCTAGTTTTGGTATTATCTCCAAAAAAGAAGTTCTAAATGTTTTAGAGTGCGTATACAATGATATTGGCAATAATGATGAATTTTTTTTTAAAAAATTATAATAAACTATTCCAATAATTATTTTTATATGTTCATTATAATCTTCTATATTATTAGCTACAAATTCATTTTTAATTAAGTATATATTTTTAATAAATAAATATATATATTTAATGAATTCTAAATATAAGTATGGTTTAGATTTCTTTACATAAGTATTTATTTTTACTATAGTATCATTTTTTTGTTCTCCATCAGTTAGTCTATTAAATTTTAAATATTCAGTTCCAATTACCACATAGTTAAAAGTATTAATAACAGCATCTTTATTTAGTTTCCCATTAGTAAACAGCTCTCTTATTAATGAAATAGTAAATATAAGAATCTCTATATTTTCATATGAAAGTATTTTTTCTACTTTACCATCTTTTTTTTTAATATTATTTTTTATTTTTTTTAGATTTCTCAGATTTAATATATTTGAATATCTATTATCTAAATTATCAGTACTATTATATTCATTTTTAAGAGTTTCTCTATACTTTTTTAACGGTTCTAATTCTTGTAAATAATCTAGATTATCTAAAAAAGTAATTTGGTCTTCTTCTGGAATTGTATCCAACATGCCTCCTATATTCGTAAATAATCCGTCTACATCCTTAATTTTAAATATAGTATTATAATTACCTGCAAATGTTTTTACTTTATCACTATATTCAATTTTTTCTTGGATTTCATTATCTATCTTTAATTTATATTGTAAAATATTTTTATGAGATTTATCTAAAATATCATATAATACATCTAATTTATTCATAAAAATAAATATGTTAATAATATTAAAATTATTATGATATATAATATTATTATTCATATCTACTGCATATATTTCTTTCAAAAAATTTCGTAAATCGGTCATAAGTATTTTTATTTGTGAACCATCATCTAAATAAAACTCTTTATCACTTCTTTTAAATAAATTTACTAATAAATCATTATTTAAATAAAAATATGCTTTCATTAAAGTTTGTTTATGAACTGGTACAATGTTATAATTATTTTCTAAAAATTTATCAAAGTCAAAAATTTGTTTATCGAAACTTTTATATTCCAGAACTGTTTTAGTACCTAAGTATTGTATTTGCATTTCGGATGTTAGTTTGAAATGATGTACTGAGACACTATCAACAACAGTTAATGGTTCAAATAATATATGATTATTTTCTACATCATCAATTACAAAATGTGTTATTTTACAAGTATTTTTTATATATTCTCGTAATTGAAATAATGGTATTAATTTGTTATATTCATTATTTACTAAAATAGTTTCTTCCAGACTACGGTCATTAATAGAACAACTTTTAAATTCAGGTCCCATGTCAATAAAAGTAGGATAATTGATAAAACCACCTTTGATTAAAAACATTATATATATATATAATAAAAAAATTAAATAATAAGAAAATTAAATAATATATGGTAAATAATAATCTTCGGAAACTTCAATACTATTTACTGTATTTACTTGTTTTGTAGATTGTGTTGTATCTACAAAACAGCATCCACAATGGTCTTCATTGTTTCTATCTATAATAATATTAATATTATTACTTGAATTAGGAATTAATATACCACCTTTTTGTTTTATTATCATATGTTATTTAATAAATAAAAACTAGAATTTATTTTAATTTAGTAAAATCTTTATTTATTATAGCGTCAATAACATTTGGTGCATATTGAATACGTGGACAAGAACCTCTTTGTACGCCATAACAAGTTCGATATAAAATATATGAATCAACGATAGCTTTTACTTTAAATTGATAATATGTACTTGGTTCCATATTATCATTATAATTATCTTTAATTCTAGAAATCCATTTTATTGTATTTAAATATTTTGTATATTGTTTAACATACTTTTTATGTTTATTAAATTCTGGAGATCGTTTATGAATACTTTTAGAAATATTAAATTTTTTTTTTAGTTCTGTTTTTAGATATTCATACTCAAAATCTTTAATACCTTGAACTTGTTTAATAATTATATCTATGTCATTTATATAATTTATAATGGCAGATTCAATGTATTTTACGAATTTATAGCCATAAGTGAAAACACTTTCTTTAACATTAGTCCATGAAACATGACCTTCTTTATATGTAAATGTATTATCAAAATGTTTACTGCTTAAAACTTTAATTCCATTAGGCGGATGTGAATATATTTTATTGACAAAATTAATTAAATTTATTTTATCATTGCATAGGTTCAGACTAATAGGTCCATATGGACTTGAAAGATTAACTACATTTGCAAATCTTGATGCACAAAAACAACATTTGTATTCTGAAAAATACAGTTCATATGCTTCTTGTATTTCTTCTGATGTAATAGAATGTTTAATATAGAAATACATATTATAAAAATATAATGCTGATTTTACATAAGTTTTAACAGTTTTTTCCGTACTCTTATTAACGACATTCTCAGTAATTTGTAATCCTGTATTACGAATATTATAAGGTTCGGGTATATCATAAATTTGTTCCATGAGTAATATCGATATTATATGAATATTTAATATAATTTTTTTTATTTTTTTTTCAATTTTTAATAACATTGCATAATTATAAGATAATTAGTACTTTTATATAAGTTATTAAAGTAAACTTAAGCAACTGTCAATTAAAATATTAATATAAAAAAACACAGAAAAACAACGCTTTACTTTCACTTTAATCATCATCATCATTACTATTAGAACACTCGTAATCAATCCAGACATTTTGATTTGGAAAACGATCCTCAAATTTATCACAAATACATTGTAGACGAGACATGTAAATAGCAAAATTGTCAAATGTCCAGTCGTCACTAAGTTCTTGACCACAATCACGCAGAGCAAGAAGACATCTTGCAATGATTGAAATTTCTGGTTGTTTTGCCTGTTCAATCATTTCATGAACTTTCTCAATAAAACCCATCAGTTCATCGAGTGGTGTAGCATCATTAATTTGCTTAATATAATGTTCCAATGGAACAAAAGATGTTGTTTGAGACAGAGCAATCTGCAGAACAGACTGCGAAGTAATACTATCTTGATTAATAGCCATAATTTAATATTAGTATATATGTTTTCTTTGATATTTATAAATTTCAAATTTTTTATAAAAGGAGTTAATAATAAATATAGACAACTATCGATACTAACAATATTATTAAACATATTAAAGAAACTGAGTTTTATTTACTAAATTAAAAAAAAGTATTTATGATGTACACGATTTATGCATCTATTATTTTGTTTATTTTTTTTATATAATATAATAATATTATGAACATTGATTTTAAAACTAAATATTTAAAATATAAAAATAAATATTTAGAATTATCAGGTGGTGCATTTCCTTTTCCTTTTGGAACAAGTACAAAGTTTACAATTATGGCAAAACTAGGAAGTGATACACTTGATCGTGTAAATGAAAGAAGAACTGGATTGAAATTACCACATTCTACTTAATTACATATAACGTTATGGGAAATTTATGTTAATTTTTCAAATCCAGATTCAAGAATTTTTCAACAGCCTGTGATACTCCGAGTTATTGAAGATGCATATAATAGACATATAAAGTCTCAAAATGTTACACTAGTTTCTAAAAATCCGTCTGGAACAGGTGGTGTATGGCGTTTTTTTGGAAGAGGTGATATAACTAGTAAGTATTGGGCACGTGTATATGAAGTTGATGCAAAATTTCAAAAAAATATAACCGAATTTAGAAGAGAAATTTATACTTTTATAACTAGTTCAACAAGTGGTATAATGCGAAAACCAAGAGTACAAAAAATAAATCCTACAGATCCTAGTGATGTTGACTATTATGATATGTACAGTACAGTAAATGGTGAATTATATGCAATACATTCGGATCATTATACCGATGTAAAAAATTGGAGACCACATATTAGTATTTTAAAGATTGATGAATTAAAAACAAATCCTAACTATGGAGACATTATTGATAAAAAGTATACAGATGACGATCGTACAGATGGTTTTATAGGATTAATTGGTAAAGTAAACCCAATTAGTAATATTAATTTTGGTGGTCCTGCTAAAAATGTTGACGAATTATTAATATCTCTACGAACAGTTCCCTTTTTATCTAAAATAAAAACTCCAGTTAAAGATATTGATGCTCATATACCTGTATAAAAATAAGTAAATAAAAAATAAGTCATATGATTGTATACTTCACATATAATAGTTATTAATTTACCAAATTCTAACAAATTTGGTAAATATCTTTTCTTAATCATAAATAGTTAGCTATTTGAATAAATGTTGTTTTTAAATATTATAAAGTGCATAAATGTGTTAATTACGATATACTACTATAAAACAACATTCAGAATTTCTCCTATTTAAAAGTATACGAATACATGTATATTCCACGATATATTATTAATTTATCAAAATCATCAACATAATCTCTTTTTATAGTTGTTTTATTATAAATTATATGTGTTCTTAAATTACTGACAATATATCTATATAAAGTTAAATATTCTGCACAATTATCCTTGAATAATTTTACTAGAATTTTATAAAATTTATTTTCATCTTTATATTTATATAATATATCTAATACTTGTTTACTTTCATCAAACAATTCTTTTATTTTATCATATGGATTTTCTACATATATTTCATTAATTCTTGTTGGTTCTGATTTGGTTATTATTATATCTAATTTTCCTTTATAATTATCTTTTATTATCTGATTTATTAGATCTAATGTTTTTTCGTATTCTTTTATTATTTCAGATGTTTTTATTTTTCTAATATTTATAAGTAATCTATTTATTTCTTCCATAAATTTATCTTTATCAGACCATTTCCAATATCCCCATCCATTATTATCTACTTCAAAATCAAACCCTAACTTCATATAAAATGTTTCATTACGTTCAATTAGTTTCAAAAAAGACAGATCCATTTCTTGATTATTTTTATTACATTTTACTTTAGTTCCGTCGCGAACTAATAATTTTGTCGCTCCTAGTATTTCATTTATTTTGATAGATATTTTTACTAAATCTGTTCCAGATAATTTATCAGTATTGTGTATATTAGTTAGATGACTAATATTATTTGTTTCAGTATTTCTTATATCAATGAAATCTATTATTAATGGTGTTAAATTTGTTGTTCTATGTGGTATATCATATATCATTCTATAAAATTCAACTTCATTAGGTAATTTTGCTTTTTCAAATTTAATATCTATTATATGTTTTTCATATTTTATTTGAAACTCATTACCAAATTCTTTTTCAAATTTTTTAAGATTATTTTGTAATTCTCCTTTTTTATAATCATATGTTTCAGATAAATCAAATATTTTTTTAGTACCACCAACTAGAATATTATTATTTTTTAGATTAATATATTTCTCTTTATATTTAATATACTTTTGATAGTAATCCATTATATATTATAATAATATTTATAATAAATTCGTAATAAATTAATAAAAAAATTTTAAGACTAACAGGTTAATTATAAAATTTTTTTTATTGCACACACACAAATTTTTTTGTTGCCGATTTTATGCAAAAAAATCGCTGTTATACTTTTTTACTGTGTTAAAATATATAATTATTATAGTCTGTTATACATTCACAAGTTGTGTTTAAAAATAGTTTTTATTTATAGTATCATTGTTACATTTCTAAATAATAAAAATAATAGAAATTTGTATCATATAGTGCTTATCCAATGTTTCTATTTTATAAACACAAAATGTGTTTATCAACAAGTGTAAAAAGTATATAATGCTTAAAGTAAAAATATATAATTTAACATAAAATAATTAATCTTATATACATTTGTTGGAAATCGTAAAATATATCATAAATTGTGTTTAAAATAGTAAAAAATATTTATTAGCATCAATAACTTTTATTAAATATTAAAAATATATTTTAGTAGTCTAATAACTTGTTAAGTTTCAATAACATAGAAAAAATAATATTAAAATATAAACTCTATTATATTGTATTTGTAATATGAATGAAAACGGTATAACTTGTGAAAATTGCAATGAACATTTTAAATATAAAAGTTTATATACAAGACATATAAATAAAAAAAGAAAATGTGTAAATAATAATGAAAATAAAGAGGTTATGGATATAGATAATATTATAGACAATAATAAATTAAAACGAATGTTAGATAATATAAATCATAAAATAAATAATAGAAATAATAAAACAACAGATATAGAATGTGGATATTGTAATAAAAGTTTTAGTACAAAGACAAGTTTAACAAGACATTTAACAAAATATTGTAATAACAAAAAATCATTAGAATTAGAAAAAGAACAAATTATAAAACAAATAAATTTATTAAAATTAATTGAAACTACAAAAGATATAAATAATATAAATAATATAAGTAATAAAGATAATACAAACATCACAATAAATAATATTAATAACATAAATAATATAAATAACTGCAATGTAAACATATTAGTTAATAATTTTGGTAAAGAAGATATATCACATTTAACTAAAAAAGATTTTGTAGGTTATATAAGTAAGATGTATGATGGTTTAATAAAATTAATAGAAGATATAAATTTCTCAGATAAAAATAAGAATAATTTTAATGTATATTTAACAAGTATGAGAAATGAATTTGCAAATATATATGAGAATAATACTTGGAAATTAAAAGATGTTGATGATATAATTTATCAATTAAAAGATGATAAAATTGCAATTTTAGATCAAAAGGTAGAAGAATATAATGATGATAAATTAAGGAATACAATAGAAACTTTTAAAAATAGATTGTACTCAAATACAGAAGCAGAAAAAAATTTAAATAAAAATATAAAATTGGTTATGGTTAATAATTCCGAAAAAATTATTAAACATAGAAAAAATATAAAATAAAATAACATTAATGTTATATGTAATTTTATTTTATATTTTTTCTAAAGATATTTATACTATTCTTTTTTTAATTTTTGTATAATATGTTTTTTAAATAATCCTCTTTTAATATTATTAAATGACAAACATGACATATATATAATAAGACATTTTGTTTATAAATTTTTATAAAAAATCTAAATCAATATCTTTGTATATTTTTGTTATATTTGAAACTACATCTAAATAGTCAATATTTAAAGTTTCATATCTACTTGTTTGTTTAAAATATAATTTTAAATACATATTAATAACTATTTTATTAGATTTATAATTAATTGGTTTTAATACAATATTATAATTGGTTCCGTAAATAACAATTGATATGAATTCTAGATTATCATCATTAATTCTAGATATTAATTTATCAACATCAATATTGTCAAATTTATCATACCAACAATATCTAATTAGAAATACATGAACTTTTTTACCAGTTATTTTATCGTTACTATTAATATTAATATTATCAATTAACATATTAAATAATTGTTCTGTTTTAATCTGTTCGGATGAATATATAGACATCTTTATTTATATTTATATTTATTAATTAATAATTTATTTATTAATTAATAGCAAATACATTTTTTGAGTATATCAGTTAATAAATTAAATGAAAATCAAGTTGACAAATTAATCAAAATTGTATATCAAAATGAATATAATGAGAATAAGAAGATAACGAATACAGAGATTGGTTATTTATGTTTCCTGCTTAAAAAAGTTAAATGATTAAATTATTACTTTGAATTAAAAACAATACAGAATCTTATATAAATTTTATTTCCTCTATTTGGAGGAAATAAAGTTATTTTCTAATATAGTAATATATGAGAATTACGGATTTCTTGTTGAATAATTTTTACATTGAATATAATCAATAAAATCATCATTTTTAATACCAATAATATCACACCCAATATCATCACATATAATATCATTTTTATAAAAATTTAATGGTAATATTTTTGGTGGAATATCTTTCCACAAATAACAAATTTTATATTTAGAACTAATAATATTTAATATATATTTTTCATAGATAAAACCTTGTTCTAATTTATTCATATTAATTTAAATATAATATTAATGTATTTAAGTTTATATAATTTCAAATTTTATTAATATGTTAAAATTTAGTAAGGTTTTTAACATTTATAAAATGAACAATAATATATAAAAATCATAATATTGTATATATTACATAGGGGGGAGCAACTCCCTCCTACATAAAAAATATATTTGGAACTTTGGAAAATATAGTAGAATAAATGGATTGTTCAAATATAACTCATTATTTTATCGCTTTTATAATTCTCTTATTAGTTTTATCTATTTATTTGAATTTAAAATAATGATATCTTATACAAATATTATTCTTTCCGATAACGGTAAGAATAATTTATTAATATAGAAAATAAAATATATATTTAATATATATGAATCTTAGAGAATTTTTAAAAAAATATTCAACTTTATCAAATGCGTTTATTGATGATTTCCACAATATATACACTTTCGATGAGGAAAACAATGATGATTTTATTATAAATATTGATATAGTCGCAAAATGGTTAGCGTGTGTAAAAGGGAAATTAAAAGAAACATTAGTACGATCATATAATAAGAATATTGATTATAAAATATTAAAAGAGAAAGCTGGTAAAATATCAAAGTCAAATAAAGAAGTTATTTTACTTACACCCGATTGTTTTAAAAGATTATGTCTCGTTTCTAAAACTAAAAAATCAGAAGAAGTGAGAACTTATTTTATTGAATTAGAAAAAATATTAGATAAATATAAGAAATATATAATAAATGCATTGAAAAAACAGATAGAAGTTCTTGAAAATAACCAAAAGGAATTACCCAATAATACATCATCAATGGTTTATATTTTAAAATCACCAAAAGATATTGATGGAATTTATAGACTTGGCAAAACTGATGATTTTAAAAAAAGATTACAAAATTATAATTCTGCTAATAGTGACAAAATGGAAGTTGTTATGGTTTATGAAACAAAATGTGCTACAGAAGTTGAGGATTGTGTAATTGCACAAATTAAAAAACATAGATATAAAAAAAGAAAAGATTTTTATGAAGTAAATGTAGATATAATTAAAGATATTATTAGTACTTGTGATAAAATGACTTTAAAATATAAGAAAAAAATAGATAAATCAAAAAAACAAGAAGGTGGTTTAACTAATAATTTATATTTATATATAAGTCATTAAATATTAAATAAAAATTGTAAAAATAATAATATATAAGCAATTATTATATATTATTATATTAAAATGAATACATTAAAAATTATAAATACAAATGATAATGTTGAAATGGTAATTGTACAATTATTAGAATATAACCGTTTAAAACAAGAAAATATAGATTTACATAATAAATTAAATTTATTAACAAACGAATCGACTAAATTGAATACAGATTTATTAGCAAAAAATTTAGAATTAGAAATATTGAGAAAAGAAAATCAAGAATTAAGAGATAAAATTAAAATGTTAGAGGAAAAAATAACAAATCAAGATAAAAATATTAATGAACTAACAGAAAATATTGCAAATAAAGATATTAGAATTAATATTTTGGAAAAAGATAATAAAATATTAAAATTAGACATTAAAGAATTAAAAGAAGATAATATAAATCGTAACAATAAAGATATGTTAAAAAAAATTATAATAGGAATACAAGATTTAAATGCTTTAGAAAAATTAGAGACAAAAGTTTCAGATTCATATGAATTAATGAATTTACGTAATGATAAAATTGATGAATGTCATTATATTAATTCAAATTATTCACAATTAGAAAAAGATATTAGAATTAATATATTAATAGATAATATAAATAGTGCTTCAGAAAATATATTAAATAAATTTAATAATTTATATCCTAATTTGTTAAATGAATTAAAACCATTTTTGATTAAAAAAGATATTAATCATAATCAAAGAATATTTGACAGAGCAAATAATTGGTGGAGTCTATAATTTATTTATTAATTAATAAATTCAATAAAACTTTTTTAACTCTTCTAATGATAAAATATGATAATAATCATTATAATATTTTATTAAATTATTTAATATAATTTTTTTAACAAATAAATCATTATCTGATAAATTTTTATCTAAAATATAACCAGTTAATACATATAAATTTGTTTTATTAATTTCAGAATCTTTGTAAATACAATAACTATGTTTTCTCATATCAACATCATATATTTCTTCTAATTTTTTTATACTTTTTCATACTTTTTCATTTATTTTAGAAAATATATTATAAAAATATCCATCTAATAATTCAGTTGGGTTTTTCATTTCGATAGATTTTTTAAATTCCTCATCTAAAATATTAGACCAGTCCCGATTCATTTGTTGTTTTGATTTTGTTTTATATTCATCAATAACATCAACATTAAAATAATTATAAAACATATTATGTAAAGTAATTTCATTTAAATCTTTTTCTTGTTTATCTTTATCACCAACTTTAAATAATTTATAAACATATCTAACACCATTATTAAAAACTAAATAAACAGTATCTCCACTCCCTCCACTTATATTTTTAATTTGTTTAAATTTAACTTCAGAACTATTATTTTTTAAAGTTATTTCATCATTAATTATATCTATATAATCAAAATTAACAGATTCATTATTAAAAGAATTAATAAATTTTTCTGCACCACCTGTCTGTCTTAAATTTAGATATTTTTTTTTATATTTCATATATTTTTCATAATAAGTCATTATATATTATAAATATATTTTTTATAATAATATTAAATAAAAAAATAATTTACATAAAATATGGTAAATAATAATCTTCAGAAACTTCAATAGTATTTACTGTATTTACTTGTTTTGTAGATTGTGTTGTATCTACAAAACAACATCCACAATGGTCTTCATTGTTTCTATCTATAATAATATTAACATTATTCTTTGTATTGGGAATACTCCATCTACCAACAAAATTAACTTGTTTAGATGATAGTATATTTGAAAAAAGAGTAGTTGAAAAATTGCGTATTAGACTCATATTCTTGATATATAGAGTAGACATATTAATTAAATTATAATAATTAACTAATTAGATTATTGTAATATTGGTTCTTGTTCATTAATATTACGTATAGAACTAATTTTTTTAATGTATACACCAACATGAAGGCGATAAAATAGAATACAAGTCATATATATTATACAATCTATACAAGTAAGAACTGTTGCTACATATAAATTGCCAACAAATAAACAGATAGTAACACCAATCATCAATGAACAACCAATTAGTGCAGAAAAAGCAGTATATCCAATCATCCATTTGTCAATAATTACATAATATAATTCTTTCCACATAGTTAAAATAGGATGTAGCATTAAAAATTTAATAATAGAAATACGAATAAGTGTCAATACAAACGAAAAAATTATTAAAAATAAACATTCAGCAATTACAACACGTTTATTAAAATCTGGATCACCTGTATCTATCATTAAAAATATAAGAATAAAATTATTAATAATCATTGAAATAGTAATAAAATATAAAACTTTATTATCATATTCTGAAAAAGAACGTTCACTATTTATAATATATTCTAATTGTTCATTTGTTAAATTTTTAGATTTTTCTAAATATCTTAGAGATAGTGGTAAGTTACAACAAGACATTTTTAATATATTTTTAAGTCTATATTATCATTATATTTATTTATCAATTTTTTTAATAAATAAATAAATTATAAGAAATATGGTAAATAATAACTATCTTCAACTTCTATTGTTTTTACTGTATTTACTTGTTTTGTAGTTTGTGTAGTATCTACAATATCTACATAACAGCATCCACAGTGGTCTTCATTATTTCTATCTATAATAATATTAACATTATTCTTTGTGTTAGGAATACTCCATCTACCAATAAAATTAACTTTTTTTGATGTTAATGTGTTTGAAAAAATATTAGTTGATAAATTACGATTAGATACTATACTTCGCACATTATAAATTAGACTCATATTCTTGCTATATAGAGTTGTCATATTAATTAAATTATAATAATTAACTAATTAGATTATTTTAAAATCAATTTTTAAATAAAATTAATTTAAGTCGTAAATAATATATAATTTATTTAATTTTTATCACCTATCACAATCACAATCACAAATATATAATAAAGTGTAATTATTTTTCTTATTATTTTATTAATATAGTTTTTAATTGTATATCCTTCTTTTTCAATAAAATCAAGACATTCTTCTAATGTATGCTTTGACAAGTCCATGATATTTAATATTATTATTGTTTATTATAATGATATTTAATTAGGTTAATAAATCAATTTTTAGTTTTATTTAATTTAATTTTTGTAGTTAATAACAAAATATAAGAAATGGACAGAAATTTATTAGAAATAGATGATCTTTGTAAAATAAAATCTTCCATATATTATTATATAGATAAAAATACGCTACTCATATTTTCTTTAAATTGTTTTCTATAAAATTCTTCTTTAGGAACAAATTTATATTTAGCATACCACGAAACATCAGTTGTTAAAGTTAACATCTTATGTAATTCAATTCTATGTTTATTCTTACAATATAAATTAAAGCATCTGTTGCAATATATTTAACTATGACAAATCATTATAAAAAAATGAAATAATAAAATATCTATTAACTTTAAGTAATATATATAAAATTATTACTTAATATGTCTATTACTATTACTCATAAGAATAACTCAATTAGTGTAGTGTCATCTTTTAATGATATAAATGATAATGAAGATATTATTGAAATAAATTGTTCTGGTAACAAATTAACACACTTACCCGAAAATATGAATTTTCCTAAATTACAAAAATTATATTGCCGTTATAATAAATTAACAAAATTACCAGATGAATTTCCCTAATTTAAAGTCTCTTGATTGTTCTAGTAATAATTTAACACATTTACCAGAAATTATGAATTTTCCTAAATTACAAGAATTTTACTGTTATCATAATAATTTAACACACTTACCAGAAAATATGAATTTTCCTAATTTACAGGAATTTTATTGTGCTAATAATAATTTAACACACTTACCAAAAAATATGAATTTTCCTAATTTACAAATATTCTATTGTTCTAGAAATAAATTAACACACTTACCAGAATATTTATAACTTGTTCCAGGAGTAAAAGACAATGGATTATCAGGACGTCCATTTGGTAATCCAGATGTATGAGTTAATAACATTTTTATAGTTATTTTTTTGTATCTCTTATCAAAATATTCATTTATACTAAACATATTTAATTCTATTGGTGATAAATAGTCATAAATAGTCTTATCAAAATCTAATTTGTTATTTTGGATCATTTTGAAAGCTATAATTGTAAAAACTTGTTTCGTTAAAGAGGCACATTGAAATATAGATTTTTTATTTATGTTTTTGCCAGAATAACTAAAATTATTCGTACTAAAATCATATAATGCTAAACCATAATCTTTTTTACCGCCACCAATTTGATTATTGATATTCGCATTTTTTAGTTCCAAATATTTGGTTTTATATTTTATATATTTTTCTTTATAGTCCATATATTAATCATATATTTTTAATTAAAAAATTGAAAATAAATATGATTAATATATAGACTAAATAACAAAAGCTAATTATTCAACACATTTTACTGAAATGGCACTTTTTGACGAACACTTCTATACTCACATCTATCATGGTCTTCAGGAAGACGAGAAGAAGACTATCAAAGAAAATATTATTAGGTATCAAGAAGGTTTTGATATTTTAGACAGTATTGGTACTTCTTTGTCATTTGCTACTATCTTTACAGGTCCACTGGGAAAAGCTGGTGCTTTTATGGCGAATAGACTTTTTGATGATATCAAAGAAACTGGTCAAGAAAGATTAAATAATAAAATAAGAATAATTGCTCGAAATGAAGAGTCTGGAAAATTAATTCAGTCTCTTTACGAAACCAAAGGTGATACTCCGAATATTATTCTCTTAAGCGAATTAGTCAAAAGACACCAAGAAGAAATTCAGGCTCTATCGAAAAAATATAATAAAGAAACTGTCCAAAAAACATTTAATAATATTGTTGTCAATAATAATACTTCTTCTTCGACAGATGAAATTCATTATAATATTACTTTTCTGAATGATTGGGTTAATTCTACAGAAACAAAGAAATATGATAATTTGCAAGAGAAATTAGATATATTTGCAAACTTATCGAAAATTGGCAGCGCAGTTCAATGCGAAGAACTTACTAAGATGGCTGACTTGGCACTTGCCAGTGTAAGTCTATATCAGTCTTTTGGAGATTTATCTACTGCTCTATCCAGTGGCAGTGTTGTAGGTATGCTTAATCCACTAACTTCTATAATCTGTATTGGTTCTGGCTTATTCAATATGTTTAGAAAGAAAAAGTTTTCACAAACTTCACAAATCGCTCAATATATGAATATTATTATAAAGCAGTTAAATGCTATTAATCAGCAGTTGCAAAGTATGCAGAAAGAATTGAGAGAAAACTTCAAAGTAGTTTTTCAATATTTTGATAATATTATTGATAAATTGCAAATGCAACATATTTTATCATTAAATATTTACTATAAAATAGAACAAATAGAAAAGTCTATTATCAATCTCAATATTATTTGTGAGTATTATGGCAAACAGAATTTGCTACAGGATTTATATCGAACAGTTTATAAAATCACACAAGGCACTCCCGAATACTTTGAAACTATGGGTCAGAGTGAATTTAATGATATGTTTTTGGATATTTTCTACTGGTTGGAAAATCACAGTTTTGACTATGGTGTTAATGGCTATATTTACGTCAGTACTTCTGGCAATATCACTACTAATCTAAATACTCCGATTCATAATAGATTGGGATATTTGGCTTCACTATTAAATTATCCAAAAGCACAAGAAATAGTCAATCCTATTATATTTGGTATTTGTGCTGATGCTTTAGAATTATTAATCCACAAAGGTATGCTATATTATGGTACACTACCGATGAGTTATGACAAGATTGTTCCAATTATCAATAGGGCAAATCTGACAGAACAATTTATTGATTATTCCAGATCATCAATCATATTGTCAAATCTGATTACAATTTATAACCAAAATATTGACCTGTTGAAAGAAAATTTAACTCATTGGGTTTATCAAAGTAATCAAAAGTATGGCATTACAAATTTCAGTCATATTACAATTTTAAATACTATTGACGAGATCATTTCTGCCACGCCTATTATTACGGGACATGTTCAAGCCACTTGCATGAACGCTACTCAAGCTACCGTATTAGGACACTTGCCGATTAATCTTTCATCTGTGAATGGATCTTTTTCTCCTATTTGGAAAATATGTGAACTGGCAAATAAATTAAAACTCGGTTATTATGATTTTAAGTTTAATTGGTCGCATGGAACACCATTTAACTATGGGTATAGTATACCCGTTACTATTTATATCCAGATTGATTACATATTAAATGGAACTACTTATTGTGTATATACTGAGACATGGCATAATCCAATATTAATAAAGGGTTTTAGACAATTAACTGGTCAAACAATTTTAAATCACTGGCACCATAATTATCTTTCTCAAAGTTGGTCATTACAAGACTATACTAAATCTAATACCTACTTCACAACGATTATTAAAAAAGCTTGTGCTGATAAATTATATAGCATCAGACAAGAAATAAGAGACATATCACACACTATAGGCACACAAGTAAATACTCTATGTGATAAAATCCAAGAGTATTATGTAATTATAAATAAATTATTTGAAATGAATGACACCATATTAGATAATATACAGTCTGGTGTCTGGATGAAGACTAGACTTAGCCAATTAATTAATTTTGAGAACACATATGGCTATAATGTGATCACGTATTGTGATTTTAGCAAAACCAAAGCCTTAGAAGTTAAGTCCGAATATAAGACTAGTAATATTAAAACAAATATTAGAAACTCTATTGATAAATTAAATGGATTAGCACAACATGTATTAAGATATCAACAAGAACATAAATACATTGAAGATAATATTAAACTTATTAGTGTTCAAAGGATAAAATTATTAGAACAAGAAAAAGACCAAATAATTAAATATGAAGAAGAGAAAAAACAACAGGATGAACTAATGAGAATTAATAGTATTGGTATACAGGTTGGTCGCATCCTAACTATACATAATATTATTAAACATCTGGAAAAATCAGGAAAACAAGATGAGATAACTATTATTAAAACTAAATATGAAGCTGATTTGAAAGAAAGTGAAATAAGCAAGTTTTTAGAAAATAGTCAGCAAACTCAAATGATGTTTGACTCATCATTCTGTAATGGTAGTAGTATGGTCTTATTGGAAATATCAATAGCTCTACAAAAATATCCAGAAACTATGTTTAATATTCAAATGATTGGTAGTAAAATATTAAACCATATATTGATGTCGTCACAGAAAACAATTACTGGAACGATTAATACTTTTTTGGCTATTCAATAAAGTGATTTTATTTATTTTTAATTAAATACTTTACTATTTTTTCTGGTTCATATATATTTTTGATAATAAATAGAATACAATCTAATGGTATATATAATTTTGGTGGTATAGCTTTAATAAATTTATCACCCAGTATTTTTTTTTAAGTAATATATAAAATAAAATTTTAATCTTTGTGTTACATAAAACTTAACTGATATCAATGTACAAATTAATGGATGATTATGTTTTTACTATAATTATATTATTATATAATTTTTTATAATAATCATAAACTTGTTTATGTTTATAATATTTATCTTCAACTGATTTTTTTATTAATTTTTTTATTAATTTTCCTTTTATACCATTTTTTTTATAATCCTTAAGTCCTTCATTATTATTTTGTTCGTCAAAATATTTCATCCATCCAATACGTCCATAATTTAATGGATCTTGTATAAATCTATTTATTATATGTTTTTGATATAATAATTTATTTTTTGGTTTTACAAATATTATTGTAAATTTATTATCACCTTTAATTTCATCAATTAAATCTTTATTTAATTGTCCTTCTATAACTACTCTTTTTTTAGTTTTGATTAATTTTTTTATTATATCAACAAATTGTTTTCTTGTTTGTTGTAATTCTATATTGTTTACTAAATTTTCATTGTATATATCAAATGCACGTTACAATATAAGGAGCTGGATATTTATCTTTATCTAATGATTTATATAGATTTGTAATATATTTATCCAATGATAAATCATCATAATTTAATTTATTAATTGGATTGTATAATTTACTCATTTTTTTGTCTTCACCATAATAATATACATTGGTATATGGAATTTCTGGGATATAAACTTTGTCTATTTTTTCTAATTGTTTAATAAAATCACTTTTAATATAATCACCAATATAATTTAATTGTTTTTTTGATGAACCTAAACCATGGAATAATATTATTGTCATATATTATTATATAATTTATTATATATTATAATCTTAATATATATATATAATATGAACAGACAGGATTTATATTATAAAATAAATAATAAGTTATCTTTTTTATCAAATGAAGAAATTAAAAAAATAATTACAGTTAATAAAACAGATAAATTTAAAAAATGGGGATTAAATAAAATATTTGAATTAGATAATAATAAAATATTTATAAAAGCAGTTTCCGTTGCTAAATTATTTGCGGAAAATATATTAAATAGTACAAACTTATATAATCTTCCTGCATATTATAATTATGGTTTTGGTTCAGCAGGTGTAAATCCATGGAGAGAATTATTATTACATATTAAAACTACAAATTGGATATTATCAAAAGAATGTGATTTCTTTCCATTATTGTATCATTATAGAATAATAGAAGATGATGATAATCATAATATTGAATCTGGGCTTGAAAAAAAATTAATGGATAGATGGAATAATAATAAACAAATTGAGAAATATTTACAAGAAAGAATAAATGCAAAATATAAAATTGTATTATTTTTAGAATATATTCCAAATGTAGCGTATAAATATTTGGAAGATAATCCTAATTTTGTATCAAATTTTTATAAACAATCAAAAAATATAATTAGTTTTTTAAATAAAAATGGTATATTACATAATGATTCGCATTTAGGAAATTATATTATTGATAATAAAGGAAAAGTATATTTAACTGATTTTGGTTTATCTTTGGATAAAGATTTTAATCTCGATTCTAATGAAAAAAAATTTATGAAAATGAATAAAAAATTAGATATTTATTATACTATTGATAATATTTTAAATAAATATATCAGTGATTGTATGTATAATAAAAAAATAGTAGAAAAATATCAATTAGACAAACAAAAAAATACATTAGAAATTACAAAATATCTGATTGATAATATAAATATTATAAAAAATGATATTAGTAAAATATCAAATTTTCAAATAAATTTTATTAAAAAAAATAAATCTTTATTGTTATCGTATACAAATTGGAAACGCAATTTTAAATATAGTAAAAATAAAAATAATTATTTTGTTAATAAATTATAATATTATTAATTATATATGTCAAGTAATAATATACTTTTTATTACGAATATCACCATACATAAAATAATAAATATAAATTTATTATTTTTAAAGTTATCTTTTTTTAATCATTATAAAAATAAAAATTGTAAATATTGACATAATAATAAAATAAAAATTATTTATAAACAAGTATACTATTTTTATTAAAATTTAATATACTTTTAATAATAAAAGTTATAAGTAAACAATATATATATTAAAAAATAAATAATTTTAGTATCCCTTAAATCCCTATTAATGATATAACACAGAAGGAATTTAAGACTCCTTTTACTTTTGATATTTTTTCTAGGCGGTTAAAGGATAAGAAAAATTGGGTAATGATTATAACATAGAGAAATATAAGGAATTAGCAAGTAAAGAATTAACAGAACGTGGATATGATGAAGAAACTATTAAAACATGGGTTGAATTCATAGAATAAAAAATTGAATTATATATATATATTATTTATTAAGAAATAAATTATTATAAATCAAATAATGCCCATCGCCGTCACTTATAATAACAATGAAATTAAACGAGTATCATCTTTTGATGATATAAAAGATAATGAAAATATTATTAAAATAGATTGTTCTAATAATAAATTAACACACTTACCAGAAAATATGAATTTTCCTAATTTACGATATTTTAGTTGTTCTAATAATAATTTAACACACTTACCAAAAAATATGAATTTTCCTAATTTACAGGAATTTTATTGTGCTAATAATAATTTAACACACTTACCAAAAAATATGAATTTTCCTAATTTACAATATTTTGATTGTTCATATAATAAATTAACACAATTACCAGAAAATATGAATTTTCCTAATTTACAAATATTTAGTTGTCATAATAATGAAATAACACACTTACCAGAAATTATGAACTTGCCTAATTTACAAAGATTTAGTTGTCATAATAATGAAATAACACATTTACCAAAAAATATGAATTTTCCTAATTTACAATATTTTGATTGTTCATATAATAAATTAATACACTTACCAGAAAATATGATTTTTTCTAATTTACAACAGTTTTATTGTTCTTTTAACAATATTACACACTTACCAGAAAATATGAATTTTCCAATATTACAAGAATTTTATTGTCATAATAATAATTTAACACACTTACCAGAAATTATGAACTTGCCTAATTTAAAAATAGTTTATTGGTGTAATAATAAAATAACACAATTACCAGAAAATATGAATTTTCCTAATTTACAAGAATTTTATTGTTCTCGTAATAAATTAACACATTTACCAGAAAATATGAATTTTCCTAATTTACAACAGTTTTATTGTTCTTTTAACAATATTACACACTTACCAGAAAATATGAATTTTTCTAATTTAAAAATAGTTTATTGGTGTAATAATAAAATAACACAATTACCAGAAAATATGAATTTTCCTAATTTACAAGAATTTTATTGTTCTCGTAATAAATTAACACATTTACCAGAAAATATGAATTTTCCTAATTTACAACAGTTTTATTGTTCTTTTAACAATATTACACACTTACCAGAAAATATGAATTTACCTAATTTACGATATTTTAGTTGTTATAATAATAAATTAACACAATTACCAGAAAATATGAATTTTCCTAATTTACAGGAAATTAGTTGTTCTAATAATAAATTAACACAATTACCAGAAAATATGAATTTTCCTAATTTACAGGAATTTAATTGTTCTAATAATAAATTAACACACTTACCAGAAAATATAAATTTACCTAATTTACAAATATTTTATTGTGAAAATAATAATTTAACACACTTACCAGAAAATATGAATTTTCCTAATTTACAAAGATTTTATTGTGAAAATAATAAATTAACACATTTACCAGAAAATATGAATTTTCCTAATTTACAAGAATTTTATTGTTCTCGTAATAACTTAATACACTTACCAGTATGTATATTGAATTGGAGAAATTTACAAGCACTAGAATATTCTAATAATCCAATAGAACTATCACCACAACTTGCTAGATTTATTAATAGAATTAATAATGGTTCCATTAATAATTTAAATGTTTATGGTGATACTCAAAACGTTCATAATGCTTCTATTCAAGTAACTATTAAAGATAGTATTAACAGACTTACTACAAGATCTGACTTATCTAAATATAACAAAGAATATTTAATGAAACTAATATTAGAAGATAAAGATTTAACTTGTCAAGATCAACTAATTGAATACTGTGCAGATGATTCTATTCATTCACTTTTACTATTAAATTTTAGTGAAATTTTATGGTATGTTTTACAAACTATAAAAAAAGATTTTAATGAAGAAACACAAAAAGAAATAAAGTTAATTTTAAACCAAGAAATGAAAGAAGCAGAATGTAAGTGTTTCACAGGAAGATTAAACAGAGTAGTAAATTGTTTGAATGGTTTTAGTGATTTAGTAAAGATAAATATACAAGATAGTGAACAAATAGGGAATATTATATTTTTGATTAAAGAAAAACTTGGTAGTGATTATAATGTAGAGAAACATAAGGAATTAGCAAGTAAAGAATTAACAGAACGTGGTTATGATGAAGAAACTATTAAAACATGGGTTGAATTCATAGAATAAAAAATTGAATTATATATATATTATTTATTAAGAAATAAATTATTATAAATTAAATAATGCCCATCGCCGTCACTTATAATAACAATGAAACTAAACAAGTATCATCTTTTGATGATATAAAAGATAATGAAAATATTATTAAAATAGATTGTTATAATAATAATTTAACACATTTACCAGAAAATATGAATTTTCCTAATTTACAAAGATTTTATTGTTCTCGTAATAATTTAACACACTTACCAGAAAATATGAATTTTCCTAATTTACAGAATTTTTATTGTTCTAATAATAAATTAACACATTTACCAGAAAATATGAATTTTCCTAATTTACAGGAATTTAATTGTTATAATAATAAATTAATAAACTTACCAGAAAATATGAATTTTCCTAATTTACAAGAATTTGATTGTTCTAATAATAAATTAACACACTTACCAGAAATTATGAACTTGCCTAATTTAAAAATAGTTTATTGGTGTAATAATAAAATAACACAATTACCAGAAAATATGAATTTTCCTAATTTACAAAGATTTGATTGTTCTAATAATGAAATAACATACTTACCAGAAAATATGAATTTTCCTAATTTACAAATATTTGATTGTTATGATAATAAATTAACACATTTACCAGAAAATATGAATTTCCCTAATTTACAAGAATTTGATTGTTCTAATAATAACTTAATACACTTACCAGTATGTATATTAAATTGGAGAAATTTACAAGCACTAGAATATTCTAATAATCCAATAGAACTATCACCACAACTTGCTAGATTTATTAATAGAATTAATAATGGTTCCATTAATAATTTAAATGTTTATGGTGATACTC
>Ga0194129_10002424_pt1 | contig 28077 bp, 24 predicted proteins | sample TA2KigCa35mmetaG_FD_150862 | JGI IMG/M metagenome (GOLD analysis project Ga0194129, IMG submission 150862) | Freshwater microbial communities from Lake Tanganyika, Tanzania - TA2015038 Kigoma Deep Cast 35m | ecosystem: Environmental > Aquatic > Freshwater > Lake | place: Tanzania: Lake...
TATAAAATAATAATATATATAGCCGTTAAGCTACATCTTATACATCTATATATATTATTATTTTAGTCTTATTGATTATCCTACACCCTTCAGATATTTTATTTTTCAATTTTTTTTCTAATGAATTTTAAAAAAATATATATGTATAAATTTTCAATGAATTAATATTCACAATACAACTATATAAAAATATATAATATGTATAAGATACACAAGAAGAAAATTATTTACAAGCATATATACACAAAAAGAACAAACAAAACTTAGACAACAAAAACAACAAACAAAACAAAGTATCATAACACCTCGTGTCATGATCCAGGGCACTGCTTGAGTGATGATTAGTCGTAGTGACCACCATACACGTTCAGGTCAGCAGTGCAAGTGACACCATCGTCGCTGTTGTGAGCAATCCATCGCACTTGAGGACTGAAAGGCTTCAAACACCTCCAACAGAAGTGTTGTCCACAGCGACAGGTCATGTGGTTGCACCCATCGTTCTTGGTAATCAGCATGTGACAACCAGGACAAGGCTTTGATGAAGCCACTAACATCTCACGGGTTTCTGCATCCATTGCTGCCGCTGCATCACAGGGTCCCAAGTGTCGAGGAGACATGCATTTCAGGCAGGTGTGATGGCCATTGCTGCAAGTGCCGTATGGTACGTATCCACGATTGATCAAGTAACCACTTGCATGTTCGCACATTGGTTCATAGCAGAAGACCAATGCATCTTCAGCCAGTGGGAGACCTTCTGCCTCGTTTCTGATGTCACGTTCACGCAACAGGTTCTTGATCTTGGTGATGCACATGTTGTTGACCTGTGTACCAAAAGCATCCATTACCCTTGTCTTGGCAAAGGGGTGTGGAATTGTCAAGGCTTTGCGAATTCGCTCATCATCACTTGACATGTGGATTGCTGAACCATCCACAGCGTTGGTGAAGACCAAATCCAGGGAGTAGCCATTCCACACGCCGATTGGTGATCCTGTAAGGAATGCAGCTCCGTAGCAAAACTTCAAACGTGGAGCGAAACCAACACGAGTGCAATCTAAGGCACTTGAGATGCAGTAAAGAATGTCATCTTCTCCACCAACCAAGCGATGTCGCCGGGAAAAATGGACACAACGTTTCTTTGCCATATCTGGATCAGCTCCTGTCCCGTACTCGACGTGTGGTCTGGGTTCACGTGGTTCAGTTGCCACTTTGCGAGTCTTGAACCTCTTACCATCTGTGGCCAAAAGCAACAGGTTGGGAGCGTGTGTAATCAACGCTTCCTCCAGTGGACTAAGTGGCAAAACGGCAGTGGCAAGTTTGTTTGGCAACTGGTGAACCTTGTTGATGCAGTCGTTGTACCTCTTGATCTTTCTAGGCTGCATTCGAGCCTGGGGCTCCAGTCCCTTCTCTGATTGGAAGTCACGCAATAACTTCACGAGCTCTGGTGTACTCAGAACCCTTAAGGTTCCAATAGCTTCGTCGGTGACGACGATCGCTGCAATTGCAGCGTTGTGAGCAGCAAGATGCTCATCAGTAGGCAGGCGCATGTCGCACATGGTTAAAGTTCGGGGGCTGAGCACGGGGCTTGGCAGAAAGAACTTTGATCGCTTATGATTAAAGTTCGGGGGCTGAGCACGGGGATTGGCAGAGAGAACTTTGATCGCTTATGATTCTTTTTTGATAAAATGGGCATTTCAGATAATTAAAAATTTCAATTTTTTTTATATTAGTGAGAATCATATTTACTATTAATTTATATTTATTATATATATTTTTTGATTAAATTAATGTTTTATAAAATAAAAATTCGATAAATATAACTTATTACAATTAAATATAATAAAATTATGTCTTCCAAAAAAGAACTAATTGAAATCTATAAAGAATATATCAATCATAATTCAAATAAGTTTGATAATAAAAAAGGTATTAGGGTTTTAAGTTATAATATACAATTATTCAGAGATATAAATAATAAATATTCTTTAGATAAAATAAAAAAACTTATAGATAATTCTAATTCTGATATTGTTATTTTATATGAAGCAGTATTTTTTAAGGATTGTAAAACGTCATTTGAAAAAACTTTTTTAAAGTCAGAATATAAATATATAAAATTATGTAATGATAAATATGGAATAAATATATTACTTTCAAAATTTCCAATAGTTAATTCCAAAATTATAACTTTAATTAAAGATCCAATAAAAAAAATGAATAGATATGCTATAAAAGCAACTATCAATATCAATGATAAAGAATTAAAGATAATAGCTTGTCATTTGGATGTATTTGATGAAACAGAGGAAACTAGAAAGAAACAAATATTACAAATACTAAATGAAATAGATAATAGTTATTTATTATTAGGAGATTTGAATTCTTTGAGAAAATCAGATTATACACAAGAAGAATGGATTGAATTTGAATATAATGCTATTATGCGAGATACTAAAGCAAATACATTAGTAACTGATTTAATTGAAAAAAATAATTTTATTGATTGTTGGAATTTTATAAATAAAAACCCTCCTAAAGTTACTGTTTGGAGTATGAGACGTGTTGATTATATGTTTGTTGGTAAAGATTTTATGCATAAAATAAATAATTGTAATCTTTTAATAGATAGTACAAGTGACCATTTCCCTCTTTATATGGATATTGATATTTAAAAATTTTTATTGACAACCAAAGCATTTCTCTAAAAAGTCCATTTCTCATCAATATCCATTGCCCAAAAAAACTTATCTCTAAGAGCTTGTGAAAATACCTTTTCAATTGGTATATTATGATATTTAAGAAAAGCAATAGTAATTCTAGGGTCTATATAATTAGTTTTTGAAGTGGATAAAGATAGATTTTTTAATTCCATCTTTAATTCTTTTTTACTTTTAGCATCTTTTAATTTCATTTCTAATTTTTTTAGTTTATCTTTATTTTTATCTTTATCTTGCATAAGTTCTTTTTTTTTTTCCATAAGTTCCTTAATTTTATCATCCATTTTTTCAATTTGTTCGTTAAATGATTTGGAGACATTTTTTTGGTGATTACATAACATTGCAACTTTTACATTTGCTTTATTATACAAGTCCAATAATACATTTAATTTGTCATCATCCTTATAATTATCAAATTTTGAATTTATACTCGATATTTCATTTTGAAATAAAAAACTAGCATTAAAGGTTCTGAATACTTTGGCAGTTAATTCTTCCATCATAGACTTTAAATAGATATTTAACATATTTGGATTAATTAAATCAAATAAATCATCTGTTTTTTTCTTGTTTCTTGTAAAAGTCATTAAAGTTTTATAAACATCCTCATTTATTTTAACTGTATTAACATATCTTACACTATCCTTACCTAAAAAGTCCAATTTAATTTTTGAATCATCTAAAAAAGAAATATGTTCAACTCTAAGAGAACATACGCCTACTGTATCAGCTTCATCTTCTCCTTTTTCATTACCAACTCTTAAAGCTAAATTATCAATTAAATATAAAGCACATGCAAGTTGTTTTGTTTTTTTATCAACAGAAGAAGAAGTTATATTTTCAAAATTAGTTTTTCTTATCAAATTAATTTTATTTTTAAGTTTTCTAGCAGTTTCGAATTTATTTAAATCTGACTTTGCTTTAAAATCTGATTTAGCACCTAACCATACATATTTTACTTTACCTGTAATAGTATCTTTCCAACTTGCTAACCATTCTAACGTATTATCGTGAATAATTTTACCCCATTTTTTATCTTTATAAAATTTTGGTAATTCGGGAATAGGCGAATGTTTATCAATATTCAGAGTTATATCTTCAGGAAATATTCTTTTTTTTATTTTACCAGCTTTTGGATGACAACCACGGCCTAAAAATATTCCTGGGGGTTCCATTCTAAAATTGCCAACAGCTTGTTCTTTACCATTAACAATAGCTGTTTTAAATTTTTCTTCTAATTTATCTTTTTGTTCTTTAATTTTATCTTTTTCTTCTTTAGAAAGATTTTTTTTTTCTTCTTTGTGTTTGACAATATAGTCGTGAATTAAAGAGAAATCACACTTTTCTAATTCTGTTATTTCATTAAAACCACCTTTTTTGAGATATACTTTCCAGTCATTAAAAAAATTTTTATTAAATACTTTACTATTTAAATATTCTGTTCCTAAAAATTTTGCATATATAGTTGCATATTCTTCTGATTCAGGGTCTAAATTAATTCTTTTTCCATTATAAAGTAATGGTATTTTATGTGGTTCGTATGGTTCGGGAAACATAACTCCATTGTGTTTAAAAGTTTCCCATTTTGCATCATTATTTTTTTTGCCTCCAAATTGATTATAAACAAAATAATTAAATAAATTTATACTAAATACCATTTTAATTATATATTTAATATTATAAAAAATTTTTATATACATATTCGATTATTTAATTTCAATTATTTATAAAGTAATATATGACTTATTACCAAAACTAGTAGAATCTTTAATCTCCATATTTATAGTCTCTGTATCAAAATAATGACTTCTACAAACTGGAATATATTTTTCACTTCCTCCAATTTCTACAGTTTCATTAGATTGAGTAACTCTTTTTGAATAAATAGCAACTCTACATTTTTTACTTTCAGCACATTTAGCACAATATGCTTGTAATCTATGGACTTCATCACAAATTGGTATTAAATCATTCGCTTGACCAAATTTTTGTCCTTTAAAATCTGCTATTAAAGAACCAACAATGACATATTTTTTATTAATTAATAATTGATTAACAAATTCAACTAAATCTGAAAAAAAATGTGCTTCATCAATTAAGACTAAATCATAACCTTGATAACTTATTTCTTTCAATTCTTTAGTTTTTACCATAGTGACATTTTTTTCAATATTACCTTTTTTTCCGTATTCTTTTGAATTTAAAAAAGGATTATGTGTTGAAAATGTATCATCACTTCTATTATCAAATTCAATATTAAGATAGAGAATTTTAAAACCCAAATCAGCAAAAAATGCAATTTTTGACAGCATATATGATGTTTTTCCGGAAAACATAGTACCTAATACAAGTTCTAATTTACCATCAGAAAAGTCCATTATAGTAAGTTTAGTATATTTAATTTTAAATAATAATATATTAAAATCAATTTTTTAATATAATATAAAGAAAAATATTATATATTAATAGTAGAAATGAATAAATATATCGAAAAAATTTCAAATTTCATAATAGCAAAAATACTTTTGTTATACAATTATTTATTAACTATTTTAAAAAATACAATATCTTTTATAAAAAAACATTTTGATAATTTTGTTAATAAAGCATCATTGCAAATTAATAATCCCAATATAGGTTCATTTGACAAATTTTGTTATGGTATTATTGTTTTTACTTATTGGTTACTTATACAAATTAAAAAATTGCTATTAAACATTTTATCTATAATTAAAGTTGAATATAAAATAAAAAAACTAAAAACTTATGAATTAATTTTTGGTCATAAAAATTTTAAACTATCTACACCAAAACTTTTTTATAATGTTTTGAAAGATATACCTGCAAAATCACACATTTTAGATTTTGGTTGCGGAAGTGGTATTTGTTATAAAAATAATGAAATTATTAAATTAATTCATAATTCAAATTTAAAAATTACTGGAATTGATATTGACAAACATGTATTATTAAAATTTAAAAAAAGAATAGAAAGTAATATTTTGGATAATAAAATTAAATTATTATATGGTGATATTTTTACTATGGAATTACCTAAATTTGATTATGTGATATTTTCAGAATCTGCACCCACGATGTCTAAGGATTTTTTAAAAAAAGTTGTTACACATATTAAAAATAATTTACTAACTGATAATGGAAAAATAATTTTTATAAATAACTTGGTAGAAAATCCGCAATTTATAACTAAATTTTTAAAACCAAAATTAAAATATTTAACTACGATAAATTTTGGAAGAGCTTTGAATAAACAAGAATTTGAAAATATAAAAAATGATATTAATATGAATGTAAAGTTTGAAATAATTGATAGTATGCAAGTGAGCGAAATTGCAAATTTCTTTTATCTTGGATATTTATTTAAAGTTTTAAATAAATTTGGTTATAAAAACTATGATGTGGAACAATATAAAATAACTTTTGAAAATAACTAAAAATGTTTTGTTAAGTACTTTTATTATTTTTAATTTTTATATAATTTATCTAATATAATTTATATAATTATGATTGAAAATGACAATTCTGGAATATTTAAATATAATGATGAAAAACAACCAATTTATATTATAGGAGATATACATGGAGATTATCAATGTTTAATTCATTGTTTAGTTGATTTATGTAAAGTTTGTGAAATTACTAAAATAGAAGATGATGAGTTTGGGTCATCAAATAGAGAATATTTAGAATGGACTAATACTAATTCTGTCGTTATTTTTTGTGGTGATTTTATACATAGAAAACGTTTTGAAGATCATGTTTTAGATGATGAATGTTCAGATATTTACATAATAAAAACTCTTTTAAGAATAAAAAAAGAGGCAAAAAATAATGATGGTGATATAATTTTAATTTCGGGAAACCATGAAATTATGAATTTGACGCAACCGGATGAAAGTATATATACAAGTCCAAAAAATTTAAAACAAAATATAAAATATTTTTCAAATTTTAAATTTATTAATGAATATATAAAAAATTCATATGCCTGGATAAAAGTTAATGATGTACTTATAGCACATGGAGGATTATGTTCAGATTATTTGGATTATATAGATATATCTAGTAATAAATTAAATGGAGATGAAATTATAAAATTTGTCAATGATAAATATCACGAATATTTTAAAGATTTTAACCTAGCAAATGCCCAAAAAGATAGAGTTGGTTACAATTTATTTATAGATTATGATATGGAAAATAAGAGTAAACATAATATGTTTTGGTGCAGAGAATGGGGTTATGATTCAATTAATTGTAATGACTATGCTAATATTTTAAAAAAAGTTGATTGTGGTAAAATGATTATCGCTCATTGTCCTCAATTTTTATCACCTGAAAAACCAAAAATGATTAATTTTGAATGTAAAAATGGAAAAAACGAAATATATAATTTAGCTAGAATTGATTTAGGAATGTCCAGAAGTTTTGATTATAATAAACATGACAACTTTATTTTTTATTTAAATAATAACTATAACAGAAAAATGTCTGTTTTAAAATTAGAATATAATGATGGTGAATTATTTTTTAATAATAATGGTATCATTACTGAAAAATTATCTTGCATTCAATATCTTTTATTAAAGTATGGGCTTAAATTATCTGATTGGAAAAATAAAGGAATAGAAACTAATTGGATAGGATTTGACTATATTGACCCAATTGTTAATAAAATATTAGATACTGATGTAGATTCTCTCTCAGATATTATTGATTCTAAATGCAGTGATTCCTCTTCTAATAGTAGAAAAAAAATTAAGATGAATCCGGAATTATTAAATCAAAATACTATTATTATGTGTATCTTATATCCCCTTGTCAATGTTAATGTTAATAAAATAAAATCAATTGTTCAATTTAATAATTTTATTAAACAAAATATAAAATCAAAAATGATTAAAATTAAAAAAATTAAAAAAATTATAAAAGATTTGTAGATAATTATAAAGTATTTTAGAAAGAATAAACTTCTAATTTAACCTTTATTGGATTATCAGTATTATTTTTAATAATCAAGTCTGAATTTACTAATTTGATTAAATTATTTTTATTTACATATAAATTTTCTGATTTAAATCTATTTTCTAAGGTTACAGATACATAATCTAAAGTATCACTAAAAATTCTTAACACTTTGTTAGGATATTTACATTCTTTTATTTTTTTCTTTTTATTTGTTTCTATATTATATTCCATTGTTATAGTTTTTTTATTACTTTCTTTAAAGTCATATAATACGTAATTACTTGGCGATACATAATATAAAGAAAACAAACTACACAAACTACAAGTTGTGAACATAAATATTAATATCATAATTTCTATCCATATTTTACTATATTGCATTTATATTATTAAACAAATAATAAATTATTTAATAATAAATTTTATAAATCCATAAAAATTTTTATAAATTGTCCTTTTATTTTTTTTATAAAATATATTTATTAGCAAAATGAAAAGCAACAATATATTGGCAAATTTATTTGATATAAATGAAGAATTATTAATTATAATTGGAGGATTTTTTTTATATAATTTTCATGTGTTATTGGAACGTAAATCAATATTAGTTAATATAGTTATTACATCATTTGTCTTGGCAATTTTTGATGTATTCCTTAAAAATATTTTATTATTTAATGTTGACGATAACTATTATAAATTAATTATTAATAATGTAATTACTATTGTTATTATTGACTTTTTAATTTTTTTCATAAATGGAAACTTGAAAAAAAAAAGTTATTGGAATTATTTAAATTTAGCTTTTGGATGTTTATTTTATGAAATGATTGTATTTAAATTATATAATTATAATAATCTTTGCAATCAAAGATTACGTACCATTACAAAAACTATTATGAGATTAGTCACAATACATATTTTTTCAAACTTTTTAGACCAAAAACCTTTTGATGAAGAATGGTTTAATTTCTCATTTGGTCAAATATTTAACTTTTCTCTTTTCAATATTGTTTTTATTGATTAAGTTTGTTCATCCTAAAATACTCTTAACTTTACGTGTATATCTCCTCATAGCTGTTATACTATCCATTCCTTTATTTTCATCCCAAGCACTCCATTTAGCTTGTCCTCTAGGATCAAAAAAGCCAGGTTTATCTGTATTACAATCACCTTCTAATGCTTGTTTATATAAACCATATAAATTTAACATAGTATCATTATCTAATCCAGAAACATTTTTAATATCTGAACAAGCTTTTTCAAAGTCAACTTTAATTTGTTCTTCCTTACTCATATATATTTAATATATATAACTTAATATAATTTTAAGTTGTGTTAAAAAAATAATAAAATAAATTCTTACAAAAATCAATTTTCTTCTTCTTGTTCATCATCAGAAATTACGATTTGGGTTTTGGCACCACCTTTAGGTTGAGTTTTACCCTTAGTTTGAACCACCACATCCTCTTCTAGATCAGCATCTAATTCAGTTGTGACTTTTTTTGCAGGAGTTTTACCTGTTGGTTTAGCAGGAGTTTTACCAGCTGGTTTCTTTGGAGCAGGTTTTGCTTGAATTTCTCGTTCTTCTTCTCCTTCTTCTTCTTCAACTTGATTTTTAGTTTGTTTAGCAGGGGTTTTACCAGCTGCTTTTTTGGGAGCAGGTTTTGCTTGAATTTCTTGTTCTTCTTCTCCTTCTTCTTCTTCAACTTGATTTTTAGTTTGTTTAGCAGGGGTTTTACCAGCTGCTTTTTCGGGAGCAGATTCAACTACCTTTTTAGCTGGTTTTTCTTTTGGCTCTTCAGTAGTTTGATAAACACCCATAGTAGAGCATTGTTTAGCACCTGTTACTTCTTTAAAAACCGTTACAACATCTGATGAATTATATTTATAAAGATTTTCAGATTCTTCATATTTATGTTCAGAAAGTGCTTCTGCAATATTATTAGTAATTTCTTCAAGAGGTTTTTGACATTTTACATATCGTCCCTTAAGATCATTACCAAAATATTTTTTGTATGAATCAAATAGAATTTCACCATCTTGTTCGGCTTCAGGGTGTTGAGCACTGGTTTCTACATATGTATAACCAGCCTTAATTACACCACCATAAAGAACAAATGCGTATACAGTAGGAACTTTAACTTGTTTTGCTTTGGATGCCATATTACTAATTCGTATAATTTGTATATATTCCTTAATAATAATTTACCCTCATATATTTTAAAAATCAATTTTTTTTAATATATCATTAGTTATAAATATATATAAATAACCTTTAAAACTATATACTTATAAATTTATTATAAATACTTAGGTATTAAAAAAATTGATTTTTATTTATATATATTAGCTTCTTAAATATAATATTATACACCAAAATGTCTCGTAACGATTACGTGGCTATTTATAAGACCATTATTAAAAAAAATGGTAAATTATCAGTAGTCTATTTTGTAAAATGGATTCAAGGGGATCCATTTTACAAAATGGATTCAAGGAGATCCTGATTGTTTTAATGAAATTGACTTTATAAAAGAAATATATAATCAAATCTATGCAAATTCCTTTGAGGAAGCTTTGGAAATTGCCCATAGAAACAATGCAAATGTAAATAATTCCGAATATGGAGTTGCTCTAGTTAATAAATATGAAACACTGGTAATTACTTTATCAGATGAACAAGTTAAAAGTGATGAAAACAAACCCTATTTTAAGTGTCAAAAAGACATTTATGAACAATATGTTGACGAAAAAATTAAAGTCTTTCTTAAAAAAGACTTGATTTATACTATTTTTGGAAATGTATATATCAAGTTCAATTTAGATGGTATTATGCAAAGTGTCTAATTTTTACAAAGTTCTATCCACTCTTTATATCTTTCTTTACTATTAAAAATTGGTTTTGGATGTTTTTTTTCATCAAAGTTTGTATCCCATTTATATAAAGTTTTATTGTCTATATCTTTCAAATGAGGTAACCACTTTTTAATATATTCGCAAGATGGATCCCATTTTTTTATCATTTCATTTGAAACATTCATTGGTCTACCAGCTATTACTGATGTTGAAGGGGCAAATTTTTTACCAGGAAAATCTAATTCAGTAACCCATTGACAATTTAATTTATTTTGTGAAACAATACAATCAACAAGATGTCTAGAAAACCAATCATTTAAACCAACATATCTACAAAGTGGATTAATTTGCAAATATTTTACAGAGAATGTCCCAACAATCATTCTGCAACGATTGTGCATAAAACCAGTTTTTTTTATTTCTTGAATTGCTGCATCTATAATTAAAAAACCAGTTTTTGAATCCATCATAGTTTCCCATTCTTTATATGCTTGTTCATTACGTTTAGATTTAAATTTAGTATTTTGACCTGTATAATTATCTAACCATTTAAGTTTATTAAATCTTGTATCTATGTGAGTATCATAAGAATTACAAATTGGCAAATATCTGTTTAAAGTTAAATAATAATCTCTCCAAATAATTTGATTTATTAATTGTGTAGAATTTCCCAAATGTTCTACTAAACTTTCATAAAATTCTCTTTCTGATATTGTACCAAAATTTAAATGTGCAGATAATCTAGTGGTATTGTAAGATAAAATATCCCTTTTTTCATTATATTCTTTAAAATTTTTTAAAGATTTTAATATTTTTAAACCATTACTTCTTCCACCAAATTCTACTGGTTCATATCCTTCATGAATATTTTCGTTCCAAAAAACATCAATGTTATTAACACTAATTGCTTTTTTAAAGTTTAATTCTTTAGTAAAGAAATTAATTTTTTTATGATTTGATTTGTTAAATTTTGATTTTGATTTTAACATATTATCTCTAAAAGCACCATATTGTTTATAAGGAGTTTTATCTTCTTTAACTAATAAATCCATACTACACATAATAAAATCATCATCACAAGAGATAACATCAATATTTGATTTTTTTAATGCATTTTTTATCTGATTATCTCTTTCAATTGAATATTTTGAAAAATCTTCATTAAATCCTACACAAATTGTATCTTTAGAATATGTTTTTGAATTTTTTAAAGAATTAATTATGTACATTAAGGCATTTATAGGTTTTCCATAAAAAACATATAATTTTGACTTTGATTTTTTTATTGAATTATCTAATTCTTTTAAACTTTCGCAAATAAATTTTAAAACAGGAAAACTAATATAATTTTTATTGGTTGCATTTATGTCTGCTTGTAAAGGATCAAAAATAAAAATAGGTATAATTGTTTTGGCATTTTCAGATAATTTAATTAAACCACGATTATCTTCAACTCTAAAATCTCTTCTAAAAATAAAAATACCTATATCATAATTTTTTTTGGTTTCACTCATTATTTAATGACTATATATTAAATAATATTAAAAAAAGTTTATTTTTTATTTTAAATTTTCTTTTTATTTCATGTTCATTAATAAAACTAATAAAATAACTAAAACTAAGACTTTAAAAGTAAAAGAATTTAAAAATGAAAAAGTACTTTCTGAACCATCAAAAGTTTCCGTAATTCCCAACATAACATTTGTATTAGTTGCTGGATTATTTGCATATAATACTGATGCTGAAGTATTGTGAACTTTAATAGTATCTTGAACCACTGGTACTGATGGAACATTTGGACTCGAAATTGGCGAACTTTCTAAACTAGAAGAACCACCAATATTAAAATTACCACTAAGTGACCAATCATCATCTGATGAACCACCATTGATAGGTTGGAATGGATTTGTTACCTTTTGTCTTCTTGTAGGTTTTCTGATATATGAGCAACCTTTTAAGTTAGTTATTAAAAGTTGTAAATCAATCATTAAATTATCAGAATGATTTTGAAGAACATTCATTTTATTTAAAAAGCAGGGTAAATCAACATATATTGTATCTGGTTTACAAGAATTTTTTATAATTTTTTCAGGAGGTACAGGAGTTGGCATTGGTTTTGTTTGTGGTTGAGCTGGTGTGGGATTTGTATTACCTCCAATTTCAGGAGCGGGAACACCCGGAATCATAGAGCCGGAACTAGTTTGTGATTGTTCTTGTTCATTAATAATATTTTGTGCTTCTACCTCAGGATTAACATATGAAGGAAGTTTACAAGCAGATGATGTCTTTTTAACACACATTACATTATTTTGTTTGGTTGATGTTAAATCAGTAATACTATTTCTTAATGTACATGAAGAACTTGAGTTATCAAAGTCAAAACCAACGCAAGTATTATCAGATTTGCACTGAGATTTGCATTCAGCTAATGTAGAATTAGGAAAAGATGAACCAATAGTATTACCTGTAATTTGTACATTATCAGAACATTGATAGTTTGAATCTGTGTTTTTTGTATCAATTGGGGGCATACTTTCGAAATTTTCTAAATTAAAATTTTTATCAAATCCAAAATTTTCAAATAAAGAACTTCCGTTGTTCGTATTTTGATTAAGATAATAAAAACTCATACTTATATATAATATATCTATATTATATAAAAAAAAATAAGTTTATAAAAAATTTTTTACTTATTGATAATTTTATTCATTGTATATTGATTAAACACAAATTTTTTACACATTTTGTATATTTTTTATTTACTTATGTTTTTATTATTTTTAATTTTAATACCATAATTAATTTATACACATACCATATCAGTTATATATTCTTCTTTATATGGTTTATAATTTTTTAAATTATCATCATAATATAATTGAATAACTTTTACAAAGAATTTGTCATAATCTTTTACTAACTCATTTTTTATTGTATCAACTAAAATATTTAATCTTATAGATAATTCAATATTAAGAATTTTTTTATTATGTTTTATTATATCAGGGTTAAACCTTATAAAAATAACTGATTTACCACCAATACCATTCACTATTTCATTAATTCTGGCACATTCACATAAATCATCATAATCTTTGTGTTGATTCTCATCAATTTCTACTATTATACAATGTTTATCTAATTCAAAAAATAAATCTGGTCTTTTTTTTGAACAACCGTTTAACATTTTATTAGTATTATGTTCAAATTTTGTTTCAATATGTTTTCTTAAATATTTAATAATTCCAAATTCTTTTTTATTGCTAATATTTTTGCAATCTTTACATACATAATCGGATTTTTCTTCAATATCACAATATTTACAAATTCTTTTTATTTTAATTTTATATTCTTCATTTGGACAGTGTTCCAAACAATATTTTATACCATTTATTTCAAAATCATATTCTTTATCACAATCATTGCATTTTTGCAATACACAAAGATTAATCATATCTTGCTTTTTATGTATCTCACAAAATTTTTTTACTTTATCATGTTTAAAACCATATAATGCTTTATTTTTGCAATGTGGTTGATTGCAACTTTTATTTAATAAATTTATCATATCTGGCAATTTGTGACTTGAACAATAAATGGGTTTTTTTTCATTTGCTAAATTATAACTTGCAGTTTTTCCACAATTTTCGTCAATACATCTATTAGTTTTAACATTAACCATATTTTCTTTTTTATGTTCAAAACAATAAATTGCACTGGTCTCCTTTGAAAAATTATAATTTGCTATTTTGTTACACATAGTCTCTAAACAAATTTTACTTTTAACATCAACCATATTTTCTTTTTTGTGAGTTGAACAATAAATTCCTTTTGTTTCATTTGCAAAATTATAAAATGGTTGTTTAATACAATTATTTTCCAAACATTTTTTACTTTTTATGTTGATCATATTTTCTTTTTTATGTGTTGCACAATATAATCTTTCCTTTTTATGTGGAACATTATACGTTGCCTGTTTACTACAATTTTCTTCAATACATAATTTATCCATTACATTAACCATATTTTCTTCTTTATGTTCATAGCAATACTTACCTATTTTTTCTGACAAAAAATTAAAACGAGGAGTTTTGCTACAATTTTTGTAAATGCATTTTTTATTTTTAATATCTACCATATTTTCTTTTTTATGTTCATAACAATAAATTGCGTCTATTTCACTTTTAAAATTAAATGTAGGTTGTTTAATGCAATTTTCATATATACATTTTTTGCTTGTAACATTAACCATATTTTCTTTTTTGTGTTCGACACAATATAATTTTGTAATTTCTGTAGGAAAGTTAAAATTTGGTTGTTTTGAACATCCATTAAAAATACATTTTTTATTTTTTACATCGATCATCATATCTTGTTTGTGTTCAAAACAATAAATTGGTTTTTTCTCGTTTGGCAAGTTGTAATAGGCGCTTTCTAAACAAGCAGCATATGTACATTTTTTGGTGACAACATTAATCATATTATCTTTTTTATGATTTTTGCAATAAATACCACTTTTTTCACTGGATAAGTTATAAGTGGCTCTAATTTCACAATTTAAATAAATACATTTTTTATGTTTAATATCTATCATATTTTCTTTTTTATGTTCAAAACAGTAAATTGGTTTTTTTTCAGTGGATAAATTAAAATTTGGTTTTTTTTCGCATTGTGGATATAGGCATTTTTTCCTTTTAATATCTACCATATCTTTTAGTTTATGCTCTAAACAATAAATTGCTTTAGTTTCATTTGGTAAATTATAAAATGCATATTTATTACATAATTCTCGAATACATCTAGACATTTAATTATTTATATATTTTATAGTATATGAATAATTTTAATTTATTTTTATTGTAAAAAATATTATAAAAAATGATGTTAAACTTTAACAAATCGCTTTTCATCGATACCATAAGTGAATGTAGCATTCTTGTATAATGTTCCATAATCAAATGGTGTTGTTTCAGGGAAACAAGTTGCAGAGCCAGTATAACCCAATTCTAAACAAACTCCATTACAATTTAATTGACATTTATCCATACCTGTAGTTACTTTTCCATAATCAACTAAATCGATTTGATTTACCACATCATATGCATTTTCATTAATTTTACTTTGATTTATAACATTATTTTCGTAATAGGTTAGATCTGCTTTATCTTCTAAATATATCTGATTATAATCTGAGGGACTATTTATTGTAGAATTATTTTTAAATTTACTTTTAATAACACCCAAATTTTTAGTTTTATTAAGTGGTACAACAATTTGAGTAGATGGCATTGCTTTTGGAGGGATGTATGGTGGCAATTCGTGAGGATTAAAATTTTCAGTTGTGGAAGTTCGTTTATTCATTAAATAAACAATTATGAAACCACATAATATAAAAAAAAGTATTTTATTTAACATTTTAAATATAAATATAACAAAGAAAATATAAATTATTTTATTAAAAGTTTTTATTTATTTTTTAATTCCAAATATTTACTTTTATATTTTAAATATTTATTTCTATATTTAACTTCATCCATACTAGTCTTATAATTTATCATTCCTCCTTTTTGTACCTTAACTATGTCTACTCTACCTGATTTCATCGATTTGTATTTATTTATTATATTTTCTACAAATTCTTTAACTGCTTCTTTAATTCCTTTGTCATTTTCCTCTTTTGCAACTGTATGATTAATAAATTCTGTTTTTCCTCTATTACCTCCTTTTAAATATTGAAAATATACTGTTGGATATCCCTGTAAAAAATCTATCAATCCTGGATGTTTTTCAATAAATAACTCTTTTTGATTTTTATTGTCTAATTCATATGAAAGAAATTTTATAGGACATCCATCTAAATCATTATTTGATTTAATTGTATTTTGAGCTAATTCGTAAATTGGTGTAAAATTCACACAATGAGGACACCAACTTGCTTTTGCTAAAATAATAGTTATTTCACCAGACATATATATAATTAACAAATTATAAAAATATTTACGTGAATAAAAAAATTATTTATATTAAAACTATTTAAAAATTTTTATTATTTCTGCCAAAGTTGCAAATAATGAATCTTCTTTATTTTTATGTTTTTCAAAAAAATTTATATAATTTTCTACTTGTTTATTTAAAATTGCATCTGCATTAATATACTCCTTTGTAATTATGTAATTCGGAAATATTTTTTGTAAATCTTCTATCATTTCATAATATTGACTATTATCTTTTTTCTGTATTTCTTTTTTTAATAGCTCAAAATAACTATTATAAATATCCATATGTAAATAATATAATTTATTTTTTTCGTGTTTATCTAACATAGATAATATTTGTTGTTTTAACAAATATTGATAACCTTGCATAATCTTTAATTTAAATATAATAATTAATTATAGTTATATATTACAAAAATCAATTTTTTCATTATATAATGATATTTATTGTATATTCATTAAATATTCGTTAGCCTTCTTATTGTGTTTTTTCATTTGATTTAAATTTATTTCTGCTAATTTTTTTATTGCAATATCTTTATCATTTGGTCTTAATAGTAGTTTTACTCGTATCTTGTCTATTTCCATATTTTGAATACCTTTTTCTGTTTGCATAGGAACTTTGTTTCTTTCTAGGACCTCCCACATTGATTGAACTCTAATATCGGGATTTATCTTTTGTAAAAGTAAATTAAATATATTGTTCATTTTACTTGAATTCAATGACATTTTTGAATATAATATATAACCAATTCTTAATTCATTTTGAGCAGGTTGAGTTTTAATAAATTCAATTAAATCAGTAATTATCAGTTGAAATAAGTTTTCCTTTGATATAAAAGTATTATTTTCTCTGTAATGTGGATAATGAATATCATCAAATTGTTTTATTTCTGGCTTTTCTTCGCTTTTAATATCAGTATCATTCATATTTGTAATTTGAGACATTGTTACTAATTTATTAATGTAATTAATTCTTTATATTTTAATATAATAAATTCAATTTTTATTAAATATATATGTATCATTTTGTTTGAAATAAACAAAATTATAAATAGAAAAAATTATAAATAGAAAAAATTATAAATATAATAGCATTTTTTAAACTTTAAAATAAATGGGAACTTCTGTAGAAACATCTTCTATTAAAGATACCAAGTTAGTTTGAGTCATATCGACAAAGTTTTTATATATTGTTTCACCATCATAAATAACTTCATTGCCATGCATTAAATATTCAACAGATTTACCTGTCAAAGTTTTTACTTGTTCCATTATTTTCTTTATGTCATTACTATTAACTTCTATTCTATCCCATAGTGTAAAATCTAAATTACCAATTTTACTTATTTCTGTTTTATTTGGAGTAATACCATCTATATAATTATTATTCAAATTAACAAAACGATTTTTGTATAAATCAATGTCTTTTTTGTTTGGCTTGACTCCTTTTTTATTAAATTTAATTAATTTAATATATTCTAAAATTTGAAAACCAGAAACCAATGCTGTTGTTGTAATCATTGCTGGAATAATATTTCCTGAAATTTTTCTTGTAGTGTATAAATTCGCTAATTCAATTTTATATTGTGAATTTCTTATATTAGATGTTTGAAGTAACCAATGAACATGTCCTAATTCATCATCATCTTTTTCAAAATCTATTTTTTTAATAAAAGGTGATATTTTCTTAATAATTACATTTGCATATTCCCAAGTTTTATCTTCAGCTAATTTATCATAATCAATATTTAATGCACAAGGGTCAATTAAACTACCTTTTTCTATATCAAAATCAATTTTGCAATTAAACATTTGAGACATTATTTTAAATCCATGGATCATAAATTCATTAATTTCTTTTTTATAAATATTAAAGTCAATTAGACTTGGTAAAACTTTGCCTTCAATTTCTGTTTTCTTTTCAGGGTCTGTATATTTTGCTAAAAGTTGCTTAATGTTATAATCAAAATTTTCCACAAATATATGAGACAATACTGAAAAATAACCTTCATCAGTAATAGTAAAATTTCTATATTTATGCATTAATTTTATCATTGAACTAATTTCTGCAGGAGTAGCATTTTCCAAGCTTTCTTTAGTATATTTGCTTATTTTAGATGGTAATTCATTAAATTCAGTTTCAAAAAGTTCTCTAGCCCATTGAATTGTGTGAGCTTGTTTAAATGGAAAACTTTTAATTGTGCAAATAGGAATTCCTACTTTATCTTCTGGATCTTTAGCAGAACCATATGACTCGGTTAAATGCGGTACTACTATTTGAACATTTCCTTTTCCACCTGTAGTACCAGAATCAATCAAAGGTTTACTATGTTTTATTGCTAGATTATCCATATAAAGTCGAGCATCTTGATTATCTAATGCATTTAAATATATATCTACTTTTTTATGAAATTCAGTATCAAATATATCTTCTGTTTCTTTACAGACCTTTTGTTCAAATACACTTACATTTGCATCTGAATTCATTAATTTAATTTTTTTTGCAGCAGTTCGTGCTTTAGATTGTCGTATATCTTCATCATTAAATAAGAATTGACGACTAAGATTTGATTTCTCGATATAGTCCATATCTGTTAAAAACATTTCTTTAACTCCAAACATACCAAGATTTTTTACTAATTCACAACCTATAGCACCTGAACCTACAATAAATGGTTTAGTATTTTGTATTTTTTCTAACAAGTCTTTACCAAATACATTAACAAGTCCTTCATATTTGGTATTACTTTTGAATTTTTTTGAATAAGAAGTTTTAAATTTTATTATTTCACTATCTTGAATTAATTCATAATAGTCCAAGTAATACCATTGAACAATTGGATTATATTTATGTCCTAATGCCTTTAATACCTCATGAGACGCAACAGAAGCAATTATAGAACTAAATGGTAAAATATCACCTCTTAATGTAAAACAAAACTTTTTAGCTAAAATTTTAAATTCTTCAGATTTTGCATTCCAGTCTTTAATATAACGACTAAAAATTTCAAAATCTACTGAATTCCAACTTCTTGGAGTTTCACCAACATTTTCAATATATTGTGAATAAGCCAAATGTAATTCATGTAAATCATTATTTCTAGTAAAAGGAACTGAAAAATCAGCAGTGACTGCATCTATTGTTTGATAGTTTTGTTTTAAACTTTTAAATTTTAAAATATTTGGTATTTTCTTTTTAATAAGTTGTTTATAAGAACTTATATTTTGTTCTGGAACTTCAGATAATTCAATTAAAAGTGGAGTTTTTGTTTCCTTTACTTTAATTTCCTTAATTTCTGTTGCTCCAACTTCTTTTTCTATGGTTGCTAATAAAATATCACCATCTGATAAATTATGTCCTTCCTTAAATTTAATCATTTTTCCTTGAATACTTTCAATTGGAAGATTTTCATAAATTTCTCCATCAACATCTGAAACTATAAATTCGTCACCCCAATCATTAAATACATAACCCATCAAACCATAACAACCAGTCATCATAAAAGGAATATTTAGTTTGTGTGTTATTCTGTTTAAATTAATTGCTTCGTCAAATATACAATTTGTAATAATAACCATATTATATTTTTTTAATTGTTTTACATCAACTTCATTATCTTCGTCATAAATATTAACTTTATTAAAATTTACTGAAGGGTTTAATTTTTTAAAATCACTTATTGGTAGTTCATTTTTATTATAGTATAATCCCGTTTTTTGATATCTTTCAAGTTTCGAACTATAATGTATGTCAATTGTATCAATACCTAACAAAGCCATATTTTTAATTATTTCAAGAGATAATGTTGAATAACCAATAATTAATACTTTTGCTTTAGATAACTTGCACATCACATCTTGACCTATAGAATAAGATTGACGAGAATAACGCCCATTATCAATAAAACTAGAAGTTTCCATTATATAGATATTTATTTATGTAATTTATAGGTAGTTTTATTATAATTAATATTTGTATCAATTTTTTTTATATATAATTTTAGTATATAAATTTATATATGAATCTTAAAAAGTGTTATCTATTATTATTGTTAATTTGTCTTATTATTATTTCAATTATACCATATACTTCATATAATATAACTTGTAATGAAGGATTTAAAAATAATGATGACTTAAATCTTAATATAAGATTTAATAATACAGAAAGAATTAGACGTCCAAGGGTTCTAGTTCCTTTATATGCACCATGGAGGATGTATTATCCATATGAATCTGTTTATTCCTTACCAATTCCTTGGCAATACCAAAGTAGTCCTTATTATCCATTCTTTGACCAATATAATATATATCAAGGTTTAATACCTTATTAAATATCTATATTATCTATTATTAAAATGTTTTTATCATTATTTAATTATTCACAATAGTTATTATCCATTCTATATATTTTTACTAAAAAACCTTATTATTAAAGATAAATATATAAGATATTTTCATATTTTATTTATTATAAAAAAACTTTTCAACCTACTTATTTTATATGCTAATTAACCTCTCATAACTATTATATTTTTTTTTTCAAAAATTTTGATATCAACCTTTTTTAAGTGATAAAAGGTATCACAAATATATAATTTAATACACTTAATAACATTGGTATTATTACATATATTCCAAAAATAGACACACATAAAGCACCTATTATAATTTTTTTATCTTCATTTGTATATTGTTTGTCTCTACAAATTGTTATTATAAATAGTGCAAAAATTGCAAACTCAAACAACAAGAAATAACTCATTTTTTTATACTATTAAACTTATTTATATATATATATAATTATATATAAATAATTTCAATTTTTTTATACTTTTTTATACTTTTTTATACTTTTTTATACTTTTTTTATACTTTTTTAATACTTTTTTTATACTTTTTTTATCTATTTGCAAAATTTTATAATCTTGAGGAATGACTTTTCATATTATGAAACATCTTCTAATCTGAATGTATTTCGTAAATTATTTTCATTTTTGGTTTGTAGAGTTTTTTTTATTTCATTCCAAAAACTTGTTTCATCAAGAGCTTTATTTAAAGCGACATTTTCAGTAACATAAATCAAAAAATTTGTTTTATTTGTATTATCAAAATATTCAAATGATTTTGGTTGAATTAATGATAAAAATTCTACAATATTATTAATACTATATTTTCTTAATTCTATATCTCTTTTATCAGACATACAATTTTGAAGAAATTTTTGTATATTATATGAACTATATATTTCAGTTGACAAATAAAAACCAAACATTAATTTACCCATAATATTATCGGTACTTAAAATAGTAGCAAATATTGACATATATTCTGCAGTTATATATTGATTACTAATTTTTACCATATTATCACTAATCATAGGTAAATATGTAATTGAATGTAACATACTTTTTGTATTACTTATTTTTTCCCGAGGACGTTTGTCTCTTCCAATTGCATATTTAGTTATCGATAATAGAACACTACTCAATAATACTGGTGTCATATCAACAATAGTATTAATAATTTGTGGTGTTACAATTTGTGTCAATGATGGTGAAAATAATGCTACTCCTAGAGGTACCATATATAAAATTTGTTGCATAATATAATTAAAAATAAAGAATATTAAATATAATAATGTTAAACATATTGGATTTGGAATACAACCTGTGTATAGATGAAACAAACCATGCATTAATTTATAAAAACTCTGTATTAACTTTAAACTAAATTGTTTTGTTCCATCCACAACAAAATTTAATTTATCAACTTTAATTATTCTGCGTTCTAATTTTGTAATTTTTTCTATAACATAATCTAAATTATCAATTTTAAAAATCAAATCTACAACATTATCTATTCCACCAGTTAGAGTAACTGCTGAAGATGCAGCTTCAGCACCTAAAACTTCATATTGTTTTGCAGTTTCAACAAATGCTTTAGATACTTCATTATTAACAAATGAAAAACAAGCATAAAGTAATCTTCCAATATTTCTGATTGCATTACCAGTTCTCTTACCATAACCACCTTCCATTGTTATTTTTTCAGATGTTGAAACAGTTAAATCAGATTTTTGTAGGATATTTATAAAGTCGTCAACAATTTTGTCATCAAATAAAATATTTATTATTAATTCTTCAATAATTTTTGGTTCACAATTTATATATTTTTTGTATTCTTTAATTATATCAACATCAATTATTTTTTTTTCTGAAACTATATCTTCTAACATTTTTATCATTATCTTTTCAATATCACATTTACTACAAGCAAAAGATTTATTAGTATTTTTTTGCAAATTTAACAAATCACAATAAAAATTAATTATTGTTTGATAATCTTTATTATATAAAGATATATCAGTTTCTATATTTTTAATTATATTTAAAATTGCTTGATTTGAATTAAAAGAAAAATTTGTTATATTGCTCAATATATTATTAACAAATAAATATATTTCAGGATTTACATTTGTTAGTTCAGATATGACATCATCATCATATGTTTCATGTTCGGGTTGCCTCAACTTGGGTATTGTCAATTTACTCATTTTTATAATTTGATTATATTTATAGAATATATAAATTTTTTTACAATGTGAAAAAAATATTATTGCTTTATATAAAAAAATAAATATATTAATATCTATAACTAAAAATGCAATCATTGTATAAATCATACAAACATATTTGCACTCAAGTTGCAGAATTTAATTATTTATTTGGTGTAATAGACTATAATTATCCAAATATCAATAATATAGAATTTAACAAATTTAATAGTTTTGCTGATGAATTTAATTTAATACAAATGAAATTAAGATTTAGTTTAATTAATGAAGAAATAAAAGAATTAGAAGAAGCAGTAGATAATAAAAATGCTATAGAAATTATTGATGCATTATGTGATATATTATATGTAGTTGCGGGAGCAAAAGTTTATTTTAATTTACCCATTGATAATTTACAAGAAAAAGAAAATAAAAATATTAGAAAAAATCTTTTAGAAAATCCCATTATAGAGAAAGAAAATTTAGTATATATTATTAAAATGCTTAAAGATAAATCAGTATTACATTATTTGGATAAAATTAAAATATATAAATCTACTTTAGGTAATTTGACTGAATTATTTATAAATGAAACGAAAATTATATATCATGCACATTTTTTAAATTATTTTATTAAATTGTATGATAAAACATTAGATAAAATTGTTAAAAATATATTTAAATTAGAAGAAAGTTTTATGATTGATATACTTTATCAATTTGACATTGTTCATAAATCTAATATGACAAAAGTATGTATTTCAGAAGAAGACGCTAAAGAAACAATAGAATGGTACAAAATAAATGAAACTAGATATAAACAACCAAGTTTTAAAAAAATAAATTTTAACCAAAAAGATTATTATGTAATTTACGATGCAGAAACAAAAAAGATTCTAAAATCTATCAAATATATTCCTGCAAAATTTATTTAAATATTCAAGATTAAATATAATATAATATATTTTTCTATTTTTTTTTATTAATATTTTTATATAATAATAATTATATAATGACAAATAGTAATTCATATTTAATTTTATATTTAATTATCATTTTAATTTTATTGTATGCCATAACTTTTATGTCTGGATATACTTGTAATGTACAATCACAGCCTTTAGACACATTCAAACAAAAAGAAGGCTTTAATAATTATTATGATGATGATGAATATGATGAAGATGAAATAGATAAAAACTTATATTTTCCCAATGGTGTTCCAGCTTATCCATATGAAGATTTTGGAAATATACAAGAAAATTTTGAAAATTCAAATGGACAACAAGTTTCTCCTACAGATTTTACATTAATTGGTATTGCTCCAGATTATACATTGACTGTTCAAGATGTAATTAATGGTAATTATTTAACTCCAACACCTGTATTAAATTCTGGTTTTGTAATAGATATAACCATATTGCAAAATGGTTCAATAATTGGTGTTGGTTCGGACAATCAATTATATTCAAGACAAACTATAACATCACCTTGGGTAAATATGCAGATCAATGGTCAATTCAATGCTGTTTCTGTTGCAAATGATGGTCAAACATTAATTTTAGTTGGAAAAGATACAAACATATATACAATGAATTTAAATAATAATACAATACCGGCACAATTGGTAGATAACAAAAATTATGTATTAAAAGTAATACAATTACAAAATGGACAATTTTTAGCTGCGGGAACAGACAATAAATTATATTTAGGTAATGGTTTAATTAATCCTTATAATGTTAGTTGGACACAAGTACAAACCAATAATTGTTGTGTAAAATCGATTGCTCAAAATCCTAATGGAGCAATAATTAGTGTTGGTATGGATAATTATGTTTATATAGCTTCTAATATTGGATCAACATGGAATAAAACAGGAACTAATGGATTAATAGCACTAGCAGTTATGCCGATACCACCTCAAAATATTAATGGTTATAATAGAAGAGGAGCATTTATTGATGACAGTTCAAGATTAATACCAAATTTTATTGGTAATTATAATACATTACCAGAATGTATAAATGCAGCAAAAACTCAAGGTTATAATACAGTTGGATATCAATACATGAATTATTGTTTTGGTGGTAATAATTCACCATATGATAAATTAGGTCCACAAACAGATAAAAGTAAGACAGTTACAATATATCCAGGTTCATTAACTAACATTGTATATAAAACTGGTTCAGAATTAAATATGACTTTAGAACCAAATGAGGGTGAAGTTTTTGTGTATACAGGATGTCAATTTACAGGTGCAGGTAGTAAAATGACTGCAGGACAATATCCAAATTTAGGTGATTCTGTTGAAATAAAATCAGCAAAAATTGGTAAATTTACTAAAATGACATTATATTCCCAACCTAATTTTCAAGGAACTGCCGGTATATTCTATGGTAATTCAGATATTATAAATCAAGATGCATCATGTATTGATTTTACTTTTGGAAGTGCCACAATAGAAAAATATCCAGATGCATTACCTTCAAAACCAATAAATTTAACAAATCAACAATTAACGAATATGTGGGTTTCAGTAGGTTGTAATGCAGAATCAAGTGTAATAAATAATCCAAAGTCACTTGCAGATTGGAAAAATTCTTTTCCAACTACAGCATCAGTAATTGAAAATATGAAAAGATGGGCAACAAGTGATGAACAAACATATAAAACAGGATGTTATACAGCAATGATAACAACTGATAGTCCAGGTGAGGGAGAAGTTGTTTTATTTGAAAATTGTGATTTTAAAGGAAGATATAAAAAATTTGGTATGGGTAATATAGCTTTTGTTGGTAATGATTTTAATGATATAACTAGTTCAATTAAAATAGGTCCTTACACAAGTGTTACTATTTATGAAAATGCTAATTTTGGAGGTAAATCTGCAACTTGGAAAAATGATTCAAATGGTATTTCGGTTGTCAATTGTTTAACAGACAATAATTTTAATGATATGTTATCATCTCTTAAAGTTACATCATCAACAGCACAAGTAAGTTTTAATTTAGATGTAAGAGCAAATCCAGTTTTTACACTTGGAGCATATAATATGTATCCATGGAAACTTCAAAATTTTGTTGATAAAAATGCTCAATGGATATGGTGGAATCAATGGTGTGGTGGTTCTAAACCTTGTAATGGTTCTGCACCAATTGATCCAAAACCTATTAGATTCCAATTGTTAGTTCCTATATCTACAAATAGAGATGTTCCAGTTGTAATACATGTTATAGCAGATGATGCACCACAAGGTGCTAATTTTGTTAAATTAAATGGTAAATTAGTTGGTCAAATAACTGATGCAGGTTGGGCTACTTCTAATTATTCACAAATTCAAGCAATTTTGGCACCAGGTAATAATTTACTTGAATTTGATGTTCAAAATACTGGTGGTGCTGCAGGTTTATTAGTATCTATAATCAATGCCAATACATTTCAAGTTATTGCCAATAGTGGTTCAGGACAATGGGGATGGGTTGATCCTACAAAAATAATAACATCTATAATGACAGAAAGTGTTGGAGGTGAATTTGTAATTCATGATGATTTTGCAAAAGGAAATATTGTTTCATTCAAAAATTTAGACGATATTCCTAAAATGACAGTAGGTGGTACTTTTAGATTAACAGTTAATCTTAAAAGTGTTCCTCCATATATTAAAGGACAACAATATAAAGATGGTGATACAAATCAATTTTATTTATCAATAGAAAAACTTGATCCTAATTGTCAAGTTGAAGATGGTAACAAATGCTTAAATATTTATGTCGATAATAAGAAATGCTCTAATGCTACTTTAAGTAATGTATCAAGAGCAAACTCCTACAGATTAGTATTAGTTTCTAAAGCATATGTTCTTGATCCAGATGTTCCATTTGGTAAAAATGTTGATTTTACATTGGTAAAAGTTGGAGATAAATTATATTTGAAAAATATCCAAACTGGTTACATGCCTAAATTATTCGTTAATGATTATAAACAACAATTATATGGTTACATGGACACAAATTATTTATCTAACATAAATTCCTTAAAATCAAATGAAAACAAAATTTGTGGTTCTGGTGCAGTTGCTACTAATGAAACACCTGCTGAAGAAAGTGGAACGACTATAGGTGGTATTTTTGGAAAAGCAATGGGAGGTTTATTTGGAACAAATCAAGAAACTGGTCCAAGACCCGATCAAAAATTCGTAAATTGTTCTACTAATGCTGATGGAAGTATGTATATGATGTCATCAACAAATTTAGCAGAAAGTAATCCTGTTAAATTTGTATTAAATAAAGATGGTTCTGTTAGTATAAGATTACAATCATTTAATTCTTATGGTAATATTGATAAGACATATTCATTAATATATTGCAATTTCAATGTTAATACATATGCATTTATTGAAAAATTAACCAATCCTTTAGGTACTTTCCTAATAAATATGGTTTGCTTTGATCCTGATGATAAACGCCAATTACCAAACAATACTCTCAACTTTAATTTTGAAATATCTAAATATCCTGATTCATATCTTAAAGAGAAGAATATATATAATTTAAACTCTTGAAGATTTAAAATGATACAAAGACAACTATTTAAAGAAATAATATAAGTTATCAGTAATGAACAGTTATAAGTTCTATAATGATTTACTTCCTTAATATAGGTATTATGTTATAAAAACATTTATGCTTATATAATTAAGAATTAAAAACTAATCAGTTATAGTTGTTGCTATAACATACTCTTAATTTACATATTCCTGTAATAGATAAACCTTAAAGATTTATTTTTCATTTTTTTTCCAATATATGTCAATAATTAAAAAGTATATATATAAACCATTTATTATAATAAAGGATATATATTATATATATTTATACTATTAAATAGTTATAATATTATGAAAATTATCGTTGGTTACCCTATAAAAAAATTTTTTTAATAAGTATTTGTTATT
>Ga0194129_10002426_pt1 | contig 28067 bp, 43 predicted proteins | sample TA2KigCa35mmetaG_FD_150862 | JGI IMG/M metagenome (GOLD analysis project Ga0194129, IMG submission 150862) | Freshwater microbial communities from Lake Tanganyika, Tanzania - TA2015038 Kigoma Deep Cast 35m | ecosystem: Environmental > Aquatic > Freshwater > Lake | place: Tanzania: Lake...
TGGAATTGCGATCCACTTGAACTTTTAGATATTGTTGACCCAACTAAAGCTGTTAGTGTTGTCAAGCATAACATCCAACAAGATCAAATTAAACCATTAAAAATGGATGGTCAAAAACAAAGCTGGTATCCTAGAAAGAATTGGTCATCACTGATGGTATTTAACTGTGACCATGCATTCACAAAGAGATTGACTCCTCAGGTTGTTTCTGAATCACCTGCTGGATATCTACACGAATTCAAATGGTGTGATGATCAATACATCGGTTCTATTCCACATACATATAACTATCTTGTAGGTTATTATAGCGACCAACAGAATCCAAAGGCAATTCATTTTACAGATGGCGGCCCTTGGCATGCTGGTTATGAAAATGTTGAGTTTGCTGATAGGTTTAATTTCTACAAAGAAAGGGTAATCCAGAAGTACGGTAGATTCTAATGTGGAATGAGAGACTCAACGATAAGTTTCAAAATAGACTAATTGGATATTGCCAAGGTAAGAGAGTATTAGTTGTTGGCAACGCAATTAGTTTATTTGCTAACGAGTATGGGGGTCTCATTGATAACTTTGATGTAGTTGTGAGAATGGGTAAAGGTGTACCATTCCCAGAGTTTAAAAAATTTTTAGGTTCCAAAACAGATGTTTGGGTAGGATCTGTTCTACGTGTAAACAACTTCATGTATTTTCAGGATACGCCATTCAAGATTATTAATATAACACAGATTCCTCTATACGATGCCAATAAACCAAATGTGTCAATTCCAAAACTGTTCTACTCGAAGGAATTTCAAATTTATAAGGACTATTTTCTCATAGGTAATTATGATATGACAAGAAGCCTAATTAAAAAGGCTTATGGGCACATAGATATAAACAACAGAATGTCCCAAGGCGCCATGGTCCTATCATACTTTACAAACATAATCCGTTCATATAAAGAGCTTCATGTGATTGGGTTTGATTTTTTCGAAGGTAGATTTCAGTATAAGCTTAATGACCAAATTAATGAGGTTAGTAGTTTCCATCTACCTTTACCAACTCATAAAGGAAAAAACAGTAACCCCCATGCTGGCCTTTATGTTGAAGAAAACCTTGATAAAACATATATCGAGAAACTAATTAATCAGAAGAAAATTGTTTTCCACGAGATGAAAAACATATCTCCTCCTCCCGAAAATATTCAGCTTATAATGTCTAAATATAGACCTAACGCAACATTAGTAACCTCAGAAGAGGTAGTTGAGGATAAAAATGAAACTAGTGATTGAAAGAAATGAAACAAATAAGAATTCTAAGGGTGGTACAGAGCTCATGGCTCAAGCCTTAGAGCAATATGTTGATAAGGAACTTTTAAGTAAATTTCAAATTATACCATCAAGGGTTAGAGATATTAATCCTGACAAGATTCCAATCCTTTGGTTACATGACCTACCTTGGGATCCAGAGTCAGCTAAGCTGAAGGACCCTGAGTATAGAAAACAATTCAAAAAGATTGTCTTTGTATCTCATTGGCAACAGCAAATGTATCATACCGTTCTTGGTGTACCTTATTCAGAAGGTATTGTAATCAAGAATGCTATTAATCCTATTCCAATGAATTTAATTGATAAGTCACCTCTAGATGAATCAGACATTAGACATGGTAAGATTAGATTAATCTATCACCCAACTCCTCACCGTGGATTAGAAATTCTCGTACCAGTATTTAAAGAGATGCTGAAGTACCATCCACAAATTCACCTTGATGTATTCTCAAGCTTCAAGCTATATGGTTGGGCAGAAAGAGATGCTCCATATCAAGAGCTATTTAAGGAAATCCAAGAACATCCAAATATGACCTATCATGGCTCCGTATCCCAAGAAGAACTAAGAACAGCAATTGGTAAGGCTCATATTTTTGCCTATCCTTCTATCTGGCAAGAGACAAGCTGCTTATGTGCCCTAGAGGCAATGTCAGCTCAATGCTTAACAGTGACATCTTCTCTTGCTGCATTGCCTGAGACCTGCGCTAACTATGCACTAATGTATAATTATACAGAAGATGTCAATACCCATGCTAATATGTTCTTCAAAATTCTTCATCATGCAATTGATGTTGTTAAGAAAAACTCTGCTGATAATTATTTAAAAGCTCAAAAAGAATACTTTGATAGAAATTATGATTGGAACTTGAGGAAAGAAGAATGGACATTCCTGCTAAATTCTCTTCTATAACACCAGATGTAGAAACACTAACTATAGGGTTCAAATGGAGAAGGCATCCCCTTCTACCTGAACTCGAGATGTTTTGTCTGCCCCAAAAAGACGATGGTGTTAAAAAGCTACTTCAACAAAATAATCATTCATGGCAATGGCCCTACCTCTGGGAATGTGGAGTTGTACTAGGCAGATGGATTCTCGACAATCCAAATATAGTAAAGGATAAAGTCGTCTATGATGTAGGCACAGGTCAGGGCACAGTTGCAATTGCTGCTAAGAGAGCAGGAGCAAAAATTTCAATAGGGGTTGATTGTTGTGTATACAGCGACTTCACTATTGCTGTCAACAGCACACACAACAATGAAGTTGTGACTGCATATATTAAAGATTTGTTTAAAGCTAAGATTGCTGAGCAGTCTGTCATCTTTGCATCAGATTTAATATATGGTCAACAAACAAGTACAGACCTTCTTAACTATTTGGCAGACCTTGGTCAAACATCCACTGTCATTATTGCTCAGTCAGGTCGTCAGCATCCTCCATATGAAGTTAAACACGAAGCATTCCACCATCTTATGTCTTATGATGTTCCATGCTTCACTCCAGGCCTAGAAACCATTGAAACCATGCCAGTTTCCCTATGGACTACTAACTCCTTGATTCTACAGGGAATGTAACTTACTGATTCTACAGGTGTTTTTAAAACACGTGTAACTCCTTGATTCTAAAGGAGCTGTTGCTGTTGCACCTATTGACCAACAGTGTATAATGGACGGCATGGAAAGTAAGAAATATATAGAAAAGGGCGACGTCGTCAAGAGCCTTGACTTCGTTGGTGTCAGCAACTGTTACTTTGTTGGTCTCGTCGATAGCGTCAACTATCAGAACAACACGTTCCGCGCAAAGACGATCAAGCGCGTATGGGAAGGTAAGGTCGACTCGGACTCACCCATCGACTTCTTCGTTGCTCCTCTCCCTGGTTGCCATTTCTTCGATGACATGGCTGAAGAAAAGGGTTCGGAACCGCGCATCCAGGTGGTTGCCTAATGAATATTGCTCAGACCATTGTTTCTCAGATCAAGACGATCGATGCTTGGGCGCTCAGCTCTTGGGGTGCTAAGGATCTTGTCGCCATGGAAGATGGCTTGAAGTTTAAAACTTCAGGGATGACGCCTTGGAAGGGCTATGTGTACGTTAAGTACAATCCAGTTCCTGACCTCTATGAGGTTCAGTTCTTCCGTCTTCGTAAGATGCGTGTTGAGGGCTTTGAGGTTATCCATGACAATATTGTCAAGGATGTCTACGCGCCCGAACTCGTTAGCGTGATCGACAAGTTTGTAGGCTAAGATGCAGATTCCTTCTATAGGTTCTCTCGTTAAGGTCACTACTCGGTATCCGAGTAATGTGGCTGGTCGAGAGTGGGATGATAACACTCATACGGGTAGGGTCGTACCGATTCCTGTATACTGGAAGAACGAGGTCGGCAACACATTTGCTGTTGAGACCGGGCGTTCATATCATCCTGTGTCACTCATCTATGCTCATAGGGTCATTGACCTTCAGATCTTAGAAGGCAAAGCTCTTAACAAGACCGAATTTAGCAAATTACTAACTATTGAATGTACTGTTGCCGGCAGTAAGGGTAACGTGTATAATGTAGTGTCCAAGGGTGGAAAATGGTCCTGTACTTGTACAGGGTTCGAATTCCGCAATCAATGTAAACACATCGCAGAGGCAAAGACAAAAATTTATGGCAAAGCAGCGTAACGATTCTCTCGCTCGTGCTCTCGGTTCAGAACCGACGTTCACTGAACCTACCAAGTTGAACCTCGTTGAGGCTTTTAACTGGTATAACTATAACAGCGAAGATAGTGACCACAAGACTTGGTTGAGGCAGTTCCTTGTCCAGCATAAGTACTCTAAGATTGACATTGCTAAGGCTACTAGTGGTGATGTGCCTCGTGTTATAGCTGCAATCGCTAGAATGGAATTTCGTGGTGTTCATACCGGCGAGTCTGCTCGTGTTCTTGAGTTTGTGAAACAGGCAATTGCAACATCCACTCATGTTGATGAGGACGAGGTTGCCGAGCCAACTAATGTGATCTCGATTCGTGACCGCTTGAAGGAGTCATGCACTCCGTATGTCGCTTGGGTCGATGAGCAGATTGATAACTTCATTGTTGGTAAGCCGTATGATAGTAATGTCTACGACTACTTGAATGGTCAAGGTTGTAAGGGTGCTCATGCTCGGATCATCCGTGAGGCGTTTCAATTTAACTTCGATGAGATGGCTCGCCTGAAAGATGGTGATCCGGCTGTCGTTGAGTGTTATGAGGCCTATGGTAAGAAGACTATCAAGGTTCTTGTTGCATTCTATGAGAAGTTAGAATCTGATCTTGCTCAACTTGAGCAGACGAAGAAGGCTGCTCGGGTTCGTAAGGTTAGGAAACCTAACGTCGAGAAGATGCTCTCTAAGGTTAAGTACTGTAAGGAGTCTTTTGAATTCAAGATTGGTTCAATCCATCCTCAGAAGGTTCTTGGTTGTGAGCAGCTTTGGGTCTTTAACACTAAGACTCGCCAACTTGGTCGCTATGTTGGTAGTAACATTCAGTTCAAGCGTTCATCGCTTATTAATATAGAACTTGACCAGTGTGTTAGCAAAAAGCTCCGTAAGCCTGAGGACTTCTTGAAGGTTGTAATGAGTGCATCTAAGCCTCAGCTCAACAAGCAGTTCGATACTATCAAGGCTGTTGCTAAGCCGATGAATGGTCGTCTGAATGAGTTCACTGTTCTCTTGAGAGTGTGGTAATGAAAACATTTTTCAAAATAATTTTGATCGCTGTCGCTATATATTCTGCTCCCCTTTTTATTGGTTTCTTCATAGGATTAGCATATGCCTACTAATACTTTCTCTATTTTTGTTCGTAACGCCGAGGGCGGTATCATTGAGTTCTTCGACCTCAGTAAGATGGAGGCATTGAACCTTGTTAAGGAAATGAAAGAAGATGGGTTTACGGAACTTGATATGGTTCCTACCTATAAGACTCCTTTGTTTACTGAATCGATCGTTGCTAAGGAAGAGGAAGAGGAAGATGGAATCCTCGAATAACGACAACGTCGTTAGCATGGCTGAGTTCCGTCGGAAGAAGATAGAACCTAAGCTCAAAAGAACTAAGCATATCGAAAGCTTTGTCGAGGGGTACAATGAGGCCGGTCCAGAAGCGACAGATATCTTTAATAAGTCAATAATGTTACTCAAAGCATACGGCTTTGAGACGGATGATTTTGACCGAAGAGATGTTTTGCTGTTGAGGGAAGCAGTGTTTTCGATTATACTACGGTATAGGGAACATCACCATCCTCTGCATTCGTTTGTAGATGATTTTGATAAATACTTTAATAAACTTGAATATTTCCTGGATTCTGAATGGCATAATGCCGATGAAGATCCAGATGATGAAGGACCAGAAAGAGCATGATAATTGTTGACCTTAACCAGGTTATGATTTCTAACCTAATGATGCAACTTGGCAACCACACAGATGCCAAGATTGAAGAAGGCCTTGTCCGTCACATGGTCTTGAACGCGATACGTTCCTACAAACAGAAGTTTGGTGAGGAGTATGGCGAACTTGTAATTGCATGTGACGATAAGAACTATTGGCGTAGAAAGATCTATCCTTACTATAAGGCTAACCGAAAGAAGGCTAGAGAGGAATCGGATATCGATTGGAATAGTATCTTCGAATGCTTTAATAAGATTCGTGAAGAGCTGAAGGACTATTTTCCATATCGAGTTCTAAAGGTAGATACAGCTGAAGCAGATGACATTATCTCAACACTTGTCCATCACCATGGCGCATTGCTAATGACTGGTAGTGCTCCTAAGATTTTAATCCTTTCTGGTGATAAGGATTTCATTCAGCTTCAAAAGTTTGTAAACGTCACCCAGTATGACCCTGTCCGTAAGAAGTTCATCTCACATAAGAATCCTGATGTGTATTTGAAAGAGCACATTATGAAAGGTGACTCAGGTGATGGTGTTCCAAACTTCCTATCAGGCGATGATGTCTTTATCTCAGGCACTCGTCAAAAGCCTATCCGCCAGAAAAGTCTCGATCAGTGGGTCAAGCATTGTAACCCTGAAGATTTTTGTGACCAGAATATGCTTCGTGGATATAAGAGAAACGAAGCACTTGTAGACCTATCTAAGATTCCAGTAGATGTCTATAACACTATCCTTACTCAGTTCAATGAGCAGGAAGGAAAGAAGAAAGCAGATTTGTTAAATTACTTCATTAAGTTCAAACTGAAAAACTTAATGGAACATATTGGAGAATTCTAATGAATAATAATGTGTATGAAGTACTAGAGGTTGCCAACAAGTTTAAGACAAAGCAAGAAAGAGCTGATGTCCTAAAGGCCAATGATTCGTTTGCTCTGAAGAGTGTTCTTCAGTTGGCATTCCATCCTAATGTTGTGGCAGCATTGCCAGAAGGTGCTCCTCCCTTCAAGCGAATTGAGAAGCAGCAGGATGAATACCATAAAGGTTATATTCATGCTGAGGCTCGTAAGTTTGGTTACCTTGTTGACCAGCCAGGTCAGAATATGACCAAGATGAAAAGAGAGAACATCTTTATTACTATTATCGAATCTTTACCTGGTGCAGAAGCTGATATGCTTGTTGCTGCCAAGGATAAGAAACTTCATAAGCTGTATAAGGGAATCACAGCTGATGTCGCTAAGTTAGCATTCCCAGAAATCCTACCGGATGATGTTAAGTAAGAGGTTTTAGTTCCATGACGATTAAGAAGTATTCTCGTAATCAACGCTTTGATGACTATGAGGACCGCCCATCTAAACCAAAGCAGAAGGACCGTAGTGAGAAGCATATTCGGAATGCTTTGAGGACCACCGATTTGGATGCGCTAAAGAGGTTGTCGGCCGACGACATGGATGAAGACTTTTACGACTATGAATCAGACTATAGGCGATAGTTAATGATAGAACAATATGGTATACATATTCTATGGTTCCTAATGAGCTGTTGTTTTGGAGCCTGGATGTATTTCCAAGGCGCCATAAAAGGCACTACAGCTGGAGTTAATGCTGCTGTTATATTTTTTGTTATTCGTGGTAAGAAAAAAGAAGCAGAAAAATTTTTAGAATTTATTAATGAAGTCACAGGCAAAAACTTTAAGATTGATAAATAAACATATGCCTACATACACTTTTGAAAACACCAAGACAGGTGAAGTACATGAGGAGTTCATGTCTATCTCCAAGCTAGACGAGTACCTAGCTGCGAACCCTCTCCTAGAGATTATAATCACACAAGCTCCCCCAATCGGAGATCCACACCTCCTTGGCCGTAAAAAGCCTGATGCAGGATTCCGTGACGTCCTTAAAAATATTAAGTCTAAGCATAAAAGGAGTAACATCAACACATGGTAACAAAAGGTAGTACTCAATGCCAAACAAAGCTAAGAAGAAACTTAGATTAGCAGTTAACGGTAACCAACATCAGCAAGGAGTCAAGCTACATCAGATATATCCAATAACAAAAGCGCAGCAAAAAGTATTTGAGTCATTCTATAAATCTCACTTACTACTACACGGTATCGCAGGCACAGGAAAGACATTCGTCAGCCTCTACCTTGCTCTAAAAGAAGTACTAGAGCATAAAGCGTTCAAACGTATCGCCATAGTCCGCAGTTGTGTTCCTACAAGAGACATAGGCTTTATGCCAGGAACACTAGAAGAAAAGTTAAGCGTCTATGAACAACCATATAGAGAAATCATTAATTGTCTAACACAAAGAGTTGATGGATATGATATCCTCAAGGAAGCTGGTATTGTTGAGTTTATGTCTACATCGTTCATTAGGGGTCTTACATTAGACAATACAGTTATCCTTGTAGACGAAATCCAAAACATGACATTTGGTGAATTGGATTCAGTCATTACAAGAGTTGGTGACTATTCTAAGATCATCTTCTGTGGTGACTATAGACAAACTGACTTACAATCAACCAAAGACAAATCTGGTCTGAAGGACTTTATGAAGATCCTCAACACTGTTGCTGATGTTGACTATATTGAGTTTTTAGTGGATGATATAGTGAGATCAGGATTTGTTAAAAAATACATTATTGCTAAAACGGAACTAGGGTTTGGATAGGGTAGACTTTGAACTAAAAACCCATCTATATAATTTTCCAAAATTAGAAAAGATAGACGGTGAACCAAGATTGTATCTAACACCGGAGGGGGCTAAGCTCCCTTCGGTGACTTCCGTTACTGGGTTCACAACTAAAGAAGGCATCCAGCAATGGAGAGCTAAGGTTGGTGAAGAAACTGCTAATAGAATATCTAAGAAGGCTTCCGGAAGGGGTACAGTTGTCCATAATTTGGCTGAAAAATACATCTTAAAACATAGTGACTTTGAGCATTATAAGAACAAAGCAATGCCGGATGCTGTGGACTTATTCCATAAGTTAAGAAGGGCCATGAATGCTAACGTAACAGCTATTCATGCCCTAGAAAAGCCAATCTGGTCAAACTACCTAAAGGTAGCTGGGACAGTGGATTGTATAGGAATGTACCAAGGTAAGCTAGCTGTTATTGACTTCAAAACATCAGCCAAAACTAAGGAAGAGAGGTGGATCGAGCATTATTTTATGCAAACTTCAGCTTATGCCTGTGCTTGGTACGAGCTAACTAGAGAACCGATAAATACTTTAGTGGTTATTGTAGCAAATGATGTAGATTCTGAAGCACAAATATTTGAGAAGACTACATATCCATACTTAAACAAGTTTAACTTGGCTCGTGAACAATTCTACAATCATTACGGAATTTAGAGGTAGCTACTATGAGTTTTTACGGCGCAAAAATTTCTAACAAATACACAATCCACAAGAGAAGACTACAGGCCAATGGCGAGTTTCGCTTTGGTGGTCTTAACACACTGCTAGCATATAGAGTACCTGAAGCACCAGAAGGGCCAATAGAAGTCCCTGTTGAACAGTCTGACTCAGATCCAGCTGTTCTTGTACTACGCACAGGATCTAGTGAGTGTGTATCAGTTGCAGTTAAACCAAATGATGCCAACATAACCATCAATGCTCTTCAGCTTGTTGATTTTAATGGTGAACTAAAAGTAGAGCATAATAGGCATGCAGTATTGCTAGAAGGGTCAATGACACTTGCTAATGGTGAGGTTCATAATTCTGATTTAGAAATTCCAGTAGTCGTGGCTCAAGATTCTGAGCTTACCTTAACAGGCACTGGCAAGCTCCTAACATTCACATTATAATATTGGATTCTAGTAATGTTGTAGCAACAATGGAGAAACGGTAATGAGACTACAAATTGAAGGTGGAACAAAATTACACCACAAACATTGTAGACAATTTGCTCGATTCTTTTCTAATAGATTCTTTACAAAAGACTTGAACAAACAAATTAACATTAAGTTAAAGTTAGTAAAGAAACCAGTTATAAATTATGAAGACGATTGTGCTAATGTTGAATGGATGGACAATAACAGACAACCTCGAAAGTTTGTAATGAATATTTTTGTACCTCCAAAGGTATCGTTAAGGTATATCATTAGTGCACTTGCCCACGAAATGGTTCATGTTAAACAGTTTGTTAAGAATGAACTAATTGACCTTCCATCAACTGACTTCAATGTATCAGTATATAAGAATAAGAAGTATAACATTAATAAAGTTTCTTACTATGACCAACCTTGGGAGATTGAGGCTTATGGTCGAGAGCGTGGACTAACAAGGGAATACTTCGAAAAGGTCAAGTTAGCTAAAAAATTATTGAAGCGTCCTGTTGACTTTTAGTCTTAGGTGCTTTATACTTTACCCAACTTGATAAGTGTGATATCAAGGAAGTTGTTAATGTTAATTGATGAGGTTATTAAAATGCATAATTCTACTAAGACACGCGTTGTTGAAGTTCTTGAGTTAAAGAAGAACCGTAATGGTTTGACACTCTCTCAGCTTCAGAAGCAGGTTGGTACTGGTGCAGCTGCTCGCGTTAGCGAAGCTCGCTTTGCTGGTTTTCCAATTTACTCGAACCGTAAGACGTTCGCTAACGGTCGCACATCAACTGTTTACCGTCTCGGTAAGCCTTCCAAGCGCTTCACGCGCAATATGAAGGCCGGGCGTACTCAGATTGCTGTTCGCTCGCTCTACACCCGCGCTGCCTAATTCCCAATAGGCACTAGAGTATGGAAGGGGGCTGGATTCTCTAGCCCCCTTTCTTTTATGACAACAAGTTTACCATTGAACTATCCTTATGCTGAGCCCCACCCAGAAATCAAGTGGCATGTAAGGTTTATTAATTTAGCAACCCATATTGCTCAATGGTCTAAAGATCCATCAACTAAGGTTGGTGCTGTGATTGTTGATAGTCAACGTAGAGTGGTTTCTCTTGGTTACAATGGCTTACCTAGAGGAGTACATGATGACTATCATATACTAAATAATAAAGAACTAAAATTGCAAGTCGTTAAACACGCCGAAGAAAATGCTATCCTCAATTCTCTACTCCGTCCAGCTGGCTGCACAATATATGTTACTCATCATCCTTGCGCTTCTTGTGCTGGTAGTATTATTCAGTCTGGCATCACTCGTGTTGTGTTTCTTTCTGTTCCTGTGGATAATACATTCAATCAACGATGGCGACAATCAATTGAACTTGCGCAAACAATGTTTGAACAAGCAGGAGTAGAGGTACTAGAAGTATGATTGACTTAGATCAGAGGGTTACTGTTAATAACTTTCAAACAACGATTGAGAGTTGTGTTCACAAGAAGGGTATGGGTTATCTTGAGGCTATCATGTTCTATTGTGAACAGCATAATATTGAGATTGAAGCTGTTGCCTCTCTAATCAAAAAGTCGGAAGCTATCCGCACTAAGCTTGAAGCTGAGTGTGAAGACCAAAATATGATCCAGAAGCAACCAAAGTTACCCTTATGAAAATTACTTGTACCAATAAGCTGAACCCAAAGCTCCGTAAGCATGTTATTGCTCTTACACGTTTCACTGTTGACCATATCTTCACTAAGAGACAGAAAGATAAACTTCAATCTATTAGTATTAGGATTGATAAGTCCTTAAACAATACTACTGTTCATAACGTAGATGCTGTTCCGTTAGCATATATGGACGCTCACGTTGAAGACTATGGTGAAGCACCAGGTTGGGGTCCAAGAAACTTTGTTATTTGGATTAACCCCTTCTTCACGAAGAAGAACATTACAAGGTTTACTAAAGCCACATTTCTAGAAACTATTGTTCACGAGACTGTTCACATTAGACAGGCTCTTACTGGTCAGATGAAACAAGTATACCGAAATGGTAACATGATGATTAAGTTTCATAAGAGATACTATAAAATTGACTCAGCGGAGAAGTATTGGTTGTTCCCATGGGAAGTAGAGGCTAGAGGTTACGAGAAAGGTGTCCTTAATCTCTATTGTATCAAGAATCAATGCTATAGAGAGTTTCCTGACCACCCATTGAAGTAATGTACACGCTTGGTATCAACCTATCACATCATTCCTCTATAGCTCTACTCAAAGACAACGAAGTAGTTCTTTTTATATTAGAAGAAAGATTGAATAGAAAAAAATATTGTAAAACAATTCCATATGAATGTTTGAAGTTAGTTTCAGAAATAACTAATCAAATAGATTACTTAATAGTCACTTCTTGCTCGAAAGAAAATCTTCACGATATCGTTGAGTGTCTAAAATCTTCTAATGTCAAGGTAGTTAGATCTAATATTAATAATACCGATCATCACAAATTCCACGCCGCAGCCGGCTTTTATATGTCACAGTTTGATCATGCATCCTGTCTTGTGATTGATGGTGCTGGATCACTTACAAAATTTAGGCCATCTGATAATATCAGAGCAAGCGAGACAACATCTGTATATGATGTTAGGTTTCCAAATACCTTCGACTGCCTATATAAAAACTTTACAGTTGGTATATATGATAGTGGACTTCGCTTTGACTCAAGAATGAATGTTAATATATCAATTACTGAAGAGGATGTTAGAAAGTTTAAGAAAAAATTCAGTAACATCAAGCACTTGGATGTTTCAACAAATACTGATATCGGTTTTAGGTATACTATTGTTTCTCACCTCATCGGATTCCCAAAGATGGGTGGCGAAGGTAAGACAATGGGTCTTTCTGCTTATGGGCCATTTCAATCTGACATCAAATCCAAGTTAGCATATGAGATACAGAAGCAGCTTGAACAAACATTTTTATCTCGAGCAGAGATGTGTAGGGACGATAATATTGTTATTTGCGGTGGCTGCGCTCTCAACATTCTTGGCAATTCTTTAATCAAAAAAAAGTATCCTAATAAAAACATATACATAGATCCAGTAGCAGCTGATTGTACAAATGCTCTTGGTGCTGCAGCCCTTTATTTTTATACACTTAGCGGTTGCCTAGATAAACTTGTATTTAATCCTTACGGTGGTCCTCATTATAACTTGAATAAGCACTATATAAATGAACTTACAAGAAAATATTCAATATAAAGATGTTGCTACGCTACTTGCAGATAAAAAGATAGTAGCTATCTTTCAAGGCAGATCCGAGAGCGGTCCCAGGGCTTTGGGTAACAGATCAATGCTCTACACACCTCTTGACCCAAATGGGAAGGACCACGTCAATAGTGTAAAGGGCAGAGAATACTTTAGACCACTAGCTGCATCAATGTTGTTAGAGTATGCAAACGATTGGTTTGATATGATTGGAGTAGATGAGTCACCCTACATGACATTTTCGTTCACATGTAGGGAGAATAAGAAACACATCATTCCGTGTGTAATTCATGTTGATGGTTCATGTCGAATACAAACTGTTACACAACAACAAAACTTTCATTATTACAATCTCATTAAAGCATTTAATGACATCACAGCTGTACCAATGATTCTGAATACGTCTCTTAACTTGGCTGGCGATCCACTCGTTGAGACAATAGATGACGCATTTAGAACATTTGCAAAATCTAAGATAGATTATTTGTATTTGCCAGAACTTGAACTTATAGTATCCAAATGAGTTACTACACAGTAGCCATATCATCATCTAATCATGATTCTTGTATATGTATTATGCAGGATGCAGCAATTGTAGCAGCTTGGCAATGCGAGCGCATAAGCCGTGATAAGCATACGCAGAAAATATCCCAAAGTAATATTAATTTAATTAAGCAATACACAAGCCGCATTGATTGCGTTATATGTGTAAATGTTTATGATCATAATCTTACAGACGTTAAACTTAAAACATTCAACAAATTACCTAGACCAGGTGGCTTCGAGGTATCCGAATCCTTATCTGCAATAAAACAAAAGTTTAGTAAGGCTGGAATTGAGTGCGGCAAATTTGTAGTAGACAATTCTAACCATCATTTGTACCACGCAGCAACTGGCTTCTATACATCAGGGTTCGATCAAGCTCTATGTATTGTGATGGATGGAGTTGGTTCGGGTTGGGCGTGGGAAAGTGGTATGCTTTCTGAAACGACGACAATCTTTTTTGCTGATGATGGGATTACACCACTATATAAAAATTTACATTACAAAGCCACTGACTACGATCTGAAAGGTTGGAACGACAATGTAATAAAGAACATTAAAAAATTATTTAATTGTGAAGTTGACATATCCCCAAATCTTGATATAGGTAAGATGTATGGCACTATAACTAGACACATAGGATTTCGCTCATCTACAGAAGCAGGTAAGACGATGGGTCTTGCAGCATATGGACAGCAAAACAACTTACCACCTATGTTGTTAGATGGTAGAGCAATATCCGATGCCAACTTTTTTAGAAATGATAGTCAGCTCAATACATTCTTATATCCTAGTTTGGTTGACCCTTCCGAGAACACTAAAAAGAATTTAGCATATAATGTTCAAAGAGCGACTGAAACAATTTTTATCAAAAGAGTAGAACAAGCATTGAGCCTTCGACCTTGTAACAATATAGTACTTGGAGGTGGTTGTGCTCTTAACATATTAGCAAATTCAATATTGAAAAAAAGATTTCCTGACATTAATTTTTATATCGAACCTATCGCTGCTGATTCAGCTCAGGCAATGGGTGCAGCCCTATACCATTACAAGAGAATGTTCCCAAAAACGAAATACGAAAAACTCAACGTGTTGTATCTTGGACCAGTCTATAATATAATACAAGTCAAAGCTAAACTTTTACAACTAGTGGAACAGTATAACAATGAGTCTAATCTACCGGTCAATGTCAGTTAACAATAAGGTTGCTGAACTCGTTGTCAACAACCACGAAGACATCATCTGTGTTCTTACAGATAAGAATCTCAACATAGAAGAGAGAATACAGTGCCATGACCTCCGCTATGCAGAGCGTTTGGTCGAGCAATTTTTACGCCCTAAAAATCCTTACTAGAATCAATAGGTTACAGACCAGCGTTCTAAATCGTTCAAAACACGTTTTCCTTTAGAATCAATAGGTTACATGTTTCGAGGTCGTCTAGAAGGTGTAGTTGTGTATGATTGGCGTGCTACTAGCTCAATTTTCGTGTATACGCGTCAAAACGCGCTCTCAAATTCCCCAGTAGAATCAACAAGTTATAACTCCTTAAAAATCAACAAGTTATGGTCAATTACGTAACTCCTTGATCTTCATGGTTGACCGATTCTGCCATTTGTGTATAGTGTCCGTATCTCAAATACTGTTGACATACATATTGCTCTAGCAGATAATGCTAGGCCCTGAATAAGACATTGTGCTCTTGTTCAGTTGTTTAAAAATACGAATTCCAATTAGGTGCTTCGCGACCTGTCGGCGTTAGTTAGTCCTTTTTAGACCGACTAGAGTATTATACTCGGCTTGCTGTTCAGGTAGGCTTAATTGCGACCTTATTAGTTGGGTGTCCCGCCACCCCCTCGTTGTAGGTAGGCCAATTGTTGTCGGCCCGAACCGTTTTGTTGTTGTAACGGTGAAAAGCGTGGACCTTTTATGCCCATGTGGCGGAATTGGTAGACGCAACGGTCTTAGAAGCCGTCGCCGAAAGCGTGGGGGTTCGAGTCCCTCCATGGGCACCAATTACAGACTGCTACCTGTTATCGTAGCAGCGTGGACTGTCACCACGGAGCATAGTGTGACGCCGGATTAGTAACCGGCACTTATTATTGGACCTGTCGTCTAGAGGCCTAGGACGTGGCCCTTTCACGGCCGTAACGCGAGTTCGAATCTCGCCAGGTTCACCATATTATGGATCGTTAGCTCAGCTGGTAGAGCATTTGACTCTTAATCAACAGGTCGTAGGTTCGAACCCTACACGGTCCACCATTTTGTTTGCCGGATTGGTATAACGGAATTACAGCGGTCTCCAAAACCGTTAACGGGGGTTCGACTCCCTCATCCGGTGCCATGCACATATATTATTGGCGTGTAGATCAGCGGTAGATCAAGTGACTGTTAATCACTCTGTCGTAGGTTCGATCCCTACCACGCCAGCCATCTTGATGTTGCGCGCGACATCCTTTCAGTGTAAGGGCTTATCCGTTTCGGTAACACTGATCGAATTATGAGGGCGAACGGATTGCAACCTTGCTGTGTGGGGGTAAGGATTAAGACAAACCTTGAATGGTAGCCCACACCTTATTTGGGGGATTAGTGCTAATGGGAACACGCTGCGTTTGCATCGCAGAGTTGAGAGTTCGATTCTCTCATCCTCCACCAATTTTCGCAGGATGTGGCAAGCAGTAATGTGTTGCCTCCATCGGATGCCTGGAGTGAGCAATCCCAACTATCCCATCCTGCACTTATTTTGAGGAGTCGTCTAACGGCAGGACAGCAGGTTTTGATCCTGCTTATCGTGGTTCGAATCCATGCTCCTCAACAAAACAATGTGGGCAAGCGGTGAAGTTGGAGAGTCACAACAGACTGTAAATCTGTCGCCTTAGGCTGAGTAGGTTCGAATCCTTCCTTTCCCACCATAATATTTCAGGCCCGTTAGTTCAGTTGGTTAGAACGCATGCCTGTCACGCATGAGGCCACCGGTTCAAGTCCGGTACGGGTCGCCATTTTAATTCTGGGACCTTAGCTCAGCTGGTAGAGCAGTAGACTTTTAATCTATTGGTCAGGAGTTCGACTCTCCTAGGTCCTACCACTTTACTTTCCACCATAGATATAGTATAGTATACAAATCGGATATTAGCACAGTCTGGTAGTGCACCTGCTTTGGGAGCAGGGGGTCGCAAGTTCGAATCTTGCATATCCGACCATTTTGCGACTGTGGTGGAATCGGTATACACAACAGACTTAAAATCTGTCGGCGTTAGCCATGTCGGTTCAAGTCCGACCAGTCGCACCAGTTGCTGGCTCCGTAGCTCAGTGGATTAGAGCAACAGCCTTCTAAGCTGTGGGTCGCTGGTTCGAATCCAGCCGGGGTCGCCAATTTGGGATAAAAAAGGATAAAAATATGAATGTAATTACAACACAACTTATCTACGGTTCTTTATTTGCCTTAGCTTGTATTATAATGGTCTATACGGCTGTTGGGTGGAAGTCAATTAAAGACTGCTACTTAAACCTATTTCAAAAACAATACTGGACAGACTACAACATTGTTGAGTTTGCTAGTTGGTTAACTAAGGCGGTAGTTATCATACCGGGTTTAATTTTTGGTCTACAGTATTGGTGGTTATACATATTTACATTAATAACTAGTATTGGTCTCATCTGGGCTAGCAATAAAAAGCTGCTTCCAACATTGGTTGGATTCAATACGATCTGGGTGTGGCTATCATGTATGGCTTTAATAGGACATTTCTTATGACAAAAAGAATAGCAATTATTGGTGCAGGAACAGCTGGCGCAATATCAGCTGGCTTTTTTGCTCATGAACACCACTTTAAAGAAAATGCAGAAGTAACGTGGTATGCTGACTCAAGCATTCCTACCCAAGCTGTCGGCGAGGGGTCAAATCTTATTGTGCCTAGACAACTTCTTAACGTATTAAATTTTAGGTACGAAGACCTCAAAGAGGTTAATGGAACATTTAAGTCAGGTATTGCAAAGTACAATTGGGGTAAAGAAAATTCTTATTACTTCCATGACTTTTCACCTCCAGCTGTTGGTTACCACTTTAATGCCGTTAAGTTGCAGCAATATATTGCCAAGCGTCTTGAAGGTAAGGTACGAATGATTGATCAGAACGTAAAGGCTAGCGATATTGATGCTGATTACATAATTGATTGTTCTGGTCGTCCAAAAAGTCTGGATGATAACTTTTACGAATCCAGAAATATTCCTGTGAACTCAGTTCATGTTACTCAATGCTTTTGGGATTTTCCGAGATTCCAACACACGCTGACCATTGCAAGACCTTATGGTTGGGTGTTTGGCATTCCTCTCCAAAACAGATGTGCAATTGGCTATCTCTATAACAATAAAATTAACACTCTTGATGAAATCAAAGAGGATGTAAAAAATGTATTTAAAGAGTTTGCCTTAACGCCCAGTGATACGACAAATACATTTTCATTTTACTCTTATTGCCGCCGACAAAATTTTATAGGTAATATTGCATACAACGGTAACGCATCTTTTTTCACTGAACCACTTGAAGCAACTACAATTGGAAACATGATGCTTATCAATAGAGACATGCTTGGTGTGATTACTGGTGTTACGAGTCTAGAGAAAGCGAATAAAAATTATCTGTTTATGAACCAAGGCTCGATTGATATGATATGCCTACATTATTTTGCTGGCTCGGCTTTTGATACAGAATTTTGGCAGCATGCTAAGACGCTTGCTGTAAACCAGCTTACACAGGCCGCTCGCAATGGTCCATTTAGAAATATATGCTTAGAAGCAATTAAGCAGCTTAGTGCCAACGCCAAGTATAATAAAATGCTTACCCTCAAAAAGGGAGAATACGGCACATGGTCAGTCGCTAGTTATGCAACTAACATTAACGGACTTGGTATAGCTAGTCAGTTAGCAGATTTTTTACATCAGAATAGTCGTTGACTATTTTTGCTGTACATTGTAACATACATATACGCCCTTGTAGCTCAGCTGGTAGAGCGCCTGATTTGTAATCAGGATGTCGGCGGTTCGATTCCGTCCGGGGGCACCATTTCAATGAGGTTATTATGAATAACAGTTTACTAAAGGAAGTGTGGCGAACAGCTGAGAACGCTAGAGACCCAAACCTTACTGGGTTTGTTAACTGGCCATATAAGCAACAGCTTTATCTTGCTCAGAAAGAAATTGAAAAACAACTTGCCCAGTGCTCAACATTTGTTGGTGAAGAAGAATGGTTAGCAGAGATGAGAGCTGAAGGAAAGGTATTATAAATAAGCAACCAGCCGCCCTACCTTTCGGTGTAAGGTTTGTCGCATAGCGATGGCTGTTTTTCGTAAATAAGGAATCTAGGGCACAGTGCGCAATGTGTGGCGATAGATAAACCGAGACTTTTATTGCGGAGTAGAGAAGTAGAATCTCGTCAGCCTCATAAGCTGAAGACCGGTGGTGCGAATCCATCCTCCGCTACCAACTTTAATTATGACATTAGATCAATTCAATAGCCTATTTCCTATCATAGCTAGTGTTGCTGTGATAATGAACATTCATAGACTCTACAGAGATAAAATTGTAAAGGGTATTCATCCCTTTAGCCCTCTCATAGGGTATACTGGTCAAATCTCAGGAACAATCCTTCTATACTCACTTGGTCAATACTATTCCGCGGCAGCTGGTGCCTGGTATACACTGTTGTCTTTCACATGGTATTCGATGATGATATACTATAACTTTTATAGAAAGACGCCCGGTTAGCTCAGCTGGTAGAGCGCCGCCTTTACACGGCGATTGTCGGCGGTTCGATCCCGTCACCGGGTACCAATTAGCCTCGTACTGTTCAGGCAAGTGGGGCAAAGGCCGGAGACTCGCGGCGCCAAGCACGAAAAAGGCCTTGGCCAACATGAGTCCTTGTTTTACTGGAAGGTTGCTAGAGAGGCCTATTAGCGCTCTTTGCTAAAGAGATGGATGTAAAAGTCACGTAGGTTCGAATCCTACACCTTCCGCCACTATGTGAGGTTTATATGCCAATAGATATTCCAGAATCAGAAATTGTTTATGTTATGGAAGGTGAACAGCAAAACGAGGGAATGGTTTTCCTCAAAGCCGATTGCCCAACAAAACATTTAGGTCAGTTTGTGTATGCAGTTGTTGATGGTATGGTGATTCGCAAGGGTTGCTATAAATCAAAACAACAAAATGGTCAGCAGACTTTGAGTGTTATATGGTTCGAAGAAAACATTAAGGATGAAAAGGCACCAGAGATCGAACGTGTGCCTGTACTCCCTGATCCAGTTATAATTTAGCAACGTAGCATAGTGGCTAATGCACTTCCTTCATACGGAATTTATCGTCAGTTCGAGTCTGACCGTTGCTACCATGTTGCGGTGGCAGAAAAGTTATGCAAGAGTCTGCAAAACTCTTTTATGCTGGTGCGAGTCCAGTCCGCAACTCCAACAACGCGGGTAGATTAGGACAAGGGGCGTCCAGCAGCCTTCCAAGCTGATAATGCGGAGTTCGACTCTCCCTACCCGCTCCACTATGTGACCGTTGTCAAGTGGTCTAAGACCCTGGGTTGTGATCCCAGTATACGTTGGTTCGAATCCAACCGGTCACCCCATATACATATAAGGGACAATAGCTCAGTTGGTAGAGCAAAGTGTTGATAACGCTTAGGTCCATGGTTCGAGCCCATGTTGTCCCACCATCTTCGAGGTTACTATGGCATACTTACCTGAATACTTAGACTTTGTTATGGACTCAATCAATCTTGAGTACTATAACCCAGCTGGCCTTTCTATGTTTGAACTTGGCAATCAAAGATTTATTGGTGGTCAGTACACAACCGGTAAAGAATACTTCAAACACATTGGTATGAAACATACCTCTGTTGATATTAACGGAGAAGATGGAGCACTGCCTTTAGATTTAACAAAGCCAGAACTTTTTTATGACTTTAGATGTGAGTATGATGTGCTGACTAACCTTGGTACTACAGAACATGTTGAACCAATTGCTAACCAGTATGAATGCTTCTCTATTATCCACGATGTGGTAAGGGCTGGCGGTATTATGATCCACATGGTACCTGATGTGGAAGAACTGGATAACTCCGGTGCCTGGCGTGACCATTGTAGGATATACTATAGGAAGGAATTCTTTACTAAATTGGCTGAGCATTGCAACTACACAATGCTTGAGGATAAAGTAATCTTTGGATTGAGGTCTGTTGTCCTTCGGAAGGAAACTGCAAGAGCATTTACAACAAATAGAGAAATATTTAAATCAATTGAGGCTCGATGAACACTTTCACAATTGACACCGGGCTTGCTGACAGACTAGAAAGAGATATTATTATTGATTGTAAGCCAAGGTACACATATCTCAGAGATACTGCTGACTACAATTATAGAAACGGTAGCAAAACAGCAGGTGGCCAAAAAATAATAAGATCTCAGGGATTCACCAATGGCGTGTATACAATGCTTCGCCATTATCCAATTTATGGGACGTATGAAAAAATGATTGAACGTGATCCAGATTGTGTTCCTGTACAAGCTCCAAGTATTACAGAGTTGGTATACCAGTTGAGAAATCAATACCTTGATCCTCTATATGATATTGTTCGAGTCTATGTAAACATTATGACAATAGGGGTGGAGTCGGGTGTAACCACACCCCACTATGATGTGGATGATGAAGAAGCAATAACATTTCTATATTACGTTGTAGATAGCGATGGAGATACGTTTCTCTTTGATGAAGAAACTGACAGTATTATTTTTAGGCATCCACCTATAAAGGGGACAGGAATATATTATCCATCAAAAACAGTACATGCAGCCTCTATACCAACAACACATGAAATTAGATCGGCCCTTAATATTATTTACAGCAAAAACTACTTTGAAAGAAATGGCAATTACCTTCTGAAAGAACATGATAGACGTAGTAAGCAACATACCAGACCACATCGTTAATAATGTAGAACGCTGGATTGTATCGACAAAGATACCATGGTTCTATTTTAACCACACCTTGGGAGATGTGCCAAAGGGTGATAGTGAAGTTGAACAAAGTAAGTACATCATAAAAGATCTGCCAAGATTTACCCATTACTTTTACCCCAATTCAAAGACGCCAGATGAAGATAAAAAAATTGTAGCGCCACTCTCAGAGTGGTGCATAAAAAATATACTACCACATAACTACGAGGTCAAAAGAGTGATGGGCAACATGACATTATGTGACGGTGACAGTAGTAAACTGCTAAACATACCCCATGTAGATTCCCACAACAATAATTTTTATTCCTTTTTGTATTACGTTAATACAAGTGATGGCGTTACAGTATTCTTTAAAGACAGAAAGATTGAACATGAGATCAAACCAATTAAAGGTACTGGTGTGCTTTTTCCATCCAATGTTGTACATGCAGGACAGATTCCTAGTATAAATAAAACTAGGTATGTGATTAATATTATATTCGGCAAGCGGGATTGATGTAATGGTAGCCTGGGACCTTGCCAAGGTTCGCGCGCGAGTTCGATTCTCGCATCCCGCTCCATTAATGGTGCAACAATGTTTCAGAAAATAATTGTAAATTCTCAATTAGCAGACAGTGTCGAGCGTGAAATTAGTTCAGTGAAGCCTAAGTGGCAGTATACTTCTAGAACAACAAACTATCCTGAAATAACGAGTAATGAACAGCACAAAAAAGACATTGAGGCTCTAAAACAAAAGTTCAATGTTGAAGATACACAAAAATTTTCTGAGTGTATCTTCAACTCAACAAAGAACCCGCAGCTGCATCGTAGTAAATCTGGCATGCCGGCATCATTCATACAAATGAGAGCCGATCCCAATTCACGTTACAATAGGGAATTCCCTAATACAGCTAAGCTCTTAGACCACCTTCAGTCCACATACATTCCAAGAAATTATATTGTAAAAAGATTCCTAATTAATTTACAAACAATTAGACCAACTTGGGCATTGAACGAAATCCACCCTGATTTTTCAAATTCCGAATTAATAACTATATTATACTATATTAACGATAGCGATGGGGATACTTACTTTTTTGAGGGGCAAGAGCTTGCGCATGTTGTTCCACCTGTAAAGGGCACTGCTGCTATGTTTAGATCAAACATGCTGCACGCTGGATCTCCTCCAACAAAACACGAAACAAGACTTGTAATTAACTTTTGTTTTGGTCCTAAAGAACAGAGTTGACCTTGTTTGATGTTTATGGTATTATACCTCCGAATAGGGAAGTGTGGCAGAGCGGTTGATTGCAACAGTCTTGAAAACTGTCGTCTCTTTACGGGGACCGTAGGTTCAAATCCTACCACTTCCGCCAAGTTAAAGATGAGGTAATGTTATGGCTAAAAAGTGGAAAATCTCAACAATCGATAAAAAGTCAATTGTCGACACATGGCTCTTCATTAAAGATAATAATGATGAGAAGTGGGCCAAGGTTGAAGAGCATTGGCGATGGGGCTATGTTGTGGTTGAATCGACAAAGAAGCCAAAGATCGGAACCAACGAAGATGGTTTCAATATCTACGATTATGATGTTTGGGACCAAGAGACAGATGATGGTGTTGGCACATGGTTTACCTACTCTGATTCTGTCCCAGCAGAAGAACAAGCAGAGTTTGAAAATGCATATTGGGAAGGATTTGATATTCTAGAAAACGCTGGCTGGTTAGATCAAGAGAATGAAAGAGTCTTTATTGGACCGTGCAATGTTGAGCCCCACAAATGAATAAGCCAAAACTAACTTGGGCTAACTTTAAGAAAGACACGTGGCTACAAATCCAGTTAGCTATAATAATTGGTGTTACATTAATTTACTGGATCATGCTGTGAAGACATATATCCATGTCAACCAGCATGTGATACGTTCTAACAAAAAGAACAACGAGTCAGAAGCAGTTATTACAGTTAAAAGAGGCTCTAAGAACACATACTGTAAGAAAGTAAAAATCTTAGGGCCAAGTGAAGTTATCTATTCTGGTAATGATAAGCCGCTGCTCCCTTGTGGTGCAAGAGTGGCAGTTGTAACAGAATCAGAAGTTGAAATAGTAGAATGAAAGTTATTAATTTATTTGGTGGGCCTGGTGTTGGCAAATCTACAGTTGCAGCCGACCTCTTTGCTATAATGAAGCGTGAAGGCTTTAGTGTAGAGCTAGTGAATGAATATGCTAAAGAGGTTACCTGGGAGGAGCACTTTAATTATTTTGATGATGAGTTTTATGTCCTGGCCCACCAAAACAGACGTTTAGTTAGACTAAAGAATAAAGTTGATTATGTAGTTACTGACTCACCAATCTTACTTGGGTTGGCCTACACTTCACCTACCTACTACCCTGAATACTTTAGTAAGTTTATCCATGAGGTTTGGAATTCGTATACTAATATAAATGTTGTTATTGAGAGACAAAGTAATGATTATACTAAAACAGGAAGAAATCAGAAGTATGATGAAGCTCTTAACAAAGACAAAATGATGATTGATCTTCTCAATAAAAACAATGATAAATATATAATAACTACTCCTGATAGAACAACGAAATACGAAATTCTAGAATATATAAAATATGGCAACAGAAAATAATTCTAACTCAGAAAATACTACTCAGACAAAAGTATCAAAAAATGATATAACTGGAGATGTCATTCAGACAAAGTTAGCATCTGATACTTATAGACAGAACTGGGAAAAGATTTTTGGTAATAAGAAAAAAAAGAAGAATGAACGACGAAGAAATTCTACAAAAGTTTAACGAACTAGTTAAACAATATGGTAATCAGCTACCAAACCATATTCACGAACCAAAACAATTTTCTCATTATGTTAGTCTTGTAGGATGGAATAAAGAACTACAGAGGTTAACCGTTGATTCTAAACCTAGAGGCTAGTATAATAAATATTACATACTGACCATTAGGAGTTTATTGTGTCTCTTGTATTGATTGCTGATAGTGCTGGTACGCCTAAAGATTGGGTTAACTTTGAAACAGCTGTTTGCTATTATGCCAGAAATAAAGTTCTCTGGGAAGCAGGTTCTCAAATAAGAGAATTTCTTGGCGGTCACAACTATCTTGGCAAGCAATCAAAAATCACGATCTCCTCAATCCTTGGTGTATCAGGACCAATCCTCGGTTCTGAATTTTATGATAGAGAGTCAATCTATGCTGATCGTTATGTTCTATATTCACGTGATCGCCACCTTTGTGCTTACTGCGGTAATCAGTTTCAACCTAAAGAGCTAACTATTGATCATGTCCATCCTCGCTCAAGAGGTGGTAAGAATCTTTGGACGAATGTTGTAGCTGCCTGTAAGCCTTGCAACCACAAAAAAGGAAATAAGACACCAGAAGAAGCAAAAATGCACCTTCTCTATGTTCCATATGTTCCTAACATCTTCGAAAAGATGATTCTACGGAATAGGAAGATCTTGGCTGACCAGATGGAATTCTTGATTGGTAGAATTCCTAAGCATAGTAGAATCTTTCCTGTTCAATGAAGTTGCCAAATCTTCTTTATAAGATTGGAGAGGTTGACGTCTCTACAATTGAGGAACATGTTAACCAACTAACTCAAGAACAATGGATTGAATGGGACCTAAGACAGAATAGGTATAAAGTCCACTCTGCCACAGAATCTTATCCATTCCTGTTCTCTGAGTATGGTGAAGAGCCAAAGGAATATAACCATGACACTAATTTATGGAATGTAGTTAAGCCTCTTATCGGTAAGCTTGAGAAGTTCTATAATAGAAAAGCTGGAGCAGTTGTCCTGGTTAAGCTCAAGCCAAACACAAATATCATTCCGCACACTGATGGTGGTTGGTTTGTTGACACACATAGGCTTCATATTCCTATCATTACCAATCCTGGTATCATATTCACTCTTACTAATAAGAGAGTGCATTTGAAGAAAGGGTGGATCTACGAACTTAACAACCTTGTCCAGCATGGTGTGATCAACCCAACAGACGTTGGTAGAGTCCATTTAATGGTAGACCTTGACCCCAAACACCCACTGAATCCTGCAATCCAAAAAAGTCCTTTAGAATCAATAGGTTACGAATCGTTAAAAATCAACGAGTTAGTGTAGTTACTGTAACTCCTTGATTCTACGTGTTGTCTCAATTGACCAATCGCGTATAGTGAGCGACATGAAGAGAGGATTGTACAATGTTGATTGAAAATTATGATTTTGATATGGCTTTGTGTCGTTACGTTGATCATCTTCGGAATGACTATAACAAGACAGGTACAGAGGGCAACTTTCAAGTGTCGTTTGATCGTGGTCGTAAGTTTCTGAAGGTTGTATCCAATAGTTGGGGATCACGTTCGGTGCATAGTTTTATCTGCATCAAGGAGCATGATGGCTGGAAGTATGGTGACATTCTGAAGGCAGCATCTTGGGCACAACCTGCGAAGAATTTTGTTCGCGGTAACGTGCTGAATGTGAATAGCTACAAGAATATTCGGTGGGCTGGTGTTTAAATGTCGTTATGGCGTAAGCGTCAGATCCAGGATAAGGTTCAAGAAAGTATAAGGAAGGATTACGTTATGTCGTATCGAGAAGCGTTAGAGGCTGCTGGCGCTCAAGTTCTCATGTTTGAACATTTTGGTGACTGGCAAGGCTCATGGCTTGCGTTAGTCGATTACCAAGGTCAGCGTGGCTGGGTGCAAGGCGCATTTGGTTCTTGTGATCATTGTGACGCATTCCAAGCTGAGTTCGATTGGGATTCTGACTTTGCATGCGAAGGTGTTCAACAACGTCTTGTGCAGTTTGGTCAATCGTACTTGGATGATTTGCGGTCATCGGCTCAGCTGCTTGCGCAGTATGATGCTGATGCTCAATGGGATTCTGATTCTGCAGACGCTGCTCTATGGGTTCGAGCTGCTCAAGAACGATATGGAGTTGTGTGATGGAATTCTTTTGGACAGTATTAGCTGTTATAGTTGGGAGTTATATTTACGACCGTTGGTTCAAGTATAAAGATGGAGAGTAGTGTTTACTCTCCATGGAAGTTGTAGTATACTTATGTGATGAAAATGTTTATAAAAACACCTAAACACGGTTACCATTACACGCATGTTACCATTAAGAGAATGGTTAAAGATTACAAAGCGAAGTATATGGGTCCCTGGGCGTATCGATCAAACGACAAATGGTTTGAAATACCTGTAGATGTTTTTTATTTACCAGATCCCGAAAAATATGGTTCACTTTCTAGTGGAGAACAGATAACTAATTACCTTGGTATGTATAATATGCCAGGTTATGGTTTATTTACATTGGATGCTAAAAGTGCATTTAGTGTACCTATAATTGGAATTAAAACAGAAGACGGTGAGGTTCTTGTAAGTCGCCACAGGCATGATTGTGTTCAGAAAGGACCATACATGATTGATGGTGGTCGTGACTATTTGCGAACGACTGGTGGACTAGCAATGGTCAAGGTGACAGTTGTTGATGGTGAATTCCAGTTTGAGGTGTACTAATGGACAAGAAGATTACAGTTGAACTTGATTGGGATACGATTGATGGAATCACAACTTGCGCGATGAAGAGCATTCTTGAGAATCTTGAAGTTGATCTCGAGAATCGCAAGGCTGGAACTGGTATTGCTGTCTTTGACACAAACAAGAAGAAAGACATTGCTGAAATTAAGCGACACATCGATGCATTCAAGACTGTCTTGAAATATTATGGTGAAAATTATGAAAATTGATAAGGTTGCATTGATCGCGGTTTTAGTAATCGTGCTTCATTCTACAATTCCGTTGGTAGTCGCTCATGGATTCTATCATGGTTGGCTACTAGAAATGTTTCAATGAGTGATCTTGTTCGCATGACACCAGAGACAATCTGGCACTTCACCTGCGATTCTTGTAAGAATTGGTGGAGCATTAGTTCAGTTGGATCTGGGTGGAAACCAAGAAAACTTTTCTGCCCTCATTGCGGACACAAACACACATACGAACATTCATCAGTTGAATCTCAACTAGTTGATTCTGGTGATTACACATAATGAAAGATTTTTGGACACTTCTAATTATTTTAGGACTTGTCATCACTCTTGGTGTAACAGTCATCTATGTTATCTCTAATTTTGGATTAATCGATCCTGGTTCAGGTGCAAATTTAGGTACATAGCATGAAGACTGTAGAAAAAATTTGGGCACGAGCTACTGGTCATCTTATGGGACAGAATGATGAAGACCGTCCAGATGTGCCAATACTTACGGTCAAAGAAGCAAGGATAGCATTATTCTTTAAAACATTTTGGGTGATCATACATATTGTTACTTGTTTTTTTATCATGGCTAATATCATACATCATTGGTAATGAAACATCCAATACGACAATGGACTGCCAAATAAAAATTTATAAAGACTAATGACTATGAATATAAATGATAAAATTAAACAGTATCAGAATATACTCAGCACTTTCAATGATAACACTGAACGATATAGATTCTTAATTGATATTGCTCGTAAAGCAAAACCATTTCCAGAGGAATACCGATTAGATACTTTTAAGGTGAGAGGATGTATGAGTCAGGTGTGGCTTGTACCTAAACTTGAAGAAGGTTTAATAAAATATTTTAGTGACAGTGATGCAATGATTGTTAAAGGTACAGTTGCACTGGTAAGTGATATCTATTCAGATAGCACAGCCAAAGAAATAATTGAA
>Ga0194129_10002432_pt1 | contig 28033 bp, 22 predicted proteins | sample TA2KigCa35mmetaG_FD_150862 | JGI IMG/M metagenome (GOLD analysis project Ga0194129, IMG submission 150862) | Freshwater microbial communities from Lake Tanganyika, Tanzania - TA2015038 Kigoma Deep Cast 35m | ecosystem: Environmental > Aquatic > Freshwater > Lake | place: Tanzania: Lake...
GGCAGCTTGCGGATGAGCTTTTTGCTGTTGAGGAGCAGGCACTCGGCCGAGGACTTACGAACGATGAGCGAAGCGCTCTGATTAATCAGGCGGGAGAGACATTCCTGCGCAATGCTCGGCTCGCAGGCGCAAGCTTCGTTGAGACAGCAGGATATTCAGACAAATACTTGAATGCCCAGCAGCCCGACGCCTATCGCAACATGACACTCTTCTACGGCGTGAAAGCCGCGGTGCAGAATATTCCGGTTTATACCGAGGACCATGTGATCGGTTCCGTGGATCGCTTGGCCGCGAGGGTGGAGTCGGCTCTTTTCCCGGTGCGTTCCGTCGCGCTGGAGGAACCCATCTTCTCTCAGGATGAGTTGGTCCTTAATGGGATTTCACTCGGCGGGTTGCGTATTGAGCAGGTTGGCGATGAGCTAAAGCTCGTTGCAAGGTATACCGACGAGTTGGGTCGAGAGACACGCAAAGTTCTCCCAATAGCAGTTAACGCTTCAGAAGAATCGGGTCTTTTTGAGATTGACGCAGAACATGTCATGGCTTGGATTGACTCCAACCCGGGCTGGGGTCGAGGGGAGACGCAAGAGATGAGTTTCGGCCCTGCAACCCAGTCTGGTGACATGACCATTCACTTGCAGGCCCAAGAGCAGCGAGTCTTGTTTTCTGCTTCCTCGTCTAGCGGAGAGATCGAGGTAGACGGCGTGACCATAAGCATCCCGTCGGGTCGTTCGGCCTCTCAGGTTGCACAAATAGTCCACGCAGCGCTCGTTGCAGACGGGTTTCTTAATGAGGCCACCGGGCGAGAATTACTAGTTCAATCCGACGGCACGCTTGTGGTGCGCTTTGGCCTAGCCGAAGGTGACAGGGATCTAAGCGTTATCGACACGGACTCAACAGGGGTAGGGGAGTCTGTGATTACGACTCGTTTCTATGAGAGCTTTGACGTTACTGTTGAACAGGGCTGGACCTCGGCGGAGGTTGCCAGCGCAGTGATCACTGCATTTGATGAGAGTGATTTCTTGTCGAGCGTGCCTGGTCGCTCTGCATCGCTGCTGCCAAATGGCAAGGTGCTGATCGAGCTCTCAGTAACGGACAGTGCCCGATCTAGGTTTTCAGTTGACCCATCAACTACCGGAGTTCTCGCTTCCGTGATTCGTGACGACGGATATATGGGCCGTCTCGGCACTGGAGAAGTTCAGACGCTAAGTTTCACCCCTGCCGTCTCCTCTGGAGAGGTAGTGATTGGCGGGGTTGTGGTCGCACTTGAGGAGGGCGACTCCGCCACGGCAGTTGCCTTCAAAATACATCAGGCACTAACCGACCCAGGTATTGACTCCTTTATCGATCAGGTGCCTGGCAGATCTATAACTTTGAATGCCGATGGCAGCCTCACTGTGCGTTTCCCCCCGAGTGAGGGTGACGCAAGTAAGCTGGTGTTGACCGATCGAGACGACACCGGTGTGCTTGCCTCAGTCTCGATTCAGGAGTTTAAGGGCCTCTCGGTCTTGCTCAGAAATGAAGAAGATGCGAATCGCAACGTAATTGGCCAAAGGCTGGTATTCACTCAGTCGCTTCTAGGCCAGTCGGGTGAGCAGACGCTTTACTTTGGAGATGCCAGCGCGGCCGGCGTCATTGAGATTGGCGGCGTGCAGGTGGAGGTGTTGGCCAACACCTCTGGAGCCGAGATATCCGCCTTGGTGAAGGCGGCACTCGAGCAGAAATATGGCAGCTCGAGCCTTTCTGGCTCGCAGCGCGAGTACCTGCTGAATCTCGATGGCAGTTTGACTGTTCGCTTCCCGCTCGATGCCATTGAGAGTCGTCGCCTGAGCTTAGAGAGTGCAGGCAATACCGGCGTCTCTCTGCGGACCGAGGACAAGCTGGCCATTCCGGCTGGACAAGAACCGCGAGATGAAGAGGTTCGGCTCTCGCTGGGTCAAACGGGTAACTCACTCTCGCTGGCTGCCTTGGGCTTTAGAACCGGTGTTTACATATCTGGCGCTGTGAAGGAAGACCTCTTGGTCTTTGCCACCGGACCCGATGCAGGTGCTGGATTTGCACTCAATGCAACCTACAGCGCAGGAACGCAAGATGCGGTGGAGGCCCTTCGTGCCGAACCCTTTGAGGTGGTCTTCTCAAGCCCCACCCAGTACAGAATTATTGACCTCAACACAGGCTCTGTGGTGGCCGACCGGCGATACGACCCCGCTCAGGGCATTGTCTACCGCGGCGTGGTGGTGAGCTTATCTGGGAACCCGGCCAATGGCGATCGATTCCGTGTGGATGGCAACCAGGACGGCATTGGCAACAACGGCAATGCCATGCGCTTTGCTGAACTACAGAACAAAAAGATTGTGGGCGGCGGATCGGGTCTCACCCTGGCCGATGCCTATGGTTCAGCAGTGAATGCCGTGGGCAACACCGCATTTCAGGCCAGTGTTGCCAAGACCGCATTCGAGGTGGTTCGTGATCAGGCGGTGCAGGCCAGAGACAAGGTCTCGGGCGTGAGCCTCGATGAAGAGGCGGCCGATCTCATTCGATACCAGCAGGCCTACCAGGCCTCGGCCAAGGTGATTCAGACCGCCAATGTCTTATTCGATGCAATTCTCGGGATTCGATAAATGAAGATTTCCACCAGTTACATGTATGACCGGGCCGTTGGGCAGATGACCTCCAGCCAGGCGAGTCTCGCCCAGTCGCAGGCGCAGCTCTCCAGTGGCAAGAAGGTTTTAATGCCCAGCGATGCCCCCGACGAGGCCACCGCCATTCAGCGACTGAAGTCGGTGATTGCTCGGCAGGAGAGCTTTGAGACGGCCATTCAGAACTCCGAGAATCGCCTGAAGGCCGAGGAGGTCGCGCTCGAGGGTGCAGCCAATATTCTCGTGCGACTCAAAGAGCTGACCATCCAGGCCTCGAACGACACCTATGGCCCCCAAGACCGAAAGGTGATTGCCTTGGAGATGCAGGGCCTGCAAGAGGATCTTCTCTCTTTTGCCAATACCCGCGATGTGAATGGCGCCTATCTGTTTAGCGGCACACGGGTTTTTACCCCCCCTTTCTCGAAGGATGCCGGTGGGGGCATCATCTACCAGGGTGATGAGACGGTGAATCTAGTGGATGTGGGCGACCAGCGCCAAATCAACGGCAATCGCACGGGCACACAGGTCTTCACCCGCGCCATTCGTACTGCAGAAGACGGCAACCCCCAGGGCGTGAGTTTCTTCCAGTCGGTCCAGGACTTGGTCTCGGCGGTGGGCAACTCGGATCGCACATTAATGAACCGGGGCCTCAAAGAGCTTGAGGACCTGTCTTTTGGAATTTCGCTCAGCCAAGCACGAGTCGGCTCGGAGATGAATGTGGTGGAGAACCAGCGCTCGGTGCTCGAGGAGAGCAAGCTTCAACTGCAAACGGTGCTGAGCCAAGCCGAAGACCTGGACTACACCGAGGCCGTAACCAAGATGCAAAAGCAAATGCTCGCTTTGGAAGCGAGTCAGGCCAGCTTTGCCCAGATTTCTCGCTTAAGTTTGTTTGAGTACATCCGATAATCACTAAGTTATGGCCGTCGATACCAACCTTATTACCGCCCTGGGCGCTGGCTCGGGGGTAGACATCAAATCTCTGGCCAAGGGCTTGACCGACGCCGAGATTCAGCCGCGCAAGAACGCCATTCAGGCCAAGATTGATAAGTCAGAGGCCAAGATTTCTGGCTATTCGGCCATGATGGCGGTGCTCGATGGCTTTAAAGAGAAGGTCGATGCCATTGATAGCACCACCGACTTTGCGTCGACCTCGGCCCGAATCTCGAATTCAAGCATTGCCAGTGTCACCACATCTTCATTGGCGGCGCCGGCCACCCATTCACTGGAGGTCCACAGCCTGGCTCGGGCGCAGCGTAGCGTCTCGAATGCGGGCTATGACAATGTCACCGCCAATATTAATAATGGGGATGCGTTTCGGCTCACTCTGACGGTGGGTACCGGTGCCAGTGAAGTCGAGACCAACATCGACATTGCCCAGGGCTCCACAAACCCGTCGGCGATTGTTGCGGCCATTAACCAGTCTAGCAGTGGCATCTCCGCCCAACTGCTCGATACCGGCGTGGTGGGCAGCGCCACCCGCTACAAAATTGTGCTCACAGGGCAGATGGGGTCGGCCAAGAGCTTCACGGTGACCACCAATGCCGCCAATGCGGACCTGACCTTCGCCACGCCAGCAGGCCAGGCGGCGGCCGATGCCTCTTTGACTGTTAATGGCGTCACCGTGACCCGATCAAGCAATACCGTCTCGGACGTGGTCACCGGCGTGACCTTTGATCTTCAGGCCACCAACACGGGCTCGCCCGCGTCCGTGCAAGTCACCCGGGATGCCTCGGGCGTGAAAGAGAAGATTTCCGGCCTGGTGCAGGCCTACAACGACATGGTTTCTGATTTCAAGATTCTCACGGGCCCCAAGTCTGAAGATGAAGAAGATGTATTCAGCGGTGCTCTAAATGGTGACTCCACCGCCCGAACAGTTTTAAGCCAGATTCGCCAGATCTTCTTTGGTGAGAGCGAGACCAAGGGCAGCGCCATTCGTTCTTTTAGAGATTTGGGCATTTCTGTGGACCGAGAAGGTGTGCTCACCCTGGACGAGTCGATGCTCGACAACGCGATTTCCTCGAACTTCGAACAGGTGGTTCAGGCGCTGGCGCAGCGAACCACTGCCGTTGAGAATGGGGAAACGGTTCAAAAGCGTGGTCTGGGTGTGAACCTGGCCACGAAGCTGCGCGAGATCATGGCGCCCAGCGGCATCATTCTCTCGCAAAGCAATAGCGCAGAGAGCCAGGTTACGCGCTACCAAGACCAGCTCGAGACACTTGAAGACCGCATGGAGCGGATTCTGGCCCGATACACCAAGCAGTTTGCGGCAATGGAGTCGTTGGTGGGCCAAATCACCGCCATGCGCGAGAACCTCAAGGGCCAGTTCGAGGGCCTGGCCAACGCCTATAAGAAGTAAGCCGGCGTAGAAGCCGTAATCCGCGTAAAGCGGGCCTCAATTCCCATTTAGTTCTGGGTCTGCTTCCCGATTCTTTAAACGAGTACGGGAAAAGCCCAGATGACATCTATTTCCACCACCTATATGCCCAGTGTGCAGCCCTCGAGCGTGCAGGGCGGGGGTGCGTCTGCGCCGGCTCGTCCTGCGGCCCCGGCTCCATCTCAATCTCAAAGTGCTGCGCAATCTGCACCGAGCCCCAGTTCACAGGCCAAGCAAGGGCCCTCGAGCGGGCGGGTCGCGGCCTTCGTTCTGGCCCAGACCTCTGCCGCCCGTCAGGCCGTTGTGCAGCATGCGGCCAAAGCCGCCGAGCCCAGCCAATTCAAGCAAAACATTGAAGAGATGCGTGCCCGCGTGGAGCAGGCCATTGAGCGACTCAACGAGCAGGCCACCCAGAACCAGCGCTCTTTGGGGTTCGAGATTGATCAGGCCACCGACATTGTCATTGTGAAGGTTCGCAATAAAGAGACGGGCGAAGTGGTGCGGCAGATCGCCGCCGAGGCCTTCGTTCGCCTGGCCGCGAACTCTACCGGCGACAAGGGTGGTTTGTTTGATGAGCAGTTTTAGTTGGTTGACTTAAGTTTTGTATAGGCCAACCGAATCACGAAGTATCAGAACTGACATGTTGTCGTTCTGACTCTGTTGAACACTTTCTAAGGAGAAAGACATGTCAGTAATTAACACCAACGTGAAGGCTCTGGTTGCACAGGAGTCGATGCGTTCAAACAACCTGAAGCTCTCGACCGCCATGGAGCGCTTGTCGACTGGCCTGCGCATCAACAGCGCCAAAGACGACGCTGCTGGGCTAGCCATTTCGAACCGCATGACGGCTCAGATTCGTGGCATGTCCATGGCCATCAAGAATGCCAACGACGGCATCTCTATGGCCCAGACCGCCGACGGCGCCTATGGCCAGGTGACCAGCATGCTTCAGCGTATGCGTGAACTTGCTGTTCAGGCCGCCAACGGCGCCGTTTCTAGCTCCGACCGTGAGTCCATCCAGCTTGAGATTGCAGAGCTCAAGGCCGAGATCAACAACGTGGCCGAGCGTACAAACTTCAACGGCATTAAGCTGTTAGATGGCACCGCGAATGACATCAAGCTTCAGACCGGCACCAACGAGGGTGAGTTGATGAATGTTGGATTCAGCTCGGTGAAAGCCAAGGATATTGGTTCGGGTGACGCCCCTGCGTTAACATCCATCGGCGGAATTGTGGGAACCTTCGGGGCACTTGCCGCAGGAGATCTTGTTCTCAACGGCGTTCAGGTAAATGCAAGCCTAACCACCGATGATCTCCTGTCAACTGCATCGAAGGATGCCAGTGCGATTGCAAAAGCTGCGGCGATCAACCGCGTGTCTGCTGAGAGCGGCGTTACCGCTCGCGTGAATGACACTCGGGTACTGGGTACGGCGATGACGGCTGCAGCCGCGACGGGCACCATCACTATTAACGGCTACACCACCTCGTCGTTCTCGACAACAACTGATGCGTCAACATCGCGTGTGAACGTTGCAAAGGCGATTAATGACATCAGCGAATCGACGGGTGTCACTGCTGTCGATACTGGTGACGACAATCAGGGCGTCCTGCTTGTTGCGGCAGATGGCCGAAACATTGCCGTAACTCTCACAGTCGTCACGGCGGCTGCAACCGGAATCGGAACTACGGGCACCCACGTCGGAACATACTCGTTGTATACAGCCGACGGTAGCGCGATTAATGTGAACCATCAGGAGGGGAAAGCGGCTAGCGATCATCAAAAGTCGGGCCTTCGTATCGGTGAGTTTGAGGCGAATGTTGCTCAGACTGTCTCGATCAATCGCGCGTCGATTGCCGATACCTTCACCGCGGCAACCGCTTCAGCCCCAGGCATACTTAATGGGAACACCCTAGTCATCAATGATATTGCTATCGCCAAGGCAAGGGCCACTGACGACACGGCATCGCAGTCATCCACAGCATCTATCAAGGAGGCCAGTGCGATTGCCATTGCAGCAGCCATCAACCGTAGCAGTGGTCTTCACGGTGTTACAGCTAGGGCAGAGGCAAACGTTCTTCGCGGCACTGGATTCACAGCCGCCACGTCCCAAAGCTTGGTGCTTAACGGTGTTACGGTAGGTCCTGTAAACACGCTGAGTCGTAATAATGTTATCGACACGATTAACTCATTCAGCGGGCAGACTGGTGTTGTTGCGAGTGCCTTCGGATCGGGAATTGAGCTTCGCGCCGAAGATGGTCGAAACATAACTATCGGAACGGATGGCGCTGCTGCTAACTTTGGTCTTACCGGGGTTACGGTTGGAACGTCTGCTGCCCCGACCGCACACTATGCATCTGTAAGCCTGAGTTCCGATAAGGCTTTCACTGTCGCTCGCGGAACAGAGGGATCTGCAAACTTCGAGGCCCTGGGCTTCCGCGAAGGCACCTTCGGTGGCAACTACACCGGTATGAAGGTGGCAGAGGTTGACGTGACGACTCAACTCGGTGCAGGTGCGGCGATTACGGCAATTGATCATGCGATCAATGACGTGGCAGCCGCCCAAGCCAAGTCGGGTGCCTTCCAGAACCGTCTGGATGCGTCGATTAGCGTGTTGAGTGAGTCCAGCGAGAATGCATCTGCCGCTCGCAGCCGCATTCTGGACACGGACTACGCTTCGGAGACCACGGCTCTTGCCAAGGCCCAGATTGTTCAGCAGGCAGCAACGGCCATGCTGGCTCAGGCCAACCAGCAGCAACAGTCTGTGCTGGCTCTTCTGCAGTAAGAAATTAAGTAGGTTAGTACCAAAGGGAGGGGCGCGAGCCCCTCCCTTTTCTTTTGTGTGAAGATTCCAGGTATCTACAAACATTTAGGGTTCCTATATGGCAAGCGAGATGGAGCGAATGCGCCAGCGGTCACAAAAGGCCAAACAGCGGGGAGATTGGCTTGAGGTGGTCGAACTCCTGGAGAAGTACCGCAAAGCCCTGCCGGATGACAAGGCAGCCGCATTTGATCTAGGAGATGCGCTGATGAAGCTCGAGCGCTTCGACGACGCTTGCCGCTTCTACGCTGAGTTACTTGAGACCTGGCCGAAGGATCACCTTATTGCGTCTAATTTTGGTGGCGCCCTTGTGCGTTGCGGGAAGATCCAGGAGGCCAAGACGCTTCTTGAGTACAGCTTGGAGCTCAACCCCAAGAATATTTATGCCCGAATAAACCTTGGTGGGGTTTACCAGACACTTCGCGATTACCACGGAGCACTGAAGAATTCGCTAGAGGCGGTGTCAATAGACCCAACGCATCCACTGGCATTTAATAACCTAGGCAGTGCCTTCTCGGACTTGGCAAAGTTTGAAGAAGCCAAGCACGCGTATGAAACAGCTGTGATGCTCGACCCCAAGAGCGTTGATGCACTGATTAATCTTGCTACAACAGAGGTGAAACTTGGGGGTGGGGTAGCGGCAGTGGAGATGTTTGAGAAGGTTCTAACAATGCTTCCACCAGAGGCAAAGCAGAGGGCGGAGGCGGTAAAGTTCTTCGCGTCTTTTGAGTATCTAAAGCTTGGCGACTTGAAAAAGGGATGGGACTACTACGAGGGTGGATTCAGTCCGCTTGTTCCACAGAATGGAAGGCGCACGCCCGTTAGGGTCTTTGATTTTCCTAGATGGAACTTTGAGGATTTGTCTGGAAAGCGGATTCTTATCTGGCGAGAGCAAGGCCTGGGAGATGAGATTCTTTTTAGTTGCTGCCTGCCCGATCTGATCAAGGAGTTCCCCAGCGCGCAAATTACCTATCAATGCGAGCAGCGGTTAGTAGAGATTTACAAGGAAACCTTCCCGAGCATCGACGTAGAGCCTTATAACGGCGAAGTTTCTACCACCTCGAAAGGGGCGTTCCATTACCACATACCGCTCGGTTCACTTCTTCGTCGCTACAGGTCCTCTCTTGCCACCTTTCCCGGTGCAGTGCCTTTCATAAGGGCTCCAGAGAGGTGTTCTGCTGGAGTTCGAGCACTTCTCGCACCGTTGGGAGGAAAAAAGAAGCTAATTGGAATATGTTGGAGGAGTGGGCTACGCAGCCCTGAGCGGAATTTGAACTACACAGAACTTTTGGACTGGAACTTTATCCCTTCCGTGAGCGATCGGTACGAGTTTTTTAACCTTCAGTGGGGCGACACTAGCGAGGAGCTGACGTCATTCTTTCAAGCAACGGGAACTCGGATACACAACCCCCAGTTAGTTGACCTTAAGAATGATATGCCGATGGTGTTCGCGATTGTAGATCAACTCGATGCGATAGTTACAGTAGACTCATCTTTATCGGCAATTGCTGGAGCGCTAGGAAAGCCTACCGTTTATCTAACGAGAGGAAGCTGGATTTTCATGGGGCAGCGAGAGTTCCCCTGGGCGCCCTCCTTCTCCTCATTGATCACCGAAGCTGGAGAGCCTGTAAGTGACCTGCTGAATAGAGTTGCAGAACACTTAGATAAAATTACTTATCAGCGTATTGAAATTTGAGAGGTGAAACGCTCTTTTAGCAATCGAAATAGAGAGTGGTATCGCGGCAATCCACCTCTCTTTTATTGATCTATGCCGCGTGGTGGTGAGGCGTTTTTAGCCATATCAATCCCTCGCAGGAAGTCTAAGAAATTTAGAAGAAGATAATCGTTGTACTTTCGCGCAAATATCTGAAGGCCGAACGGCAATTCATTCTGCGATAAAAACTGGGGGACACTTATTGTAGGGAGATGGCTTAGTGTCCAGATCAAACTTGGGTCATCAGACTCAGTGTCCCCTCTCTTTGGGGCCTCGCCGGCAGTGGATAGTGAGATGCCTGCATCAAACTCCGAGAGTAGACTGTCCATAATCTCGATCATTCTCTCTTGCTCGCGAAGCGCTTCATGGAACTCTCTAGTTGAAATCTTCTCCCCTTTAAAAATCATGTCTTTCATTATGGGTGAGATATTTCTAACGCTCTTAGCTTCTTGTTGAAAGTAATAGGAAAGACTTTTCTCATAGATTAGTGAGTGAACTTGGTGCGCGGCAATCATTCTCTCGGGAAGGGGCACCTCCTCGACCTCTACGGAGTTGAGCGAGCCTAGGGTCCGCAAATAAGATAGTAAAGAGTTTTTTGCCTCATCCGTTGCTTGTTCCCATGTGTATGTCTTAAAAAAAGCAACTCTCCATCGATCCCCCCCTCGTTTGGTTTGTCTAGTGGCATCCTTCAGGGCGCGATTACTAATTGGAAAGTTGGGCCCCCTAACCCTCGTTGCGTTAAAAAGTGGGCGTAGGTTGTCCGCGTGTGAGGACAGGAAACCTATGGTGTCCAAGCTGTCTGTGGTTTTAAGGCACCCCGTTCTTGGCAATAGGCCAAAAGACGGTTTGTAGCCATAGACCCCACAGAAACTCGCTGGCCGAATTATTGAAGCTCCGGTCTGAGTCCCCAAACAAACGGGGACAATTCCAAGACTCACAGCGACAGCCGATCCACTAGAGGAGGTTCCAGGGGTTAAGGAAACGTCATGAGGATTGAGGGTATGGTTCAGCGCATGTACAGCAAACTCAGCTGTCACTGTCTTGCCAGCAATAATCCCGCCTACATTTTTCAAGTAAGAAACCACCCTTGCATCGTTCCCTGGAGTAAATCCAGCCCATAGGTCACTTCCCATCTGAGTGGGAAAATCACAAGTGTTGAAAACGTCTTTTACTCCAATTGGAATCCCATCAAATGGCTGCAACACTCGGCCGCCACCCTCAAGCTGCGTGCGGAGCTGCTCGGCACAACTGAAAATATGCGGCTCGTCGAATGACACCCAGGCATGAAAACTTGCTTCAAAACGTCGGAACCGGTTAACTGACTCGCTCGCGACTTCTCTTGGACTCAACGCACCGGATAGAAACTCCTGATGGATCTGCTGAACTGACTTTTGATGAAACATCCTCAACTGGCCTCGCGAGGATCTGTTCTATTTCTATGCTTCTCTATCAGCTGTTGGAAGAAAGGAACGGGGATCTCCTTGTTCAACCTACTCTTTGGAAGAACCGGAACATCTACATCTATTAACTTCTGGTGCCTTAACTCCGCGAGTATCTTGAAAAACTGATCTTCCGACATCTCGGTGATTTTTAGATAGTAATCGAGAGCACCAGGCCGTTCTGCGTCTATCTGCTTTGCTAGACCAAACCCCTCCTCTCGAGTCAATAGTCCGGCCCTTACGTCGCAACAGGCTTGGAAGGTGGCTCTTCCGTAGCCTCGCTTTAAGTAACAAGCAAAATCGTGAACTCCAGCCATAATGCATTCGGCGCTTTTGTATCCCTTGTAAGCACCCTCCATTTCCGTTTCCTTCCAGCCGTATCTCTCTCGAATAAATTCTGTTTGACGCTCCTCATCCCAAAAAACATAGTCGCCAAGATGAATTCCATAGACTCCAACTTCGGAAATCTCGTCTATTGTTGGAGTCATAAATGGGTTCAAGTCTTTCTTGTCTAAATCGTCGTCAAGCATCTCCTCTGGGGGCCTCTTTGCGGAGACTTTTATGAAGTAGTCACGATCGAATTGATGCACGGGATCGTTGTAGCATGCCCTTCCCGAGGATTCCGCAATTGACTCACCCCATATGAGCAGCGGTATTTTGAACCTGACTGCTATCTGAAGAGGAAACGCCCCCACTCCTGAATGGCAATGCCAACAAGCGTCTCCTATGGCTGTGAGAGACTTCCGAGCAAGCTTGTTAACAAGTTTTCGATTGGGCGTGAACATTATATGGTCTACAGCAAACTCCTCTAGGGCGTTTTGCAGGTTGTACCATCCAGTTTCGCTGTACCAGTTGTGGCTGAAGGTGACAGCCAAAGGTCTCATGCCGTATGTTTTTACTAGCACATGAAGCTGGAAAACACTGTCCTTCCCGCCGCTGATCGGAACGATGCAATCGTAATTCGTTCCAGCGCTTTCTCTCGCCCTCCGAAGGATCTCGCTGAGTTGACGCTCTCTCTCGACCCAGTTTATGTGCATCTTCTGCTCTGAGGATTGGCATGCTTGGCAGATTCCGAGTTCGTCAAACTCAAGGCCCTCTTGAGTTTCGGGCATACAGCATCGAATACAGTACTGAAGATTTCTAAATGGTTCTGTTGTTCTTGTCATCTATTCTTGCTCCAGTTAGTTCTCAACCGAACAGCTGTCTCCGAGACTAGCTAGTCTCTCAATACCCACTTGAGGCAAAGCGCACGGAGGGGCCCAAGGCGGCAAGGAGGACACCACTCTCTTTCCGCAGGCTAGCGCAATGACCATGGCGTATGTTTGACAACCAATCACTACATCCGCTGAAGCGATGAGCTCTTCAAGTTTGCAGTCTTCCGCGATTGTAATTCGATGCCCAAGTCCGGAATACTCAAAAATAATTTCCGAATACTTTCCTCGAGCTTCGGAGGGGTGCGGCTTCAGGATTATCTGATCTATTGAAGAAAGCTTGAGTTTGGTAAGGTTCGAAAAGAAAAACCTAAGGGCGTCAAACTCTCCGTCCTCTGTTGAATCGCCCCATCGTGCTCGGATTGGCTCCAAAAGATAAACAACATTGACGCTTTCTCTTAATACTTGATGCTCGTAGAATTTCACCTCCCTTACACTCTTATCGAGGTAAGCATTTCGCCACATGCGTACGGTTAATTCTGGGAACGTGTCCTCTGCCAATCTCAAGGCGATATCATCTCCCACCCATAGTTCATGGGGACGCTCCTTTATGCCCTTGCGGGTGAATCTATCTGCGTAGTTAACCCAGTGGTCCAACACGGATACCGCATAAATACCCCGATTCTGGGCCATCCGGATCGCCTGAAGCTCAAGATCAGAAGCCCAGCCCGAACCCGCGACTAAAAAATCCACTCCATCAAGCGCTTCCTCGAGTCCGCGATTTGTTGCCTGTCGATTCAACGGCTTGTAGCGTCTTAGTAGCTCGCCAGCTGGTCCTTGAGCCATTACCTGGAAGTATGAAGACTCCGACTCTGAGGCTATTATCGAAGCCTCGGCCCAGGAGAAGAGCAAGTTGGCTGCTCCGGCATCATGGCAACAAAGCAGAGTTCTAGGCCTGAACTCGGGAAGGTTGGTCTTCTTAGCTTCTGAACTTCGCATAGAACACAAGGTCCTGGGGGAAGCCATCTATAATCTCCTGTCGCTCCTTTGTCGCCTCATGATGCATCCCGAAGCGCTCCATAATTCTCCTCATCCCGAGGTTCTCGGACGCCGTGCCGGCGGTCAATTTTCTCAGTTTGCGTGTCTCGAGTAGCCAAGTTCCAAGGGCATTCCAAGCCTCCTGCCCGTATCCAAGACCCCAAAGGTCTCTCCTTCCAATTAGAAGCCCCATGTCTCCGGTCTGGTGATCTTGATTCAGATACGCCGTCATTGTTCCTATCATCGCATTTGAATCTGTAACTCGAATGCTCAAAAAAAGACTGTTAGTGCCCTTGAAGCCATTAAGAAAGGCTGTAGACGTTTCAACTGAGTGCCTTAAAAAACGCTGGTTACTATATTTCGTCACAAGAGGGTCATTCAGCCAGAGCAGGTATTCATGAGTTATGTCAGAGTTCAGAAAAAGAGTCAGTTTCAACCTAGAGCCATACAAAGGCGACGGGAATTCAGAGGAAGTCACGAGGCCTCCAGTCGTCGAAGCTCGTCCATGTTGGCCCAGACTTTCTTAAACGAGTTGGCAACTAGGTGGACATCCTCGGGGCTTAATTCATGCATACACATCGCAAAGCCCATAAACGTCTCGTCGTGAAGTTTTTCCGCAACGGGACAGATTCCCTTTTCGTAGTTGACCTCTCTTTTACAGATATCGGAGGTCCAGGGGAATCCCCTGGATCCGTAAGCAATTTTCTTCTGGAACATGGGCAGTCGGTGCACATTCTGATACCCCCCGGCTAGCCCGACCACACCCTCTGCTGCAAGAGCACTCAGCAAAGTAGATCTGGCTACCCCCAACTCTTTAGTCTGAACTGCCATTGGGAAAACGTAGTAGGCGTGCGTGCAGTCCTTTGCGGTCGTAGGAAGCGTTAGACCAAAGATTGGGTCTAGTTCCTCCACCAACTGACCAGCCCGCTGCTGCCTATTCTCGACAAGACTAGCCAGTTTCCTTAGTTGCTCTACACCAATCGCACACTCTATCTCTCCAAGTCTGAAGTTATATCCAATCATATTAGTAAGATTTGTCTCGCCCTTCGGCCCGATTACGGCCTCAGCATGGTTCCGAATTAAGCGGAGTCTCTCAGCGATCTTTGAGTCGTTGGTAACAATTATCCCGCCCTCTCCCGTATGAATATGCTTGTGATAATTGAGGCTGAATCCACCAACGTCTCCGAGAGTCCCTGCGAATTCCCCTTTGTAGAGAGCGCCGGGGGACTGTGCTGAGTCCGAGATCACTCTCAGCCCATTTCTTTGAGCGATCTCATTTATACGGCACATGTCTGCTGAATGCCCGAAGATGTCCACTGCCACTATGGCTCGTGTATAGGGCGTTATACATTTCTCAATCGAGTCGGGGTCGATGCAGTAGGTCACTGGATCAATATCAGCGAAAACTGGGATCGCGTTCCAATGCAAGATAGCGGTCACTGTCGCACACATGGTCCAGGGCGTAACAATCACCTCGTCTCCTGGCTCTATTCCGATGGATCCGACAGACGCTATGAGGCCCGATGTCCATGAGTTGACCGTAACCGCATGCTGGACGCCAAAATAACTTTCACACATCCTTTCAAACTCGATTACTTTTGGGCCTCCGTAAAAATCGGGATGCCAAGCACCAATGAACTGAGACAAAACGCCACTCTCTACGACCGCTGTAGCAGCGCCCACCTCCTCATGTCCGATTGGGTTGTACCGCTTCAGTGGTCGGTCTATAACTTTAGGGCCACCAAGTAATGCCAATTTGCCTAGACTCATTGTTAGTCCTCTAGAATTGAGTGCATAGCAGACAGGGTTTCCAGAGCATCGTAGCCGTCACAGAGGGCCGCATGCCTACCAGCAAGAGATCGAGACACTTGATTGAGCACATGCAGTTGATAGAAACTTAATTCAGAGCGAATAGTCTGAGCTGTTCTCGATAGCGAGCGACTCCCACTGAGAGAATCATCTTGCATTAGCGGATACCACTCGATTACCTCTCCGTTGAAATCGTACTTTAATCTTCCGTTGCTGGCTAACATCTCAATGGAGTGATGCGATGCATTCTCGATTGGCGACCGTAAAAACATCAACCGGCCTTTTTCGAACTCAATCTCGACGTCAAGCTCAATATCGCCGTCCGTTCGAAAAATTGGGACGGAGAGTGGCTTCCCTGAGAGCTTTCTTCCAAGCCAGCTCCTTGCTAAGTTGAAAAAATGAGAGCCATTATTAAAAAAACCACCGGAGTACCAAACCACCCCAACTACTGGTGGGCAGATTCTCGACTCACTGAGCCACTCCCCTACCTTCATAGCGCCAGGTTCGGATCGCCGCATGTAGTTCACTACTAACTGCACCCCCCTTTTCTCACACATTGCTACGATATCGCTCCCCTCTTGATGCCGAAGTGCAAGGGGCTTTTCGCACAATAGAAGTTTGGGCGGAGATATTTCGAGCAACTGCTGAATGACGCTGTAATGCGTGGCGCTTGGGGTGGCGACTATGGCGACCTCCACCTCGATATTTCTAAGGGCCTCAATAAGAGTCGAATAAGCGGGACGCTTGTAGGTTGAGGTAAACAAGTTCCTCTTCTCCTGGTCATTCTCCACCGCTGCGACTAACTCAAAATCTTTATGGATACTCACCGCCCTCGCGTGCGAAAAAACAGCATCTCGAGCATACGTTCCAATATCGTAGCCCATGCCAATTTTGCCGAGTCCAATCAAAAGCGTTCGATGAATCATTGCCAGGGCTAGAGGAAGCTACATAAATAGATGCGGGGCGGTCGCGGTTCCCCTTGACACGTCTTGTTTGAGTCTTCTTCCAATTAACGAATCGAAATACTTTGGAGCCATACCCATCCCTGGTCGAATTCTTCTGATGTCGTTCGGACCAACGATATGGCCAGCTGGAAGATCTTTGATAAAGTAAATTGATCTTCGAAAGACTTTACTTCCTAGCTCGGCTTGCTGTCGCGAGAATCCTGCGCTTCCAAGCGACAGCCAAGCGTCTCTGGTGTCCAGGCAGAGTCGCTCAAGATCACTGGGCTCAAGTGAGAACTCGCTGTCCGGACCTTTATCAGCCCGGCTTAGCGTGAAATGTTTTTCAATTACACATGCACCAAGGCTCACGGCCGCGACAGAGGCTGCTGTGCCGAGGGTATGGTCTGAAAGCCCTGCGAGAACATTGAATCGCTGGGCCAAGGCCGGGATTTGTCGAACATTGGCCTGCTCCATTGGTGCAGGGTAGCTACTTATGCAGTGGAGCACGATTAAGTCTTTGCATCCCGATTCTTGTGCGGTACAGATAGCCTCTTCAATCTCGGACTCTGAGGCCATTCCTGTCGAGAGAATTATCGGCTTACCGGTGCGGGCAACGTACTTAATTAGGGGTAAATCAACAATCTCAAAAGAAGCGATCTTGTAGGCGGGTGTATTGAGGCTCTCAAGTAAGTCAACAGCGGACTCATCGAACGGGGTGGAAAAGAGTGTTACCCCAATGCTCCGCGCGTGCTCGAAAATTGCCGCGTGCCATTCGTAAGGAGTCTCGGCCCATTTATAGAGATCGTATAGTTTGAAGCCATCCCAGAGCCCCCCCCTCACAATAAAGTCATCTCGATCTGAATCGATGGTTATGGTGTCAGCGGTGTAGGTCTGGATTTTTACTGCGTCAGCGCCGCAACGCTTTGCGGCTGATATTGTCTCTAGGGCTCGCTCAAGAGAGCCATTGTGGTTCGCAGAAACCTCCGCGATCACGTAAGGCTTGGAGTCGGGACCAACTTGGCGACCATTAATTCTGAATGGCATTTTTCTACATCCCCTTCTTTGAGATTCTTAGTTCGTAGTCTTGACCCTCGATGGTAAAAAACGCGGGATAACTGTCGTTGTCGACAACCCTGAGGAGATTGAACTGATCAAGGATGGTAGCTTCTGGGGATAGCCGACTATCTCTCGGGGATCTTTTCTTATAATAAGAAGGGCTGCCGACTTGCTTCCGGCGATGATCTAAGCTCGAGGGATAGTCGCTAATAAAGCGTCTCGCCAATCCCAGTGTCGCATCGGCGATTGTTTTACGCCAGTCCTCTATCAGGTCGCGACTCTGAATTTCTAGCCACACTTGGTCGAAGATATCCCCCTCATCGACCTTTTCACTGGCCTCAATTAGGGTTACAGGAATTCTAGAGCGCCCCTCCAAAATAGCCCAACTCGCAGGGGACCACCCCCTACCACTAGGCAAGTCACTGGCGTGAACGACGAGGTTGGCTTTAAAAAGAAGCAAAACGGCAGGCTCAATAATCTTGCTGTAACTTAGGATGAAGCAAACCTCTCCACACACAAGGTTTCGATGGTCGTGTTCCCACTGCACCTTGTATCCATTCCGGACCCAATCGATTATCAATTCGGGTATCGAGAGATTTATCCAACTCGACCGGTCAGAGCAAATAGAAATACCCCCCCCCCCGCAGACCGACGCTGAAAACCCAGCGAGTCAAAGATATTGGCTGAGGCATGGTTGTCAGCTCTCACTCTTCCAAAGACCATGACACCGGGAAATTCGGAGCGATGATAGCGCAGAGACGCTTCGAGCATCTTTCGTCCTAGGCCCATCCCTCTGGCGAACGATGCAACGGAATAATGAATTTCCCACCCGTCAGCTTCAAGCTCGAACCTGACTTGCCCCAACTCCATACCGGACTCAGTCTCAACGATGTAGATTCGGCAGGAAGACGGATTCTTTAGCCTCTCAGAAAACCAAGCTTCGTGCTGATCGCGGGTAATCACTTCCGACTGAAAACTACTGACCCGAGCACCGGCGTCGTTCTTCCAATTGAGAAGAAGCTCTGAGTCTGCGAGGCGAGCGGAACGGATTCTGAGACGAGTGTCCCGTGTCAGTGAGAGTATCTCGGCGACACGCTGGGTGCCCTGGCCATCAGCAATCTTGAGGCAAGTCCGAGACATCTCCGTGTAGCCGGTATCTTGAGAGGCGGCCTGAATCGCTTGGCTTAAAGCATCCTCAGTGATGGAGTCAACAAGACCTAGCCATACTATTAACCCTCTGGCTGCCAATTCCCTGCAAATTTCAACTTGATTCTTCGCCACGGAGACTACAATGGACGGAAGTCCAAGGCAAAGGCGCTCCCACGTGGTCGCACCTCCAGCGCCGATAGCCAGGTCGGCCCTAAGCATTAACTCAGCTAGACAGGGCAGGTTACTGAAAATTGTTGTTTGGCCGAGTTCTTCCGCGATCGTCCTAATTTCGGCGGCATAAGGACTGTCAGGGTTAATGACAACATCCACACTGACTCCCGTCAGATCGCACCGAGTGAGTGCCTTTAAAGTTAGCGCAGTAAGGTTGTGTTGATCCCAACCACCAAAGAAAATGAGAATCCTACGAATTGGAAGGCGTCGAGGCGGAGCGCGCTCATGGAGAATCGCGTACTCATCTTGCAAGAGGGCAAAGTCAGGCCCCAACAAGGCCGAACTCTTCTGCGTTATGAGCCCCTGATAGCGGAACTCTGCGTTCGCAACCAAGTTTTGATCTAGGAGAATGTCACAGTCATGCTTCCGGTCTGCCAGGTCGTCGATCACCATAATCTTCTTGACATAGGGGCGGAGCACCATCTGCCAGCGATAATCCATGGAGTAGTGATCAACGACCAACCAATCTACTATCTTGCCCTCAAGGGCTCGAACCGTATCGGAAGCGTCCTGTTGCCAAGAAACACCCAGCCATCGGGCATGCTCGACCTGGTTTTCTTCCCCCTGTATCTCAATCGACTGAGAGGACGCGGCTAGGGAGATAACTTGATGGCCACTCTCTTGTATTCTGTTTCCAAGAGTATTGGGAAGGTTCCTGCAGATAAAGCTGGAGGAAAACCCACGCTCTCGCAAGGAGTTTGCAAGAGTGAGACATCGGAAAACGTGACCGGATCCTATTTTGATCGACGCATCGACCCTGAAGAAAATCATTTTTCTAATACAGAGTATGGCCTGGTTAGCTTTTATTGCAGTAACCAGTGGGCTACTTCATCTGCAACAGAAACCAAGTGATGTCATCCTGAGGGAAGCAGGGGTCTCGGTGATATGCAAAGCCGTAATCCAAAAGAGTCATTTCGGAGTGCGACTCAAGAATTTCTCCTGCGTAATCCCGCTTAAAAAGTCGATCTCGCTCGCCGCGATACTCAATCTCTACGGGAGTGGGACTGTAGTATTCGCAGACTAGGATATATTTTCGACAATGCTTGACTAGACGCTCATAGGCTTTCTGCAACATTCTGGGGGACAAATGAATGAGGATGCCCTTCGATAAAACGAGATCCCACTTATCTGAGCTGTCAAACTCGTAGAGCGAATTGTTGTATGCCTCCGTGGACGGACATCGATCCCTTAAAATTGAACAAGCGCTCGAATTAATCTCCACTGCACTCGTTTTGGCCTTGGGGTAAAGGAGACTCAAAGCCGACAAATTCATACCAATGTTCGCCCCAAACTCTATGATCGAATCTGGCCTTTCCGCAACCTTTAAGGCACGCGAGAAGAACGCTATGTTCGACGCTAAGAGCTCTTCATCTTGATTCCTCTCAACGTAAGCTGAGCCAAAATCTCCCGCCCAAAATTTCTCCTGCTCCGTTTCAAATGTTGCTCTGTTCATCTTTGCCCCCCTCTAAAGCATTAAAAAGAAACTCTGCCTTTCGCCAATCTTGCTCTTCATCGATGTCTACCACCCTCCATTTGGGGAGTAAAAGTCCGATCCCGTCGCTGTGAATGGTCCTTCCATCTAACCAAGCGGATTTCCTGCCCCAGTAAAATTGACCGGCATCGAAATAAGACTTTTCTAGGTCCTGGGTACGGGTGAGCTGATACTCAGGGAAAAATGACCCCAACGCCCCATTCTTGCCCATCTTGAGAGCCCGCTGAATTGACGAGGGATACTCTGCGACTGGAAAGGAGTAGGAGGCCTTAGAGGCGTGGAGAGCCTGAAATGCCGATCGCAGATCTTGAGGTTCTAAAAATGGGCATCCTGGATAGATGCAGCAAACATCATCGAATTGCCACCCTTGAGAAATTCCGAAACTTATTGCGTGAGCTATGACAGGCACGGTGGGTGTGTGATCGTCCGAGAGATTTGCAGGCCTTAAAAAAGGGGTCTGGGCTCCATACTTTCTCGAGATGGATGCGATCTCTTCGTCGTCAGTGGAGACAATGATCACAGAGAAGAGGCCCGAATCAATCGCCACCTGTATTGCGTAAGCAATCATGGGCTTTCCGCAAAAATCTCGAATATTCTTTCGGGGAATTCGCTTGCTACCGCCTCTTGCTGGAATCACACATAAATTCATGCGAGCGCATCTCCCAACGCATCAATCACTAACCTTTGTTGCTCGGGCTGTAGCTCTGGGTAGATCGGAAGACTCAGCGCTTCCCGATGGAATTGCTCTGACTCCGGGAAGATCCCTGGCTTGAAGCCCAAATTCTCGTAGTAGGGGTGCCGGTGGACGGGGATGTAATGCAGATTCGCCGCAACACCGGACTCTATGAGTGAGTTAAAAACATGCCTCTGGGCCTTTCCGCCTTGCTCTGGGATACGAACCGAGTAGAGGTGGTAACTCGACTGCAAATCGGAGCCCTCTTTGGGCAGGGAAATTGGCAGACTCTCGAGTTGGGTGTTGTATGTCTCCGCAATTCGTCGACGGGCCGCTATAAAGTGATCGAGTCGCGCTAGCTGGCTCAAACCGAGTGCGGCTTGCATGTCGGTCATTCTGTAGTTGAAGCCCAACTCGATCTGTTGGTAATTCCAAATTTCCCCACTTGCCCTGGCGTGCATCAATGACTTGTCTGTGGTGATTCCATGGGTCCGCAGTCGTCTCATTCGCTCGGCCAGTTTGGGGTCGTTGGTCATCGCCATGCCACCTTCTCCAGTGGTAATGATCTTGACTGGGTGGAAGCTGAAAACTGTAATGTTGCTGTGGGCGCATGACCCTACCCTGAAGCCCGAGTATGACGCTCCGATTGCATGTGATGCATCCTCGAGAATTTTGAAGCCGAACTCTATGCTCAAGCGATGTATCTCTGGCATGTTGCATGGCTGACCAGCAAAATGCACGGGAATCACCACTTTGGGCAGCTTGCCAGAAACTCTGGCTTGGGTGAGTTTTTCCTGGAGCCGGGAGGCGCACATGTTGTAACTCGCCGGATCGATGTCAACAAAATCAACCTCAGCGCCACAATAGCGAGCGCAATTGGCGCTGGCGACAAATGTGTTTGGACTAGTCCAGACCACGTCTCCTGGGCCCACCCCAAGGGCCAAGCACCCAATGTGTAGCGCGCTGGTTGCGCTGTTGACCGCCACTCCAAAACTGGCTCCGACAGTGGTCGAAACTGCTTCTTCAAAGCGCGGAACCACTGGGCCCTGGGTGAGGAAGTCGGAACGAAGGACGTCTACAACTGAATCGATATCTGCATCCGAAATTGATTGCCGCCCGTAAGGAATCATTGCTAGGCAGTCGTGGCGTGTGGCAGGTGTTTTTGAATCAACTCTCGAATCTCGGCCACAGTTAAAAAATGCGGATTGGTGCCGCTGTTGTATGCAAAACCGTCTGCCACAGGTTTGCCCCCCCTTAACTTGCAGTAATCCGACAGAGACACCTCCCCCGATTGCGTCAAAATAGCGAAATAATCTCCAATATCTACAGTGTTAAAACTGTCGCTCTGGGTAATCATTTCCTCGTGTAACTTTTCCCCGGGTCGAATTCCGACAACTTCTGTCTTGCATTCTGGAGCAACGGCTTGCACCACATCCATGATTCGGTAACTAGGAATCTTGGGAACAAAAATTTCTCCACCAAGCGTATTTTCAAGGGCCCAGAGCACCATCACCACGCCCTCTTGAAGGCTGATGTTAAACCGTGTCATGGCGGGGTCGGTAATGGGAAGAACCCCCGACTTTTTCCTCTCAATGAAAAATGGAATAACCGATCCGCGACTGCCCATGACGTTCCCATACCGAACCACAGAAAAACGAATGTCTCTTGGTCCTCTGATGTTATTTGCCGCTGTAAACAACTTGTCGGAACAGAGCTTGGTTGCCCCATAGAGATTAATGGGCGCAGCGGCCTTGTCGGTTGAGAGGGCGACGACCCGTTTTACGCTGGTGTCTAAGCAGGCCTGAATAAGGTTCTCTGCACCCAGCACATTGGTCTTGATGAATTCAAAAGGGTTGTACTCCGCCGCAGGCACCTGCTTAAGTGCGGCGGCATGAATCACAACATCAATGCCCTCGAGCGCTCTGCGCAGCCGCTGGTAGTCCCGCACGTCTCCCAGGAAGTACCGAAGGCCAGAGTATTGAGTCTCAGGGAACTCCTGGGACATCTCGAATTGCTTGAGTTCATCTCGGCTGAAAACCACCAATCGACGAATCTTTGGGAACCGATTCAGGATGGTTCGAACGAAGGCTTTTCCGAAAGAACCGGTTCCGCCGGTAATCAGAACCGATGCGTCGTTCAGCATCTTTGGAAAGAGGGGAGGGGATTGAACTCTAGGTTTAGCACCCCACAATTTTACATCGATTACGCCTACCCCTAACGGATGCGGATCAGTCTCCAACCGCGGTCCATCTTGCGGGATACGAACTTCCAAGGCAACTTTCTCGTCTTGAGGAGGTAGTAGCTCGTTACCCGAACGCTCTCCGCCTCTCGATGGTCGGCACAGTACACGCTCTCTCCGACATCGAGCTTGCTCAAGATCTCGAGCCAATTGCGCTCGCGAATCTTCTCTAGGTCTATGCGTTCGATAAACATAACGTGGGTTGTGCCTTATTTGCCTCTCACTACCCTAGGGTCGTCAGCTGGAGGTAAATCTTTAGCCCTCCTTCGACAGAAATTCGCCTGTTTGGCGCCCATAGGATGTAAAGACCGTAAAAGCAGTAAAAAACCTTAAAGTTTCATTCACTTGGGCTTAGTCTTTTGCCAACAGCAAGGTCCGCCAGAGACCTTTGGATCACTTACCGGAGAAGACCATGTCCACCTCAGTCGTTGACTCGAAAACCACCTTGGTAGCCCTCCAAGGCCTAAAGTCCGCCAACACCGATGCCTCTCGTGCGTCAGAGCGCCTTGCGACTGGGCTTCGCATAAATCGGGCAGGAGATGATCCCGTTGGACTCGGCAAGGCGGCCACGCTAAAGGCCGAACTGGGCTCCTACCAGCAGGTTAAGAGGAACATCAATGTGGCCCTTAACGATATGGACAAGGTCACCGGTGGCCTCTCATCGATCATGGACTACCTTATTGAAATGCGGACCTTGGCGCTGTCTGCGGCGGCGGAATCCGACTCCGCCGTTCGAACGAACTACAACACCACGTTCCAGGAACTTGCAACAGGTATCACAGACATTGTGGGTTCAGTTAAGTTCGGAACCGAAGCAGTGCTCAGCACCGGAACCGCCCAGAGCGTTCAGGTGGGGATCAACGCAAGTGACACCAAGTCCGTGGCAATCTCTGCTGCGACGATCACCGCGATGGGGGTTTCGGCGGTGGCATTGACCACCACCACAGGTGCGACATCCGCCCTGACGGCGGTCGAGTCCGCCATTGATATTGTTGCCGGCAATCTAGCCAAGGTGGGTGGGCTTCAGAAGTCTTTGGAGACGTCCTCTGACCTCGCAGACTCCGATATTCTGTCCCGAAGCGCTCAGTACGGCGACATCGTGAACGCAGACTTGGCCTTGGAGGCAAGTAATTTGGCCGCAGCCAAAATACGGCAAGACTCTGCCACTGCGGTGCTCGCTCAGGCCAATTCTATGAACCGCAATATTGCCGACTACCTCTTGAACGGGGCCCTTGGTTAAGCGGGCCTCTTGATCTAGAAGGGTCGATATCTTGGCTTCTCTTGCGCTTCGGTCCGCCGCTATGTCGGCCTACCGGGCCATTCATCAGGCCGCCGAGGGCAGGGAGGCCAAGATTGAGCTTCTTGAGATGCTGCTCGATGGGCTGGCGGCAAGCCTTGCGGGAATCCGAAACGCCGAACTTGCCGGCGACTCCGACGCAAGGGAGGCTCACAGGGCCCGGGCCACCCGCATTGTCGCCGGGCTAGAGAAGGCCCTGGACCCCAAGTTCAACAAGGAGCTCACCGAAAATCTAGGGGCTCTCTATAAGTACTACCTTCGGCGGCTCAACCGCCTCTCTTCGCGGGGGTCCACCGACACCGTGGACGAACTCTTGGGCTATACCAACACCCTGCGCTCGGCATTTCTGCCGAAAAACTAGCCAAAACAAGCTTTCCCCATGACCCACTAAGTGTTGGCACGGCCATTGCTTAGTGTTCCTCGTCCAACCAAACACGAGGTACTGAGTCATGAACACCGAGCTCTATAAAGAGATTATTGCCAGCCGCAACCTTCACATTGGTGTTGAAACCAGTGGTGAGGTGGTTTCCAAGTATTCACCCCAGGAGATTCGCGAGACCATCTCTGCCCTGGTGGCTGAGGATCGGCAAGACCTTGCCCACGCACTGGCTGAGGCCGGCATGTCGCTCTATCCAGATAGCGAGGACGTTCTGGCGATGGCGGGCCTGATGGCCATGCTGCGCGAGGACTGGGTGGAGTCGGCGGCGATTCTCAATCGCTTGCTGGAAATTCAGGGCGAACGCGCTCCCCTCAATACCCACCTGATGTTCATTCGTGCCCTGCGTTGTGCCTTGGAGCCTGCAGCCGCGCTCAGCGCAGTGATGCTGGCCCACGAGCACTACCCCAACCACCCTGAGCTCGAGCGTGAGTTTCATGCCCTGTCGGAAGTCTTGGGCCTTGCAACTACGGAGTGACGGAAAACCGGCAAGGGCTTGCCGACGGCAATTGGCCAGTCGGGCCCTCAGAGCCAACGCATAGAAAGGATTAAGAGATGGCAGTCATTAATACAAACATCAAGGCGATTGTGGCGCAGGAGTCTTCCCGCCAGGTCAATCTAAAGCTGGCCACCGCCATGGAGCGCTTGTCGACCGGATTGCGGATCAATAGCGCCAAAGACGACGCGGCGGGCCTGGCCATTAGTGAGCGCATGAACGCACAGGTGCGAGGCTTGGGAATGGCAATCAAGAACGCCAACGATGGCTTGTCGATGGCCCAGACCGCAGACGGCGCCTACGGTGAGGTGACCAGTATGCTCCAGCGCATGCGCGAACTAGCCGTTCAGGCCGCCAACGGCGCCATGAGCCCTCTTGATCGCCAATCACTTCAGCTCGAAATCAACGAACTCAAGATCGAGATTGAGAACGTTGCGACCAAGACCCATTTCAATGGAATTAAGCTTCTCGATGGAACAGCGCGGAATGTTGTTCTGCAGACCGGCGCCAACCAAGGCGACACTATGTTGATTGGTTTTGACTCGGTCAAGACCAAGGATATCGGTTCCGGTCTGCGCCCCGCGCTCACATCCGTGGGAGGCGATGCAACGGTATTTGATGCCTTTGAGGCGGGCGATCTGATCGTCAACGGAGCTTTGGTAAACGCTTCGCTTCTAACCGATGACAACCTTTCCTACTTTGACGATGCCAACGGACTCGCGTCTGCATCGATTGTTGCTGCAAGTGCAATCGCAAAGGTAGCTGCCATAAACCGTGTGACTGACCAGAGCGGCGTCTATGCCTTGGCCAACGAGACTGTTGTTCAGGGCTCGACCATGACCACTGCCCAGGCTGTTGCTGCCGCGTCGCTCACCATCAATGGAGTACTGACAGTCGCGGTCGCGCTTGGTTTGGACAACGAGACAAATCGAGAGGCAGTTGCCAAGGCGATTAACGACATATCCGGCCAGACCGGAGTAACGGCGGTGAACACGGGAGATGATCAACAGGGCGTAGTTCTCATCGCAAAAGACGGCCGGAACGTAACAGTTCAATTCTCTGGTGACTTAAACACGGGCAATACCGGACTTGCAGCCTCTGCAACCTATGTGGGCACCTATTCCCTCTACTCAAGTGCAGGCGAGCCGATTAAGATCGAGCAACAGATTGGCAAAGACATCACTGGAACTGGGCTCCGGATGGGCACCTACGCTCCAGACATTGCTGCGATGGTCACTCTTGAGAGAACGGGAACACCCCCGGTTTCTGGCAGCAGCCCTCCGGTGCCGTTGGCCGCAGGGGTCACCCCTTCCAACGCAAACGTTGGCGTTCTGTTTGGCGACACGCTCGTGATTAACGAGATCGCGATCTCAGCCGCCCTCGCAAGTGACGACACCGCCTCTCATTCAACTACAGCGAGCGCCAAGGCCGCAAGTGCGATTGCAATTGCCGCTGCCATCAATAAGAAGACAGATCTAACCGGTGTTGTCGCAAGGGCGGAGCCGAATGTTGTTCGCCCCGAGACGGCTTCCTCCTTTGTTGCGGGCAGTTCAGGGACGATAAACATCAATGGCATTTCGTTTGACGTTAGCACGACCACAAGAAATGGGGTGATTGAGGCTATCAACGCCTACACCGGACAGACAGGCGTTATCGCTAAGCAGTACGGTCAAGGGATAGAACTTGTTGCAGAGGATGGACGGAATATCATCATTTCGATTGAAGACACCCTTTCAGCAGAGAATCTTGGATTGGGTGGTGTCGGATTGACTGCAACTGCAGATCCGTCGGCAGCGGCAGGCGTGGTGTTCTACTCCTCGGTGAGTTTGACCTCTGACAAGTCGTTCACCCTCAAACGAGGAAGTGAAGGTGGGGACAACTTCTCTCTGCTTGGCTTCCGCGAGGGCACCTTCGGTGGTTCGAATACTGGCGTGAAAATCTCAGAGGTAGACATTTCAACGCAAGATGGTGCTGGTGTCGCAATCACCGCCATCGACGCTGCCCTGGAAGATGTCATGTCGGCGCAAGCACGTTCGGGTGCCTATCAGAATCGACTCGATGCGGTGATCAATGTGCAGTCCGAAGCCTCAGAGAATCTGCAGGCCTCGAAGAGCCGAATCATGGATACGGACTACGCCCTTGAGGCCACCAACTTGGCCAAGGCGCAGATTGTTGCGCAGGCAGCCACGGCCATGTTGGCCCAGGCCAACCAGTCGCAGCAAACAGTTCTTCAGCTTCTCCAGTAGGTGTTCTTCGCGTCGGGCCCACAAGCCCGCCAAGGACAATTCAGGCCGGCCCCACAAGGGCCGGCTTTTTTCTTTTGGGGTTTGCGGGGGCGCTCGGCAAAGGTTTGCAGGGTGTGGGTGGGGGAGGCAAGGAGTTGCCGATTCCCCGACAGGCCTTGCCGCAGGCCCAAACTGGTCCAATTAAATTGTTAAAAAACAATTACTTAGAGAGGTTGTGCTGCACGAAATGGAGGTTGGCACGGACTCTGCTTATCGTCAGTGCGCCCTAACGCTTGAGGGCGACTCGCCGGGATGGGCCTGGCGATAGGAGAAAAAGATGGCAGTGATCAATACGAATACCAAAGCGTTGTTTTCGCAAAACGCACTGAAGGCCTCGGGCAAAGTCATGGCGAAGTCCATGGAACAGCTCTCGACCGGAAAGCGCATAAACACAGCGGGCGACGACGCAGCGGGATTGGCGATCTCTACTCGGATGACGCAACAGATTCGCGCTCTGAACCAAGCGGTTCGTAACGCGGGCGATGCGATCTCACTGATCCAGACGGCCGAAGGTGCCACGGGTGAGATGACCAACATGCTGCAGCGTATGCGGGAACTGGCCATTCAAGCGATTAACGATACCAACAGCGACCCAGACCGCAGTTACCTGGATCTTGAATTTCAGCAGCTCAAGCAAGAGGTTGTTCGCATCTCCGAGATGACGGAGTGGAACGGCTTTAAGGTTCTCAACGGCACCGCCGGAGAGCGGGTCGGCGAGGTGCCTGTTTACAAAGCGACCTCGGTGAACTTGGCCGG
>Ga0194129_10002434_pt1 | contig 28022 bp, 19 predicted proteins | sample TA2KigCa35mmetaG_FD_150862 | JGI IMG/M metagenome (GOLD analysis project Ga0194129, IMG submission 150862) | Freshwater microbial communities from Lake Tanganyika, Tanzania - TA2015038 Kigoma Deep Cast 35m | ecosystem: Environmental > Aquatic > Freshwater > Lake | place: Tanzania: Lake...
TCAGGCGAAGAGCCGAGAGATTCAGCGTCCCCAGCGGGATTTGAACCCGCGTTACAGGCGTGAAAGGCCAGTGTCCTGGGCCGACTAGACGATGGGGACCTGTGGGTCGGCCAGCGCCGACCAGCGACGCCGGTGTTATCCCCACTCCGCCGCAAGCGCAAGCTCGTCGCGGCGCTCGCGCCGCGGATTCGGCCCAGCCCTCGCGACGCGTGATAGCCTCGGACATCTCGCGGCCCACGCGCCGCCACCCGACGCCACCGTGCAGACCGATCGTGCCGAGGATCGCTTCGTTCTCGAGGCCCGCGTGGGAGGCGGCGCCGCGGGAGACATCTTTCGCGCGCTCGACCAATCGACGGGGCGCACCGCCGCGCTGAAATTCCTCCGCTCGACCGCGAGCCCGGAGGAGGCCATCCGGTTCCGTCGCGAGGTCGCGGTCCTCGCCGAGCTCCGTCACCCGAACGTCGTCGAGTACCTCGACCACGGGGTCTGGTCCGACGGTCGCCCGTTCCTCGCGATGGAGTGGCTCGACGGAGAAGACCTGGGCAAGCGGACTCGCCGGCAGCCACTCGGGATGCGCGACGCAGTCGAGCTCGTCCGCCGCGCGGCTCAGGCGCTCGCGGCCGTGCATGCGCGCGGCGTCGTGCACCGCGATCTGAAGCTGTCGAACATCTTTCTCGTCAAGGGGCGCGGCACGGCGATCAAGGTCATCGACTTTGGCGTCGTGCGTCCCGCCGAGCCCGACGGTTTCACGACCGCGCCTGGCACCATCGTCGGTACGCCGCACTACATGTCGCCCGAGCAAGCGCGCGGGGAGGCCGTCGATCCGCGCGCCGACGTCTACGCCCTCGGCTCGGTGCTCTTTCGCCTGCTGACCGGGCGGAACGTCTTCGAGACCGAACACGTGATAGCGCTCCTCGGTCGGCTCGTGCTCGAGGACCCGCCGCGCGTCGCGAGCGTCCGCTTCGATGTTTCCCCGACCCTCGACGAAGTGGTCGGCCGCGCGTTGTCACGCAACCGTGACGCGCGCTATCCACACGCTGGCGAGTTCGCGCGGGCCCTCGCGCGCGCCGGTGAGCTCAACAACGATCCGCCCGCAACCGAACGTTCGAACTCGCAGGTGCGTCCGCGTCGTCGAGGACGCGACGACGAGTCTACCGGCACGGGCACCGGTACCGGCTCGAACAGCTCGCGCCAGACGCGCCCCGGCCTCACCGTTCGCCGCGTCGTGACCTGTCTGCTCTACGACCTCGGCACGACGTCGGGCGAGATCACCATCAGCGACGATCTCGCGGACATCGCAGGTGAGGACATTCGTATCGAGCGTATCGCAGGCGGTCAGACGATCGCGGTCTTCGGCGTCGAGCGCTCGCGTGGGGACGAGGTAATCCGCGCGGCGCGCACCGCGCTCCAGATCCTGCGAGATTTTCCGCTCGCACGCGTCGTGGTCGCCAACGGCCATGCCCACGCCCTCCGCGCGAACCTCGCCGGCGAGGCCCTCGACCGCGCCGCGGCTCAGCTCGAGCGCGCGACCCCGGGCATGATCCGGCTCGACCTCCATGCTGCGGCCGCCCTCGAGTCGAGCTTCGAGACGACGCGCGACGCGGATGGCGCCATCCTCTTCCGCGAAGATCCCCGGGATGTCGCGCCGCGGCAGCTGCTCGGTACCATCACCCCGACGATCGGCCGAGAGCGCGAGCTCGACGGCCTGCAGGCGATCTACGCGGACACCGTGCACGACTCCTATCCGCGCGCCGCGGTGATCGTCGGACCGCCCGGGATCGGCAAGAGCCGGCTCCGATCCGAGCTGCTCCAGCGCTTGTCGCTGGCGCCGACACCGCCCGAGGTGCTGCTGTGCCGAGGCGATCGCGGCCTTGGAGGAGCAAGCCTCTCGACGCTCGGTCTAGCGCTCCGCGCGCGGATGGGTGTTCAAGACGGCGCGATCCGAGACGAGCAGGTGCGCGCGGTCGAGGTGTTCGTGAAGAGCCGCGTTCCGCGTCCGCTCCATGGGATCGCCCCGTTCCTGGGCGAGCTCGTCGGCGTTCGCTTTCCCGATCGCGAGGATGAACATCTTCGCGCGGCGCGCCTCAACGAGCAGCTGATGCAGGCGCGCGTCAGGATGGCGCTCGAGGCCTTCGTCAGGACCCAGGCCGGGCGCATCCCGCAGGTCATCGTCGTGGAGGACGCACACGCGGCCGACGACGCAACCCTCTCGCACCTCAGCGGTCTGCTGGCCTCGAACGATGTCAGGCTGCTCGTCGTCGCGACCGGGCAGTCCGAGCTCGATCGCACCCACCCCGACCTGTTCGCGCACCCGACGACATCCCCAGCCGTCGGCGCTCCTCCGCGCGCTCCGCGACTGCTACGCCTCGCGCTGAGCCCACTCGCGTCGGTCGCCGCCGAGCGCCTGGTCTCGATCGTCCTCCCCTCGCTCGAGTCCTCGAAGCGCTCCGAGCTCGTGCGTCGCGCCGCGGGAAATCCCCTCGTCCTCGAGGAGCTTATGCGCGGCGTCGCCGAAGGACGCCACGACCTCTCGCTCACCGTGCACGCCCTCGTCCAGCAGCGACTCGATCGGTTGAGCCCCGAGGTTCACGAGGTCGTGCATGCAGCCGCGGTGCTTGGCACGGTCTTCTGGCAAGGCGCCGTCATGCGACAGCTCGAGCGCGAGGTCGCGCACGAGCTCGCGACCGCAGAGCGCGAGGAGCTCATCCTTCGCCAGGGCACCTCCGCCGTCGCGGGCGAGATCGAGTGGGTATTTCGACAGGAGCTGGTCCGGGAAGCCGCGTATGCGTCACTCCTCGACGAAGACAAGCGTGCGCTCCATCGCCGCGCCGGTGACTGGCTTGAAGGGGTCGGCGGCGCCGACCTCGGTCATGTGGCGCATCATTTCCACGTCGCAGGCGAGCTCACTCACGCGGCGTCGCTCTATGCGCGGGCGACCGAGCAAGCGATGGCGAGCTTCTCGCAGATGGACATCGCGCTCGAGCTCGCACGGCGAGGCCTCGAGTGCGGCGCGACGGGAGACGAGCGTGCAACGCTGCTCGTGACCAAGGCACACGTCTTCAGCCGGACGGGTAGGCTCGGCGAGGGCATCGAGCCTGCCGAGCAGGCCGCGCAGCTCGTGAAGCCCGGCTCCGAGCCGTGGGTCGAGGCGCAGAGGCTGCTCGCGACCTGCCTCGTCGAGTCAGGGCGCGCAGCGGACGGCGAAGCGCGCCTCGGCTGGGCCCTCCAAAGCTCGGGCGGCGCACTCTCCTCTGCGAACCGCTCGCTCCTCACCGCGGCGCGGGTGCGTGCGCTCATCGACCTCAATCGCCCCGGCCTCGCCCTCGGCGTCGCGGACGACGCACTCCGCTTCGCGCGCGAGGCGGGCGCGTCCGGGAACATCGCCACGCTGAGAGCCCTCGATGCGAGGCTCTTCGCCCTCATGAGCATCGGAAATCCAGGCGAGGCCTACGCGAACGGGCTCGAGCTCATCGCGCACGCCGAGGCCGCGGGCGACTCGCACCTCGCGAGCCGCGCCCGCATCAACACCGCGTCTGCGCTGAACTACCTGGGTGCGTATGAGCCCGCGCGTGACCTCATCGAGCGCGCCCTCCCCGATGTGCGAGGCTTTCGCCTCCGCTTGCTCGAGGCGTCCGCGCTCCACAACCTCAGCATGAGCCTCGCCCGCACGGGAGCGCTCGAGGACGGCATCGTGATGCAGCGCGAGGCCATCCGCATCGCCGACGAGTGCGGCGGGATCCGGCTCGCGATCAACTCGCGCCTCTACGAGTGCATGATGCTCTCCTGGCGCTCCGAACCCGGGGATCTGAAGCGAGCCGCTACCATCGCGGCTCAGCTCGTCGACGCTTGCCAGGCGCACCCCGCGCTTCAGACGATCGCGCTCTTCTGCGTGGCACGCGTGCGCCTCGCGAGGTGCCAGCTCCCAGAAGCCCTCGAGGCCGCTCGCGATGCGTACCGCCGTCTTCGCGACGCACCCGTCGAGGAGCTCGAAGAGCTGATCCGCCTCTGTCATCTCGAGGCCCTGTATGCCGAGGGGCTCGTCGACGAAGCGGACGAGGCGCTTCGTTCGGCGTTCGAGGCCGTTCGGCAGCGCTCACTCGCGATCAAGGATCCTGGGCTCGCCGTCACCTTCACGAAGCGCAACGAGGAGGCGCGTCGGATCCTGAGCCTCGCGGACGAGCGCCTCGGCCTTCGCCTCTCGCGCTCGACCCCGCCGAGCCCGCTTTCGCCGCCCGCAAACGCTTGACGGTCCAGGGTGGCGTCGCTATCCCCGTCCCCACCATGATGCTCGGTAGCTCCTCGGTTTCGCGCCTCGCCGCGCGCGTGGCCTCTTCCCTCCTGTGCCTGGGCCTGCTCGCCGCGCCGTCGCTCGCGTCTGCCGAGACGAAGCTCGCCGTGATCGATCTGCGACGCGCCCTCGCCGACACCGAGGACGGCCTTCGCATGAAGAGCAAGCTGCAAGAGCTCATGGACACCCGTCAGCACGAGTACGAGGTGAAGGAGAAGGAGGTCGCCAAGGCAAAGGAGGACCTCGAGCGCCTCGCGAAGGACGGCAAGACCGCCGAGGCCGACCTCCGCAAGCGCTACGCCACGCTCGAGAAGCAGGCCTTCGATCTGCAGAACCAGGGGCTCGGGATCCGGCGCGAAGTCACACAGCGCGAGAACGAGATGATGGTCCCCATCCTCGACAAGCTGAACCGAATCGTGCGGCAGATCGCGACCCAGGATGGCTACGACGCCGTCGTGAGCCGCGACGCACTCCCTTACTTCCGCGGGGACCTCGAGATCACCGACCGCGTGATCCAGACGTACAATGCGGCGAACCCGGCCCCGGCCGACGAGAAGAAACCCGCCAAGAAGGACGCGAAGGCCACCCCGGCGGCGAAGCCCGAAGCTGCTGCGCCAAAGGCGCCTGTCGCGAAGCCTGCGAAGCCGAAGAAGTAACGCCGGCGTCTGCGCTCACCTCGCTCGGGGCCTGGCTCGACGCGCTCCTGAGTGCGCCACGCTCTCGACGGGAGCCGCGGCGCTGACCTCGCGTGAGGAGCGCAGTCCGACGCCGACCACTTACTCGTCGTCGAGCGAGGGCGGAGGCGGGAGCGGCAGGTCGAAATCCCGGTTCGACGACGGCGGCGTAGGCTCCTCGTCCCGAGAAGACGGGAGCGGCTCGGTCGAGGCGGCGCCGACGAGTGGAGTGTCCCGCAAGGCGGGAACGTCGGTCGACGGCGCGGACAGCTCGACCTCGCGCACCAGCGACGGCGGCGTTGGATCGTCGTCGTGAACCGGAGGAGCCGCACCTGCCGGTGCGACCACGATCGAGGGGGTCGGCCGCAGCGCCGAGCTCTCGCCCGAGGGGTCGACGGGCGGAGGCGGAAGATCGGAGTCGCGGTGCAAAGAGGGCGGCGTCAGCTCCTCGTCTTGACTAAACTCAAGAACCGGGGGTGACACCTTCGCCGGGACGGCGACGTCGGAGTCGAGCGCCGGGGGCGGGGGGAGGTCGAAATCGCGATTCAATGAAACCAGCGTCGGCTCCTCCTCGAGCGGCTCCTCCACGAGGTTACGCACGACCACGTCCCCCGCCGTGTAAGGCGTGCGGTCCTCTTCGATGGGCGGGACCTGACGCTGCGAGGTCACGGGCGTGAAGTCCTCGTCGATCAAGACCGCCCGCGGCTCATCGGCTTCTGTCGGCGCGTCTTCGATGAACGAGGGCAGGCGCGTCGAAGGCGCCGCCTGCGACATCGGTCCATCGGGTCGGAGCGAGGCGGTCACCCTCGTCCACGGAGGCAGCTCGTCATCCTCGGTACGCTCGATGCGGATGAGCAGCGCGGTGACGTTGTCGCCTCCGCCGTTCGCGTTCGCCTGATCGACGAGCGCGCTCGAGGCGTCGGTGAGCGCTGCGTGCGTGCTCAGGATCGCCTGGATCCGCGCGTCGTCGACGAAGCCGTGCAGCCCGTCCGAACAGAGCAGATACACATCGCCCGGCTCGACGCTGCGAACGTTCACGTCGGGATCGACCGACACGTCGACACCGAGCGCGCGCGTGATGACGTTCGACGGAAGAAACGAGAGCTCCTCGCGCGTGATGTCCGGCCGGGTGCGCAGCGCATCCTCGAGGAGCGAGTGGTCGCGCGTCACTTGCTCGAGCACGCCGTCGCGAAATCGGTAACAGCGGCTATCGCCCGCGTGGACCACGAAGAGCTTCCGCTCGCTCTGCGAGAGGGCGGCCGCAACGACGGTCGTGCCCATGCCTCGGTACGTCGGCGAGCTCGCCGCGCGCTGGTGGATGCACCGGTTCGCCTCCTCGACCGCCGCCCGCAGTCGAGTCCCGAGCCCGAGCGGGGAGCCGCTCGACGACGCTGCGCGGAACAGGTCGGAGATGGTGCCGATCGCCATCTCGCTCGCGACCTCGCCGCACTGGTGGCCACCCATCCCGTCGCAGACGACCCACAGGTCGACCTCGGGGAGCAGCGCATAGCGGTCCTCGTTGTGGTCGCGCTCTCGCCCGACATCGCTGACGCCCGCCGCTTCCGCTCGCATGTGGTCGTGCTCGGTTGGTCGACCCCTACGCCGACCAGAACTTGGAACACTCTACCCGTTCGGCCCCGTCGCGCCAACACGCCACGACGTTCACCTCGTTGCAGCTTCGTCGCGTATTCTACGACCCCACGACGCGGCTCTCAGCGACCACGACGAGCGATGAACCTGACCCTCGGCATCCTCACCGATCTCCACTTCGGGCCGGCGGCGACCTTCGACGGCAAGCTCCGAAAACTCACGCACCACGCGGCGGCGCTGACCCGGGAGTTCGCGCGCAAGATGCGAGACGAGACGCGCCCCGACCTCATCGTAAACCTCGGTGACGTGCTCGAAGACGAGTCCCCCGAGATCGACAGGGCCCGCTACGCCGAGTGCATGGCGCTCCTCGCCGAGTCCGGGTGCGAGCGTCTGCACGTCGCAGGGAACCACGACCGCGTCCACCTCGCGGCTCGCGAGCTCCGCGCGCTCTGGGGCCTCGACGATGGGCCTCTCTATCGCAGCCTCGATTGTGGCGGCGTTCACCTCGTCACCCTCGCAACGCACGAGACGAAGGACGTCGACGTCACGATCGACGACGCACAGCTCGGCTGGCTCGAAGCGGATCTCGCCGCGACCCGCCTCCCCTCGATCGTGCTCATGCACCACCCGGCGTCAGAGCAACATCTCGCGGGGAATCGCTGGTTTTCGCGCGCACCACACCTCGCGCTCGTGAAGCAACGCCGACGACTCCGCGCCGTCCTCGAGGCGAGTGGCAAGGTGCTGCTCGTCATCAACGGACACCTCCACTGGAACCACCTCGACGTGATTCATGGAGTCCCCTACGTCACGGTCCAGAGCCTCGTGGAGAACCTCGACGACGACGCGCCGGGACGCGCCGCCGCGGCTCACGCCGTCGTCAAGGTAGGCCCGCGCCGTATCTCGATCGAGGTGGCGGGCGGCGAGCCTTGCCGCTACCAGTTCGAGCTCGACGCCGGCTCGTTCGACACAAAGAGGGACGGCGTATCGAGCATGAAGGTCCCCCCGACCTGAAGAAAGCCTGGGTAGTCGAGGGTGGTCGCCTCCGAGAGGCGCACGACACGCATTCGGAAGGCGGCGTCCACCGACCAACGCGGCTCGAACTGCCAAGCGACGCCACCACCGGCGAGGATGTCGGCGCGGTCCGTTCGCCCCTCGTCACCGAGCCGCCCGTGCCAGCGCTCGGTAGCCTCGACGTTGAAGTCGAGGGCGACGAACGGGCGCAGCTTCCGATGCAAGAACGGGACGGTGAGCCGCGTCGAGACGAGCCCGCGCGACGGGGAGCGGTAGCCGCGCGAGTTGTCGGCGAAGCTGAAGACCGCGAAGGCGCTGAGCCCCGCCTCGACGCGTGACCAAGCGCGCTGCACCGAGCCGCCGATGACGGGCATGACGGTCCCGCTGCCAAACTGGATGTGCTGGTGCGGCAGGCCGAGGCGCCCGAGGGCGTACGGATCCGGCTCCGTCTCTCCGAGCGGAAGCGACACCCCGAAGCGGGCGTTCGCGACAATGCCCGAGAAGCTCGCGCCGATGCGCGCGGTGACCCACGGGTCACCCGGGCCGAAGAGGGTCTCGCGGCGGTGGTGCTCGTCGAACGAGAGCGGCAGCTCGACCCCGTCGAAGGTCGAGTAGCGCGGCCACACCCCGACGATCCGAAGGGGTACGCGGAGCTCGGCGGCGAGCCAGGGCAACACGCCGTAGGTCACCTCGACCGGGATCTCGGAGACCACCGTCGAGACGTCATGCCAGTAGGGCTCGGGCTGCGGCTCGCTCGCGCACCCTGGGCCGATGTCTGGACATTCCTCGACGTGGATGGCACGCGCGTACGCTACCGTGGCGCGCACGTCCACCGTGAGCCGACCCGGAACGGTCGGAGAGAGCGTCGACCCGCCGACCGGCAGGTTGGGATTGCTTCAAGCGCCTCACCCTTCGGCGTAGGCGTGCACCGGCCACGACGCGAACGCGAACGCGCCAAAGAGCGGCAGCCAGCGACGGGTCATCGCGCGCCCCCCGCGCCGAGCGCGCGATCGAGGCGCGTCAGGTCGAGTCTGCCGAACGCGTCGACCTCTTTGCCGTCCTTGCTGAAGACGACGACATACGGGAGCGCGGGCGCCGACCCGAGATAGCGCTTCGCGAGCGGCGTATCCCACTCACCGATGTCGAGCTTTCGGTAGGCGACATCGGCGCGAGCCGCGAGCACCTTCGCCATGTGCTGATCGACGAGCTTGCAGGGTCCGCACCATGGCGCGCCGAACTCCATCACCGTCACCTTGCCCGCGACGATGTGAGCCTCGAGCGCAGGGACGTCGGCACCATCACGCGCGATCGTGACGACGTCGAGGCCCTCGGCGATCGGCGACTCGGGGCGGTAGCTCCCCTGCCCGGCTCCGAGGATGAGCTCGTACTCGTCGGGCTTCGAGAGGGCACGGGCCGCCGCGAGCACGTCCACGCCCGAGTCCGCCTCGACGACGATCTCGGCGCGGCGACGGTCGAAGCGGGTGCGCAACACGCCAGAAGACTCCGAGAGCTTGAGCGCGAGGTTTTGTCCGCACTCGGCGCAATCGAGCTTCGCGAGCGACACGACCGAGCGAACGCGAGGCACCGACGGTCCGCACGCCGCGATGCCGAGCGCGACCCAGCACGCGAGGACCAACCTCACCTGCCGGAGCCTCCCTGGCACGCAGGCGACGCAATCGCCTCGCCGCCCGCCGCCGCGTCCTCGGCAGGTGTTCGGAGCGTCAGCGTGAGCGCATGGAGGCCACCGGCGAACTCCTCGGCGAGCAGCGCATGCACCCGACGGTGGCGCTCGACGCGACCCAGCGACTCGAAGGACGCGGCCACGATCGCCACGTTGTAGTGCGACTCGACTCCGCCCTTGTGTCGGTAGCTCTCGTCCTCGACCACCAAGGCGGCGGGCGCGAGAGCCTCGAGGCGGTGTTCGATTCGCTCCTTCCGCGTCACGGAGGCGGACTCTCCACCGGCGAACCGCGGTTGTCAAACGAGGACGGGGTGAGTACCCTTCGCGCGATGTTGCGGCGTCTCACTACGCGCTCGCTGCTCCTCGGGGCGCTCGGCGCCTGCAGCGAGGATGACCTCATCGTGCCCCCGACGGGCCCGATGGGACCCGTAAGCTTCGCCGTGGTCTCGCCGAGCGACGGTGACTGCGTGGCGATCGGTGACGACGTCCGCGCCCGGGTGCCGGTCCTCATCTCGACCGAGAATTTCCTGCTACGTCCGCCGGGCGCGTGTGGCAGCGCGGCCCAGTGTGGGTACGTCCGGCTTCGCGCCGACGGCCGAGACAACCAGCTCGCAGCCTCCCGCGCGCTCGAGCTCGACCTCGGCAAGCTCGCGCAGCCCTACCGCGACGGGTCGATCCATCCTGGAACCGGGGCGCCCTATCTCCTCGAGCTCGAGCTGACGCTGCTCGGAGACGACGGCGAGCCGTGGCTCGACGCCGAAGGTTCCCCGCTCTCGGCGTCCTTGGCGATCGCGGTCAAGCACACCTGCGACTGAGCGCGACGAGGCGCGCCGGGCTCAAGGCGCGCTCGCGGACCGAAGCGGAACGTACCGCAAGTACGTGAGCCTCGGACCACAGAGCGCAACGCCGAGACCGGCGATGCAAGATCGCGCGGTCAGGTGTCGACGAAGGAGCGGAGCTGCTTCGACCGGCTCGGGTGCCGCAACTTGCGGAGCGCCTTCGCCTCGATCTGGCGGATGCGCTCGCGCGTCACCTCGAAGTCCTGACCCACCTCTTCGAGCGTGTGGTCGCTCTTCTCGCCGATGCCGAAGCGCATCCGGAGGACCTTCTCCTCGCGCGGCGTGAGCGTCTTCAACACCTTCCGAGTCTGGTCGGCAAGGTTCATGTTGATGACCGCCTCGGAGGGCAGGAGGATGTTCTTGTCCTCGATGAAATCACCGAGGTGCGAGTCCTCTTCCTCGCCGATCGGGGTCTCGAGCGAGATCGGCTCCTTCGCGATCTTGAGAACCTTGCGGACCTTGTCGAGCGGCAGCTCCATCTTCTCGGCGATCTCCTCCGGCGTCGGCTCGCGGCCGTACTCCTGAACGAGGTAGCGCGAGGTCCGGATGAGCTTGTTGATCGTCTCGATCATGTGCACGGGGATGCGGATCGTGCGGGCCTGGTCTGCGATCGCTCGCGTGATGGCCTGCCGGATCCACCAGGTGGCGTAGGTCGAGAACTTGTAGCCACGCTTGTACTCGAACTTGTCGACGGCCTTCATGAGGCCGATGTTCCCCTCCTGAATCAGGTCGAGGAACTGCAAGCCGCGGTTCGTGTACTTCTTGGCGATCGAGACGACGAGGCGAAGGTTCGCCTCGACGAGCTCGCTCTTGGCGCGCTCGGCAGCCCGCTCGCCCTCACCGATGTTGCGGTAACTCGCGCGCAGTGAGTCGAGGTCACAGCCGAGCTCCTCCTCGATTTGCTCGAGGTGCTTGATCGCCTCGGCGAGCTTCTCGTCGAGTTCGCCAAGCTCACCGCGGGTGAGCCCGAGCTTCTTCGCAAGGCGCTGCTCGGCATGGCGATTGCCCATCGTCTTCTTCAGCGACGCGCGCACCTCGTCGAAGTCGACGCCGACCTGCTTCAGCCGTTCCTTGACCGGACCCTCGGCGTCTTCGACGCGTCCGATCTCACGCTTCAACATCTGAACGATTTTCTCAATCGTCTTCTTGTTGAGGCGCATCTCGTCGAGCGTCTGCGCCATCTCGAAGGTGTTCGCGTCGAGGCGCTTCTGGACCTCGGCGCGCTTTGCGTCGCTCTTCGCCGCGTGGAGCTCCTCGTAGATGCCCTGACGGGTCTTGTCGAGGCGGCGTACCTTCTCGATGAGACGGATGATTCGGCGGTCGGCCTCCTCCTCGTCGAACTCCTGATCCTCGGCCTCGGCGTCCTTAATGAGGTCCTTGACTCGGATCTTGTGCTTTTTCAGCTTCTCGCCGATTTCGATGATCTCGCGGACGGCGATCGGCGAGTCGAGGATCGCCGAGTTGACCTTCATCTCGCCCGACTCGATCCGCTTCGCGATCTCGACCTCTCCCTCGCGGGTGAGGAGCGACACGCTGCCCATCTTCCGCAGGTACATGCGGACCGGGTCGTTGCTCTTCGAGTAGTAGTCGACGTCCTCGGCCTGGCGCTGACCGGGGACCTTGATGGGCTTCGGCGCCGGCTCATCGACGAGCATGCGGCCCGGCTGGATCTTTACTTGCGTGGCGCCGTCGACGATCTGGATGTCCTCGGCCGAGAGCGCTCCGACCACGTCGTCGATCTGGTCCGGGCCCATGTCGGCCGGGATGGCGTCGTTCACTTCGTCGAACGTGAGGAAGCCCTTCGACTTGCCTTGCTCGAAGAGGCTCTGGAGCTTGTCGTCTCCCTTGTTCGAACGACGGCCGCCGACGCCCTGCTGCGTCTCGCCTTCCTCGGCGGTCCAGTCGTTGCCGCGACGGCTCCGGCGGCCCTCGCGGAACGGCTCGCTCGAGTCCGCGTCACGAGGCGCCGCCCGGGAAGACGATCGATCACCCTGCGAGCCGCGACCGCGACCACGAAGGCCGGGGCTCGACTCGTCGTCGCCATCTTCCTCGCGCTCGTCGTCGTCATCCTCGTCGTCACGCACGTTCGGTCGCGACGCGGCCTTCGGTGCCAAGGGCTTCAGCTTCGCGGCGACCTTCGCGGCCTTCGCGGAGGCCTCGGCCTTCGACGGCTTCGCCGGAGAGGTCTTGGCGACCTTCGCGGGGGCCTCGGCCTTCGACGGCTTCGCCGGAGAGGTCTTGGCGACCTTCGCGGGGGCCTCGGCCTTCGACGGCTTCGCTGCCTTAGCAGAGGCCTCGGCCTTCGACGGCTTCGCCGCCTTGGCAGAGGTCTCGGCCTTCGACGGCTTCGCTGCCTTGGCAGAGGCCTCGGCCTTCGAGGGCTTGGCCGCCTTGGCAGGTGCAGGCTTCGCAGCTTTCACGGACGCAGGCTTCGCAGCGGCCTTCGCGGGCTTCGCAGCCTTCTTCGCCTTCGGCTCCTTCGAGTCCTTGGAGGGCTTCGCCGTCGCCTTCGCGGGCGCTTTCGCGCGCGCCTTCTTCATCGCGGCTCCACGAGCTGCCGCGGTCGATCCCTTCTTCGTCGAAGCCTTGCCTTTGGTGGCCATTCTCAACACTCCCTGAAGATCCCGACGACCCGCGACGCAGCGAGTCAAAAAAGAATCCAATTTCGACGTCTTGCCGCCCCGCCCACTCGGACTAGCGGCAGTACTTTCGTGGCGCCCTCAACTCAATCCCAATTTTTGCTTGGATCGGCGAGCTAGCTCAGCGAGGAGCTCGTCCTCCGCCTCGCGGTCGCCGAGCCTCGAGGCTCGTGTCATTTGCTCGAGGACCGCCGTGCGGTCCGCCTGAAGCGTTTTCGTTCGGAGCTTGCTCGCGTTGTCGAGCAACTCTGCCCGGGCCTCCTTCAGCTCCCCGAATTTTGGGGCAGCCAGCCGACCAGACGCGAAGGCATGAACCGAACGCGGAATCAAATCAAGCACTTCATCACCGAGGGCCGCCCCGTGACGCTCCCAACAGCGACGGACGACCGCCACTGCCAGCGCAAGGTCGCCCTCGGCCTCGGCCAGCTCCGCCTCGACCTCGGGGTCTCCGAGGAGATCCGGGTAGTCGAGGAGCGCCCCGAGGACCGCCTCGTCTATCGCGCGCTCCCGGACTCTCGAGCGCGATGACGGAGTGACGGGGCGCGCACCGACGGCCCCTCCTTCGCGGCTCGGCGCACCAGCCGCGAGGGCCGTCGACACCGCGCGCTCGAGCGCGTGCATGTCGGACAGCGGCCGCCCGTTCACGAGCACCTTTCCCGCCAGGCGATCCGCATAAGCCTTGGCCATCGCTCGCACGTCCGCATCGCTCTCCTCGGACAGATAGCGGCGGACGGCCTTCAGGCAAGCACCAATCTCGTCGGCGCTGCCGGTCTTGATGCCCTCGAAGGCGCGGTCGAGCAGGTATTCGAGCATTCCTTGGGACGCGGAGATCACCCGCCGCACGGCGTCGACGCCTTCGGCGCGGGAGTAGTCATCCGGATCGGCCCCGGCGGGCAAGTTCGCGACGCGGATCCCAAGCCCTGCCTCGAGCGCGGGCCCGCGGACCGTCACCGTCGCCTTTCGACCTGCGGCGTCGCCGTCGAACATGACCACCGCGGTCGACGCGTATTTGCGAATGAGCCGAGCCTGGGCCGGCGTGAACGCGGTGCCGAGCGGAGCGACCACGTTCTGAACGCCTCGCGCGTGGAGAGCGAGCACATCGAAATTCCCCTCGACGAGCACCGCTTGCCCGGCGTCGCGGATCGCATGCCGAGCCTGATGCAGGCCGAACACGGTGTCGCCCTTGACGTAGATCGGCGTCTCCGGACTGTTCACGTATTTCGGTGGTGCCCGCTCTTCCTCGCGCCCGCTGAGGTCGCCGCGCGGGCGGTTCGATTCGATGCCTGCCCGCCGGAGCTCGTCGTCGGTCGGCTCGTCGAGCGCTCGCCCGCTGAACGCCACCACGCGCCCGACGCGATCGACGACCGCGAACATGAGCCGATGCCGAAAGAGGTCGTAGTGCCCGCGGCCGGTTTGCCGTGGCCGCACGAGCTCGAGCCGCGCGGCGAGCTCGAGCGAGACCCCCTGGCGCTCGAGGTAGCGGGCGAGGCCGTCCCAGCCGTACGGCGCATACCCCACGTGAAAGCTCGTCAACGCCTCGCGGATCGTCGGGTCCTCCGAGTCGTGTCGCAGCCCTCGCCGCGCGAGCTCCCGTCGAGCGACGACCCCGAGCGGGTGAGCCGTGAGCGCCTCGACGTAGAAGGTGGCGGCGAGGCGCATCACGCCGTAGAGGTCGTCCTTCTCGCGCTTCTGTCGCTCGAGGCGCGCGCGGTCGGGATCGGCGGCGCCGGTCTCTACGATGTCGATGGAGTAGCGCTCTGCGAGTGCGCGCACGGCCTCGGGGAAGGTGTGCCCCTCGAGCTTGATCAAGAAGTCGATCGCCCCGCCCTTCTCACCGCAACCGAAGCAGTGGAAGTAGCCGCGGTCGGGGTTCACGTGGAAGCTCGGAGTCTTCTCCTTGTGGAACGGGCAGAGCCCCTTCCAGGTGCGGCCTGCCCGCTTGAGCGCGACCGTCTCGCCGATCAGGGCGACGATGTCGGCGCGCTCCTTGACGACCGCGATCGTCTCCGGGCTGATCATAGCCACCGCTCCCCGCGGCGACGGCGCCGCACGTCTTCAGGCGTCGTCCTCAGGCTTGCTCGGCGTCGTCGCCCGGAGCCAACTCGGCACCGTCTTCGGCGACGGTTGCGTCCGCTTCGGAGACCGGTGGCGCCGCGAGATCCGAGTAGTCGGTCGCTCGACGGAACTCGAGGACTCGAGCCACCGCGGGGTCACCGTAAACCTCGAGCTGCGCCGCGAGCCACTGCTCTTCTTCGATGAGGTCGACGCGCGCCGGGTCGTCGTGCTCGCCGCCCCACGCCTCGAGCTTCTCGTCGACCTCCTTCAGCCGCTCACGAACCGTCAGCACTTCGATGGCGTCCTTGGCGATAAAGCGGTCGGTGAGGACCAGCGTCTTGTCACCGTTCACCTCGACGAACCCATGGCCCACGGCGACGTCGGTCATCTCGGAGGAGCCGACCTTGCGGTAGTGGACGAGCCCAATCTGCAGGGCCGCGAGCATGGGAAGACGTCCAGGCAGAACGCCGAACTCTCCGCGCACGCTCGGCGCGACGACCTCCTCGACGTCCTCCGAGAGGACGAGGCCCTTCGGAGTGACGATCTCGAGGCGCAGCTTCTCGGTCGAGGCCATCGGTCAGTTCCTCTCGGCGGCCTGCTTCACCTCGGCGAGGTTGCCCTTCAGGTAGAAGTCCTGCTCGGAGATGTGATCGAGCTTTCCGTCAAGAATTTCCTCGAAGCCGTCGATCGTCTCCTTCAAGGGGACGTAGCGCCCCTCCTTGCCGGTGAACTGCGCGGCGACGAAGAACGGCTGCGAGAGGAAGCGCTGGATCTTGCGGGCACGGGAGACGACGAGCTTGTCGTCCTCGGAGAGCTCGTCCATGCCGAGGATCGCGATGATGTCCTGCAAATCTTTGTACTTTTGCAGCGTACGCTGAACGGCGCGCGCGACCTTGTAGTGTCGGTCGCCGACGATGCTGGGGTCGAGCATCGTCGACGTCGAGTCGAGCGGATCGACGGCGGGGTAGATGCCGAGCTCGGCGATCTGGCGCGAGAGCACGGTGGTCGCGTCGAGGTGCGCGAACGCGGTCGCGGGCGCCGGGTCGGTGAGGTCATCGGCGGGGACGTAGATCGCCTGCACGCTGGTGATCGAGCCCTTCGTCGTCGACGTGATGCGCTCTTGCAGCTCGCCCATCTCGGTCGCGAGGGTTGGCTGGTAACCGACCGCGCTCGGGATACGGCCAAGGAGCGCGGACACCTCGGAGCCTGCCTGCGTGAAGCGGAAGATGTTGTCGACGAAGAGGAGGACGTCCTGGCCCTCCTCGTCGCGGAAGTACTCGGCGCAGGTGAGCGCCGACAGGGCGACGCGCGCGCGCGCGCCGGGCGGCTCATTCATCTGGCCGTACACGAGCGCGGTCTTGCTGAGGACCGACTCGCCCGACTCGAGCTTCGACTCCATCATCTCGAGGTAGAGGTCGTTGCCCTCGCGGGTACGCTCGCCGACACCCGCGAAGCACGACACGCCGCCGTGCGCCTTCGCGACGTTGTTGATGAGCTCCATGATGAGCACGGTCTTGCCGACGCCGGCGCCGCCGAAGAGGCCGATCTTGCCGCCCTTTCGGTAAGGCGCGAGCAGGTCGATGACCTTGATGCCGGTCTCGAAGATCTCGACCTTCGTCGACTGGTCGACGAACTTCGGCGGAGCCTTGTGGATCGGCGCGAACTTCTCGGCGTTGACCGGGCCCGCCTCGTCGACCGGGGTGCCGACGACGTTGAGGATCCGGCCGAGGACGGCCTTGCCAATCGGCATCATGATCGGCTTGCCGGTGCTCCTCGCGGCCATGCCGCGCACGAGACCGTCGGTCGAGTCCATCGCGATCGCGCGCACGCTCGACTCACCGAGGTGCTGCGCGACCTCGAGGATGAGGTTGTCGGGCTTGTCGCTGATCGACGGGTTCGAGACCGTCAACGCGTCCAAGATCTGAGGGAGCTCCCCCGGGGGGAACTCGACGTCGACGACCGGACCGATGACCTGCGTGATGGTGCCGTTGGATGCCATGGGACTTTGATGCTCTTTGTCGCTCGCTTCGGCCCGCTACTGAACGGGCGGGCGGCGAAGTACCACGGTCGGCACCGTTCGTCCAGCATCGGGAGCGTCGCCCCTACGGCTGCGTGTCGAGCCGCCGTAGAGTAGCGAGTTGGCAGCTGTGTCGAGCAGTCGGGGCGTCATCCTCATGTTGAATCCTCTTCGTCGCCGCCGGGTAACGTCCACGCTCGTCGTGGCGGCCATCGCGGCAGCGATTTCCCCTTCGCCTGCCTCGGCCCAAGTCTCGGGCACCAAACCCGGAGCGCCTGCGCCCACGGCCCCTGCACCCACGGCAAAACCCGGAGCGCCCGCGGCCCCGGCGAGCAAGACCACGACGACCGCAACGCCCACGGGAACTGCGAAGCCCTCGACGCCCGCGCCTGTGCCGCCGACTTCGACCCCCGCGCCAAAGCCCCGCGACTCCGAGCCGGTCGAGACCTCGACGCGCGACGTGGACGAGGCGCCTTCGGCGCGGCGCGAGGCCCCCGCACCCTCGCTCGCTCCAGCGAGAGCCGGGGACGCCGCTTCCGCGGACACCCCGCGAGGCAAGCGAGACCCAGGCCGTGCGCACCTCGAGGTGGGGGGAGCCTATTTCCGCGCGAGCGACCCGAACGAAGGTCGCCTCGAGCGCGGCTCGGTGATCGCGACACTCGGGGTGCGGCCGAGCACGGCTCTCGAGATCGCGGCGCGGTATCGGGGAACGTTCGGTGCATGGACCTACCTGACCACGCAGCCCTCGACGAGCGGAGGCGCGAACGCAAAGCTCACGACGGACAAGCGAATCCACCGCGCCCACCTCGGGCTTCGCTTCGACCTGCTGAGGACCCTCGACGTCCCGCTTCGACTCGAGCCTTAAGCCGGCGGCGTGTACTACGGCATCGACTCGGCCGTTCTGCCCGAGCAGTTCGCCGGTGGTGGGGGTCGGCGCACCCTCGCCTACGAGCCCGACGCTCGCTTCGCCGTCGAGCTGACCGGGGCAGCCTTTGGAGGGGCCGATCTGGGCAAAACCGGCAAGACGCTCCACGGAGCCCCCGTCTCGACCTGGAACTGGTCGGGCGGCGTGAGCATCGGCATCACCGACGCGACCCGCCTCAATCTTCGCTATCTCCGAGAACTGCTCAGCCGGGAGCACACCACGCGGACGACCAACGGCGCGATGCTGGCCTTCGACATCGCGTTCGGGCGAACGACCCCGTCGTCCGCCGTCGCCCAACGAACCACCTCGGCGCCGGTTGGGGACTCGGTGGGTTCTGCCCGGGCCCAGGCCTCGTCAGCCTCGCGAGCGGCGCGGTCGCAGCGGTGGTCTTCAGCGTATCGATGGTCCTCGGCATGGCGGTGGACGCGGTCGCGTCACGCGCCAACGAGGCCCCCGCCAGGACGCCTGACGAGCGCCCGCGCGTGGACGAGGACCGACGGCGGACTTACCCTCCCCGCGATGCTCGCCCTGACGTCCCCGAACGCCGCCACGCCGCTCGCCTTCACCGAGCTTCCGAGCCTCCCGCTTCGCCCCCACCAGGTGAGGCTCTCGGTTCGCGCGGTGGGCGTAAACCCGGTCGACTGGAAAATGCGCGAGTACGAGTTCCTCGGCGTGATGCAGCGCCTCCTCGGCCCGCGCGGTCCGCTCGTCGTCGGGATCGACGTCGCGGGCGTCGTGACCGAGGTCGGCCCCGGGGTGCAAAGCTTGGCGATCGGCGACCGCGTCGTCGCGGCGACCGACTTCACGAAGGGCGAGCGTGGCTCGTACGCCGAGGAGGCCGTGGTCACCGAGGCGAATACCTGCAAGCTCCCCGAGGGGCTCCCCTTCGATGTCGCAGCCGCCCTGCCCGTCGCCGGCGTCACCGCCTGGATGGCGCTCCACGAGACGGCGCGAATCGCAGAGCGAAGCGCTTCGCGCGTGCTCGTCCTTGGAGCCTCCGGCGGCGTGGGGCACCTCACCGTCCAGATCGCGCATCACGCGGGCGCCGCGGTCGTGGGAGTCTGCTCGGGCCGCAACGCCGCGTGGGTCACGAGCCTCGGGGCGACCGTCGTCGACTACTCGAAGGCCGACGTCCTCGCGGAGCTCCGAGCGATGGGACAGTTCGACGCGATCGTCGACGGTGTCGGCTCCGCGACCTACCCGCGAGCCGCCTGCATCGCCATGCTTAAGGCAGACGGCGTGCTGGTGCAGGTCGTCCCGCGCGCGCCCGACCTCCCGTTCCTCGCGCTGCCTGGACGCACGCACACGGTGCTCGGTCGCGCCACCCGCGAGCGGCTTGGCGCGCTCGTCGACGGCGTGAGTGAAGGATGGCTCGCGGTGCGTATCGGCGAGCGGATCCCGCTCGCGGAAGCCGAGCGCGCACACGACCTCTCGAGGGCCGGACGGGTCGTCGGCAAGCTCGTGCTGACGCGCGAGTGAGCTGCGCTCAGCCGCGTCGACCGAGGCCGTGGTAGCGGAAGCCGAGCTCGCGAAGCTCGGCGGGATCCCAGACATTTCGCCCGTCGATCAGCACGGGCGTTCGCATGAGCCGCAAGAGCCTCGGGAAGTCTGGCCTCCGGTACGAGTGCCACTCGGTCACGAGGACGAGCGCCTCCGCGCCGGTCACGGCCTCGTACATCGTCGAGGCGTAGGAGATGCGGTCGCCGTAGTGCGCGCGCAGGTTCTCGAGGGCGTGCGGGTCGTGCGCCTGCACCTTGCCACCAAGCGCGAGGATCCGATCGATGAGCGCCAGCGCGGGGGCCTCTCCGAGATCGGCCGTCATCGGCTTGAAGGCAGCGCCCCACACCGCGACGGTCTTGCCCTCCACGCCGTGCAAGGTGCGCTCGAGCTTCTCGGAGAGCACGCGCTTCTGACGCTGGTTGATCTCGTCGGTGGCGCGTACGATCGCGAGATCGCGGCCGGCCTCGCGCGCCGCGTGGAGCAGCGCGCGCAGGTCGTTGTGAAGCAGCCGACCGCCGAAGCCGGGGCCGACGAACAAGTATTTCGGGCCGATCCGGGGATCTTCGCCGAGGACGCGACGCACGACCTCGATGTCGGCGCCGAGATCCTCGGCGAGCATCGCGAGGTCGTTCATGAACGACACTCGACTCGCGAGGAGCGCGCTCGTCGCGTACTTCGACAGCTCGGCCGAGCGTGCGTCGGTGATAAAGATCACGTCGCGCGTGCGGGTGAGCGGCGAGTAGAGCCGCCTCATGATCTCGGCGGCGCGCGCGTCTCCAGTACCGATGAGCACGCTGTCGGGACGGGTGAAGTCCTCGACCGCGTTGCCCTCCTTCAAGAACGACGGGTTCGACACAACCGCGAAGGCGGCGGCGCGCCCCGGCGCGAGGGAGACGTGCGCCCCGATGCGAACGGCGAGCCGGTCCGTCGTGCCGACTGGGACCGTGGCGCGCGTCGCGATGACCTTGAAGTCGCCCGGGCACGACACGAGCGCCTTTCCGATGCGGTCGGCAACCTCGAGCACCTTGTCGAGGACGGGGATCCAGTCGCTGCCGACGTCGACCCGAAGCGCCACGAACACGACGTCGCTGTCGCAGACGGCTTGCTCGAGGTCCTGGCTGAAGCGGTAGCGCCCAGCCTCACGGTTCGAGCGGAGGATCACCTCGAGCCCGGGCTCGTAGATCGGCACCTCACCTGCCTCGAGCCGCGCGAGCCGAGCGGGGTCGAGCTCGACGGCGATGACGTCGTTGCCGAAATCCGCGAAGCACGCGCCCGTGACGAGCCCTACGTAGCCGGTACCGATAACCGCGATGCGCATGAAGAATGGGTAGAGGCGTCGCCGCCGCGGCGCAAGCTGGGTCAGGGGTGGATGAAGAGGATCGTTCCGGTGAGGGGCTTCATCGCCGCGTGCCACCCCGATGGGACGCTCGGCTCCGTCCAGAAGAAGATGCGGCGCGCGTCCTCGGGCGACAGGTTGATGCACCCGTGGCTCTTCGGAGTCCCGAAGCGATCGTGCCAATAGGCGCCGTGGAGCGCGTACCCCTCGTTGAAATACTGGACGTAGGGGACGTCGCGGAGCTCGAACTCCTCGCCGACCGCGGTCGAGTCCATCGTCACCGAGACGTGCTTGGTGTGGATCCGGTAAATCCCACGGATCGTTGCGCGCTTCGCGGTGACGGGGTCGGCTAGCCCGTCCTCGCCGCTCGACACCAGCGTGGCGTACACCATCTTCTGACCTTCGTAGGCGACCAGCACCTGCTTGGTCAGGTTCACGTCAAGCCACTTCGAGCCCTCTTGCGCCCACTTCGGCCAGCGCTTCGCGTGGTCGACGCGGCTCGCGTGGCGGTCGTCGACGTAGAAGCCCTCGCTCGTCTCGAAGTGAAGGACGCCGCCCTGGAACTTCTGCTTGCCCGTCAGCTTCACGATCATGCGGAAGTCGAGCGGCCCCTCGGGCACCATACGGTCCTTCGACGCGCTCCAAACGAACCGCTTCGCGCCCTCGCGTCGAATCAGCGCGAACGGCGGCTCGATCCCTAGCTCAGCGACCGGATACCCGTGAAAGTCCGAGCCGCGGATCGGCCGGAAGCGATCGGCTGGAATGACGAGCAAATCCGGCGTCAGGTTGAAGCGTCGCCCCTCGACGAGGAAGGTGTCGACGAACGAGCGACCTTGACGTCGATCAACCTGATTGACGCGGACCGCACCCTTCTGCTCGACGAGCCCGGAGAGGTTCGGCGCCGCGGCTCCATCGCGCAGGAACGGTGGGAGGTCGTCGTCGGACACGTTTCTCGCGAGCAGCTCGAGCGCGTCGCCGGTCTTCGCCTTCTCGTGACGAAGCCACACCTCGAGCCCGTAGGTCGCGCCGCTCTCCTTGTCGGCGCGCCACTTCGAGAGGTGCTTCGCGAGCCCGGGCTCTGCCGCCTTCACCTCGTCGGCGCTCGGGATGCGCGCATACACCGGGCCGCCGCGGGTGACGGTGCCGTACATGTACGGGAGCTTCTCGGCGAAATTCGGCCCACGGAACGCCGCCTGCAAGATGGGATGCGCGCGGTCCTGAGAGACCTCGTCCTTGCACACCCACCCCAACGGCTCGACGCCGAGCCAGCCGCCCGCACAGTCCTTCGACGAGCCGGCGGACTTCCCGTTCGCGCGGACGAGCGCGCCGCCGCGGAGCATCCCGAGGAGCTTCGCGTCGCGATCCGGCGCCTTATGGATCCGCACGTTCCACGCCGTCGCCCCGACGATCGCGGCGGCGCCGTCGAGCGGAGGCGGCGCGGTGTACACGCCCGAGAGCGACACCGTGGGCTGGCCGGTCGACGGCGGCGGGAGCTCGACGCCGTCCTCCTCGCTCGAAGCCGACGCGGCAGCCGTGGAGCCCGCCGCGCCGGACGCAAGCGTCGCCGACGAGAGCGCCGGGCCATCCTTGCGGTCCGCGCATCCGAGGAGCGCGATGAGGAGCAGCGGGGTGAACCTCACGCGCCCGGTTTCTTTCATGACGCGCCGGGCTGGCCAAGTTCCCTGCGGCACGACAAGCCCCTCGGCCTCACGCTCGAGGCGCGAAGCGACCGAAGCGACGGAAGAGGGCAAGCCAGCCGACGCCGAGGTACAGCACGTGGTTTACGGCGTAAATCCAGAGGAACACGTCGAGCCGCCCGAGCAGCGCGAAGAGGTAGAGGTGGCTCGGGTAGTGGTTCAAGAACTGGAGGAAAGCCTTCGGGAGGGCCACCAGATTTGCGAGCCCGGACGTGGCCGAGGCGCCGGACTGCTCGTAGTGAGCCTCGATCGGGGTCTCGCGCCCCGACAGCTCGGGGCGGCGCACGAAGTTGGTGAGCGACGTGGCCGAGCCCACGGCGGCGACGCAGGCGAGCCCACCGACCAGGAAGCCTGCGTGCCCAGGGCTCCACGAGGCTCCGTCGACGCCGAATCCGCCGCTCCGATAGAGCCGTAAACCGAGCGCTGCCGCGAGCAGCGTCGCCTTCGTTTCGTCCGTAAAAAAGTCAAAGAGATGGCCAACTTGGCTTGCAAGCTTCTTGTAACGCGCGAGCATGCCGTCGGCGCAGTCGAAGAGGTAGCTTGCCTCGACGAGCGCCACGCCGACGAGTCCCCCCAGCCAGGTGGGCATCGCGACGAGCACCGCCGCCGCCGCCACGAAGACCACCAGGCTCGCGAGGGTGAGCTGGTCGGGCGTGACCCGCGACGGGGCGACGACCACCACCACGACCGAGGCCAGCGGTCGCATGACGTAGACGTTGAACAGCTGGTCGTGACGCTTTCGCGTCGCGAGGTACACGTCCTTCGCGGTCGCGAAGAGACCGCGGCTCACTTCGAGGGGCCCGGCTTCTTCGGCGGCGCCTTGCCCTTGTCGCTCGACGCCGCGGGGGCCGCGCTCGCAGCCGCGCTCGCGCTGGCCGCTGGAGCGGCCGAAGCCGTGGGGGCGGCGTCGCTCGGCGGCACGGCCATCGGCGCGGGGCCCTCCTCCTTCGGGATGGACGGGAGCTCGGCGCCCGGGAGCAGGGTCGCGAGATCGTCGACCAGCTGCCCCACGGACTGCCGCGTCACCACGGCCGGTAACCGCAGGTTCTCGGTGACGACGACGAACGGGCTCTCCTTCTCACCGCTTCGGTAGTGCAGCTCGAAGAACCCCTTGTCATCGCTGCCCGTCCGATAGTCGACGCGAACCACGCGGGTCGCGCCCGCGGGGAGCGACGCGAGGAAGGTCGTGGGCCGCAGCCGCTCGAGCTTCGAGAGCCAGTTGCCGCTCGTCTCGTCGTTCTGGTCGGCGGTGTTCGCGTCGGCCCAGAAGCGACGCCCCTCGGTGCCGCTGCGAACCACGCGCTTCGACTTGCCGCCCGCCGCGATCGTGATCGAGTCCGGCTCGTTCCACTTCCACTCGTGCTGGTTCCGCTCGGCGAGGCGTGCCGTGCCCGCCTTGAGGTCGCTCATCGACGAGCCGTCGATGACGTACACCGCCCTCGACTCGAGATCGCGCACGTAGCGGGTCGAGCTGCCGGCCGTCGCTGCGCCGACGAGCAGCGCGCGCTCTTTGCCCGCCACGGTGACGCGCAGCGTGCCCTCGGGCTTGTCGAAGCCAAACTCCTTCATGCGCTCGTCGCCGATCGGGCCGAACGAGCGCTTCGCGCGGAGCGTCGAAAGCGACTTGACGAGCTCCTTCGCCACCGACGCGGACGCGAACGTCGCGGCCTCCACCGCCGTCTTGGGCGCGGCAGCCCCCTCGGGATCGGGCTTTGCCGCGGCCTCGAGCGGCTCCACCTTGCCGAGGTACCAGAGGCCGACCTTGTCGCTCTGCTTCTCGAGCACGACGCGCTTCTTGTCATCCTCGAAGGCGATGCGGCTTACGTCCTCGGGCTTGGCCTTCCAGAGCTCGAGCTCTCCCGGGGCGAGCGGCTTGTCCGCGGCGTCCTTCGGCCGCGACTGGACGTACGCGAGCACTGCCGCGACGAGCAAGAGGGCGAGGTGAATCCAGGTGCGCTTCAGCTCCTTCACGGGGCATCTCCTTCGTCGCGCGCGTCCTCGGTAGCGGCGTCGCCCGGCGGCTCGGGCTCGGTGGACTTCGCCGCCGTCTTCGGAGCGCTCGACCCCAAGGCAGCAGGCGCCTTCTTTACGGGCTTTTTATCTGGCGGCGGGCCGGCCTTCGCAGGCGCCTCGGTCCCTCGAGGATCGCGGCGGCGCCGCAGCGTGAAGAACATCCCGAGACCGAGGACGAGCGAAGGCGCGCCGAGGATCGTGCCGTAGAAGTAGACCTGATCATCGGCCTTCGTGTGGACGAGCGCGACGTCCTCCTCGCTCTGGATCTCGCCGCTGAAGCTCTCTTCGCCGCCGAGCCAGCGAACCGCCTCGACGAAGAGGAGCTGGTTGTTCCGGTCCTGCGCGAACCAGAAGTCGGACACGACGTCGGCGTCTCCCAGCACGAACGCGCGCAGCTCGGCGGCGTCCTTGCCCTCCCCAAGACGTCGGGTGACGGCCGCCGCCAGATTTTGCACGGACTTCTTCTCGACCCCGGTGTCGAGCTCGAGGTCGTCGTCGTCGTCGACGAACACGCCCGGCGTGCTCTTTACCGTGAAATCGACGAGCAGCCCCTTCTCGACGTCCTTCGCCTTGTCGAGCGCGGCCGCGCCCGCGAAGAGGACCGGAGCGCTCTGCCCGGCCTTGCTCAAGGTCGAGACCGACGCATGCGAAGAGTACGTGACCGCAACGAGGATCTTCTTGTCCGCGGCGTTGCCCTGGAGCCGCGCCTGCGGGACCTCGTTGATGGCGAACTTCGGCTTCCAGTCCACGCCGACCAGCCCAGCGAGCGGCGCCACGTCGGCCTTCGCGTCGGGGTCGAGCGCGAGGAACAGCCGACCGCCACCGTCGGCGTACTTTCGCAGGGTCTCGAGCTCGGCGTCGGTGAAGCGCGCCGTCGGTCCGAGCACCAGCACCGCCGCAGCGTCCTTCGGGATCTCGGTGGCAAGACCGTCGGCGAGGCCGAGGTTCTTCACCTGATAGTTCTGGCTCTCGAGGAGCTGACGCGCGCCCTCGGCCGTTCGTGCGTTGCGCTTGTCGGTGTCCTCGTTGAGCTCCCCGTGGCCGACCGTCAGGTACGCCGTCCGGCGATCGCGCATCGCCTTGATGAGGACCTTCTGGAACTCGCCGTCTAGCTTCTTCAGGGTGCGCCGTGCCTTCTCCTCGTCGACCCCCACCTCGAGCTTCTGGCTCGCCTTGCCGCGCGCGAGAACGACGACGCCGTCCTTCGTCAGCTTGTGCTCCTTCGCGAGCTCCGGTTCTCCGAGAAAATCATGGGTCGACACGGTGATCTTGTCACCGCGACCGGCCTTGAGATCGTCGAGGTACTTCAGCACCTCGCTCCGCACCTCGGTGGTCGGCGGAACGAACACCAGGACCTCAAGCGGCTCGGAGAGGCTCTCGATCATCCGCTTCGTCGACTCGCTGGGACGGCTGACCCGGTAGTACGAGAAGTCGACGCTTTTGTCGGCCTTGTCCGCGGCGTAGGTGAAGAGCGCTCCGTACGTCGCGGCGGCGCCGAGCGCGAGCCCCGCTCCGGCAGCCGCGACGATGCGCCGTGACTCGAGCCGCTCTGCGCGGTGCATCGAAGCGCGCGACAGCTCCCCGAACAGGCTCGCGAGGACGCTGACGACGAGCAGCGACACCCACGCGATGGTCACGATCGCGCCGAAGTCGTCGGGCGCATCCAGCTTGGGCTTCGGCATGTTGACGAGCTCACGCCCGCGCGAGGTCGAGACCCCGTAGAGCAACAACGCAAGGACCGTCGTCGCCGAAAGCCCGAGGAAGAGACGCGCCGCCGGCTTGCGGTCGTCCGGCGAGTTCTGCAGCGCCCACACGCGCTCCGCGAGCGCGCCGACGAGGCCCAGGACCCCGAGCCACGTGCACAGCTTCGCGAGCCCCTCGCTCGCCACGAGCACACGCTCACCGAGCAGCAGGAACGCGAGCCCGCCGAGGGTCGCGCCGAGGGCCGCGGTGTCGGCCTTCTTGACCTGGTTCAGCGCCATCGACGTGCCTCCAGCGTCTTGACCGAGGCGAGCAGGAAGAAGCACGCGACGGCGAGGTAATAAACGACGTTCTCGAATCGAAGAATTCCGGTCATGAAGTCGCGCATCCGCAGGTGATGGATCGCGAGGCCTTCGAGAAAGTCCGTCACCGGTGGGTCGGCGATCTTGGCGACGAGCCACCACAGGTACATCGCGCCGGTCAGCACCGCCGCGAGGATCGCCGCGACCACCTGATTCTTCGCGAGCGCCGAGGCGAAGAGGCCGATCGCCGTCACCGACGCCCCGAGAAGCAAGACCCCCGAGTACCCGACGAGCAGGTGCCCAAGCGAGACCTTGCCGTTCTTCAGGATGAGGAGAGGCATGTAGGCCGTCATGGCGGTGATCGCGAGGAGCACCACCATCACGCTCAAGAACTTCCCGACCACGACCTCCCAGTCCTTGATCGGCGAGGTCTTGAGCAGCACCAGCGTTCCGGCGTCATGCTCCGCCGCGACGAGCCGCATCGCGAGCGCGATCGCGAGGATCGCCGTGGTGCCCGACGCGCCGTTGAAGAACTCTGACAAGACGAGGGCCGAGAGGCGCTTCTCGGTCGAGCCCCCGAGCGCCTTCGCCATGAACCAAATCCCATCGATGAGCAGGACGCCCGCCGCTGCCGCGTAGCCGAGCGGCGAGCGCACGTAGGCCTTCAGCTCTCTCCCGACGATCAACCCGACGTTGCTCATCGCGTCTCCTCCGATCCGCTGCGCCCGTTGCCGCGCTTGCCGCCCGCGAGCTCGAGGAAGATCGACTCGAGCTCGGGCTCTGCCCTGACCACCTCGAGGACGCCGTGGCCGCCGGACACCAACGCCCGACACAGCGCCTCGCGCACGTCGGTCTCGGCCGTCACGTGCAGCGCGACGAGGCCGGCGTCTGCCCGCACCTCTGCCGCGACGTCCTTGCCCATCAAGCGCCGCGCGGCGCGGACCCCATCGACCTTCTCGACGGCCTCGCGAATCGGAGCCTCGTCGCCGCGGGCGATCACGCGGACGTCGAAGCCCGGGGTCAAGCGCTCGGCGAGCTCTTCCTCGGTGCCCTGGGTGACGATCCGCCCGTCGACGATGACGAGCACGCGGTCGCACGTCTCGCTGATCTCGGAGAGGATGTGGCTCGAGAGCACCGTGGTGTGCTCCCCACGAAGCGAGCGGATCAGCTGGCGCATCTCCACGATCTGCACCGGGTCGAGACCGCTTATCGGCTCATCGAGGAGTAACAGCGCCGGGCGATGCACGATGGCCTGCGCGATCCCGACACGCTGCTTGAAGCCGTGCGAGAGCGTGTCGATGCGATCGTCCGCGCGCCGCGCGAGCGAGGTGAGGTCGAGGACATCGTCGATGCGCTGCGCGAGCCCGTTCGAGGGCATCCCGCGGAGGCGCCCCGCGAACTCGAGGTACTCACGGATGCGCATCTCGCCGTAGAGCGGCGGGCGATCCGGCAGGTAGCCGATTCGCGCGCGAATTCGGTCTGGCTCCTCGGCGAGATCGACGCCGTCGATCAACATCCGGCCCGAGGTGGGCAGGAGCTCGCTCGACAGCATGCGCAGCGTGGTGGTCTTGCCGGCCCCGTTTAGGCCGAGCAACCCGATCACCTGCCCCTTGGCGATGGTGAAGTCGAGCGGCCCGACGGCCTTCGTCTCGCCGTAATACTTGGTGAGCTCGCGAACCTCGATCACGAAGCAATCCTCGCTGAAGACCGGGGACACTCCCGGCGGGGAGAGGTTTTGACCGAGCACCGCGCTC